>Ga0068855_100005360_pt1 | contig 15644 bp, 11 predicted proteins | sample KBSCornC52_FD_66592 | JGI IMG/M metagenome (GOLD analysis project Ga0068855, IMG submission 66592) | Corn rhizosphere microbial communities from Kellogg Biological Station, Michigan, USA - KBS Corn C5-2 | ecosystem: Host-associated > Plants > Roots > Rhizosphere > Soil ...
TATCGACCTGAAAAATATTGCCGTAAGGCAATGTGGAGCTGCCGCCTACGCTCGTGCCGACCAAGGTGCTCGCATCCTTGGTAATGAGTTCGGCGACGGGATTGTATGCATTGGTTCCGTCGAGGGACGCATACGTGATATCAGCGCACGTCAGCATGGCTCCGTTAGCAATCGCGCTCAATGGAATTCTGAATACGGTACCGAAACCGGAACCTCCTCCCGCGCTGGCCGTACCGTACAGTGCACCGTTCGCTTCGATCACCCCACCCAACGGCGTCGTACCGCAGTCGGTGTGACCGGTACTGTCGAGTGCGGAGAAATCGAGCACCGAAGTAAACGTGCCCGCGCCGTCGAATCTAAACACAGCGCCGGCTCCATTTGCGCCGCCCGCCACAGTCGTACCGTAAAAGAAGCCATCACTTCCCTTGATCAGCGAACCGGCAGGCTGGACGCCGCCAGCGTTCTTGCCATTGGCATCCGCCGCATTGAGCGAATAGAAAGTCGGCGTGGTCGTCGGGCTGGCGAGCGGAAAGCTGTACACAGTGCCCGTTCCATTGGCACCGCCGTACGGCGTGACGCCCCAGATGAAAGTATCGGCTTCGATGAGATCCGAACCTTGCACATATCCGCCGTTCGTGATCAGCACGAACGAGCCTTCGAGCTTGGGGCTCGTGGGATCGAAGGTGTGCAGCGTCGTGTACGTCGGCGCGCCACTGTTGGTCTTGAGCTGATAGATAGTGCCATTGCCTACGGCTGCGTACTGAACGCCGCGGCTCGAGAACTGCGTAGTGCCGTAGTAGTTGCCATCGCTGGCCTTGAGAAGACCTGAGTTGGGACTGATGCCGTCCGAGCCGCCCAATTGATAGACCGTCTGAATACCCGTGCCGTCCGGCAGCACCTTAAAGATCGTACCGCCGTGACCCACCGAATAAGAGTTGGTGGTGCCGAACAAATAACCGGCGTCGCCGAAGATCAAATCCGCTTCGGTAGTCGATTGGTAGAAGCGAAATACGCTCGTGAGGACGTTGTCCGCCGACGCGGGCGCAGCCGCGAAACCGACGCAGAGCCCGAAACTCACGGCGGACACAAAAGGACGCATAACACCGAACTTCATCAAACACTACTCCCAACAGGCGACCGGACGAGTCCGGCGTCTTGGTCTCGCATGTAAGCAATTGTATTCGTCGACGACCCGTCCAACTCAGCCCTGCATCATGTCGAACCGGAACTCTGGGCTACGCGCGTTGGAGTGCTGGGCGGTGGCGTAGTTCCTGACCCGCGGACGGGGCGTGCATTGTTCAATGTCTGGCGGGGAAAAGCCACTGTCTAGCGGTCCCAGTCTGACGAGAGCCTGCCGGCCGATCTTTTTTATTTATACTCCTCCGCCCCATGAGTGACGGGAGCGACGCATGAATCACGCTGGCTACATCGCCCGGACAGTGTTGGGCACTTCATTTGCGATGTTCCTGTTGCACGCAGGGGACGCTTACGCAGCAGACGCCAAGCCACAAGCGCACGTGCGCTACGACGCGCTCAAACGCGACGACTTCAACCGGCGTGCTGCCGAACACTACTTGCCGCTCTTCTGGAAAAACGATGCCAACGGCAACGGCGCCATCGATCCCGCCGAACTCGCCGTACTCTGGGGATTTCCGCAAAGCGATGTTCACGCTTGGATAGGCAGCGACGGCGCGTTCACTGCGCGCTTCGCCGAAGCGTACGCGCAGATGCAAGCCGCAGCGGTCGCCGCGCAATCCGTGCGCGATACGAAGCGCCACGAGTTGATATTGCAAGAACTCTCGCAAGGACGCCCGACGCTCGTGCAAACCGACCTGACAGCAGCAGCGCCGGGCGAAGTGAACATGGTCAAACACCTGATGCAGACGGCCACTCTCATCGAGAGATTGTATGCGCGCCAGAAAGGTGTCTTCGGTATGGAACAACAAATACCCGCCAACGATGCGGCGAGCCGCATGGTATTCACGCGCAATCAATCTCCCTTCTGCGTTGCGCCCAAGACGGAGAACGATTCTGCATGCAACGCACTCGCGGTCGCACCTAAACGCGTCGTCGGTCTCTACCCCGCCGATATCCAAGCCGATCCCAATTTTTGCGAAATGCTCGCCAAGGCTCCCAACGCCAAACAGCTCATGGAGCACTTCGACATCGTCGTGACAGGCGATCAACCGAACACGTTCAAGACCGTGCCCTATACCCAAGCGTATCGAAGCGATATGGATGCGGTCGCCAACGAGCTCGAAGCCGCCGAAATCAAACTCGACCGCAACGAAAATGCGCTGCGCACCTATTTGCGAGCAGCCGCGCGCTCATTCCGTACCAACGATTGGGAGCCGGCGAACGAAGCCTGGGTGGCGATGAACGCCGAGAACAGCAAGTGGTATGTGCGCATCGCGCCGGACGAGGTGTACTACGAGCCTTGTGCGTGGAAAGCAGGCTTCGCCTTGCAACTTGCGCGCATCAATCCCGACTCGATCGAATGGCAGAAAAAACTCGATCCGCTCAAAGAAGACATGGAAGCGACGCTCGCCGCCATGGCAGGACCGCCCTATCAAGCGCGCAAAGTGGGTTTCAAGTTACCCGACTTCATCGACGTCGTATTGAACGCAGGCGATCAACGCTCGCCGCACGGTGCGACCATCGGACAGTCGTTACCGAATTGGGGTCCGGTCGCGGAACACGGCGGCCGCACGGTGGCAATGACCAATCTTTATACGGATGACGATAGTCAGAAGCAGCTCGCGACTTCCATGGCGCAGGTCTTTTGCAAAAAAACCAACGCCAAGGCCACGACCGGCGGCAAAGAAACGTTGATAGGTTCGCTGCTGCACGAAGCCGCACACAACCTGGGGCCCGCGCACGACTATCGCGTGGACGGCAAACGCGATGCAGAAGCGTTCGGCGGTCCGCTCGCCTCCACGCTCGAGGAACTGAAGGCGCAAACGTCATCCATGTTCCTCACGGATTGGCTCACTGCGAAAAATATTTTCACGCCGCAGGAACGCGATGAAATCCAATTGCGCAACATCGCCTGGCAGTTCGGACACATTTCCCGCGGCATGTACAACGCGGACGGTTCGCCTAAGAATTACAGTCAGCTCGCGGCAATTCAGTTAGGTTCTTTCGTGGCCTCGGGCGCCGCGGCATGGAAAGCTAACGAGAAGGCAGCGAACAACGTCGATCAAGGTTGCTTGGAAATCGACTTCGCCAAACTCCCGTCCGCGGTGCAGGCACTCGAAACTCGCGTTCTCAAGATCAAAGGCTCGGCCGACAAGACGGATGCCGAGAAACTGAAAGCGCAGTTCGTCGACGCAAAAGACGATTTTGCGAAAATCAAAGACGTTATTAGTGAGCGTTGGTTGCGCGCACCGAAGGCGACGTTCGTTTACAGCTTGGTGTTGCCGGACGAGAAGTAGGAGTCGCGAATAAGTTCGCCGCTCCTCCGATCTAGCTCATAGGACTTCCACGGGAGGGCTTATGAGCGAAGAGAAGCACATGCCGGAATCAGGCGTCGTGCAGTGAAGACGCTCGCCGGACATCCATCGGAACGATGGGGCGCCTGCACCGAGACGCATCCTGTCAATTCGGCAACGCTTGCTCGAACACACAACGTTGTCGGATCATCGCAGCGCCTCATGCAACCCGACTTCACGGACATCGCGCGCACTCACTTGCCTGCCGCCTACAACCTGGCGCGCTGGCTCGTGCGCGATGCTTCTCTGGCAGAAGATATCGTGCAAGACGCGATGCTGCGGGCGCTCAAATATTTCCCGTCATTTCGCGGTGAGAATGCACGCGCCTGGCTATTGCAGATCGTCCGCAACGTCGCTTATGCCACGCAACAACAATCGCGGGCGGCGCGCTTCGTGGACTTGCGCCCCGAGGATGTCGAGCAGGATCTAGGAAACTCGGAGGACGATCCCGAAGCGCTGCTCGCAAAAGCACAAGAAGAGGGATATCTCGATCAATTACTGAATGGGCTGCCGATCGAGCTGCGCGAGTGCATGGTCCTGCGCGAACTCGAAGAGCTTTCCTATCGCGAGATCGCGGACATCACTGCGGTGCCGATGGGCACGGTGATGTCGCGACTCTGGCGCGCGCGTCAACTCCTCATGCAAGCAGCGAGGCGAGACCGATGAGTCACCCTAGCGACGAATGCTCGCGCCTGGAGCTGCTTGTGCAAGCGGACGTCGACGGCGAACTCGACGTCACCGAGGCCGCAAAGATCGCTGCACACATCGCAACTTGCGAGCACTGCGCGAACATGCACGCGCGCTTACGGAATCTGAAATCCGCTGTTCGCACGCGCACGAGTTATTACCGGCCGCCCGCGAACTTCGAAAAGAACTTGCTGCGATCGCTCGAGAAGCACGCGCCGCCGGTCGCCGCGAGCAAATCAACGCGAAAGTCCTGGTGGGTGGGCGCATGGAGCGCAATTGCAGGCGGCGCATTGACAGCCATGGTGTTGATCGCAACTCACCGTCCGGCAACCGTGCTGACGGATGAGATCGTGGCAAGTCACGTGCGCTCGTTGCAACCGAATCATCTGATCGACGTACCGTCGGCCGATACGCACACGGTCAAACCCTGGTTCGAAGGCAAATTGGATTTCGCGCCGCCGGTCAAAAATCTCGCCGACCAAGGATTTCAGTTAGAAGGCGGACGCCTCGACTACATCGGTGAGCGTTCCGTCGCCGCACTCGTCTATCGCGACGGCAAACATCCGATCAACATGTTCATCTGGCCGGCAAGCGGCGCGGACTCGAGCATAAGCGTGCGCGAGACAACGCATAACGGCTTCCGTATGTATCACTGGACGCAGAGTGCGATGGAGATCTGGGTGATTTCGGATGCTAACGATCCGTCCATCCGCGAGTTCATTCAACGGTGGCAGAGCGCGCCTTAGATAGGAAGGGCGTGAACTATCGACAATTACTCTCCGCGCCCGCAAGTAGATCGAGACAGCGCCCATCGATTTCTCCGGCGGGAATCTCGAGACCGATCAAACTTGCGAGTGTCGGCAAGATGTCCACTGTCTCGACTGCATTCGGCTGCTCGAACCCTCGCAGCCCTTGCCACCAGAAAAGAATCGGCACGCGCCGATCGTAGTTCCACGGTGAGCCGTGGGTCGCAACGTAACCGGCACCGCCTTCGGGAATCGGCGTCACATACTCTTTGAGCAGCACTACGAGATCGCCGGAGCGTTCGGGATCGAAGCTCGCTTTCGCACGCTCCAGCAACGTCCATTCGTCGACGGGTCCTGCAGGCGGCGGTGCGGAGATGAGTTCGCTTTTGGTAAAGACCGCGGCCACTTGTCGATGCCCGCGATAAAACTTCACTGCCGCATCGAGGACGGCGGCGCGCTTTTCCGCAGGCACCGATGCACTTAAATAAATATCGCCGAATGCCGAACGCCCGAGTAGCACGTTGTCCGCGAGGCCGAATTGTTTGCTGAGCGCTGCACCCACGTCCTTGGCGGATAACGCAGGATCGACGCGTTCTGCGGCTGGCAGGCCGTGAATATCGTTCCGCTCCGGAAGATCATGCCCACCGTGATCGGCAGTGAGCACCACCGCGTAAGGCACACGGGTCTTGTCCAATGCGGCGAACAGTTTGCCCAACGTGTGATCGAGCGCAATGAGTTGAGCGCACATCTCCGCGCCTTCCGTGCCATATGTGTGACCGACGTAATCGGTCGCGGAAAAACTGACTGCAAGCACATCGGTTGTTGGACCGCTGCCCAACTTCATCGCCTGCAGCGTCGTAAGTGTTGCATCGAGGATTGCTGCATCAAACTCGGACGAAGCACGCCAACCCCGTTCGTCATTGGGCTTGCGTGCTTGCAACGTTCCCACACTCACTTTGGGCGTCACTGCAACTGCAAGAGATTTCGCCGTGCATTGCGAAGGCAGTGTTGCGGCACCAGGCTTCGCCATTGCAGCACTCGCACGCGCGTTCACAGCAGCCAACGCCGTTGGGATGCTCGACTCTCGACCCGCGTATGTGCCGAACGCTTTGCCGTTCCACCAAAGCGTGAGATCCGCGTCGTGGCCGCCCATCATGATCGCCGCTCTGTCTTTACCTGAAACCGCTGCGACGCGGCTGCCAGGTTCGACGGCTTTCAAGCGATCACCGAGCGTCGGCACGCGCAGGTAGTGCGCAGAAATTTGTGCGCTCGAAACATCGCTGCCGGGCGCCCCGGGATCTTCAGCGCAGTACACGTCGTACGTCGTCTTACCGTTTTGTTTGCGCGGTAAGTTTGGCAGCTGCCAATCGTTGGCGATGATGCCGGTGCGGGCGGGACGCGATCCGGTGAGAATCGTCGAATGCCCCGGACACGTTTCAGTGGCGGCATGACTTTGATAGCCGCGCGGAAACACCACACCGCCGGCTAAGCGTTTGAAGCCGTCCGTAAAAAGCGAGCGATATTCGCCGAAGAGATCCGCGGAAAACTGATCGACCGAGACAGTCACGATCAACTTTGGTTTGACCGGAGCTTCGGCAAGCGCAGAAGTGACGACGCTTGCAAGCATGCAAGCCACCACACATCGTTTATTCATCATTCTTCCCGGATCGCGTTGCGCTCGTTAGCGAAGCTCTTTGTAAAACACGACGGTGCTGCATAGCCGCCCGTCTGGAAACAAAGCGTAGTTTGGAATCTCGCCGACACGCTGCCAACCCCGTCGAACGTAAAGCCGCTCCGCATCTGCACTGGCGGTATCGAGAACGAGCACCGTCTTGCCCGCTTGCAGCGCACTCAACTCCGCGGCTTCGAGCAACGCGGCGCCCACACCGCGCTTGCGCGCGCAGCGATGCACCAGCATTTTGGCTAGATCTCCGCGATGCGGCTGATTCTCAGGTTGTTGCAAGATAATTTGCACGGTGCCGATGATCTTGCCGTCTTCGTCTTGCGCAGCCAGCACGATTCGACCGCCTCTTTCCACGTCGATAGCAGCGCCTCGCCAAAACAATTCGGCTTTTGTCCGAGTCATCGGATACATGAAGCTGACTGACGCGCCGCCTTCCACACAGTCGACCAGCACATCGCTCAACCCCGCAATCTCGTGCTCGCCGATCGATTGCAGAGTGCGGATGCGAGCCACGTGTTTTCCATCACCTTCTGTCGGCACGCTTGCGCTCCGTAGCTAAGACGATTGCGTGAACGTTATTTTGCTTTCCACACGGGATTGCGTTTTTCGGCAAATGCGCGCGGACCTTCGAGCGCGTCTTCGGAGCTCATCAATCGATCGGTTTCGCCTTGAATGAGTTGCCAATAGAACGCGTCGTCGGTCGTTCCATTGATCGCACCACGCGTTATGCGTTTGGAGGCTTGCACGCCCAAAGGCGCATTCTTCGCGATGCGTCGGGCGAGTTCGAGCGCTGCGTCGAGAACCTGCGCTTGCGGCACGATTTTGTTGACGAGGCCGAGCTCGAACGCGCGTTGCGCAGTGATCGGATCGCCGGTGAAGAGCATTTCCATGGCAACCTTTGCTGGAATCTGGCGTTGCAATCTGAACACGCCGCCGCCACCGGCGAACAGCCCACGCTTCACTTCCGGCAAAGCGAACGACGCTGTCTCCGCGGCGATCGCGAGATCGCAAGCGAGCACGATTTCGGCGCCGCCGCCCATTGCAATGCCATTGACGGCGGCAATGAGCGGTTTATCGGTCTCGTGCGACACGATCCCGCAAAAACCCCGCGCGGCTTGCACCGGATCGTCGGTCAAAGGATTCTCGCCCCGTGCGATCGCTTTCAAATCCGCACCGGCACAGAAAGCGTCTTCCCCCGCGCCCGTAATGATGATGGCGCGTATCGATGGATCTCGATTGGCTCGTTCGAGGGCCGCCGAGACTCGAACGTGCACACTCCCGTTGACGGCATTGCGAACTTCGGGACGATTGATGGTTACGACCATCACGTGACCTTCCTCAGTGACCTGCACCAGGACGTCTTCAGTTCGCTCGCTCATTGCACTCCACTCTCGCTAGCCGATCACTTTCGCCACCGCATCGGCCACAGTTTCGATGTTGCGACTGTTGAGCGCGGCGACACAGATACGTCCGGTATCGATTGCGTACACGGAGAACTCCTGCCGCAAACGCGCGACTTGGTCCTTGGTGAGTCCCGAGTAGGAAAACATGCCGCGTTGCTCGAGCACGAAACGGAAATCGCGTCCGGGTACTCGCGCCGACAATTTCTCGACGAGCTGCCGGCGCATGCTGCGAATGCGCTCGCGCATGGCGCCCAATTCCTGTTCCCACAACGCACGCAGTTCTTGTGAATTAAGAACGGTCGCAACGGCTTGCGCGCCCCAGGTCGGTGGATTCGAGTAGTTCACGCGAATCACGCGCTTGAGTTGCGAAAGTACGCGCGTCGCTTCCTCTTTGTTGGCGGTCACGATCGTCAGCGCGCCTACGCGTTCGCCGTAGAGCGAAAACGATTTCGAGAACGAACTCGAGATGAAGAGCGGGCCGGAGGTGGCCGCGAACTTGCGTACGACTTCGCCGTCCTGCGCGATACCTTCCGCGAATCCTTGATACGCCATGTCGACGAACGGAATCAGTCCTCGCGCGCGCACTGTCTGGACGACGCGAGTCCACTGTTCCGGCGTCGGGTCCACACCTGTCGGGTTGTGACAGCACGCGTGCAGAACGACGACGTGTCCTGCTGGAATTTGCTCGAGGGCAGCCAGCATTTTCTCGAACGCGAGACCGTGAGTGCTCGGGTCGTAGTAGGGATACGCATTCACCGTAAAGCCCGCGCCTTCGAACAGAGCGCGGTGATTCTCCCAACTCGGATCGCTGATCCAGACTTGCGCGGCCGGCGCGAACTTGCGCAAAAAATCCGCGCCGATCTTGAGAGCACCCGTGCCTCCAAGCGCTTGCGCGGTGAGCGCGCGTCCGGATTGCACGATTTCGCTGTCCGCTCCCAATAACAGCGTCTGGACAGCCTTGTCGTACGCGGCAATGCCATCGATAGGCAAATAGACTTTGGGAGCGGCCTGCGTCCTGAGTTGCTCCGAGGCACGCTGCACGCAATCGAGCAGCGGCACTTTGCCCGCGTCGTCGTAGTACACGCCCACGCCCAGATTGACTTTGCTCGGAGTTTGATCGGCAACGAACGCTTCAGTGATGCCGAGAATGGGATCGCGGGGCGCAAGTTCGATGGCGCTGAAGAGCGCGGAAGAAGCGGTCATGGGAACTCTCTGCGGGTGGGGAAGGCCAAAATGGAAGCAGTATTCTAGGGTCTGCCGGCGGACATTTCGACCTTCCATTGCGGCATATTGGGCGCGCACTTAGATGACCGGATGCCATTCGTGTGCTCCAATTCCCGGCTGCGGCGTTATAGAACTTGTCCACGACCTTGAACCGAAACCGCACACTCGAGGAACTCAGTAAAGGACCGGTCACGATTCAGGGCATGAATCGCGCGGTCCCGACCGGGAAATCCCGGATCCACCTGCGGAGCAAGATCATGAATAGAACGAATCCACGCCATTACGCCACCCTCGTGGCGCTGATCGCGACCGTCGCGGGGGCGAGTTTGGCCCATGCAGACGACGCGCAACCGGCTGTATGGACGCAGAAAGAAGTGTCTTTCACCTACTACGGATTCACTACGAAGTACACCTGCGACGGCCTGCGCGACAAGGTCCGCGGTCTAATGCTGAAGCTGGGTGCACGCAAGGACGATCTCAAAGTCCAACGCACGGGATGTTCGAGTGCAACCGGCCACCCAGATCCGTTCCCGGGCGTACGCATAAAAGCGTCGGTCCTGCAGCCGGCCGGTGCCGATGCAGAAAAGCCTGTGCAAGCGCAATGGCAATCGCTCACATTCAATGCAAGCCCGGCGGCCATTTTGGATCGCGGTGACTGCGAGTTGGTGGAACAGCTCAAACAGAAAGTGCTGCCGATCTTTACAACGCGCAACGTAGAAATCATCCCGAGCTGCATTCCGCACCAACTTCCCACTGCGGGCACCATCTTGAAATTAGATGTGCTAATGGCGCCAGCGGCGGCAAAAGTAGCGACTAAGTAGTCGCGGCAGCAAGGCTTTCCAACTGCTCCCAACGGTCCATGGCCGCTTCGATGTCGGTGCCGACGGCTTGTAGCCGCTCGAGCACCGCGGCGACCTCTTCACGCGGCTTCTGATAGAAAGCACCGTCGCTGACTTGCGCTTGCAAAGTCGCTTGCTCGCGTTCCAGGTCGGCGATCATTTCGGGCAAAGCGTCCAGTTCGCGCTGATCTTTGTATGAAAGCTTGCGGCGCTTGCTACTCGTTTGCACCGGCGTACTGCTTTTCTTCTCCGGAGTCGGTGCGCTTCGTTTTGTATCGGGACGCTGGCGGACCCAATCGGAATAGCCGCCAACGTATTCGCGCACACGCGCATCACCCTCGAATACGAGCGTGCTGGTCACGACGTGATCGAGAAATTCGCGATCGTGACTCACCACCAGCAAGGTGCCCGGGAAATTTGCAATCAACTCTTCCAGCAAGTCGAGCGTCTCGATATCCAAATCGTTGGTCGGTTCGTCGAGCACGAGGAGATTGGCCGGCTGCGCGAACAACTTGGCGAGCAGCAACCGATTGCGTTCGCCGCCGGACAACATACTAACGGGCGAATTCAAACGCTCGGGAGCGAATATAAAGTCGCGTAGATACCCGGATACATGGCGCCGCTGGCCGTTGATTTCGACGGTATCGCCCGTTCCCGCAACGTTCTCCATGACCGATTTATCGGGGTCGAGTTGCTGACGCTGCTGGTCGAAATACGCGATGGCGAGTCGAGTGCCTTGGCGCACTGTGCCCGCTGTGGGTAAGAGTTCGCCCAGTAGCACTTTGATCAGAGTCGTTTTGCCGGCGCCGTTCGGACCCATGATGCCGATGCGATCGCCGCGCATGATGCGCACCGAGAAGTCCTTGAAGATCATGCGATCGCCGTAGCTATAGGACGCATGTTCCGCTTCGAAGACCAACTTCCCCGAGGCTTCCGTCTCCTGGCTCTGTAGATTGACGGTGCCGACCCTTTCGCGACGCGCGCGGCGCTCCTCACGCAACGCGTAGAGCGCACGTACACGTCCTTCGTTGCGAGTACGCCGCGCTTCGATGCCTTTGCGTATCCAAACTTCTTCCTGAGCGAGCTTCTTATCGAAGAGTGCTTGGTGTTCAGCTTCGACTTGCAACGCTTCCGCCTTGCGCTGTACGAAATCATCGTAGTTGCCGGGCCACGAGGTGAGCTTGCCGCGATCGAGATCGACGACGCGAGTGGCCAGTCTGCGCACGAACGCGCGGTCGTGACTCACGAACAGCAGTGCGCCTCGATACTCGGCAATGAACTCCTCCAACCACATGATGGCGTCGATATCCAAATGATTGGTGGGCTCATCGAGCAATAACAAATCGGGTTCGCTCACGAGCGCTCGCGCCAGCAACACCCGTCGGCGCCAACCACCGGAAAGCTCGCGCATCGTCTTTGCGCCGTCGAGTTCGAGTCGAGTGAGGACGGTCTTGATCGCCTGATCGAAACGCCACCCGTCTGCAGCTTCGATCTCGTGCTGGACAGCGGCGAGTTTCTGGACCGCGGCGGAAGATTCCGAGCGCTCGAGTTCCGCCGACACCGCATGAAATTCCGCAATGGCTCGGCCGAGCTTGGGCAGACCGGCGGCAACCACGGAGAACACCGACTCGGGGCTGTCCATTGCAACGTCCTGTTCGAGATGAGCCACGCGTGCACCCGGGCGGATCCAGACGCCGCCAGCGTCGGGCTCGATCTCACGACTCAAGAGCCTGAGCAACGATGACTTGCCCTCGCCATTGCGTCCGACTAGACACACGCGCTCGCCGCTCTCGACTTCGAGAGCGACTTGATCGAGCAGCGGGCGCAAGCCGTACGCGAGCGAAACCTTTTCGAGACGGGCGATGGGCATGGAAACGCAATGGCGACTGGGGAACGGTCAGTCTACAGGGCGGAAGGAACTCTGTTGGGCGAATGCAGTCAGTTCTCGTCTACTCTGTCGTTCGCCCGCATCGTCGAATCAAAATCTGCAAAGGACCTTCGCAATGCGCAACATCGCTGCACTGTTGATTCTTGCCACGCTCGCCGCTTGCTCCACATCGAGTGCAAGCAAAGGCCCGCCGCAATCCGTCATCTCAGCCGCACTCTCCGACCCCGCCCGCCCCGCGGAAGACACGAGCCAAGACATACACCGAAAACCTGCGGCGATGATCGAGTTCGCGGGCATCAAAGAGGGCGATCAAGTCATCGATCTGCTGCCGGGCGGCGGATATTTCACACGCATCTTCAGCAAGGTGGTGGGTCCGAAAGGACACGTCTATGGATGGTTATCGTCCACGGCAAACCAGAAGGCGGTCGACTCCTTCAATCCGGTCGTCAGCAATCCCGCGTACAGTAATGTTTCGTTGCTGCAAACGGCGCCGAATGCGATTGCCGCGCCGGTGCCCGTCGATGTGATATGGACCTCGCGCAACTATCACGACATCCACAACCGAGGCGACATCGCCGCATTCAACTCGCTCGTGTTCAAAGCGCTCAAGCCGGGCGGCACGTTCATCGTGCTCGATCACACCGCACCGGCGGGATCGGGCGATTCGACTTCCAAAACCTTGCATCGCATCGACCCTGAACTCGTGAAAACGGAAGTCACGGCTGCCGGATTTGTCTTTGTCGGTTCGAGCGACGTGCTCGTGAACAAAGAGGATGCGCACACATTGCCGGTGTTCGATCCAAGCCTGCGCGGGCAGACGGATCAATTCGTCCTTCGCTTCCGGAAACCGTAAGCGCTACCCCAAGCGAAAACTCCAAGTCGTGTCGGACGCAGGGGATCGAAGCCCTGCGTCCGATCATTTCGACTCGTGATCAACCTCCGAAGCGATATTTCAGGCGCACACCATAAGTACGCGGTGCACCCGGAGTTTCGGATTTGTCGACCTGCGAAATCTGTTGGAACGGCAACAGATACTCTTCATTGAATGCATTGTTGACGAACAGGGTGACCCCCGCGCCGGTGCCCATGATGCTTTCCCAGGTCATGTCGAAATTCCAGAGCTGATAAGCCTGCACGTACGCAGTGGGATCGAAGGTATCGCTGTTTACGTATTCGTCCGTGTGATAGTACGTCGCCGCGATGCTTGCCTCACCCAGCGTCTCATCCATGGGCGCGATGAAGCGCGCAGTCGCACTCACGATGTTCTTGGGCGCACGGGCAAACGGCGCGTTGGACAAATCCGTGCCGTCGGGCGCGATGAACTCCGTGAAGCGCGCATTGATGTAAGAGTAGAAGCCCGAGAGCTGGATCAGCCGATGCGGCTGGAACGCGAACTCGAACTCACCGCCGTCGATCTTTGCCTTGCCGGCGTTGGTCGTCACCGTCGTGATCGGCACTAAATTCGGATCGGTGAGCAGGCGTTGAATGTCTTTGTAATCGCTGTGGAACGCGGCCAGATTGGTTCGCAAAGACATATCGGCGAAGCGCCACTCGGCTTTGAAGCCAAGCTCGACGTCGTTCACGATCTCGGGATCGAACGTCTTTTGCAGACCCGCCTGCGTAGTCGCGCGTGCGCCATATCCCCCTGTGCGATATCCATGTCGATGCGCGAGATAGACCAACGCCGAATCCGTGATGTGGTAATCGAGGCTCACGTTGTAAGTCGGCTCGCTGAAGCTCTTTTCGAGCGGTAGCGCGCAGTTGGCGAGGCTGGGCCGTGTTTCGGGCGTTGCGGGATTGTTGTCCGCATCGACCGTGAAGCGACACACGAATGCCGACGGCACGACCGGCGGCACGGCGGTGTTGGTCAACCAGCCGCGATTCAAAATGGTGACCTCGCGCTTGTCCCAGTTCTGGCGCAGGCCCACCGTGAGAGCAAGCCCACGAACCAAGCTATCCAGCTTGAATGTGCCCTGTGCAAAAACCGCGTAGCTCGTGTTGGTGGCGTCCGAAGAGGTGTTGATGTAGTTGGGCGCATATTGCGCCATGCGCGTGTTGGGTTCGATCAAGCCCGGATCGGCTGTGCCTGCACCCGCGCCGAGGCCCGCAGTCGGCCCAGCATTCGAACCGCTCTCACGGAAGTAGAACGCGCCCGCAATCCAATCCACCCAGTCGTGCGTACCGATGACTTGAAATTCTTCGGAGAACTGGTGCTGTTGATCCTGCCGATTCACAGTCAAGATCAACGCCGAAGAACCGTCGGCATCCTCGAGGATCTCGTAGTTGACGTTTCTGTAACCCGCGATGTTTTTAAGGCTCAGATGATCGTTCAGCGTGACCTTGGTGGTGTTATCGACCGTCGAGACCTCAACGTGTTCATAAGCAGGCACACCACTCGCGATGCTGTAGATACTGCGCTGCTGCTGCGCAGCCAGCAGCGGAGCTTGAATGGCGCGTAGTCCGGACGATACGCCTGGCGGCAGCGCCGTGATTTCGCCACCGGTACCGCCGTCGTCCGCGTGGGAGTAACTCCCGGTAAACAGTGAGTTCCATGTCGAAGAGGGATGAATGTCGATGCTCAGACGCACCGCATTCTCATCGACGTCGTTGACCTTCTTCCCAGTGATGATGTCGGTGATCCAACCGTCGTTCTCTACGTGCTGTCCCGCTACTCTTGCGGATACCCAACTGGCCAACGGCACATTGAGCATGGCCTGCGTTTCCAGAGCGCCGTAGTTTCCAACCATCTGCGACAACGATGCCTCGAAGGCATCCTTGGGCAATTGCGGATGAACGAGAATGGCTCCACCGACGGTGTTGCGTCCGAAAAGCGTCCCTTGCGGCCCTTTCAGCACTTCGACACTCGCGATATCGAACAACGCGAGGTTCGAGCCCTGAGTACGAGGCACAGGAATATCGTTGAAGTAGAGGGTGACCGAGGGATCGGCCAGCATCGTCCCTTCCTGCTGACTCAAACCACGGATTGCGAACACCGGCTGTGCGCGGCCACCGGTGAGACCTGCATTGCTCACCAAGCTCGGCACTTTAGTAGCGAGGCTGGCGACGTCGGTAATGCTTTGCCGTTCGAGATCACTCGCACTGAGCGCCGAGACTGCCAACGGTACATCCTGCAGACGCTCCTCGCGGCGACGCGCAGTGACAGTGATTTCTTCGAGCGTAGCTGTTTGTGCAATTGCCTCCCACGAAGGCGTGGTAAGGACAACCGTACCTAGCATAAGAACGGCGCGTGCCTGCGCCTGAGTGCGACAAGCCATAGTGTTCCCCCAAATTGTAGGTTCCAGCGCATTACGGGCCCTTCAATGGAGCGCGCATGTCGCTGTTGGTAAATTGTCAGCATCAAGCCTAACGATGCCTACAAAAACCTGACATCCCCATGTGGGGAAAATGTCACACCGGCGTTTGGGGTAAAAAGAAAGCCCCGCGTACGCGGGGCTTTCGAGTGACACATCGACCCTGGTCGGACGACCCGGTACGTCGATTACATGTCCATGCCGCCCATTCCACCCATGCCGCCCGGGGCGCCATGAGCGTGTTCGGCTTCTTCCTTCGGAGCTTCGGCAATGATCACTTCCGTGGTCAGGAGCAAGCTTGCGACCGAAGCTGCATTCTGCAGCGCCAGGCGCGTGACCTTGGTCGGATCCAGGATGCCGAGTTCGAGCAT
>Ga0068855_100005363_pt1 | contig 15639 bp, 16 predicted proteins | sample KBSCornC52_FD_66592 | JGI IMG/M metagenome (GOLD analysis project Ga0068855, IMG submission 66592) | Corn rhizosphere microbial communities from Kellogg Biological Station, Michigan, USA - KBS Corn C5-2 | ecosystem: Host-associated > Plants > Roots > Rhizosphere > Soil ...
CGAGCTTCACGAATTCACTGTCCGTCGCCCATGCCGCGGCCTCGTCCAGCGTCGCCATGCGCATGAAAAATAGCCCGCCGATGACCTCCTTGGTCTCCAAGAACGGCCCATCGAAGACCGCACGCCGACCCCCGCTCGATTTCAGACGACGGCCGCGACTCGGCGCTTCGAGCCGGACCCCACCGCGAAATCGCTCCGGCGGAAAATGATCGTGCGTGCGCTCGTCGATCTGGTCCATCACTTCGGTCCAGGCTGCCTCGTTCGCCGCGCTGCCGAGCACACCGAAGGCAAAGACGCGCCCCTGCTGACCGCTCTTGTCGGGCTCGAACTGCCCCTTCATCACCGGCCTCACCTCGAGCTCGGCGCCCGGCGCGGCGGGGCACTCCCTGGCCAGCTCGAGCGCAGCCTCGAGGCTCGCGGCCTCGAGCACGTAGTAGGCGCTCAGCGTCGGTTCGGCGAACGGACCCGCTTCGACGCGCGGTGCCCCATCGCGCCGACCCACGCGTCGGCCTTCCGCCGACGGGCGCAGCCGCTCGCCATCGCGATACGCCGCTGCTCCGCGCAACTTCTGCTCGTACGCCGCCTGAGCCTCGAGCAGCGCTCGGGTCTCGAGCGGTGCAAGGCCAGCGCTCGCGGCCTCACTTTCGTGGATCAGCACCATGAAATCCGGCATGGTCGTTCTTCCTTCCTACCCTGCGACGATCGAGGCGACCCAAAATCTACATCGAGCGGTGGGCGCGGCGCTGAATATGGCCAAGCCAGGCGTCCTGGCTCGAAATTGTGCCGCAGTTACCTGCACAATTGGCGACCTTCTCGGCGCAGATGCCGGCTGCTACCATTCCGTGGGCGAATTGTTAGGTTCAGAAAAGACGTGACCAAATTGAGCGACAAGCAGGTCGAACGCATTTCGAGCGCGATCGCGGAGCCGCGCCGGTTCAAGATCTTGAAAGACCTGGCCGCTCGAAGTGAACCGATGGGCTGTGGCTGTATCGTGACCCAGCACGGCGTGAGCCATGCCACCATCTCGCACCACCTAAAAGAGCTGGAGACGGCCGGGCTGATTGAGATCGAGCGCTCGTCGCTGGCACCCCACTGGGTCGTTCGGGCTTGCCCGCCGATATTGCGCCAGCGGCCGTGTTCCTTGCCTCGGACGAGGGCGCCTGGATTACCGGCGAAAGCATTCGAGTTTCCGGCGGCGCCTACTGAGCGAGCCTTCACGCTCGCCTGAGCGCTGCACCCCTTACGGTTTTCGTCGCGTATACGGCGCCCGTTTTTTCGCGTGCGCCGAGCTCGCGCTGCTCTCGATCCGGGGAAGTCGTCCGCGACGCCGAAGGCTGTGCCGAGCTGCGACTGCTTCGTGACCATCAAAATACATTCGCACTCGGGCCTGCCGAGGTTTAGAGGAGCGCCGCTTCCCAGCGCAACATGGGCGGATTCTGACTAGCCGTTGAGCGCGCGCGTGTTTTCACGTAGCTAGGGCTTGGCTGTTTTGCATGCACCGCGTCGTCCCGCTCAAGTTCGTCGTGGCCACGCTGATGTTTGGGTTGACGCTGTTTTTCGTCGGGCAGGCGCGAGCGTCGTCCCGGCTCGTGATTTTGGAAACGCGCGCGCATCCGGTGCCAAAAGGGCTGATCGAGGCGCTCCGCATTCAACTCGCGGGCTCGGCGGAGGTGAGTGAGGTCACTTTGCCTTCGGCAGCGGTGCGCCTCGGCGAGGCGGAGCGCGAGCGGCGCGAGGGCACTTGGCTGCTGTGGGTCGAAGAGAGCGGCGGTGAGCCCGTGGTGCGCGTGCTCGGCGGCAGCTCGGATTCGGAGCCCGTCACGCTGAGTCCCGCATTGTCCGACAGTCCCGAACTCGAGCGCATCGTGGCGCTCAAAGTAGGGCTTTTGTTGGAGCGACCGTCGCCGCGGCCGGAGCCGGAAACGCGCCGCACGATCCTCGGCGCGTTCGCCGAGCTGAGGCTCTCGGCGTCGAACGGCGGCGCACCGCGGCTCTGGCTGCCCAGTGTCGGCTTTGCAGCGGGGCCGCGTTGGGCGCGCTCGAATTGGCTGTTCGAAGCGCACGGCAGCTTCGCGCTGCGCGCGGAGCTCGACGCGCGCTCGCGCGTGGGCCAAACCGACGTGAGCGCAACGTATCTCGGCGCTGGAGCGCGCGTGCTGCGGCGTTGGTCGCGCTTGGCGGCGGGGCCATTCGTGGAAGTCGGCCTGGAAACCCTGCGCGCTCGGGGCATCGCGAAAGACAAGCGCCGGGGCGCGGCGGAGCTGACCGCGCCGACGACAACGCTCGGCCTACAGATCCGCTTTCGCGCGCACGAAAATCTGGAGTTGTGCGCGAGCGGCAGCGGCGAGCTCTGGCTCACCCGGGAGCGGTTGGAGCTGCTCGGTACACCCACAGTGGATTCCGGCAGAATTCGCGCTAGCCTTGGTATTTCTGCGATTTTCCTGTTTCGTTGAGCGCCTGGTCGCCGCGTGGCGAAATAGTTTCAACCGGCACGTCCGCTCGCGCACCTTAGTAGGGCCAACTTGGAAAGCGTCGCCTTGGAGTGTCCGTTACCCGGTTCGACCGCGTCCTTGGACGCTTGTCGGCGCGGGGATCGCCAGGCCTTGGACGCGTTTTTTCGGGCGGAGATCCCGGCGCTGCAGCGGCTCATCGCGCGGCTGATCGGCCCGAGCGGGGATCTCGACGAGCTGCTCGAGCTGACGCTGATCGCGGCGATGGATGCTTTTCCGCGCTACCGCGGCGAGGCGTCTCCGCAGCGTTGGCTCACGCGCATTGCGGTCAACATCGTCTATCAAGAATTTCGCCGTCCGGAGCGCCGACGGCGCGTTGCGCTCGAGCTCGTGCCGAGCGACGCGCTGATCGACCAGGGGCCGCTGCCGGATCGCACGTTCGAGGGGCGCTCGCGCGTGCGACGCCTGTATCAATTGCTGGACAAGATCCCACCCAAGAAGCGGATCCCGTTCGTGCTCCACGTGTTCGAAGGCCGGCCGATCGACGAGGTGGCGGCGATCGTCGGCGCGAGCGTCGTGGCCACCAAGTCGCGCATTTTCTGGGCGCGGCGTGGTCTGCTCGCGCGCGCGCGCCGAGATCCGTCCTTGCGTGAGCTGTTCGACCAGGAGGCACCATGAGCTGGGCTTGTTGGCGCATGGCTCGGTTGATCGATCGCCGTGCCGCTGGGCTGAGCGAGGCGGAGCGGTTGCTGCTCGAGCAGCACGTGGCCACTTGCTCGGCCTGTCGCGAACAGAGCACGCTCTTGAATCACCTGGCCGAGCTGTCCGACCGAGCCGCGCTCGACGTGCACCCCGCTGCGTCGAGCGATCGGCTGATCGCGCGTGCGCTGGCGCGCGCTGATCGGCGCCGGTTATTCCCGGAATCTTCGACCGTCGTCCGCGCTCGCCCGCGCTTCGCTCAGCTGGCTGCGGCGTGCGCGGTTTTGCTCGTGCTCGGCGTCGTCTGCGGCAGCGCGCTGTCGCGCTTCGCCCGGACGCGCGGCACGAGCGTCGCCCCGGTCGCTTCGGGGGCGGGCTCGCGGCAAAACGTGGCCACGGTGCTCGCGGGCAGCGTGTTTCTGGGTGAACGCGAGTTGACCCGCGGCAGCCGGCTGCCAGAACAGAGCGAGCTTGCGCTGGCGGAGGCGAGTGAGATCGCCGTGGCGCACGCGCACGTGCGCAGCGACGCCCCGGCGCAGGTGAGTTGGGACGGCGCTCACGCGCTCTTGGAGCTCCGGCGCGGCGCGGTCGACGTCTCGGTCGACCCCGCGCCGAAGCGGCCGTTTTTCGTCAAAACCGCGCGCTTTCGCGTCGAGGTCATGGGCACCGAGTTCCACGTGGATTTGACGCACGTGCGCGTGTCGCGCGGCCGGGTACGAGTGCTCGCGCCAGACGGCGCGTTACTGAGCGAGCTCAGCGCCGGCCAGGAATATGCGCTGCCGGACACCGGAGCGAGCGCGGCCAGCGCGCCGCTGCCGGATGTGCCAAGCGCGCCGACGCTGGTGAGCGAGCCCGATTGCAAAGAGCGGCTCTCGGCTGCGCGGCACGCGCTCGCGACGGGCAATCTCGCGGCGGCGCGGCGGGAGCTTTCGAGCGCGCTCGGCCAACACCCGAGCACGGCGCAGCTGGCCGAGATCCACATGCTGTTCGGGGATGCGGCGCGGCTCGCGGGCGACTCGGCCCAGGCAAGTTCGGAGTATCTGGGTGTCTTTCAGCGGTTTCCTCGCTTGCCCGTGGCCGAGGCGGCGCTCTTTTCCGCGGCGCGCGCCGAGCAGCGAGCCGGCCGTGTGGCGCACGCGCGCGAGCTGTTCGAGAGTTATCTGGCGCACTATCCGAGCGGCCAGTTTCGCAGCCAGGCGCAGGACAGCCTGGCTGCGGGGCAGGGGAGTCGCTGATGAGAGGCGCAATCGCCGTGTGCCTACTGCTACTCGGCTGCGGCACCGATACGACCAACCTCGTGCCGGTGCCGGTCCATTCGGCTGGCATGCCGATGTCCTGCGCGCCCGAAGGTGCCGCGTGCGTGGCCGATCCGGAGTGTTGCGCTAGCCCAATGCCGGCATTGCATTGCAACCCGGACGGCCCGGGCTTGACCACGCGCCACTGCGGCCCCGCGCCTGCCAAACCGTGCCGAGCGTTGGGAGACAGCTGTGCTCCCGCCGACTGCTGCGTACCCGGGACGAGCTGTTTGCAGACCGACGGTGGCACCCACTGCGCGCCGATGAAGTGAGCGAAGGCCAAGAACGGTTTCGAAAGACGAGCCGGCGCGCTCGGCGCCAGCGAGCCGCGGGGGGAGCGCCGTCGAGCCTACGGTCGCTCAGCGCGGTGGCGCGGTCGCGCTGCGCATGGAAGCGCGGCCGATGATGAGCCCGAGCGTCATGCCCGCTGTGCTGGCAACGCCCAGGCGCAAACAGCCGAGGCTCGCGGTCAAGAGCGCGACGCCGACGGCGAGCAACCCATGGCCGGAGAGCGGCGCACGGCTGCGCTCGCGAAGTGCGACGACGGCGCCGGCAGTCGCGCCGATCAGGAGCGAGAGCGCGCTGCAGGTGGAGAGCGGACCCGCAGTAGCGCAGCCGGGATCGATGCGGGTCAGCATGAGCGCTGCGGCCAATGGAATGCCCCCCGCAAGTAAACCCGTGCTGACGCTCTCCACGCCCACGCGGCTGCGAAATCGCAGCCAAATACAGGCAGCCAGCAGCAAGGCCGCGCAGCAGGCGCAGCCTTCGCGACCGACCGGCTCCAGCAGGCAGATCGCCGCGAGCGGGGCGAGCACGAGGGCAACGCGCGCAGCCATGCGCAATCGCCCGAGCTCGTAGTGGCGAAGACTGCGGGTCGTGAGCGTCTCAAGATTGACCATACAGGTTCCTCCAAATCGTGCGCAGACGGTCGAGCGCACGCTGTCGCCGCTTGCGCATGGCCGGTGTCGCGGGGCCGGCCGGCGCGGCGTCGCGCAAACCGAGCTGCTCCACATCCTGCGCCGACAAGTGACCCAGCGCGTCGGCGAGCGCGGCGTGGAGCTCGGCGTGAATGACCGCGTCTTCGCCGGACTCTACCGCTTCCGGAGCGCTCGGCAGCGCATCGCCCAGGAATGTTTCTCGGCGCCGCTTGCGGCGCTTGCGCTGGGACATGAGCTCGAACGTGGCGATGCCGAATGCCCACGAAAGCGGATCCCGCGTACGGTCGAGCTCCGAGATGCGAGACGAAATCCGAAATAGGACCTCCTGCGCGACATCTTCGGCGGCTTGCGCATCACGCAGGCCGCGCTCGGCGTAGCTCAAGAGCACGGGCCAGAGTTGTTCGACCAGCGGCGAGATCGCGCTGCGGTCGCCATCGGCCAGGCGCAGCATGGCCGCTCGAATCGCTTTTCTGCGTTGCGGGTCCATCGAAGGCAGGCCGAGCCGCTTACGGTAGGCGCACCGGCGCGTGTCGTGACCCATTTTTCGAGCCACCCGCGTCACGCCGCGGGCGGATCGGCCTACCGAGAGCATGAGCCATGCGACCCTCCTCACCCCGAAAAAGGCCCTAGGATTGGCGGGTGTCGCCGCGATCGGGGCCTGCGCGGCCTGTTGCGCCGTGCCCTTGCTCGCCGCGGCTGGCCTGGGCGTCGGCATAGTTTCGGCGGTTGCCGTAGCCATTCGCCTTGGGGTGGGCCTTATCTTGGCGGTCGTTGGTGCCGGCGTACTCGGCGTGCTGGTGCTGCGGACGCGCGCCCGGCGTGCCTCTGCGTGCAACGTCGCTTGCGCGATCTGCGGCGGCTGCGGCTGCAAGCGCGCAGACGAGGCCAGCATTTTCTCCAGTGCAACGCCGCGCCCAGGCGAACCGATCGTTTGCACGGCAGACTTGCGCGACCAGCCCACCGTGCAGGCCCAGCTCGACGGCTACGCGGCCGCCTTTCAGCAGCTACTCCGCGTCGAGAAGCTCGCCGGGAAAGTGCGCTGGATCTTTGCGAACCGCCCCGGCTTGAGCGACGAGCTGCGAGCGCTCGCCGAAAATGAGCATCAGTGCTGCCGCTTCTTCAAGTTCGACCTGCGCGCTGCTGGAGAAACGGTCGTTTGGGAAACGACCGCGACCCCGGACGCCAGCCAAGTCTTGGACGAATTCGCGCGCTTGCCCGAGCGGCTCAGCCAGCACGCACGCGGCCGCGCAGTGGAACCCATCAAGCAAGCGATTGGAGCCGCCGGGCTGAGCTTCGCTTCGGACGCGAGCGGGCCAATCTTGCCGCGTCATCCCTGTTCCTCACGCCCAGCGCACGTGCTGGCATCCGAACCCGAGTGAACTCGGCCGTTCACGCCGTTCTACGGCGGCACCTATCGGCGCATTCCCGTTCGGCGCCTGAAACGCGCTTTGCCCCGAACTGCCTTTCGATTTTCGTCATTCGCTCACAATGCGAGACCCCAAAAAAACTCCGCGTTCTCCCGCTGAACGTCGTTTCGCACCGAGCTCAGTTGCCCCAGCGCTTCCCGCGCCGCTTCGCGTCTTGGCGGTAAAATCCGGGAGCCGTACAGCGCCTTCCACGCCCAAACTGCGCGCGCTCAGCCTTATTCGCCCCGATTCGTCTCCGGGAGCGTCGCCAATATTTCCATCACCGCTTTGCGTACCGCCTTGACGTCGATTTTGGGCGAGAGCGCGTGTTCGTCGAACTCTGCGATCAAGTCTTCGAGTCCGAAGAGCGCGCGTGTCAGGCGCGGAAACAGCAGTCGGGCCATCAGCCGTTGCGCTGCGTCCGCACTGACGCGCGTGTTCACGCCGAAGCTCGCTTTCAGGTAATTGGCAACACGCGCGGTGACCTCGCTGAACATCACGTCGTGGTGCTTCGCCGCACCCTCCGGGAAGCGCGCTGTCTCGGCCATGCTGATGCGGAGCATCTGCACCGAGCTCTCGTACAGCAAGGCTTCGAGGTAGCGCGCGCAAAAAGCTTCCAGCGCTTCCGCGGGCTTCGACGAGTAGACCGCCGGCTCCTTGATGCGCGCGAGGAACAGCCCCCGCACCAGCTCGATCACCGCCAGAAACAGCTTCTCCTTGTTCTCGAAGTGCGCATACACCGATCGTTTCGAGGTCTGGGCGCGGCTCGCCACCTCGTCCATCGAGGCGCGCTCGAAGCCCAGTTCGAGAAACACTCCCTTGGCGACCCAAAGGATGTGCTCTCGAAGCGTGTCGCCGCGTCTGGCCATCCGACCCATCGTGGCGAATTTCGCCGACATTTTCTAGCTCAGCGTCCGGACTTGCCGAAAGTAAACGGTACGGTACAGTCTACTTCGTCCAACGAACGGAGGCAGCATGATCGTCGTCACCACCCCTACGGGCTTGATTGGTTCGAAGCTACTCGGAGATTTGCTGGCTGCTGGCGAGCGCGTGCGCGTGATCGCGCGCCACCCGGAGAAGCTCCCGCCCGCCGTGCGCGCCAAGGCCGACATAGTCCAAGGCTCGAGTGATGACCCGTTGGTCCTTGAGCGCGCACTGAGCGGCGCGGAGAGCATCTTTCACGTCGTGCCCCCGATTTTCAGCGCCCCGAACGTGACGGCGCACTACCTCGGCTTCACCCTGCCGGTGATTGCGGCGATGAAGCAAAATCGCGTGACGCGGATCGTCACTGTGTCGGGCATTGGGCGGCGGGTGGACGTCAAGGCCGGCGTGGTGTCGTCTGCCTTCGCCAAGGACGAGGCGCTGGAGCGTGCGGGCCTCGACGTGCGCGCGCTGTGGTGCCCGGGGTTCATGGAAAACATGCTGCGCAACCTCACTTCACTGCGTGCTGAGGGGGCATTCTTCGGTGCAAGTCGCGCCGACGTCCGAGCCCCCTACGTCGCGACTCGCGATATCGCGGCGGTGGCGGCGCGTTTGCTTCGCGATCGCTCCTGGAGCGGTCCGGGCGGCGTTGCGGTACTCGGTCCCGAAGACTTATCCCTCGACGACATGGCCGCGGTCATGAGCGAGGTGTTGGGTCGCCCCATCCGCTATCAGCAGGTGCCCGCAGAGACGTACAAGGCGCAATTGTTGCGCCATGGCGCGAGCGAGGATTTCGCGCAAGCGCTGCTCGACATGCACGCAGCGAAGGATAACGGCCTCGATTCGAGCGAGCCTCGCACAGCCGAAAATACGACCCCGACGAGCTTTCGCCATTGGTGCAGCACGGTACTCAAGCCTGCGCTCGGGTGAACGCCCGCGCGCTGCTGCCGAACTACCATTTTCGATAGGGTAAGAACTTGCCGTGCATCGTCACCTTCACCCGGTCGCCCTTCGGGTCCGGCAGCGTGTCGACGTACATTTCGAAGTCGATCGCGCTCATGATTCCATCGCCGAACTTCTCGTGGATCAGCTCCTTGAGGGTGGTGCCATAGACTTCGACGATCTCGTGGAAGCGATAGACGAGCGGATCGCTGGGGACCCCGCCGCCGAGCGACCCCTTGCTGGGCGAGCTCGTGAGCAGCCTGATTTCTTCCGCCGAGAGGTCGAGCAGCGCTCCGCACGCAGTGGCCTCAGCGGGTCCCATTGCTTGCTGGCCGAGCAACGCGGAGGTGGTCCAGACCTCGCTCTGGCCCGCAGCTTGGGCCAGCGCGCTCCAGGTGAGCTTCTTTCTGGCCTTGGTGAGCACGATTTTTTCGGTGAGCTCCGTTCGCAGCATGCGAAATTCTTACGCCGACCGTGATTTCGAGCGTGTTTCGTGGCGATTCACTCGCCCTGCGCCGACAGTCCGTATTTCTTGAGCTTTGCGTACAGCGCGCTCCGCGAAACGTCGAGGATCTCCGCTGCCTGCTCGACACGCCCCGCGCAGCGCCGCAGCACGGCCGCGATGTGACGACGTTCTACGTCCTCCAGGGTTTGCGCAGGGAGCTCGCTTTCGGCGGAGCCGAACGAGCGATCGAAGCGCAGGGCGGAGCGGTCGAGCACGTCACCTTTGCTGAACAACAGCGCGCGTTCGAGCACATTGCGCAGCTCGCGAATGTTGCCAGGCCAGGCATAGCCCGCGAGCGCGCTCAACGCGTCGGAACCGAGCCTCTGTTCGCTCTTGCCGGCGCGGGCACACAGTTCGCTCACCACCGCACGCGCAATCTCGGGCAGGTCGACGATTCGTTCGCGCAGCGGCGGGACTTCGAGCGTGAGGGTATTCAGGCGAAACAGCAGATCTCCGCGGAATGCTCCGCGCCGGACGAGCTCGTCCAAAGCATGGTGTGTTGCCGTGAGCAGCCGCACGTTGCTGCTGCGCTCGGTCGTTTCGCCCAGGCGACGAAAAGTGCCCTCCTCCAATGCCTTCAGAAGCTTAGGCTGCACCGCCAAATCCAGATCGCCGATTTCATCCAAGAACAGCGTGCCCCGATGCGCGATCTCCATCAGTCCGGGTTTTGCGCTGGTGGCGCCGGTAAATGCGCCCTGCCCATAGCCGAAGAGTTGGGATTCGGCGAGCTCGCGCGTGAGACCGGCGCAGCTCAAATCGACGAACGGTTCGCGCGCGCGACTGCCCTGTTCGTGGAACCAGCGCGCGAGCACCCCTTTGCCGGCGCCCGTTTCGCCCAGGATCAACACAGGGGCGTCGGAGCCGAGCATCGCTTTGGCCTGCGCCTCGAGCTCTCGGATCGCGCGGCTCTCGCCCAAAAACGGCATCAAGCTCGGTCTTCGGCGCGCGACCGACACGGCGCATTCTCGCCGGCTGCGCTGCGCATCCAACGTTCGCCGCACCAAAATGCCGAGCGACTCGAGATCGACGGGCTTGGTCAAGAAGTGTTCTGCGCCGGCCTTGATCGCCTGCACCGCGAGCTCAATCGTGCCGACTCCCGTGAGCAGAATGTGGGCGTCGCCGCGATCGCGCTGGCGGGCTGCCTCGAGTACGTCGAAGGCGGTTCCGTCCGGCAACTCGTAGTCGACAATGGTCAGATCGGGATTCTGCGCGGCCTGCAATTGGCGACCTTCAGCGCAGGTCGCTGCTTCCAAAACCACGAACCCCGAGCGTCGGAGGTAGTGTGAAAGTACGCCGCGCATCTGCGCGTCGTCCTCGATGAGCAAGACCGTGCCCGACATTTATCGACAATGGTAGCGGATCGCCGGGCGTCGCACAGGGGTTCTCGTTCGGAACTGGGGCTACGCCCAGTTTCCAGCGCAAGCGCGAATCCCAGTGTGCTAAATACCAATTCGTCGGGGCCCCTTGATGCGAACTTTTACACTTCGCCGCGTAGACGGCGGCCAATTCTTGGTCGAGCCCGGCGCTTCGGATCCGCAGTTGGCCGCTGAAGGCGCCCTCGCGCCGCCCGGCGGCCGCAGCTTGTGTGACGTTTTCGGGGCGGCGCTCGGCGAACGGATCCAGCACGGAGCGGAACGATGTGTGGAAATCGGCGCACCTATCGACTGTGAGGGGTTGGATGTCGAGGCCGGCCGCGGCCTTTGTTTCAAACTGATTCCGGTGGGCTGCGCTGCCGGGGAGGTGCAAAAGGTGGTCGGCGTCGAGCAGGCTGCCGCGGGCTCCGAAACCTCACCTGAAAAGTACGCTCAGATCGTCCGGATCAGCCCCGTGGGCATCGCTGTGACCGAGCTCTACAGCGCTCGCCTGCTCGATGTGAACCCGGCCTTCGAGCAAACATTCAGGGTCTCGCGGGATATCGCGATCGGCCGCACGCTGATTGAGCTCGGCTGCTGGGAAAACCCAGCCGATCGACTGGTGATGATCGAGCGGATCATCGCCGAAGGTTCAGTTCACGATTACGAGGTGCGCGCTAGAACCTACACCGGCGAGCCGCTGCGAGTTCTGTTGAGCAGTGAACAGGTGGTGATTCAGGGCATCCCCTGTCTGGTTACTTTCGTTCACGACGTGACCGAGCAGGTCGCCGCGGAGCGCGCGCTCCGAGAGTCGGAGGAAAAGTTTGCCACTGCATTTCGCGTGAGCCCATTTTCGATGTCGATCCTCGATCGCGAAACTGACGTCTACTTGGACGTGAATCAGGGCTTCGAACGCATGTTCGAATGCAGCCGCGAACAGGTGATCGGGCGCACGGTCGGCGAGCTCGGGTTGTGGGCAGAGCCCGAGCAGCGCCAGCCGCTGCTCGCACTCCGTGAGCGCGGCCCGGTTCGCGAATATCCGGTGGTCGGTCTAACGTTCAAGGGCAAATTGCTGCGCGGCTCGGTCTCCTCGGAACTGATCGAGCTCGGAGGCCGCGAGTGCATCCTGTCCATCGAGCGCGATTTGACCGCTCAATACCAGGCCGAGCAAATGCGAGGCGAGCTCGAGCGCCAGCTGCGAGAGGCACAGAAGCTCGAGGCACTCGGTACCCTCGCCGGCGGCATCGCTCACGATTTCAACAATATCCTGGGCGCGATCTTGGCCTACACGGATTTGATGAAGCTCGACATCGAAGATCCGGTGGCGCTCGCGAGCCACATCGGCGAGCTGCGCAGCGCCGGCGGGCGAGCCAGAGATCTGGTGCGTCAAATCCTGACCTTCAGTCGGCGCGAGAACCCCGAGCGCCGGCCGGTGCGTCTCGATGCCGTCGTGCGTGAGGCTCTCAAGCTGCTACGCGCCGCGTTGCCAGCCACGGTCGAGCTCGAGATTTTCATCGCGCCGCAGCTGCCGGTGGTGCTCGCGGATCCGAGCCAGATCCACCAGGTGTTGATGAACCTCAGCACCAACGCGGCGCACGCCATGCGCGAGCGCACGGGCAAGCTCTCCGTGCGCCTGGAAGCCGTGGACGTCACGAGCAGCGCGGCTGCCGCGCGCGGCGATCTGAATTCCGGACGATACGTGCGCTTGACCGTGAGCGACACCGGTCACGGTATGGACGCCTATGCGCTCAAGCGCCTGTTCGAGCCGTTCTTCACGACCAAGCCGCCCGGTGAAGGGACCGGCCTCGGTCTTTCGGTCGTGCACGGCATCGTGCGCGGACACGATGGCTCGATCGCCGTGCACAGCCTGCTGGGCGAAGGCACGACCTTCGAGCTGCATTTCCCGGAGCACCCGGCCGAGCTCACGGCAGAGGCCGACGTCGCGAGCACCCTGATCAACGGTCGCGGCGAGCACCTGCTCTTGGTCGAGGATGAACCGATGCTGCGCCAATCATTGGCACGGCTGCTCGATCGCTTGGGCTATCGTGTATCCGCGCGCCACCATCCGGTTGCCGCGCTCGAGCTCTTTTTCAATGATCCGAGCGCGATCGATCTGGTGCTCACCGATTTGACCATGCCTGCCCTGACCGGCGTTGAGATGGCGCGCCAAATGTTGGGCGCGCACCCGGATGCGCGAATTCTACTGATGAGCGGTTACAGCCCGACTTGGAATCGGGACTCGGTTCGTGAGCTCGGCATTCGAGAATTGATGACCAAACCGATTGCGGCGTCGGTTTTGGCCGGCATGCTGCGGCAGACGCTGGACGAGCGAATCGTTCGGCGCTCGGCCTGACGAGCACGCGGCGCGGCGCGGCTCGTCACTGGCAATGTCGTAAAATAGCGCGCGCCATCTCGTCGAGGCTCGCGACTTCCAAGACGCTGCCATAATCCACGGCTGCCTTGGGCATGCCGAAGACCACGCTCGACGCTTCGTCCTGGGCAAGGGTCGCTGCGCCTGCCTCGCGCATCTTCAGCATGCCGCGTGCGCCATCGTCGCCCATGCCGGTGAGAATGGCAGCGACGGCGGCTTTACCCACTGCTTCTGAGACACTCTCGAACAGCATATCGACACTCGGGCGGTGGCGAGAGACGAGCGGGCCGTCGAGCACTTCGACCCAGAGCTTCGCGCCGCTGCTGCGCACGACCAGATGGCGCCCACCCGGCGCAATCAGCGCGACGCCCCTTTGCAGCACATCGCCCGTGACCGCTTCGCGGACCTCGATCCGTGACAGCTCTGACAAACGCTTGGCGAATGCGCCGGTGAAACCTGCGGGCATGTGCTGAACGACCACCGTCGGCGGCGCATCCTCCGGCCATTCGCCGAGCAGGCGGCGGATGGCATCGGGGCCGCCAGTGGAAGCGCCAATTGCGATCAGCTGCTTGGGCGCCACGCCCTGTGGTGCGCGCGCCCAAGGCTCGCTCACTCGCACCTCGGGTGCGCGCGGACGCGCGGTGCGGCTTTCGGCGGCCGCTACGACCGCGTCGACGAGCACGATCGCCGACTCGAACAAGAAGTCACGGATCCCGGTGCGCGGCTTCAAGACTACGTCGATCGCGCCTTCTTCTAGTGCCTGCAGCGCCTTGCTGCCTCGGCCCTCGGTGGTGCCGGAGCAGACCACGACGGGGATCTGCCGCTCGCGGCGAAGGCGGCGCAAGAAGGTCAAGCCGTCCATGCGGGGCATTTCCAGATCCAGCACCACGACGTCCGGCTCCCAGCGCGCCAGCTTTTGCAGAGCAAAGAGTGGGTCGTGCGCCGACTGCACGCGCATTCCGGCCGCGGTGAGCAGCGAGCCGATGACTTGCCGCGCAACGGCCGAGTCATCGACCACTAGCACCGACAGATCGTGCGTCGTGGGTCTCACGGCTGGGCCTGCTCCACCCGATACACGGTCGGGACTACCGTCCGCAGGCGCGGATCGAGCTCATGGAGGCTTTCCGAGTGTCCGGCCCACAGGTGGCCACCCGGCTTCACGTGCGAGCACAGCCACCGCACCACGCGGCGTCGCGTCTCGGCACTGAAATAGATCAGCACGTTGCGGCAAAACACGAAGTCGAAGCTGCCGAGTTCGTGTTGTGCGGTCGCCGTCAGATTCACGCGCGCGAACTTCACGCACGCCCGCACTTCCGGTGCCATGCGGAACGAACCCTGGCGCTCCCCGACGCCGATGAGCACGAATTTACGCTGAAAATCGCTGGGAATTTCGTGGAAGCGGTCGACCGGATAGATGGCCTCCACGGCTTTGTTCAAAACCTTGCTGCTGATGTCCGTGGCCAGGATCTCGAAATTCCACGTGGCAGGGAGCACGTCGAGTAGCAGCATCGCGAGCGAATACGGCTCTTCGCCCGTCGAGCAACCGGCGCTCCAGATCCGGAGTGTGCGAGGACGCTCACCCCGGGTCTCGGCCTGGAGCAAGCGCGGCAATAGCTGCTCGCGCAACAGTTCGAAGTGCGCCGGTTCTCGAAAGAAGTGGGTTTCATTGGTGCAGATGGCCGAAATTAAGTGATTGAGTTCTTCGTTACCCGAGCTCAGCACGCACTCGTAGTATTCGGTGAAGGTACGTACGCCGAGCGCGCGCAGGCGAGGCAGCAAGCGCGCGTTCAGCAGCGCTTGCTTGGTGTCGTGGAGATGAATCCCCACCTCGCGCTCGATCAATTCGCGAAACAAATTGAACTCGCGCGGGGTGACGGGGCGAATGGCGCCGGTCATGATCACGACGCATCGGCCTCTGGCGAGGGAGTGTGCGGCGCATCGCTACCGGGAACTGCATCCCAAGCCGTGTCGAGATCGGTCGCGCTCGGCGAAGAACTCGCTTCGAGCGCAGGTTCTGCCAATGAGCTTGGCTCGTTCAAGGCCGAGAGCTCCGCCGCCGAGAGCACGCGATCGATATCGAGCACCAAGGCGAATTTTTTCCCGACCTGTGCCATGCCGTGCAAGAAATCCGTGCGAATCGGCGCACCGAACGCGGGCGGTGGCAGGAGCTCCCCGGCTGCGAGTGACAGCACTTGACCGACGGCTTCGGTCAACAATCCGATCAGCATCGAGAGACCAGTCAGCGGTAGCTCCACGAGCACGATGCACGTTCGCGCGCTGAGCGGGATCTCGGACAGCCGAAACTTGATCGCCAAATCGATGACCGGTACGACGCTGCCGCGCAGGTTGGTCACTCCGCGGATCGGCGCGGGCATGCCCGGCACGCGCGTGATCGTATCGTATGGGATCACCTCGCGGACTCGTTCGAGCGTGACCGCGTACTCCTCACCGGCGATGAAAAAGGTCAGGTACTCGGCGCCAGCCGCCAGCGCGCTCGGCTCAGATGCGTCGAAAGTCATGGTCGCCTCCATTCAGTCCGGTCTGATGTAGCTTGTGTAGTTGGTCGAGGCGCGGGCGCGGCACGACCCGCGGCTTGGGACGCAGGTCGCGACCGGCCGGTGGAGCCTTGGGCATCTCGCCATCGTCGAGCGTGAAGAAATCGGACAGCTGGCGGAGCGCGTCGGCCTGGGCGCTCATTTCCTCGGCTGCGGCGGCCAATTCCTCCGAGGCCGTCGCCGTGCGTTGGGTGATCTGATCGAC
>Ga0068855_100005364_pt1 | contig 15638 bp, 10 predicted proteins | sample KBSCornC52_FD_66592 | JGI IMG/M metagenome (GOLD analysis project Ga0068855, IMG submission 66592) | Corn rhizosphere microbial communities from Kellogg Biological Station, Michigan, USA - KBS Corn C5-2 | ecosystem: Host-associated > Plants > Roots > Rhizosphere > Soil ...
AAACCTTTGCCCAGGAGATGTCGGCCATGAATGTCGATACGAATGAACGGAGCACCAATATGGTTTCCTCTATTAAGTTGTACGGCCCCGCCGTACTGGCCAGTGCACTCGCGCTGACGATGACCATCGGCTGCTCGAGCAAGAATTATGTGCGGTCGCAGACCGGACCACTGATTCAACAGACAAACGATCTGGATGCCAAGACGGCTCAGGATCACCGGAACATCACTGACACGGACAAGCGCGCGCAGGCGGGAATTGCGAAGGCGCAGGACGCAGCAGGGCAGGCTGATCAGCATGCAATGGCTGCTGGCCAAAGCGCCGAGCAGGCAAATGGCGCGGCGACGGAAGCTGTGAATCGGGTGGATACGCTTCAGGGCGTAATTGCGAATCTGGATCAGTACAAGCCGATCTCGGACCTGAGCGTTACGTTTGGCTTCGATAAGAGCGTTCTGACGAAGGCAGACAAAGAGCAGCTTGACCAGTTCGCGTCGAACCTACAGAGCGCGCGCGGCTACATTCTGGCGGTGACCGGCGGCACGGACTCGGTCGGCGACGCACAGTACAACTACCAACTCAGCAATCGTCGTGCGGATGCGGTTGTGAACTATCTGCAGACGAAGTACAACATTCCTCCGCACAAGTTTTACCTGATCGGGATTGGCAAGGACGATCCGGCGGCGGACAACAAGACGGCAGCAGGCCGGGCGAAAAACCGGCGCGTTGAGATCAAACTGATGTCGAATATGTCGCAGGAGGGAACTGCGCCCGCGGCGACGACTGGCTCAGTACAGCCGACAGGTACGCAAGGTGCTTCATCGGGCGGTGAATAATCCTGGGCTAAAGGTAATCAAGCCCGATGAAGTCGAGACGCGCCCGGTCATGCCGGGCGCGTCTTTTCATGTCCACCAGAGAAGTCTGCGGCGGCGAGTAAACTGGATCTATGGCGGAATCGGAAGCGCAGGCAAAGGATGCGGCGGTGGCCGCTTTCGCGGAATCCGTCGCGATTATGGCGCGACTGCGCGCTCCCGGTGGATGTCCCTGGGACCGCGAACAGACCTTCGACACAATTAAGAAGTACACGCTCGAGGAGACTTACGAGGTCTTCGAGGCGATTGAACGCAGGGCGTGGCCCGAGCTGAAGGATGAGCTCGGAGATCTGCTGCTACAGGTCCTGTTCTACGCGCAGATGGCTACGGAGGCCGGTTACTTCGACATAGGCGATGTGGCAGCGAATCTGAATGCGAAGCTTATTCGGCGTCACCCGCATGTGTTTCCGGTGAATGGGGAGCTGACTGAGGCCAAGGACTCCGGCACAGTGCTGCGGAACTGGGAGGAGATAAAGCGCGCGGAGAAGGCCGAGGCTGCGGCTGGTATGAGGCGATCCGGCCTGGAGGACGTGCCACGATCGATGCCGGCGGTGATGGAAGCCGGCAAGCTGGGGTCGAAGGCTGCGAAGGTGGGTTTTGACTGGCCTGACGTCAGTGGGATTATCGCAAAGGTAGACGAAGAGATTGAGGAGCTGCGCGCGGAGGTGGAGGCTCCCGAAGGATTAGATCGAACGAAAGCGGAGGAAGAGCTCGGGGACTTGATGTTCTCAGTGGTACACCTGGCGCGCCACCTGAAAATCGATCCGGAGGGCGCTTTGCGGGCGGCGAATGGAAAATTCCGGCTCAGATTTGCCGCGATGGAAGCCGAGGCCGGCGGATTTGATGCTTTGGGCAGGCTGAGCGCGGACGAACTTGAAGCCTTGTGGAGCAGAGCGAAAGCAGGCGAGGTAAAGGTTGGCAGCGGGGTGCGGCGATGAGCGTCCTCGAAGCCGGTAAAAAGCAAAGCGACCTCCGTGTTGAGCGAGTTACTGAGCTACGGGATTTTGAGCAGTGCGTCGAGATACAGTTTGCGGTTTGGGGCTATAGCGACGGTGATCTGATTCCGAAGCGCGTGTTCGTAGTGGCGAGCGCGATTGGCGGACAGGTGATAGGTGGGTTCGACGGCGAGCGGATGGTGGGATTTGCGATGTCGCTGCCGGGCTACCGCGCGGGCAATCCGTATCTGCACTCGCATATGCTGGCGGTGCTCCCGGAGTACCGGAACTCGGGCCTGGGTCGCAGGCTGAAGCTGGCACAACGAGAAGACGCGCTCCAGCGGGGATTTGCGCGCATGGAGTGGACGTTCGATCCGCTTGAGATCAAGAATGCGCATCTTAATATTGCGCGGCTTGGTGCGATTGTGAGGCGGTATATGCCGGACTTCTACGGACCTTCGACCTCACCGCTGCAGGGCAACCTGCCGACCGACCGGCTGGTTGCGGAGTGGTGGCTGCGTTCCGAACACGTGAGCCGCGTTTTGGGTGAGATCGAGGCCGGAAATCCACCGTCGCCGGACGGAAACAGTGGAAAACCTGTGGAACGAATCGCTGTTCCAGCAGCTGTGTACGAGTGGAAACGGAGCGCGGAGCAGCGTAGTCTGGCCTTGTCGCTACAAACGAAAAACCGGCTAGCGCTGCAGGAGGCCTTTGAGCGCGGGCTGGCTGTGACCGGCTACGAACGCAGCCAGCAGGGAGATGGTTGCTTTTTGCTGGAACCCTTCTCGGATGCCGACCTTGGGCCAGGGATCGAATCGACGCTGCAGAACAGGACGACTACATGCTGACTATCGATGCAATCCATTTGCGCGAGATAAATATGCCTCTCGCGTTTCCCTTTGAGACGAGCTTTGGGCTGACCACAATGCGGCGGGTGCTGCTGGTGGAGATCGAATCGGACGGGCTGACCGCGTGGGGGGAGTGCGTCGCGGGCGAGCACCCTTACTATTCAGATGAGTGCATTGATACGGCCTGGGTGATCACCGAGAAGGAACTGGCGCCACGGCTGGTGGGCCAGGAACTGGTGGGTGGCGGAAGTGTGCCAGCATTACTGCGCCAGGTCCGTGGCCACAGGATGGCGAAAGCTGCGCTTGAGAACGCGGTGTGGGACTTGGAGGCGCAGAAGCGGCGGGTCCCGCTGGCCCAGTTGCTGGGCGGCACTCGCGAGCGGATTCCATGTGGCGTGTCGATTGGCATTCAGCCTTCACCGGCAGCGCTGATGGACAAGATCGCAGAGGCGCTCGAGGCGGGTTACCAGCGAATCAAGCTGAAATGCAAGCCGGGCTGGGACACCAAGATATTTGAGCAGGTTCGCGCCCGCTGGCCGCAAATCCGTTTAAGCTGTGATGCGAACTCGGCGTATCGCGTGGTGGATATTGAACACATCACGGAGTGGGACCAATTCGACCTGATGATGATTGAGCAGCCGCTGTGGTACGACGACTTCTATTTTCATTCGATGCTGCAGAAGCGGATCGATACACCGATCTGCTTGGACGAGTCGATTCGTAACCGGCGTGATGCGCTGGCGGCGATCGATATGGAGTCCTGTCGGATTATCAATATCAAAGTCGGACGGGTGGGCGGCTTCTCTGAGGCAATTGCGGTCCATAACGCTGCGGATGAACGTGGAGTTCCGGTGTGGTGCGGCGGGATGCTGGAGACGGGCATCGGCCGGGCGCATAACATTGCGCTGTCGTCGCTTCCGAATTTCTCGCTGCCGGGTGACGTGTCGGCCTCCAAACGGTACTGGGCCGAGGACGTTATCGAGCCTGAAGTGACGGTAAGTGCGGAAGGCGAGATTGCTGTGCCCACCGGATTTGGGTCCGGTTTCGAGGTCCGGCGTGACCAGATCCAGAAGCTGACTGTGCGGCAGGCGACGGTAAGAGCAGCCGCGCGCGTTTTGGCCTAGACCTCCAGACAATAATCTGCATCACACAACAGCAGACGGGCTTTCGCTCTTAGTGAAAGCGCCGATGATGTGTGCCCAAAACGCGGCGAATTATACACCAAAGCCTTAAAAGATGATCACTGGAGTATGTGATTTCATCTACAAAGGTTGTCACTCCATCCAAATCCTTCCGATTTCCATACTTACGTGAGTGCAATAGCGCGCTGGCGCGGCGATGCCGAATTGTATTCGGTAGACGTGGAAGCACTTACAAGTGAAATCCCGAGACGTGCAACTTTGGTATCAAAGTTGCAACGCCGATGGGAATCTCGAATTTCCGGCAAGGCCGTTTTCGAGCAGCGTCGAGATTTCCTCGAGGAGAAAAAGACATGAAACGTATCTGCGCACTGTTGCAATGTCTTGCGATCTTGCCGTTATTTTTTTCCATCCAGGCGCTTACGCAGGCCACCAGCGGTGATCTTGTGGGCACGGTCAAGGACCCTAGTGGCGCGGTGATTGTGAAAGCTACGGTCCTGATCACGAACCAAGAGACTGGCGTGGCCACAACGCTGATCACCAATTCGGGTGGGCAGTATCGCGCGTCCAACCTGCTGCCCGGCAAATACGATATTAACGTCACCGCCCCGGGATTTCTGGCGTACACGCTTCGTGGTGTTGCGGTCGATTTGAATAAAACGGTCACGAACGATGTCACTCTCAGCATCGGTGCCCGGACTACGGTGGAGGTTTCAGCAGAGGCGAGCGTCGCCCTAGACACCACCAGCACGAATCTCACTACGAGTTTCTCCAACACCGAAGCGTCGAATCTTCCCACGGCTTCTATTGGGGGAGCCACGGGAACCGGTCTTCAGAGTGGCGTTTTGAACTTGTCGCTACTCAGCCCCGGTGTTGCTTCAACCGGCGGGCTCGGTCTTGGCGTAGGTCCTTCTATCGGCGGCAATCGACCTCGCAATAATAACTTCCAAATCGAAGGAATCGATAACAACAATAAGGCGGTTACCGGCCCACTTGTATATGTTGGCAACGATGCCATAGGCAACGCCACGATCATCGCCAACCAATTTTCCCCCGATTTCGGCCATTCTTCGGGTGGCCAGTTCAACAGCACCATCGTTTCCGGAACTAACACTCTCCACGGCAGAGTATTCGAGTATTTCCAGAACCGAAATCTGAATGCGGCCAGCGGAATTGCTGGAGGCAAGATCCCGAACCCCAAATATGACAATAACCGTTACGGTGGCCAGATAGGAGGCCCGATTCTCAAGGACAAGCTCTTCTTCTTTACCGAGTTTGAGCGGCAAACTCTTGGTCAGAACGTGAGCACCTATGTCTGCGTCCCAACTGCGGCCGGTATCTCAACGCTGAACAGCCTTGCGTCCAGCTACGGTTTCAGCCAGACCAATCTCCAGGAGTTTACAAAGGCAACGCCACTTCCTAACTATCTTGGCGGAGCTCAGGTCAACGACGCTACGGACAATGCGTGCGGAACAGAGAAAACCGGCCCGCAGTACATCACTGTAACGAACGGCGGTTCGGCATCGACCAAGATCCCGCTTGGGAATTATCTGATCAACGCTGGGGCTCCTCTTCTCTTTCATTCACTCGTGACCAGTGTTGACTACACGATTTCCAGTAAAGACTCTCTCCGCCTTCGCTACATTCACAATTGGGAATCCCAGACTGACAGCGGAGCTAACTCAGGCGAGACTCTGCTGCCCGCCTTTTACACCCAGGAGCCTTTCAAGTGGCACCTGTTTGCTCTCTCCGAGTACCACCTCTTTACGCCTAACCTGACCAACGAATTCCGTATCGGCTTCAATCGCTACGAGAACACACTGCCCGCGGGTGACTTCAAATATCCCGGTCTGGACCAGTATCCCCAACTGACGTTCGACGAGCTTGGTACCCTGAACCTCGGCGCCGACCAGAATGCGCCGCAATTCACGATTCAAAATCTATATCAGGTGACGGATAACGTCTCCTACATCAAGGGGAACCACACTTTCAAAATCGGCTTTGACGGCCGCAAGTACATTTCGCCGCAGGGCTTCACGCAGCGCGCTCGTGGAGATTACGAGTACGCCGTAACCGACCAGTTTTTGCATGACCTCGCACCTGATCAGAATGGCTTTGCCGAACGCTCGACCGGAAACCAGACTTACTACGGCGACCAAACCGCGCTGTATGGCTACTTCAACGACACCTGGCGCGCAGGTCCTACCGTCGTTCTCAATGCAGGTCTTCGTTATGAGTTCACGTCCGTTCCTACCGGTGAACGTGCTCAGGCGTTGAACAGCGTAGCTTCGGTTCCGGGGCTGGTGGACTTCCATGCGCCGAAGCCGACCTATACTGGATTTGCACCTCGCTTCGGCATCAATTGGTCTCCCGATGAGAAGACCTCCGTGCGTGCCGGTTTTGGCATCGGATATGACGTTTTGTTTGACAATCTGGGCACGCTCTCATTTCCGCCGCAGTACTCCTCCACGCAGGATGTTGGTACTGGAAGCGCTCCCGGCTATCTCTCGCCAAACTTTCTGAAAAACGGCGGTCTCCCGCCGGGAACCGGTTCAGGCATAGTAGTCCTCTCTGCAGCCCAGGCAAGAGCCGCTACATCGGCTTATCTTCCTGATCAGGTTCTGCCGTATTCGGAAACCTACACGTTGGTGATTCAGCGCACCATCGGCAAGGCGTATACCGCGGAGATTGGTTACATTGGAACCCACGGCGTTCACCTTCCGACCCAGGACCAGATCAATATCCAGCCGCGAGTGACTCCTACAAACCGACTCTTCACGATGGCCGGTTCTACGGTCCTGCAACCGGCAGGTAGCGGTGCCACAACACTTGCTGCCATCCAGAGCTTGTCGAACATCGTACCGGCCTGGAAGGCCGCCGGGTTCACCAGCAAGATCACCTCTTACCAGCCATTCTCACACTCCAATTACAACGGCCTGATCGCTAACCTCACTCGTCGTTTCCAGAATGGGTGGCAGATGAACCTCTCCTACACCTGGTCCAAGACGATGGATGATGCTACGGCCGAGGTTTTCTCGACCGTCCTCACTCCCCGTCGCCAGCAGGACTCCCAATGCATCGCCTGCGACTACAGCCGTTCGGCACTGGATCGCACCCACCGCCTCACGCTCGAGACTATTTACGACCTGCAGGCATACAAACATTCTGACAACTTCTTCCTTAAGAACGTGGTTGGCAACTGGCTTATCGCGCCTATCTATACGTACGAGTCACCGGAGTATGCGACTGTACTCTCCGGCGTGAACTCCAATCTTAATGGCGATAGTGGCGCCGCAATCGATCGGGCGATTATCAATCCAAGGGGTGTAAAGGGGACTGGCAGCGGGGTCACCGCGGTCACTAACGCATCCGGCGGCATCATTGGTTACACCGCCGACAATCCCAATGCTTATTACATCCAAGCGGGTCTGGGCACATTGCCCAATGCCGCACGTAATACGCTTCCGATTCGCCCAATCGACAATGTAGATGTGGGAATGTACAAACGCATCACATTCCACGACCGGTATTCGATAGAGGCCGGTATTCAGGCGTTCAACGTACTTAATCACCCGCAATACCAGCCTGGTACCGTCGACAACGTCAACAACCCAAGCTTTACTTCCAGCTACAACTTCCAGACGGTGACCAACGCCTTCTTCAATCGTCCGGAAAAGGAGTTCCTTAACCAGGCGCGCACGATCCAACTCTCCGGCAAGATCACCTTCTAGCGCGAGCCCAGGACAGCAGCAAAGCAAAAAGACCGCTTCGGCGGTCTTTTTGCTTTGCGATGAGAAGGTGAGGAGAAAGAAATCGAACGGATCGGGAGTCCAGCTGAAGGCCGCCATGCTGCTGCGGGGGTGAGCACCCAGATGTTGCTGAGTAGGCCTGAGCGGCGAATATTGCCATTTGGCCGCACGTTGGCCATCGAGCCTACATCTTTACGCGCAGTGGAGGCTCTGGCATTTCGCTCGGCGGCAGGATGCCTTCGGTCTCCTGCACGTAGTTCTTCAACAACTGGTGATGGAGGCAGTAGAGCGCGAGTTCCAGCCGGTCCGATACCCCGAGCTTGTCGTACACCTTGCGCAGGTAATTCTTGATGACCTGTTCGGTAGTGCCAATCTGATATGCGATTTCTTTGTTGCGCATGCCGCGAGTTATGCAGCTAATGATTGCCAGCTCTTTCTTTGAAAGCTTCGGCTGCAGACGGGGATTCGTCAGAGTCGCGGCTTGCGAACGGTATGCCTCGATGACCCAGCTGATCGACTGATTGTCGATCCAGGTCTCGCCTGCCGCGATCTTGCGTACGCACTTAATCAGCAGGTCCGGAGAGATGGAGCGGGGGACGACGCCGCGAACGCCCCGCCGATAAAGGTCCACAATGTTGGCCTCATCCGCCTCAACCACCTGAACGATCAGCTTTGCGTCCGGTGCACGGCGTACGAGATCGGGGATCGCGTCCGAGGTGCCTCCGATGAGTTGGCCTTCCAGCAGCACTACATCAGTCGGATAGCGCTGAAGGGCGGTGTGCAGGTTGGCGAGCGACTCGGCCTGCGCGACGACGCGGATATCGTCCTCGAGGGCGAAGACTTTTTTCATGCCGACGCGGTAGATTGCCTGGGAGTCGGCCAGGATAACGCGTATCTGACCGGGGGCCGGCTGCTCAGGTGAGCTTGTCTGGGGAGTGTCCGGATTGGAGGCAGAGGTCATTTATTCAGGCTTTCAGGTAGTAATCGTCGATAACGGCGGCTGCCATGAGTGCCTCATCGGAACACTGGTGGCGGACGACGCGACCGAAGCAGTGAATGGCAACATCGGAGTCCCAGCCCATCACTTCAGAGGGCATGTTCATTGTGAACTCGATGGTGCTGCCGATTCTCGGCAGAGAGCTGGCTTCGAACAGAAGCCCGTTTGAGGAGATATCTCGCGTCGTGGCATCGACCGTTCCGTCCTCCGTGATCAAACGAAGGGCCAGCTTGAGAGGGAAGCGGACCGCCGTACGAACGGCGACTCTCTCAACTGGTTTTTGCCAGGCCGTCAAAGATTCCTCCCTGGAGTAGCCGAAGACTCCGATACCGCTGAATTTGCGGTTACCAAAGTTATGCTACAGGAAGGATTCTGACATCTGAAACTGGCGGATACGATGGCACTAAGGTTGCATGGAGGTGAACAAAGGCGGGAAAAGGTAACCACCTTCTCCCGCCCTGATTTGACAGTCTGAACCGCGTATCAGGGATTGGCCGCGAGGTGGGCGTTGATCTCCTCGTACTCCTCTTTCGACAGGCGGAAGCTGGCCGCGGGCCATATCTCCTCCACCTGCTTGGGATTGCGGCCCCCCACGATGGCAGCCGTAATTGCAGGGTGGCAGAGCGTCCAGGCGATGGCGATAACGCCGGCCGGTACCCCGTGGCGCTCGCCTATCTGCTTCAGGAATTCTGCGATGGCGAGGTTGCGGCTGAGCAGTGGTTCTTGATAGTTTTTTGCCTTCCGACGGAAGTCGTCTGGCGGGAAGCTTGCCACGCGCTCCTTGGTCATGGCACCTGTCAGCAAGCCGGAATGCATGGGCGAGTAGTTGATGACGCCAACCAAATGTTGACGGCACCAGGGCAGGATCTCGGGCTCGATCATCCGGTTCAGCATGGAGTAGGGCGGCTGCAGTGACGTGATTGGAGCGATCGCCAGGCATCGTTCCATCTGCTCGGTGGAGAAGTTGGAGACGCCGATGTGCCGGACCTTGCCTTCCTTCTGCAGGGCGGCCATCGTGCTCCAGGCTTGCTCGATGTCGCGGTCTTCCACTGGCCAGTGGATCTGGTATAGGTCGATTGCCTCTACCTGGAGCCGTCGCAGGCTTTCTTCGCACTCGCGGCGGATCTCCAGCAGCGTACGCTTGATCTCCTTCTGATCGTTCCAGACCATGCCGCACTTAGTGAAGATGAACGGCTTGACCGAAGATTGTTTAACGGCACGGCCAACGATCTCTTCCGAGTGGCCCAGCCCGTAGATTGCGGCCGTATCGATCCAATTCACACCGAGATCAATGGCCTTGTGAATAGCAGCGATCGATTCGTTATCGTCCTGCGGACCCCAGGAGAATGCCCAATCTCCACCACCGACAGCCCACGCGCCGAAACCGATCGACGTGAGCCACATATCCGAACCGCCAAGCTGACTGATTTTCATGAAATGCACCGCGCTTTTCGCATCAAATCTGTTGAGATGAGGATATCGTAACGGTCCGCGTCAGTTCCGAATGGGGCGTTCGGTTTCCGCCCGGCTAGGTGCTCGAATGACACGCATGCTCCTAGCCGGCTGCGGGGTCGCGGACGAAATTGACCGCTGTGTAGCCTGACGGATTGCGCGCTGTGCGATAGTGACATATTGTCCGCCATGAAGCGATCGAACCAATCGAAGAAGGCCGCAGAACCGAAAAAGAAGACGCGGAGGCCTTCAGGTAAGAAGCACGGGGGCAAGACACGAGGGGGCGCCGTACCCGCCGGGGCGGAGCGGTTCTTTGAGCGAGATGAGTCGTGGATGCTGTTCAACCAGCGCGTGCTGGAGGAGGCGGAGGACGTTACGAACCCTCTGCTGGAGCGGATCAAGTTCCTCGCAATCAGCGCCAGCAACCTCGACGAATTTGTCGAGATCCGTGTCGCCAGTCTTTTGCAGCGTATTGAGGACGCGTACGAAGACCCTAAAAAGCCGGTGCAGGACGGCATCACTCCACAGCAGAGTCTGAACCGGCTCGCGCCCATCCTGCATGACTTCGTCGACGCGCAGTACACCTGCTGGAACCAGAAGCTTGTACCCGCACTGCGCGCGGAGGGAATCCGTCTGCTTTCGTGGAAGGAGCTGGATGATCGCACTCGTGAGTACGCGCTAAACTTCTATGAGACCGAGGTTGATCCTCTGCTGACACCGGTTACGGTCGACCCGTCGCACCCGTTTCCGCGTGTACTGAACAAGGCTCTCTGCATTGCGCTGCTGTTGCGCTCCAAACGCAAGGGGAGCCCGAAGGGTCCGGCGGCGCTCGGAGTTGTTACGGTACCGCGCGCTCTTCCGCGTCTTGTGCCACTGCCGAGCCCCGCAGGCAAGTTCGACTTCATAATGCTTCACAAGCTGATCGAATCTCAGGTACCGCGCATGTTTCGCGGATACCACGTACTTGCCCGTGCCCCGTTTCGCGTGACGCGCAACAGCAACCTCTACTTGCAGGAAGAGGAATCGCGCAGCGTCTTTGAGAGCGTGCGGGCCGAGCTCTACAACCGCCGTAAGGGCGACGCGGTGCGCATGGAGATCGAGAAGAGCGCGCCCGAAGAGATTGTCCAGCGCCTGCGTACAAACTTCGAGCTTGAGTCCGTGCAGGTGTTCTGCACCAAAGGGCCTGTCAACCTGCTGCGGATGATGAATCTCTATGACAGCGTGGAGCGTCCGGACCTGAAGTTCCGGCCCTTCCAGGGACGCCGCTATAAGCTTCCGGCGAAGACAGCCAATTTGTTTGACGAGGTCCGTAAAAAAGACATTCTGCTGCATCACCCATTTGATTCTTACTCGACAGTCGAGGAGTTCGTGCAGTGTGCCGTCGAGGACCCGGCCGTTGTCTCGATAGAGCAGACGCTTTACCGCACCAGCGTAGCCTCACCGCTGTTCACGGCGCTCACGGAAGCTGCGCAGACCAAAGAGGTGACCGTTGTCGTCGAACTGCTGGCCCGCTTCGACGAGGCCTCAAACATCCGCTGGGCACGAGAGATGGAGGATGCAGGCGTCGGCGTGTTCCACGGGATTCTCGGTCTTAAGACTCATTGCAAGCTGGCGCTGATCGTCCGCCGTGACTCGGACGGCGCCATCCGCCGATACGCGCACCTCGGCACTGGCAACTACAATTCCGTGACGGCACGTTTTTACACCGACATCAGTCTGTTGACGGCTCGGTCTGAGATCACCTCTGCGGTCCAGCGTGTCTTCCGCTATCTGACCGCGAAGGCCGAAGAGGAGGACTACGCACCACTGCTTGTCGCTCCACTGACTCTCGCTCCCAGGCTGCTGATCCTGATAGATCGCGAGGCCGAGCACGCACGTCAGGGAAGGCCAGCGCACATCGTTGCAAAGATGAACGCGCTCCTCGACCGGGCGACGGTCGAAGCCCTTTACGCAGCTTCGAAAGCAGGAGTGGAGATAGACCTGATCGTTCGCGGTATGTGCGCGTTGCGACCGGGTGTCAAAGGGCTGAGTGAGAACATCCGCGTACGCTCGATCGTTGGCCGATTCCTTGAGCACAGCCGAATCTTCAGCTTCGAAAACGGCGGCCAGCCCGAGGTCTACTGCGGCAGCGCGGACTGGATGCCCCGCAACCTGTTTGAGCGCTGCGAGGTCGTCTTCCCGGTGGATTCACCTGAACTGTCGGCGCGTCTGCGCAATGAGATTCTCGGCTGCTATCTCAAGGACAACACCAAAGCACGGATCCTGCAGCCTGACGGACAATACATCCGGGCCACAAGAACGGGCCCGCGGTTCATCGCGCAGGAATATCTGATGGAACTCGCCGGCGGTGACAGCGGTGAGCCCGCGGAGTCTGAAGCGGTCCTTAGCAGCCGCCAGAAGTAACCGTCACGGTGATCGGGGTAACTGTTGACGAGGTGGTGGTGAACCCTGCCGGAGCAATGCCAGCCGCGATCGATCCCGTATAGGTGCTGTTGCCTGAGTAGGCGGCTGTAACCACCAGTTTGCCGCTCGTAGTCGAGGTGGTAGTCGTCGTCGTACTGGTCGATGATGAGCCCGTGTTAGCGACCGTACCTCCACTGCATCCGGCCAGTCCGACGGTGATTGCAACCGCGATCAGTGCCAGGTAGAGGCTTGCGAAGCGGCGGCGGCGCGGCGTAAACAGGAACAGCAGCCCGGCCGCCATTACACCCGGTCCGGCTCCATACCAAGTTCCGCGAGTGCGCTGTGGCGGCGAAGGGAGCAATTGCGGGATAGTAATCGCTGCCAGATTGGCGCAGCTGGTTGTGTACGTGTATGTTGCAACCCCACTGTTCAACGTGCCGGTGCCGACAACGGTTCCGTTTACGAGGAACTGTACCGTGCCGGTGGGAGTGCCGGACGAGCCGGTTACAGTAGCACTCAACGTAACGGTCGCGCCCGCCGCAACCGTGCCGGGCGAGACTGAGAGAATCGTTGTGGATTTCGCGCTCCCATTGCTGCCGCTGCTCAACGGAGTCACCTGAGCCCACGCATTGGCCAGGTTGGTCAGGTTGATGCTGCCCCATCCAGTCGCGAGATCGTAGCCATTGGTTGCGCTGTAGCCCATGGAGCCGCCTGCACGTGGACAGTTCGGGGTTCCTGCGGTGCAAGGCATCTTGTTATCACCCGAAGTGATGTCATTGAATACGACATTGCTATTGGTCAGGATCGTTGCGCCGGGCGTGTAGTAGCTTGCGCTGTTCGCCAGCGCATATATCACCGGGTTCGCATTGCCAACGCGACCGCCGATCTTCTGCTCGATAAGTGCCATCATGCCGCCGAAAATCTGCGAGTCCACCGAGGTGCCGCCAACAACTTTCACTGTCGTGTCAGCCGCACGGAAGCCACTCGTGCAAGAGACGCCGGTCGCCACATTCATGCAGTAGAGGAACTGATCGTGGGTGTCCGACGCGGTCATCGAGATGTCAGGAATATCACGCGATCCGTCATTGGGTACGCCCGTACCTTGCTGCCACGCTGGCTTGGTGAAGTACAGGCTGGCCCCGCCCCCGCTTCCGCCGAAGCCGCCGGCGCTAATGTCGCTCCAGACCACCTCAGGGATATACGCCAGCGCGGAACCGCCGTTTGTCGTCCCGCCCTCGCTGTTGCTCCAGTACTGCGTCCCACCCGTTCCGGTTCCGTCATTGAACTGAGTACCGCCAAGTGCCGTCACATACGGCGAGCTGGCAGGGAAGTCAACGGTGAGTCCCTGTGTGGCTGATGGCCCGGCGTCGCAGTCTGCTGCGCCTTCGTCCCCGGAGGCAGCAATTACGGTCTGGCCCTGAGCTGCTGCCTGCCTGAAGAGAGCGCCAAGCTGCGCTAGTTCCGTTGTTCCCCAGGCTGCTTCACAGGCGCCGTAGCTGGTGGTAACGATTGGTGCCAGATTGTTATCGATCGCATACGTCATGGCGTTCTGCAGAACGTCCGGCCCATTCACAAACAGGATGGTCGCCCCGGGAGCCATCGCGGATGAATACTCCACATCGAGCGACGCTTCGGCGAGATCATCGAGGTTCGGCACCGGACAATTCCTTGTCGTGGCGCCAGAGCAGTTGTTTGCCGCGCCGGGATCGCCGCCGGAATGAATGGTGGTGGGCATGTTGGCTGTGCTTAGTCCCGCGGCCGTTCGGAAGGTGGTGATGTCGACGGGATTGATATCCACCTGTCCGGTGACGGCAATGGTAACTCCGGTACCGTCGAACCCACTCTTCATCAGACCGGACATGCCGTAGATGGTGTAGATATCTCCGGGCGCGATGTAGTGGCTGCCTGAGATGGATGAGGTGAACTGAGGCCGTAACGCATTCATGTGGGCATGCGACTTGAAGTGAAAGTTGTTAAGACCCGTAACGCCCTTGACCACTGCCGCAATCGCGCTCGGAAGCTCAGTGTTGGTCACGTTCGCAAAATGCGCCACACCATCATAGGAGAGACTGTGAATGCTGGTGCCGAACGCGGTCTCCGCCTGCGCGGCTGTGCCCGTAAAGCTGATGAACTGTCCACCGTTGGCGACACCGGTTACGGTGAAGCCCTGGCTGTTCAACCATGTCTTTACCTTATCGAGGTCCGCGCTGCTGAGACCGAACTGTGCCGCAAACTGCGACGGCGTGAGCCACTGGTGATACCGCGGCGAAGCCGGATTCTGCAGATCCGCAAGAAGCTGGTCCAGAGCTGTCTCCTGCTCGGCCGACATACTGAACTGCAGGGTCATCGCCGTCAACCGGGTGTCCGCCGATACCGGTCCCATGTCAGCTGATCGGCTCACCTTGGGGTTGACTGTGCGAGGCAGCTCAACCGCCTCTCCCTGTGAAATCGGCTGTGTAATCCGATTGCGGATAGGAGCGGCGACGGAAGTTCCGGCCATGGCAGCCAGGCAGGTAAGTGTCAGGAGAAGCCGCGGGAGGGGATGCGAATGCATGAAACATCCTTCTTTCATTCAGTTGCAGGGAATCTGCTGATGTACGGAGGCCATCCAGTCCACAGGTCAATACGTCAGACGTGCTTCTACTCTGGTTGGCTTAAGCCCTTAGACCATTCAGCGGCCAAAAAGTCGCTCAGGTATATGACCCAATTGGGCCATTAGGCCAGAGAGTACCTGCCTGCCTTCACCATCATTCCCGCGATCTCCCGCGACAATGCGATTACATCGGCCGGGTCGCTCTTCGCCAGACGCCGCAGAATGACCATTTGAGTCCGCAATGAATCTCCCTCCGCGGCAGCCCCCAGCACCTTACGCGCCGCAAGGCCGACATGCTCCATACTTTGAGCAATATACAACCGTGCCAGCGCGCTTGCCGCACCGGCGCCCGTTGTAGATATCTTTTGTGCCCGGAGAAGCGCGCTCTCCATGGTGAAGACGCCCATAATCATATCGGCCAGTGCAGCCATGATCTCTTGCTCGTCCGCCAGTTTGGCAGCAAACCGCTGCACTGCCGCGCCTGCGGCAAACAGAGTCATCTTTTTGGCGGCCGTCACCAGGTCGGCCTCAGCTGCCAGCGCACCCTCGCGCTCCTCTTTGAGGACCGGCCCGGCCATTACCTCATCCATCAGCGATTTAATTGCGGGCATCAGCGCCAGCTTTCCTGAGGATGCGGCTTTTAGCACCCAGCC
>Ga0068855_100005366_pt1 | contig 15634 bp, 14 predicted proteins | sample KBSCornC52_FD_66592 | JGI IMG/M metagenome (GOLD analysis project Ga0068855, IMG submission 66592) | Corn rhizosphere microbial communities from Kellogg Biological Station, Michigan, USA - KBS Corn C5-2 | ecosystem: Host-associated > Plants > Roots > Rhizosphere > Soil ...
GCGCCGGCGACGGTGAGCGGCGCCATGATTTCGAACCCGTCGAGCAACTCGCGCGTCTGCGGGCTGTCATGGGTATCGAGAACGCCGATCACCACATCGCGGCCGGCTTCGCGCACCCGGCGTGCCGCGGTGAGCATCGCGTCCGTCTTCCCCGCGCCGGGAAACGCGCCGAAGAAGATCTTGAGCTTGCCGCGGGCCATCCCGGAATTGTAGCTATATTGCAACCGACGCCGATCCGACAACCATGGAAGACGCCCTCCTCCTCGCGCGCGCCCAGTTCGGGATCAACATCGGGTTCCACATCCTGTTCCCCGCGCTCACCATCGGGCTCGCGTGGTTCCTGGTGGCGTTCCGCCTCGTGTACCAGCGCACGCGCGACCCCGCATGGCTCGCGACGTACAAGCTGTGGGTGAAGATCTTCGCGCTCACGTTCGCGATGGGCGTGGTGACCGGCGTGGTGATGTCGTTCCAGTTCGGCACGAACTGGCCGCGGTACATGACCACCGTCGGCGCGATCGCGGGGCCGCTCCTCTCGTACGAGGTGCTCACCGCCTTCTTCCTCGAGGCGACGTTCCTCGGGATCATGCTCTTCGGGATGGACCGCGTCCCCGACTGGGTGCACATCGCCTCGGCGTTCCTGGTCGCGGCCGGCACGACGGTCTCGGCCTTCTGGATCCTCGCGCTCAATTCGTGGATGCAGACACCCGCGGGACACGTGCGCGCGGGCGACCAGTGGATCGCGGGGGACTGGATGGCGGTGATCTTCAATCCGTCGTTCCCCTATCGCTTCACCCACATGGTGATCGCCTCGGGCCTCACGGCCTCCTTCGTGATCGCGGGACTCTCGGCATGGCGGCTGCTGCGCGCTCCGTTGGACAGCGGGGCCGCGCGGACGTTGCGCGCGGGGCTCGTCACGGCCGCCGTGCTCGCGCCCCTGCAGATCGCCGCGGGGGACCAGCATGGCCTCAACACGCTGCGTTACCAGCCCGCGAAGATCGCGGCGATCGAGGCGCTGTGGCACACCGGGCGCGGCGCCCCGCTCACCCTCATCGGCATTCCCAACGAGGAGGAGAAGCGCACGGACTACGCGATCGAGCTGCCCTACGGCGCGAGCCTCATCCTCACGCACTCGGCGCGGGGCGAGCTGAAGGGGCTCGATGCCTTCGGAAACGACCATCCGCCGGTGGGGCCGGTCTTCTTCGCCTTCCGCATCATGGTCGGCATCGGCATCCTCATGCTCGCGATCTCGTGGTGGGGCGTGTGGACGACGCGGCGCGCCCGCGCGCCGTCGCGACCGATGCTGTGGCTCTTCGCGGCCTTCACTTTCGCGGGGTGGGTCGCGGTGGACTCGGGATGGATCGTGACCGAGATCGGGCGCCAGCCGTGGCTCGTCACGGGTGTCCTCAGGACGGCGGATGCCGCGGGCGACGTCACCGGCGCGCAGCTCGGCGCGAGCCTCACCGGCTACATCCTCACGTACGCGGTGATGTTCATCGCCTACATCGTCGTCCTCACGCACATGGCGGGCGAAGGCGCGCGCGAGGTGCCGCCGCCGACGAGCTGGCCCGCGACCGCGCCCGGCGCGGGAAAGGCGCGGTGACCATGGACCTCGTCCTCGTCTTCATGGCGCTCATGGGCCTCTCGGTGCTGGTGTACGTCGTCCTCGACGGGTACGACCTCGGGGTCGGCATGCTGATGCCCGCGGCGAGCGGCGAGGAGCAATCCACGATGGTCTCCTCGATCGGCCCCTTCTGGGACGCGAACGAGACCTGGCTCGTGCTCGGCATCGGCATTCTCCTCGCGGCCTTCCCGGGCGCGCTCGCGTTCGTCCTGGGCGGGCTCTACCTGCCGGTGGTCGCGATGCTCGTGGGCCTGATGCTCCGCGGCGTCGCCTTCGAGCTGCGCATGAAGGCGCACGGCTGGCATCGCGAGCTCTGGAACTGGCTCTTCTGGGCGGGATCGTTCCTCGCCTCCTTCTGCCAGGGCTTGATGCTCGGCCGCTACGTCACCGGCTTCCACGGGGGATTCGGCTACTGGCTCTTCGCGATCGTCGTGGGCGGGAGCCTCTGCGGCGGCTACGTGCTCCTCGGGGCGACGTGGCTCATCCTCAAGACCGAAGGGGCGCTGCAGCGCAAGGCGGTCGCGTGGGCGCGCTGGGGACTCCTCTGGGTCGCGCTCGGCGTGGGCCTCGTGAGCCTCGCCACGCCCCTCGTGAGCGAGACCGTCCGCGAGCGCTGGTTCGACTTCCCGCGCACGCTCTGGGTGATGGCGCTGCCGCTCGCGACCGTCGCCGCGGGCGCGTGGCTCTGGCATGGCACCCGCGCGGTCGAGCGCGGCGGCGGCCGCGACGCGCAGCCCTTCACCGCCGCGGCGCTCATCTTCGTGCTCGCCTTCGCCGGGCTCGCCTACAGCATCTTTCCCTACATCGTGATCGACCGCCTCACGATCTGGGAGGCCGCGGCGCATCCTTCCGCGTTGAAGGCGCTCTTCGTGGGCGCGGCGATCGTGCTCCCGTTCATCGCGGGCTACACCGTGATGTCCTACCGCATCTTCGGCGGGAAGGCGCGCGCCGGGCTCTACGATTGACGAAGGCGAAGGTCCGCAGATCAACGCGGATCCGAAATCACCCCTTGTCGATGAGGTGCCGCTTTTCCTTCACGTCCTTCCATTCGTCCGCGTCCGGCGGGGCGTCCTTGCGCTCGACGATCGGCTTCCACACCTTCGCGAGCTCGGCGTTCATGCCGATGAACTCCTTCTGGCCGGAAGGCACGTCGTCCTCCGCGAAGATCGCCTCGACCGGGCACTCCGGGACGCAGAGCGTGCAGTCGATGCACTCGTCCGGATCGATCACCAGCATGTTCGGGCCCTCGCGGAAGCAGTCGACCGGACACACGTCGACGCAGTCCGTGTACTTGCACTTCACGCAGGACTCGGTCACCACGTACGCCATGGGAAAAGCCTTTCGGAACCCCGGAAATAACGCGCGAAACGGCGGGAAAAGACCGCCATTTTACCAGAGCGCGCACGTCCTTCGACCCCGGCCGCTTTGCCAGGCCGCCCGGCTTTGGTCTAGGATGGCGGTCACGCCGCGCGGCAGTCGGCCGGCGCGATTCCCCGGAAAAACGAGGCCGCACCTTGAGCGAGAAGATCATCCACATCACCGACGCCACGTTCGAGCAGGAGGTGCTGCAGTCCCAGACTCCGGTCCTCGTGGACTATTGGGCGGAGTGGTGCGGGCCCTGCAAGATGATCGCACCGGCGCTCGACCAGATCGCCTCGGAGTACGCGGGGCGCCTCAAGGTCGCGAAGCTCAACATCGACGAGAACCAGTCGACCCCGCCCAAGTACGGCATCCGCGGCATCCCGACCCTGATGCTCTTCAAGAACGGCAACCTCGAGGCGACCAAGGTCGGGGCCCTGTCGAAATCCCAGCTCGCCGCCTTCATTGACAGCAATATCTGAAACCGCTAACCTGATCCCGTCCTGGCTGTTCGCTCGAACAGTCTCCAAGAAAAACCCCCGCAGCGTCTCTTCCCGGCCAGGCTGAATCCAACTCCGTTCGTGTTTCTGCGGCCCGTGATGTCTTCCGGGCCCGTTCCCCGACACCACCACATCCAGGCAGGTCCGCGGCATGCACCTCTCCGACCTCAAGCTCAAGCACGTTTCCGAGCTCGTCGACATGGCGAACACGAACGAGCTCGAAGGCGCCAACCGACTGCGCAAGCAGGAGCTCGTCTTCGCCCTCCTCAAGCACCAGGCGAAGAAGGGCGAGGCGATCTTCGGCGACGGCACCCTCGAGGTGCTCCAGGACGGCTTCGGCTTCCTGCGCTCGCCCGACACCTCGTACCTCGCCGGTCCGGACGACATCTACGTGTCGCCCTCGCAGATCCGGCGCTTCAACCTGCACACCGGCGACTCCATCGTGGGCGAGATCCGCACGCCCAAGGACGGCGAGCGCTACTTCGCCCTCGTCAAGGTCGACACCGTCAACGGCGAGCCGCCCGAGAACGCGAAGTCGAAGATCCTCTTCGAGAACCTGACGCCGCTCCACCCCGACGAGGTGATGCAGCTCGAGCGCGACATCAAGGCGGAGGAGAACCTCACCGGGCGCGTGATCGACATCATGGCCCCCATCGGCAAGGGCCAGCGCGGGCTCATCATCTCCCCGCCCAAGGCGGGCAAGACGGTGCTGATGCAGCACATGGCGCATGCGATCACCGCGAACCATCCGGAGTGCGTGCTCATCGTGCTCCTCATCGACGAGCGCCCCGAGGAGGTGACCGAGATGAGCCGCACGGTGCGCGGCGAGGTGGTCGCCTCGACCTTCGACGAGCCCGCCACGCGCCACGTGCAGGTCGCCGAGATGGTGATCGAGAAGGCGAAGCGCCTGGTCGAGCACAAGAAGGACGTCGTGATCCTCCTCGATTCGATCACGCGCCTCGCCCGCGCCTACAACACCGTCGTCCCCGCCTCGGGCAAGGTGCTCACGGGCGGCGTCGATTCCAACGCGCTCCAGCGCCCGAAGCGCTTCTTCGGCGCGGCGAGGAACGTCGAGGAAGGCGGCTCGCTCACCATCATCGCGACCGCGCTCATCGACACCGGCTCGCGCATGGACGACGTGATCTACGAGGAATTCAAGGGCACGGGCAACATGGAGATCCACCTCGACCGGCGCATGTCCGAGAAGCGGGTCTATCCCTCGATCAACGTGAACCGCTCGGGCACGCGCCGCGAGGAGCTCCTCATCCCCGCGGACATCCTCCCCAAGGTCTGGATCCTCAGGAAGCTCCTCTTCGGCATGGACGAGCTCGAGGCGACCGAATTCCTGCTCGACAAATTGAGGGCCACGAAGAACAACGACGAGTTCTTCAATTCCATGAAGAAGGGCTAGCGGCCTCCCCGCCCGCGCGGGCTTTCGCGCGGCACCCCCGGGAGCGCCGAAAAACGTCACCCGGGCCGCGCGGCCCGGAACCTTCGGGCAGGATTCGGGCCAAAAAATCCTGTCCGCTCAAGGGTCTGGACGCCTACAAGGGTTTGTAACAACCCCTTGCTTTCATTCATCTTTTCGCGGATAATAGTCGATTCCCGGGCCCGAGCCGGTTCGTTTCTTGTGCGTTGCCGGCTCCAATTCTTCAACTCCAAGGCGCCCCCAACAAGGCGAAAACCATGAAAGACGGCATCCACCCCAATTACCGCGAGGTCGTTTTCCTCGACACCAGCTGCGATTTCGGATTCGTCACCCGCTCGACGGTCGCGACCAACGAGACCATCAAGTGGAAGGACGGCAAGGAGTATCCGGTCTACAAGATCGAGATTTCCGCGGAGTCGCACCCGTTCTACACCGGCAAGCAGAAGATCGTGGATACCGCCGGACGCGTCGACAAGTTCAAGAAGCGCTACGCCCGCAAGAGCTCGGCCAAGGCCGCCGAATAGGCGAGCGCCGATGCGCGCGAAAAGGCAGCCCCCGGGCTGCCTTTTTTGTTGACGGAAACCGGGGACAGACCACTTGTCCCGCGGACAGGAACCGACGTTCCTCTCGGCAGGACAAGTGGTCTGTCCCCATAATGACGCCACCATGACCGAGCGCTTCGACGAGCCGCCGCGCGGCAGGATCGCCTACGACGGCACGCAGACCCCGCTCAAGTCGGTGCTCTTCCTGGTGATCTGCGCGACGTGGCTCCTGCCGGGGCTCGTGGGGCACGATCCGTGGAAGGTCGACGAGGCGACCGCCTTCGGCGCTGTGCTCGAGATGCTGCGCAGCGGCGACTGGGTCAATTTCCGCATCGCGGGCGAGCCCTACATCGGCAAGGCGCCCCTCTACCTCTGGACCGCCGCGGTGAACGTGAAGCTCTTCGGCGGCCTCATGGCGGCCCACGACGCCGCGCGCCTCACCTCCGGGCTCTTCATGGCGGCGACCCTCGCCTTCGTCGGGCTCGCCTGCCGCGAGCTCATGGGCGGCCGCGCGGGCCGCGCGGGCGTCCTCCTCTTCATCGGCTGCGTGGGCCTCCTCGCGCGCGCCCACGAGATGATCACCGACCTCGCGGGCCTCACGGGCGTCGCGATGGCGCTCTACGGCCTCACCTTCGCGAATCGCCGGCCCGTGGCGGGAGGCGCGGTCGCGGGCATCGGGGCGGGGATCGCCTTCCTCGGCAACGGCCTCCTGCCGCTCGCGATGGTGGTCATGCTGGCGGGGCTCCTGCCCCTCGTGGCGCCCTTCTGGCGCACGCGCCGCTACGCGATCACCCTCGCGGTCCTCGCCGCCTGCGCCGCGCCGCTCGTCGCGGCGTGGCTCGCGGCCCTCTGGCACTCGCAGCCGGGCGCCCTGCAGGCGTGGCTCCAGCACGCCTCGCAAACGCGCTGGAGCGATCCTGACGACTCCCGGGGCCCGGGAGAGCTCCTGTACTACGTCCGCATCCTCCCCTGGTATGCGTGGCCCGCCCTGCCGCTCGCCGGCTGGACCCTGTGGCGCTCGCGGCGCACGCTCACCGGGCGCCGGGAGCTCATGCTGCCGGTCGTCGCCTTCGTGGCCTTCCTCATCGCCGCCTCGGTCTTCGGCGAGCCGCGGGACGTGGACGCGATCCCGATCCTGGTGCCGCTCGCGATGCTCGGGGTCGCCGAGCTCGACACGCTGCCGCGCGGCGCGGCCGGGGCGTTCGACTGGTTCGGCATGACGACCTTCTTCCTCTTCGCCGCGCTCCTCTGGATCGCGTGGGCGGCCGCGCTCACCGGCAAGCCCCAGGTCGCCGCCGACATGCTGCGGCGCGAGGTGCCCGACTTCCGCTACACGTTCAATTACCTCGCGGTCGCGCTCGCGGCGCTCCTCACGCTGATGTGGATCGCCGTGGTCGCGCGGTCGCTGCGCTCGACGCGGCGCGCGCTGGTGAACTGGACGGCCGGCATCACGATGGTGTGGATGCTCGTCATGACGCTGGGCGTCCCGCTCATCGACCAGGCGCGCAGCTACCGGGGCCTCGCCTCGCGCGTCGTCGCGAACCTGCCGCCCGGCTACGGCTGCGTCGCGCGCGAGAACGTGGGCGACGCGCAGCGCGCGCTGCTCGACGACTTCGCGGGACTGCGAACGGTCCCCCTGGGCTCGCGCGAGGCCGCGGGCTGCGGCGCGCTCCTCCTGCAGGCGACCCCGGTGAAGGCGCCGCGCGTGCCGCCGGGCTGGACGGAAGTCTGGCGCGGCTCTCGCCCCGGCGACCGCAACGAGCTGTTTATCGTGTACAGCAGGAGCTGAGACACGCGGCGGAAACTGTCGCCGCGCGAAGCCTCCGACCTTCAGCCCAGCCGCTCGTCGAGGAGCTCGATCCAGTGCACGACGGGCACCGACGCGCCCGACGCGATGTGCGCGAGGCATCCGATGTTGGCGGTCGCGACGCGCTCCGGGTCGCCGGATTCCAGCGCGCGCACCTTGTTGTGCAGGAGCGCCTTCGAGATCTCCGGCTGCAGCAGCGAATAGGTGCCGGCCGATCCGCAGCAGAGGTGCGCATCCGGCACGGCCGTGAGCGCGAACCCCGCCTCGGCGAGGATGGGCTCGACCACCCCGTTGATGCGCTGGCCGTGCTGCAGCGTGCAGGGCGAATGGAAGGCGATGCGCCGCGCCTTCGGATCCGGATCCCGCGGCGCGGCGCGCAGGAGCGCCGCGAGGCCTTCGCGCTCCGCCGCGACGACCTCCGAGACGTCCTTCGCGAGCGCGGAGATGCGCGCGGCCTTCGCCGCGTACGCCGCGTCGCCCGCGAGGTGGTGCCCGTAGTCCTTCACCATGGTGCCGCAGCCGCTCGCGGTGATGACGATCGCTTCCGCGCCCGATTCCACGTGCGGCCACCATGCATCGATATTGGCGCGCGCGTGGGCGAGCCCGTCGTCCTGGCGATCCAGGTGGAACGGCACCGCGCCGCAGCACGCCGCTTCGGGCGCATCGACGAGCGAGATGCCGATGCGATCGAGGACGCGCGCCGCGGCCGCGTTGATCGACGGCGCGATGGATGCCTGCACGCAACCCGTGAGCACGACCATGCGGCGCGCATGCCGCGCGGGCGGCCACGCGCCCTGCGTCCTTCGGGCCGGGATCTTCCGTGCGAGGGCCGAGGGGAGCACGGGGCGCATCAAGCGCCCGAGCCGGAGCGCGGCGCCGAAGAGCCCGCGCGAGACGAGCGTGCGCGCGAGGACCCATCGCAGCAGGCGGTCTCCCGGCCGCCGCGCCACCTTCTCCGCCACGACCGCGCGCCCGATGTCGGCGAGCTTCCCGTACTCCACGCCCGAGGGGCACGTCGTCTCGCACGCGCGGCACGTGAGGCAGCGATCGAGATGGAGCTGCGTGCGCCGCGTGACGGGCGCGCCTTCGAGCATCTGCTTCACGAGATAGATGCGGCCGCGCGGGCTGTCGAGCTCGTCGCCCAGGAGGTTGTACGTGGGGCACGTCGCGAGGCAGAAGCCGCAATGCACGCAGCGGCGCAGGATCGCGTCCGCTTCCTCCCCACGCGGCGTGTCGCGGATCCAGTCGGCGAGTCGGGTCTGCATCAGAAGTCGTACATGCGGCCGGGATTGAGGATGCCGGCGGGATCGAAGGCCGCCTTGAGGCGGCGATGGATCTTCAGCAACGCCGGCTGCAGCGGATGGAAGGGTCCCGCGGATTTGTCGTCCCCGCGGAAGAGCGTCGCATGGCCGCCGCAACGCTCCACGGTCGAGCGGATGGAGAAGGGATCGGCCGGGCCGCGCAGCCAGCGCACGCCCCCGCCCCATTCGATGAGCTGCGCATGCTCGGTCGCGATCGGGGGCGTCGCCTGCGGAACCGAGAGCCGCCAGAGCGCGCGTTCCCCCGCGAAGAAGGCCGAGCGTTGCTCGCGCAGCTGCGTCCAGTACTCGGCGCCCCGCGGATCCTCGTCGCCGCCGAGCTTCGCGCACGCGGCGGCCACCGCCGGCGGCGCCCCGGAGAGCCGGACGCGCAACGTCCCGTCCTCCCAGGCGGTGGCGGAAAGCGGCAGCGGTTGCCCCGCCCACTGGTTCGACTTCACGATCGCCTCCGCCGCGTCGAGCGTGAACGCGAGGGTGGTTTCCACCGCCGGGCGCGGCAGCACCTTGAACGAGATCTCGGTCACGACGCCGAGGGTGCCGAGCGCCCCGGCCATGAGCCGCGAGACGTCGTAGCCCGCGACGTTCTTGATGACGCGGCCGCCGAACGCGAGCGCCTCGCCCTTGCCGTTCACGATGCGCGTCCCGAGCACGAAATCGCGGACCGAGCCCGCGTACGGACGCCGCGGGCCCGAGAGCCCGGCCGCGACCGCGCCGCCGATGGTCGCGCCCCCGCCGAAATGGGGCGGCTCGAACGCGAGCATCTGGCGCTCGCCGGCGAGGGCCTCCTCGACCTCGGCGAGCGGCGTTCCCGCGCGCACCGTGAGCACGAGCTCCTTCGGCTCGTAGGCGACGATGCCGCGCCAGGCGGACGTCTCCACGACTTCGGCCTCCGCGAGCCGTCCGCCGTAGAAGTCCTTCGTGCCGCCGCCGCGGATGCGCACGGGCTTGCCCTCCGCGGCCCGCGCCCCGATGCGCTCGCAAAGCTCGGCGATGAAGGGCTCGGCCATGGTCAGAAGCGCGGGATGTCCGGACGCGGGATGCGGCCGCCTTCCACGCGCATGCCGCGGAATTCCGTGCAGCGCGCGAGCGTCGGCACCGCCTTGCCGGGGTTGAGGATGCCGTGCGGGTCGAACGCGCCCTTCAACGCGTGGAACGCCGCGATCTCCGCCGGCGAGAACTGCACGCACATCTGGCGCAGCTTCTCGATGCCGACGCCGTGCTCGCCGGTGATCGTGCCGCCCACCGCGATGCAGGCTTCGAGGATCTGCCCGCCCAGCTCCTCGGCGCGCTCGAGCTCCCCGGGGACGTTCGCGTCGTAGAAGATGCACGGATGGATGTTGCCGTCGCCCGCGTGGAAGACGTTGCCCACCATGAGCCCGTATTCGCCCGCGAGCGCGTAGACGCGCTCGAGCATGTCGGCGAGGCAGCGGCGCGGGATCGTCCCGTCGATCGTGTAGTAATCGGGAAGGACGTGCGCGAGCGCGGTGAAGGCGCCCTTGCGCGCTTTCCAGAGCCGCTCGCGCTCGGCCGCCTGCGATGCGATGCGCACTTCGCTCGCGCCGCCGCGCTCGGCGATCGCGCGCACCTCGGCCGCCGCCGCATCCGCCTCCTCCGCGCAGCCGTCCACCTCCGCGAGGAGGAGCGCCTCGGCGCCCACCGGGAACCCCATCGCCATGAAGCGCTCGCAGGCCTCGATCACCACGCGATCCATCATCTCGAGCGCGGCCGGGATGATCCCCGCGCCGATGATCTCGCCCACGGCCTCGGCCGCCTGGCGCACCGTCGGAAACGCGATGAGGAGCGTGCGCGTCGCTTCCGGAAGCGGGAGGAGGCGCACGGCGACGCGCGTGATGACGCCGAGGTTGCCTTCGCTCCCGGCCATGAGCGCGAGGATGTCGTAGCCCGGCGCATCGAGCGCGAGGCTTCCCGCGTCGAACGCATCGCCGTCGGCATCGATCGCGCGTACCGCGAGGAGATTGTGCGTCGTGAGCCCGTACTTGAGGCAGTGCACGCCGCCCGCGTTCTCCGCGACGTTGCCGCCGATGGAGCAGGCGGACTGGCTGGACGGGTCGGGCGCGTAGAAGAGCCCATGGGGCGCCGCCGCTTCCGACACCCGCAGGTTCCGGACGCCCGGCTCGACCGTCGCGACGCGCGAGAGGCCGTCGAGCCCCAGGATCCGGCTCATCTTCGTGAGCACGAGGAGCACGCCGTCACGATGCGGGATCGCGCCGCCCGAGATGCCGGTGCCCGCGCCGCGCGACACGACGGGCACGCCCAGCTTCGCGCACGTGCGGACGACCTCGCGCACCTGCCCTTCCGAGTCCGGAAGCGCGGCGAGCATCGGCGTCTCCCGATGCGAGATGAACGCATCCGTCTCGAAGGGCTTGAGGCCCTCCTCGTCCGCGACGATCGCGAGCGCGGGGCACGCCGCGCGCAGCGCCTGGAGCGCGCGCACCCGCGCGCCGGGATCGGCCGCGACGGCGCTCATCAGAACCGCGGGAGGTCCGGATGGGGAAGCGCCCCACCCTTGACCCGCATCGCGCCGTACTCGGCGCAGCGCGCGAGGGCGGGAATGCCCTTGCCCGGATTGAGGAGCCCGTCGGGATCGAAGGCGGCCTTGATCGCGTGGAACTGCGCGAGCTCCGCGGGGCGGAACTGCAGGCACATCTGGTTGATCTTCTCGATGCCGACGCCGTGCTCGCCGGTGATCGTGCCGCCCACCGCGATGCAGAGCTCCAGGATGTCGCCCGCGAAGCGCTCGGTCTTCTCGAGCTCGCCGGGAACGTTGGCGTCGTAGAGGATCAACGGATGGAGGTTCCCGTCGCCCGCATGGAACACGTTCGCGCAGCGCAGCGCGTAGTGCGCCGAGAGCTCCTCGATCCGCTTGAGGACGCCCGCGAGCGCCCCGCGCGGGATCGATCCGTCGATGCAGTAGTAATCGGGCGAGATGCGGCCCACGGCGGGGAACGCGGCCTTGCGCCCCGACCAGAACCGCAGGCGCTCCGCCTCGCTCGAGGAGCAGCGGATCTCGGTCGCGCCGTTCGCGCGCATCACCTCGATCATGCGGCTCGTCTCGTGGGCCACCTCCTCGCGCGTGCCGTCGGACTCGGCGAGCAGGATCGCCTCGGCCGCGAGGTCGTAGCCCGCGTGGACGAAATCCTCCACCGCGCGCGTGGCGAGCCGGTCCATCATCTCGAGCCCGGCCGGCACGATGCCCGCGCCGATCACCTGGGCGACCGCCTCGCCCGCGCTCTCGACGTCGGGGAAGGAGGCCATCACGACCTGCGCCGCCTCGGGCTTCGCGAGGAGCTTCACCGTGACCTCCAGCGTCACGGCGAGGAGCCCCTCGGAGCCGGTGACGAGCGCGAGGAGGTCGTAGCCGGGTGCGTCGAGCGCATCGCTTCCCAGCTCGATCGCATCCCCCTCGATCGTCATCGCGCGCACGCGCATCACGTTGTGCACGGTGAGGCCGTACTTGAGGCAATGCACGCCGCCGGAATTCTCCGCGACGTTGCCGCCGATCGAGCACGCGATCTGGCTCGAGGGGTCGGGCGCGTAATAGAGGCCCATGGGCGCCACGTGCTGCGAGATGCGCAGGTTCGTGACGCCCGGCTGCACGCGCGCCCTGCGCGCGAGCGGATCCACCTCGAGGATGCGGCTGAACTTCGCGAGCGAGAGGAGGATGCCGTCGGCGAGCGGCAGCGCGCCGCCCGAAAGCCCCGTGCCGGACCCGCGCGCGACCACGGGCGTGCGCGTCTCCCGCGCCGCCTGCAGGACCGCGGCCACCTCCGCCTCGTCGGCCGGGATCGCGGCGACCATCGGCGTCTCGCGGTACGCCGAGAGGCCGTCGCATTCGTAGGGCTTGAGCTCCTCGCGCTCGACGAGCACGGAGCCGGGCGCGAGCGAACGCGCGAGCCGCGCGGCGAGCTCGGCCTTGGACGATCGCGGGGGTGCGGAGGGGACTTCGCGGACGGCGCTCATGTCAATCCGGCGGCGCGCGGGAACGGCGCGGGGAATCGCTTGGCTACAATGATACCGTGAGCGCCCGCATCCTCTTCGATGTCCTCGCCGCGATCCTCGTCGCGGCCGGGCTCGCCGGCACGTTGCTTCCCGTGGTCCCGGGCGCCGCGCTCGTCTTCGCCGGGCTCTTCCTCGCGGCGTGGGCGGACGATTTCGCGCGGGTCGGGGCCGTGGGGCTCGTCATCATCGGGGCGCTGGGCCTCCTCTCCTTCGTCGTGGACTTCGCGGGCTCCGTCCTCGGCGCGAAGCGCGTGGGCGCGAGCCCGCTCGCCCTCGTGGGCGCGACGGCGGGGGCCATCGTCGGTCTCTTCTTCGGCATTCCGGGGCTCATCGCCGGGCCCTTCCTCGGCGCGGTCGCGGGCGAGCTCCTCGCGCGGGGAAGCCTCCTTCGCGCCGGGAAAGTCGGCGTGGGCACCTGGATCGGCCTCCTCCTCGCGGCGATCGCGAAGCTGGTCCTCGCCTTCCTGATGATCGCCGTCTTCGCCGCGTTCTATTTCTTCAGCAGCTGGCCGTCCTTCACCATCAGGACATGACCGCGAGCTGCTCGTTCGCGTTCTCCAGGCGCTCGACGAGCGTGTTGAGGAAGCGCTCGTCGAAGAGCCGCCGGCAGGTGAGCGAGGCCGCGCGCAGGTCCTCGGCGCGGATCTTCATCACGATGCAATCGGAAGTCGTGGTGACCGTCGCCGAGCGGTGCGAGCCGTCCTTGCCGTCCTTGCCCTCCTTCGCCCGCCCGAGGTAGGACATCTCGCCGAAGCAGTCGCCCGCGGTGAGGACCGAGAGCGTGCGCTTGCCGCGCGTGACCCGCACGTAGCCGCCCGCGAGGATGTAGAACGAATCCCCGTGGTCGCCCTCCTTGATGAGCACGGTGTCCGGGTGGAACTTCGCCCACTTGCTGATGCGCAGCACCTCCCACAGCTCGTTCTCCGGGAAGTCGCGGAAGAACGGGAGCGGCCGCAGGAGGCTGAAGCGCTCCATGTCGGTGACGCCCTTCTTCTCCTCGGCCTTCTGGCCCTTCTTCCACGTCTCGGCGAGCGCCTGGCCGAACTCGTCCCAGGTCGCGAAGCGCATGGCCGGGTCCTTGGCGATCGCCTTCATGACGATGGCGTCGAGGTCGGCGGAGAGGCCCGGGCGGTGCGCGCTCGGCCGCTCCGGCTCGGTATTCACGATCTGGTAGATGACGCTCATCGTGTTGGCGCCCTGGAACGGGAGCTTCGCCGTGAGCATGTAGTACATCACCACGCCGAGCGCGTAGATGTCGGTGAGGTGCGAGGCCTGCGCGTTTCCGGTCACGAGCTCCGGGGCCATGTACGCGGGCGAGCCCACGTTCATGATCATCGTGCGGTCCGAGACGCGGTTGATCGCGGCGCCGAAGTCCGCGATCTTGATGTCCGTGCCCTCGTTGTGGAGGATGTTCCCCGGCTTGATGTCGCGATGGGTGAGGCCGAGCGTGTGCGCGAAGGCGAGGGCGCGCACGCACTTGAAGATGATCTCCGCCACCTCGCGCGGCTCGAGGAGCTTCTCGGCCTGGCAGAACTTCTCGAGGGTCCCGCCCTCGACGTACTCCATCACGATGTAGCTGTAGTCGTCCTCCACGACCGCGTCGTAGATCTGGACGATGTGCGGATGGTTCACCTTGCCCGCGAGCGCCGCCTCGTTGAGGAACATGCCGCGGTAGAAGGCGCCGTCCTCGCTGTTCTTGAGAGCGTCGGGATAGGCGACCTTGATCGCCACCTTGCGCCTGGCGAACGGATCCTCGGCGAGGTACACCTTGCCCGTGGCGCCGCGGCCCAGCTCCTGCAGGACGTGGTACTTCCCGACCGTGCGCGCGGCGTCGTTCATACGCAGCGCCCTCCGTCCACCTCGAGGCAGGCGCCCGTCACGAACTGCGCCTCGTCCGAAGCGAGGAAGAGCGCCGCGTTCGCGATGTCCATGGGCTTCGACATGCGGCCGAGCGGGATCGTCGCGACGAACTTCTTCCGGTTCTCCGGCGTATCCGGCATGCCCATGAACATCTCGAGGAGGCCCGTCTCGCCGATCACCGGGTTGATCACGTTCACGCGGATCCGGTCGGGACCGAGCTCGGCCGCCATGGAGCGCGAGGTCACGATCGCCGCGCCCTTCGAGCCGTTGTACCAGGTGAGGCCGGGCCGCGGCCGCACGCCCGCGGTCGACGCGATGGTGACGAAGCACCCGCCGCCCGCCTTGCGGAAATGCGGCACCGCGTGCTTCGCGGTGAGGTAGAGCGACTTCACGTTCACGGCGTAGATGCGGTCGAACTCGTCCTCGCCCACTTCCAGCATCGGCCGGTTGCGGTGGGTCGTCCCGGCGTTGTTCACGACGATGTCGAGCCGGCCATAGGCCGAGAGGGCGGATTGCACGAGGCGCGCGACATCGCCGTCCTTCGAGACGTCGGCCACCTCGACGCGGGCCTCACCCTTGCCCGCGCGGATCTCCGAAGCCACGCGCCCGGCCGCGTCCGCCACGATGTCGTTCACGACGACCCGGGCGCCTTCCTCGGCGTAGCGCCGGGCGATGGCCTCCCCGAATCCGGATCCGGCGCCGGTCACGATGGCCACCTTGTTCTCGAGTCGCATGCGGTTCCCGTGTCGTTGGTGCGCCGCAATTATCGCCGAAAATGAAAACGCCGCCCCCGCGAGGCGGGAGCGGCGTCCTGGACTCCTGCCGATGGCGGAGTGACGCTGAGGTCGTTCCCGCGGCGGCGGGAACCCAGCTCGGATGAAGCCTAGAAGAGGCCGGTGATCTTGCCGTCGTCGGTCACGTCGATATTGCACGCCGAGGGCACCTTCGGGAGCCCCGGCATGGTCATGATGTCCCCGCAGACCATCACGATGAACTCCGCGCCCGCGGCGAGCCGCACTTCGCGCACGTTCACCACGTGGCCGGACGGAGCCCCGCGCAGCTGCGGGTCGGTGGAGAACGAGTACTGCGTCTTCGCGACACAGATCGGATAGTGGCCGTAGCCCGATTCCTGGTACTTCTTGATCTGCGCGCGCACCTTGGAATCGGCGGTGATGTC
>Ga0068855_100005380_pt1 | contig 15618 bp, 15 predicted proteins | sample KBSCornC52_FD_66592 | JGI IMG/M metagenome (GOLD analysis project Ga0068855, IMG submission 66592) | Corn rhizosphere microbial communities from Kellogg Biological Station, Michigan, USA - KBS Corn C5-2 | ecosystem: Host-associated > Plants > Roots > Rhizosphere > Soil ...
GCGGTTGTCGGGGTCGCCGAAGAGCGTGGCCTGATACTCGCTCTCCGGGATCAGGTTGTGCATGGTGACGCCGACGAAGAAGGGCCGCGCGAACTCCGAGCCCGCGGGCTGCTTGGCCCACGCGCCGCGCAGCACGTTCAGCAGTGTCAGCGTGTCCTGGCACGCCGCAAAGCGCGCCTCCATGCCCCAGCCTGAGTGGCGGATGCCGCTGAAGTGCTTCTGGCTCTTGATGCCTTCGGCCTGTTGCTTCGTCAACTGGTAGCGGACGGTGACGTGCATCGCGGCGGCGTAGAACTTCTCCATGCGCAGCCGCATGGCAGCCTTGTGCAGCAGCTTGTGCGCCACGGCCCATGCGCCCTCGGGCGTGCGATGCTCGGGCGCCAGCACATGCGAGTGGCCTAAGGACTTCTGCAGCTCACTCGGGATGGGCGCTCCGTCATCCCCTGTGGCCGCCCCGCGCAGCCAGTGGTACAGGCGGTCGCCCCACACCGAATCCCACAAGGCATGCATCTGGTTGCGGTCGAGCGCGAGCAGCTGCTCCATGGTGCGGATGCCCTTCGCATTCAGCCGCACCTCGGTCTTGGCGCCGACGCCGGGCAGATCGCGCAGCTCCAGATGCGCAATTGCCCGCGGCAACTGGCTGGGCAGCAGGCCGATCAAGCCATCGGGCTTCTGCATGTCGCTGGCAATCTTGGCGAGGTAGCGGTTCGGAGCCATGCCGATGGAGCAGCGCAGCGTCTCGCCGACGTCGTCCCGGATGGCCTGCTTGATGGTGAGTGCGATGCCGCGCGCGCGGGGCGGCTCCTGCTCGCGTCCCATCAGCTCGCAGACCATCTCGTCGATGGAGGGCGTGTGCGCGACCGGACAGCAGCGCTCGACTGCGGCGGCGATGCGGTGCGAGTACTCGGCGTAGACGCTGTGGTTGCCCTCGATCAGCACGATCTCCGGGCATACTCGTTTGGCCTCGCCTACCTGCGTGCCGGTCTTAATGCCCAGCGCCTTAGCCTCGTAGCTGGCGGCGATGCAGCAGGTGGTGTCGGCGAGCGCGGGGACCACGGCCAAGGGACGGTCACGGTACTCGGGGTGCAACTGCTGCTCCACCGAGGCGAAGAAGCTGTTGAGGTCAATGTGCAGGAAGCCGAAGCGGTCGTTGGCGAACTCGGGCTGGAGATCGGCAGGCATGCGTCGGAACCTGCGGTTATTCTACTTCGCCTTTTGTTCGCGGATGAGCAGGAATTTCCCACAGATTGCCGCTCTATATCGGCCTCGCAGAGCCCTGTTTATCGCAGTGCCCGCGCCCCGTGAAGCGTCGTAACGATCTGCACGGCGAAGGTGTTGTCGTTGGCGACGGAGCCGGTATTGTGGTGGTTCAACTGGTACGCAGCCTTGATCAGTTCGTGGCGTGAGGCCCTGTAGCCGGCGGCGAACTCATATCGTGTAGTCGTGCCGCCGAAGGTTGCGCTGGTGTAGCCGATGCGGCTGGCCGCGTACCAGCGCGGTGTCAGCACCCGGCGCACCTCGCCGTATCCGGCATCTTCGCGGTAGGTCGGAATCCGCGTATAGGGCATGGCAAACCGCTGGAACTCACCCTGCACATTCCAGTGCCCGCGCGCCCACTCCAGGTCCGCTCCCAGGGCATGGGCGATCTGGGTATTGGGATTGGCTTCACCGGGGAAGAAGAAGGCGTAATCACGGGAGAGATAGGGCCCACGATATCCCGAGACTCCAATGCGGAATCCCTGGCGTACGGTCAGGCCGGCGCCGCCCGCCCAGTTGCCGTACTGATCCCGAGCGGTAATGCTTCGAGGATTCGCGGGAGACGAGTTGGCAAACTGCACCCGCCCGTCCCATCGCCCGCGCGTTGCATCCATCTGCGCGCTCACCAGCCCCAGGTTGCTCACCGGCTTATAGTAGTAGCCATAGCTCTGCGGCAGGTCCACCAGCGGATTCTCTGCGTCGTCGTAGCGCAGCAGAAAAGCGCCGAAGGCAGTCGGCAGCACGCCTGCGCGAACGATAAGCGATCCCTTCTCCGCCACACGCGCGTAGTTCAAAGAGCCCTGCAGCAGGGTCCCGGTAGCTCCCGAGCCTTTCTCGGTATAGCTTTCGATGAAGTAAGGCCGCGTGTAGAGCTGCCAGGCCGCGGTTGCGGTCCAGTGCCCGCTCAACTTGATGGTTGGATACACAACTGCGCGTACGCCCGCAGTGGCCGGAGCCTTGTCGACTCCCGCCTGCGTGAGCAGACTGGACGCGCCAAACTGGCCGGTGACGGTGGCACGCACGTCCACTCCCGCTGCTGCTTCCTCCTGCGCCCGCGCGAGCGGAGCCGCAGCCATCGCGGCCAGGATCGCAAAGCTCAGCGCGCGCCTCATGCGATCTCCTGCGTCATGACGCTTGCGGCCTCGTTCTTTGGCTGCTCCGCCGCGGTGCGCTGTGGGGCCATCATCTCTCGCGGCAGGGCTGCGAAGACCGGAACAAGGTACGGGTCGAATTGCGTGCCCGCATATTCGAACAGAATCTCAAGCGCGCGCTCATGCGTGAGACCGCGACGGTAAGAGCGGTCCGTGGTCATCGCGTCGTACGCGTCGGCGATATGGATGATGCGTGCATCCACTGGCGTCTGGTGTGCCGACTGGCCCCTGGGGTATCCGCTTCCATCCCAGTTCTCGTGGTGCAGCTCGACCGCCGGAATGTAGGCAGCCAGTCCCTGCACGCCTTCCAGAATGCGGCGCCCGATCACCGGGTGCCGCTTTACAAGTTCGAACTCCTCGTCGGTCAGCCGGCCGGTCTTCTGCAGCACGGCATCGGCTACGCCGATCTTCCCAATGTCGTGCAGCAGCGCGCCGATGCGGATGCGCTCCACGGCATCCGGCGGCAACTCCAGCGCCGCCGCGGTGGCGGAGGCAAGATTGCTGACCCGCTTGCTGTGACCTGCCGTGTAGCCGTCGCGCGCATCCAGCGCATTGGCGAGCGAGCCCACGAACTCCACATAGGCGTCGTGCAGGTTCTCGCGCGCCTCGCGCACGGCGAACGCCGCGCCGTTGTAGTTCTCAATCAGCTCACGAATCTCGACCACCTTCGACAACTCCGCGTTGGGCAGCAGGGTGCCGGTCTTCGCGCTCTCGCGGAGGTGCTGCACCATGGAGGCGATCGGCTTCACGATGGAACGCGACGACATCAGCCCGCAGATGAATGCCACCAGCACCGATGCCAGCGCCACCCCCACAAACATCCGGTGCAGCACGGCCGCCAGCGGCGCGGTGGTCGCGTCCACGTTCTCCAGTGTCCTCAGCTCAAAGCCGTCTCCCAGCTCTGTCTCCACCGGGATCGAAATCCAGTTCGCGCCGTGCAGCTTCAGATCGCATTCGGTGCGAACCGCGCAGCTTTTCATCGCCGAGTTCAGCTCCGCCGCCGGAATGCCGGGCAGATTCCACGCAATCGCCTGGCCATGCCGCAGCAGCACCGCCGGCGTGGTGAATTCCGAGAGATCGAAATCCACTCCTACCGAGAGCGTGCCCAGATTCTCGTCGTTCTCGTCCAGGGCCGTGGATCCCAGCTCGAAGGTTCGGCCCTCCATCAACACAAATCCTTTGCGGGTCCGTTCGAGGCCGGCCGGATTCACAGGCTCCAGCCCGTCTCCGCGCCGAATCACCGCGGCCAGCGGGCGTCCGTCGGGAGCCGACACCAGCAGAAAGTCCAGCTCCATATGCTCGCCCAGCTCGCGAAGCTGATCTTCCACCGTGCTGCGCGCCGCGGCGCTATAGCCTTCCGAGGTCAACAGCCGCACACCCGCCTTCAGTGCTGCGTTTTCACCCACTACCTTCAGGAAGCGGCTGCTTCGCAGCTCGCTCTTGGCCTGCGCCCGCGCGATCGCCTGCTCATTGGTCTTCAGCGAGCTGCGCAGACCATCGCGCACGCGGATCTGCACAAAGCGCTGCATGGTAAGAAAGCCGCAGGTCAGCAGCAGCGCAAACGGGACAAAGCAGATCAGGAAGGCGCGCGTGCGAAAGCGCATGCTCAGTGGCCTCCCATGTGCGACATCGCATGCGAGGAGTCCGCGGGCTTCTGCCGGTCCTCCGCCGGAAGCGGAATCAGGAAGTCCGCGGTCAGGTCATGTCCCGGACCAACCGTCACCTGCTTGCGGAAGAAGCCCGCCGCTTTGTGCCAGGCCACCACGGTGTACTCGCCCGGTGGAACCGGAGGCAAACGGAAGTGTCCGCTCGCATCCGCCTGCGCATAGTACCGGCTGGGCGCGACGACGATAGCACCCTCCATGTTGGGGTGCAGATGGCAGTAGACATACACGATGCCGGGCTTCGTAAACGTCACGGAGCGCGAGTCGCCCTTGTCGTAGCTCCCGAGGTCGAACTCCTTCGCCTTGGAGAGAGAAAAGATGTTGTGAAAGATGGGATCCATATTGGGGAACGACACCGTCGCTCCCACTGGCACCACCAGCAGGTCCGGCGCAAACCGCCGGTTCTGTTGTTCCATGTGGAACGTCGTGCGGTGCGCGGGCGATGCGGCTTCCGGCAGCCGTCCTTCGAGATACACAATGACGCGCGAGCGCTCATAGGCGAGCGGGTCTTCCACGGCCTCTTTGCCCAGCTCCACGGCAGTGCCGCGCTGATACATCGAGACCGGAGCAGTTACGCTCGGCCGGGTCAGCTTGCGATTGACCGTGATCACGCCGGTGATCTCCTGCTCGACTGCCGGGCATGCCGGAGCGGAGCACGCTGGAGCATCGGCCGCAGGCGTGGCTGAAACTGCCGCGGGAGCCGCAACCGCCGGCCAGCATCCGGCAACCCCTAGCAGCAGTACCCGGTTCCATCGAATCGTCTGTCGTTTGCTTTGCATAGCGCCTTCTACTCCACGCAGTTTCGGAGCAGAAGCCAATCTATCAATGCGATGGCGGCCCCAGGCATCCCCCACAAGAGGCACACCGGGCCGTATCCCGGTCATTGCCAACCGGGTCCAAGTCCTCGCAATTCATTGGAAAAGAGTCTGGATCGCAAGCAGCGCGATGCAGCAGGAACGATACGTCAGTTGTGTTCAGGCGCGCACCGCCCGGGTTACGACAAGCCACCCTCGCTCATCGTCCACCGCGCCGCACCGGCGAGTGCCCGTGCCCTCAATGTGTCCAGCAGCCGCTAGCTGTCGAGCGGGCTGGCTTCAAAGACCTCGGTCCGGCACGTGCAACAGTACCCGCGCGCGGTTCCATCGCTGTGCACCGCAGCCTGCGGAATGGCAATCAGCCCACCGCAATGCGGGCAGGTTGCGTGCAGTTCCATCTGAATCAGGTGAGGGAAAGAAGGGGGCTGAACGCCGAGTCCGATGTGCAAAGCTGCACCTCCAGAACTACTTCTGCCGAACTTATACTCCGCGTCAATTCCGGGGTCAACGTGTGGAAAACGGTCCGCCGAAGGCAGGAAAAAAGGCTCGGAGAGAGGCAGCGGCCGCGCTGTGTGACGCATCCCAGCAAGGTTCAGAACCCGTGCATGACCAGCACCACACGGCCCGCGATGGGCTCGGCTGGAGCCTCGCCGGTCCGTGGCGAGATCATCTGGACAGGGAAGTCGATCGAGAGCGGACGCAGCAGCAACCATCCGCCGTCGAACTCTACAAACCGCAGCTGCAGCCCACCCTTGGCGCGCACTGCGTACAGCGTTCGCTGATGCGCCCGGTATGGAGCCACGGAGCGGTACTGCCGATCCAGCACCACCACGGACTCCGGCAGGATCATCGGTTCCATCGCGGCGGCCTGCTGGGCATCGGCGCGGATGGCTACAAACCGCTGCCAGTGCCGGTACCGCGCCGCATCGCGGGGACGGCTCCCGGCGAGTAACGCACCCGGCACGGTCACGCTTTCGATTACGGCAGCAGGCCGGACCACCGCCTCCTCCATGGCAGTCGCTGGAGAGACCAGCGGGATGGACTCGGAGAACTCCTTGGCCGAATCGGCAGCGGCGCCGCCCTGGATATCCAGCGGCAGTAGCTCCTCCACGGTCAGGTTCTGCGCGGCCAGCACGCGGTCCAGCCCGGGAAGCGAAAGCGCCCGCCGCCGATTTAGAAAATTAGAGATGTGTGCCTGGCTCAACGAGGCGACGCCTGAGCAGCACGACCGCCTCATCCGCTGGTGGCAGGACGAGATCGAGGGCACCGGCAAAGTCCCCATCCTCTCTTGCGAGCAGAAGCCCGAGGTGCTCCGCTTCGCCGGCGGCACCGACGCCGATCTCCGCCTGCAGTGGCAGGAGTTCCTGCTGCGCATCCTGGCCAACGCGTTTGATCTTCCGCCCATGCTGCTCGGCCTGCAGTCGGACGTCAACCGCTCCACTGCCGGCGAGCTCGCCGACGAAGCCTTCCGCTCCGCCATCGTGCCCGTCGCGCGCCTGCTCGCCGAGCACATCAGCCGCGACCTGTTCGCAAAACGCCTCGGCTGGCGCGAGTTCGAGTTCGTCTTCAACGACCTCGAATCCCGCGACGAGATGCAGGAGCTCCAGATCCAGACCGAACTGCTCAAAGCCGGCGTCCTCACCATCGACGAGGTCCGCGAGCAGCGCGGCCTGCCCAGACTCGCTCCAGCGGAATAACCTCGCGGTCATCCCTTTTTCTTGTCATTCCCGAAGGGAATCTGCTTTTGCTTTTAGTTCCCGCAAGACTCCCGCATCTGTAACCCATCGGAGCACATAATGCGCATTACCATCGACAATCTCGACGGCAACGGGCCGCGCGACTACTCGCCGGCTCTCTCCGCCGACGGCCCACTCAAAATCGAGCGCGTGCTCAACCAGCCCTCGCGCTGCACCGGCCTGCTGCTCTTCGGCGGCAACTTCATGCCCGCCGCGGATCCCGGACTGCCTCTGCCCGCCCGCCGCGCCCGCGTGGTCGTCTCCTCGCAGGCAGGGGCCGTGCTCTTCACCGGCTACATCGCCACCGAGCCCGAGCAGGTTTCGGTGGGCATGGGCATCGCCGGCCCGGTCTACCGCGCCGAGTTCACCGCCTTCAGCGATGAGTGGCTGTTGGACAAACATCCCGCCGTGCTCACCGCCAGCGGATTCGCGGCCGATGGCACGAGGCTGCTGGGCGCGCTGGCCGAGCGCACCGCCGCAGGCGCGCTCTCCTTGCCCACCGGCAGCACGCACTCGGTCGGCGTCTTCACGCCGTCGCCCGTTGCGCCCTTCTCTACGGCGGCCGCAGGCATCGCCTCCGGCGCCTACGCCGCCTACCGCGCGGTCGGCGGAGCCCTCACGCTCGCGCCCATCGGATCGGCCACCCACACCGTCGATCTCGACAACCCGGCCCTCGGCGAAGCCGTCCAGCCGGCTTCGCTGCGCACCGCGAACGCGCGCGAGCTCGCCAACGACATCACCCTCACCGGCGAGCTTGAGCCCGCCGCCTACGTCACCGAGCTCTTCTCCGGCGACGGCACCACTGCCATCTTCAAGCTGACCGGTGCCCCGTTCCACCCCTCCAACCCCACGCTGCTGGCCGACAGCTTCGAGGGCGCAGACCTCAATCCGCAGCGCTGGACTCTCAACGACTCGGGCTCGCACATCGCCCTCGGCACCGGCGGCCTCGCCCTCAGCGGAGGCAATGGCTTCGACGGTCAGACCACGCTCTCCGCCGCCACCCAGATCGAGCTCGGCGGCACGCTCCTCCTCGAAGCTTCCAGCGTCCAGCTCACCGCACCCTCCGTCGGCGTCCTCACCGGCCTCTACGGCGGCCCCATCCAGCAGGCCAACTGTATCGCCGGATGGAGCGTCACCCAGAGCGGCGGCAACACGGTGCTGCAGCCGCTGATCGCAGGGATTCCGACCGGAACCAGTTACATATTGGACCCCAATCACCTCTATAGGCTCGGAATTCGGTTACATGCTACCGAACCGCAGCGCGTCCGCCAGACCTACTATGCCCGCGTCGACGGAGTCCTCCAGGCGTTCGGCGGCGGCCTTGTCGATTCCTCCCTCTCCGCCGTCTTCGAGCTGATCGATCAGGGCAACGCCTCCAACACGCCCGCCACCGTGCTCTACGACGGCGTCATCGCCTCCACGCCGGGGGCCTGCACCTTCGCTGCCGTCAACAGCCTCTCGCTCACCGGCTCCATCGGCGCTCTGGCCGTGCAGCAGACCGGCTCCGCCTGGGTCACCACTACATCGAGCACCGGCCTCACCGCCACGCGGCTCTCCGGCCTGCCCGGCACCGGCGCGGTTACCAGAGCTCCTCCTCCGGCGTCCTCACCTTCTTCAGCGGCCGCATCCCGCAGCCCGGCGACACCGTCACCGTCCGCTATCGCCGCCGCAGCCGGGCCATAGCCCGCCTCAACGATCCCGCCTCCATCGTCGCCGAATCCGCCTCGGGCGCGCCCGGCACCGCCCGCTGGCTCGGCCGCGTCGCTCATCCCGCAGCACGCAGCACGGAGGACTGCGAGGCCGCCGCGCAGGCTGTGCTGGCCCTCGCCACCAGCCGCGCCGCTGCGCAATCCGGCGCGTACACCGCGGTCAACCCGCAGCAGGGCATCTGGCCCGGCGACGTGCTCGCCCTGACCGCAGGCGGCCAGAGCCTCAACGTCATTGTCCGCACCGTCACCCTCACCGACGGCCACGCCGAACCCGAGCTCACCACCTGCCGCATCGCCTTCGCCAACGACTGGGCGGAGTCGCTCGGCATCACCCTCTCGGAGTCTGTCGCCGCCGACGCCGAACTGCCCGAATCCGCCGCCTCCGCGCCGCTCGCCGCACCTGTCAGCCTCAGCGGCCTCACGGTCGTCAACGTCACCGCCACCGAGATTCAGGTCGATGCCGGTGTGGACCCGCCCGCAGGCGGCGGCTTCGAGGTACGCCGCGCCGACGCCAACTTCGGCCCCCGTCCCGGCGCGGACCTGGTGCTCCGCTCGCCGGTGCGCGCCTTCACCATCCCGCGCGCTTCGTTTCACGAGGCGTTCTACATCCGCCAGTACGACGCCGCCACGCCACCCCTCTACTCGCGGCGCTCCGCCGCCATCCTCACCAACAACCCCACCGCCTAACCGCTCTCGCCCTCAACGAGAACTGACAACTGAGAACTGACAACTATTAACTGAGGTTCCCATGACTGATTTCGAAGCCACCGTCCTCGCCGATCTCTCCGTCCTCAAAAACCAGATGGCCGACCTGCTCGGCGCGGGCAACACCGGCCGCGTCGCGCAAATGGAGTCGCGCCTGCTCGAACACGAACGCACCGTACAGCGGCTGAAGGGCATGGGCGCAGCCTTCGCCGTCATGCTCACCGTCGTCCACACGGAGACCGACCTCGTGCTCGGCCGCCGCTAGTGCATGCGCGGTTTGCGTTCCAGCTACTGCTGTGTCGCCCCGGGGTAAAACCCGAAGCACTCCTCGCTGCTTCGGGAATCAGCCTTCGGCAGCCGCGCTGCCAGGTGCTCCGACAGCTTATCCAGGTTCTCTTCGTTCCCCGGCATCGCATACCGCTTCACGCCGTCGTGAACCGCAGCCGTCGCGAAGAGCTGGCGGAAGGTCAGCTTGGTGCGGCTGCCAAGCTCTTCGAAGAGAGCTGTCAGCCGGAACTGTGGCGGCCCGAGGTGATCCATTACGATCCGCTCCGGCTCGACAATTTCGACGAACTGCATTTTGCCGGGGAAGTCTCGGCCGCCGGGCCCGTGCATCGTGTACTTCCACACGCCGCCGGGCTTGAAGTTGAAGCTCTCGAAGCTATTGCTGAAGCCGCGCGGACCCCACCACAGCCTCAACTGCTCGGGGTCGGTCCACGCCTGGAAGACCAGCTCGCGTGGCGCGTCAAAGACGCGGGTGGTCACAATCTCTCGCCGGACTAGCTCGTTGTATTCGTTGCTCATCGTTTTCTCGCTTTCTTCTTGGCTTTGGTTTGCGTCGCTTTCAGGTGCTCGTCCAGCCGGTCGAAGCTCTCGGCCCAGAACTGGCGGTACATCTCCATCCACTCGTCCAGCTCCTGCATGGGTTCCATGCGCAGGCGGCACGGGCGCTGCTGTCCAATCCGGCTACGCGTAATCAGGCCGGCGCGCTCCAGAATGTGCAGGTGCTTGGTCAGCGCCGGCCCGCTGATCCGCCGGAAAACCGCCAGCTCTTTCACCGGAGCCGCGCCCTCCCGCAACTGCGCCAGCACATCTCGTCGTACAGGGTGCGCAAGCGCGGTCAACGTTTGATCGAGATCCATATAATTCACCGTATCGTTAATTAACAAATATGGCAAATATGTTCATAGGATGAGTTTTCAACGAGAGTGAGGGAGCCGGCCGCAACCATATAATCCCTCTATGCCTTCTGCAGCAGCTACGCCGCTTGTCGGTGTCATCATGGGCTCGAAGAGCGACTACGCCACCATGCGCGCGGCCTTCGACATTCTGCGCGAGTTCGGCGTGCCTTATGAGGCGCGGGTGGTCAGCGCGCATCGCACGCCGGAGCTCATGTTCGAGTACGCCGGCACAGCCGCCAGCCGCGGCCTGCGCGTGCTCATCGCGGGTGCGGGCGGAGCGGCGCATCTGCCGGGCATGGTTGCGGCGCGCACCACGCTACCGGTGCTGGGAGTGCCCATCGCCGCCACCGCGCTGCAGGGATTCGACGCGCTGCTCTCCATCGTGCAGATGCCCAAGGGCATTCCCGTGGGCACGCTCGCCATAGGCGCTCCCGGCGCGGCCAACGCCGGCCTGCTCGCCGTGCAGATCCTCGCCACCAGCAACCCGGAGCTCTCCGCCAAACTGACCGCGTGGCGCGCCGCCCGGCGGGACGAGGTACTGCAGCAGTCGCTCGACGAGAGCAAATCACTCGAAGAGAATCGACCAGCCGAACCCGGGGCATTCGCCGAACCGCCCAACGCAAGCAAGGTGCTCGAAGAGAGCAAGCGCTTCAACGATCCGGAGCCCGAGGTCATCCGTTGACCCGAGAGCCCTCGCCTGTTCTGCTGCCCGGCGCTACCATCGGCATCTTCGGCGGAGGCCAGCTTGGCCGGCTCACTGCCATGGCCGCCCGCACCATGGGCTACCGCATCCATGTGCTCGATCCCGACCCGGGCTGCCCCGCGCGCTTCGTCGTCGACCAATGCGTGGAGGCTGACTGGTCCGACGCGCATGAGGCCGCCCGCCTCGCCCGCGGCTGCGACGTCATCACGCTCGAGATCGAGCAGGTCTCGCTCGCCAGCATGAACGCCGCCGGAGCCTACGCGCCTGTCCGTCCCAGCGAGAGTCTGCTCGGCATCATTCAGGACCGCATCGAGCAGAAGGACTGGCTCCGCCGCAACCGCTTCCCTATCGGCGACTGTCGCGCCGTCCGCACTCTTGCCGAGCTCGGCGAGGCCGTCATCGCGCTCGGAGGCCGCTGCTTCTGCAAGTCCGCCACCGGCGGATACGATGGCCGCGGCCAGGGCAAGGTCGGTTTCGATCCGGCCCGCGCCGGCTCCGCGCAGGAGTTGCAGGACGCCTGGGAGGCGCTCGGCAAAGGCCCCGGAGTCGTCGAGAAGGCCGTCGAGCTCGACCGCGAGATCTCCGTGCTCGTCGCCCGCTCTCCACGCGGGGAGGTACAGGTCTACCCCGCGGCTTGGAACCACCATGAGGACCAGATCCTCGCCTGGAGCGTCCTGCCCGCGCCGCTCTCGGACGCTCTCGCCCGCCAGGCGCGCGAGCTTGCCGAGGCCATCGCCAACTGCTTCGTACTCGAAGGCATCCTGGCCGTCGAAATGTTTGTCACCAAGGATGGCGGCCTGCTCGTCAACGAGCTCGCGCCGCGCCCGCACAACAGCTATCACTCCAGCGAGCGTGCATGCGTCACCAGCCAGTTTGAGCAGTTGGTCCGCGCCGTCTGCAACCTGCCGCTCGGCGACCCCTCGGTCGTGCAGCCCTGCGCCATCTCCAACCTGCTCGGCGACCTCTGGCTCGGGCCGGAGGGCCGCCGCACGCCGCACTTCGACGCCGCACTCGCCGTACCCGGCGTACGCCTGCACCTCTATGAAAAGCTGCGCCCGCGCAAAGGACGCAAGATGGGCCACCTCAGCGCCGTCGGCGATACGCCGGAAGAGGCGGTTGAGTTAGTCGAGCGCGCCCACTCGCTGCTCTAGCCCGCAACCATCTATCATTCTCTCGATCATCGATGTCACGAGGCTCACCCATGTTTCTATTCCGCCGCTTTTCCCGCCGCTTGAACCTCGCTGCCGCATTCCGCCTGGCCGCGGCGCTCGGCATCGCCGCACTCGTTGCCGTGCCCGCCCGCGCCCAGCAGCAGATCGCCTTCACCTGGGACGACCTGCCCGCGCACAGCAGCCTGCCTCCCGGCACCACGCGCTTGCAGATCATCGACCAGATCATCGCCGCCATCAAGGCCGCGAACATGCCCGCGCCGTACGGCTTCGTCAACGCGCAGGCCATCACCAACGACCCCACCCTCATCCAGGTGCTGGAGGCCTGGCGCGCGGCGCACTTCCCGCTCGGCAACCACACCTACTCCCACATGAACCTCAACTCCAACTCGCTGGAGGACTGGGAGGCCGACCTGCTCAAGGATGAGCCCGTCCTCGAAAAGGAGATGCACTCCGAGGATTACCACTGGCTCCGCTATCCCAACCTCGCCGAGGGCAACACCCCGGAGAAGAAGCTCGCCGCCCGCGCCTTTCTCAAGCAGCACGGCTACAAGATCGCAGGCGTCACCGCCAGCTTTTCCGACTACGCCTACAACGCTCCCTACGCCCGCTGCGTCACCGCCGGGGACCAGGCCGCCATCAAACAACTCGAGGACAGCTACCTGCAGGCCGCCGCCGACAATCTCGAGTTCACCCACCAGATGTCGCAGGCGCTCTACGGCCACGACATTCCCACCATCCTGCTCATGCACGTGGGCGCGCTGGACGCGAAGCTGCTGCCGCGCCTCACCGCGCTCTACCGCTCCAAGGGCGTCCAGTTCATCAGCCTGCAGCAGGCCGTGCAGGACCCCTTCTACAAGAACGACGTCGACCCCAGCCTCGATCCCAACCCGGACACGCTGGAGCAGGCCATGCGCATGAAGGGTCTCCCGCTGCCGCCGCGCCATCCTCAGTCCATCAACCTCAACACCATCTGCCAGGCGGCTGCACCGGCGAAAACCGGTGCCGCACCGCAGTAGTTGCAGCACGCAACCATTGAAGCTGCAGGGGATAGGGTGCGCACTCCGCCCTTGCGCACATCGAGCCGCCTTTTCGCTTCACGGTAGAATCCAACTTGTTGTGACTATTCACCCGCTGGTTGCCCTTCATAAGACGCTGGCTGTGTTGCAGCACCTGAACGCCGTTCTTATGGACAGGCTGCATCCGTTCGGCATCTGGGGACTGGGTGCACTGGCCTTCATCGATGCGGCGTTTTTTCCGCTGCCTACGACGATGAACGGCCTCGTCATCGATTATGTCGCCAAGGATCGGGGGATGCTGCTGGGCTACTGCCTGATGGCGGCTGGCGCTTCGGCGCTGGGCAGCATGGTTCCGTATTACGTGGGCCGTGCTGGCGGAGAGGTCTTCCTGCTCAAGCGCATCAACCGCGAGCGCTATGAGCGCATGCGTGACCGCTTCGAGCGCCAGGAGTTCCTGGCCATCATGATTCCGGCTATGCTGCCGCCGCCTACGCCCATCAAGCTGTTCGAGTTCGGCGCGGGTGTCTTTGAGATGAAGCCGCTGCCGTTCGGCGTCGCGATCTTTACCGGCAAGCTCATTCAGTTCCTGCTCTGGGCGCTGGCCTTCATCTTCTTCGGGCCGGGCCTGGTGCGCGCGATTGGCCGCATGGTGCGCAACCACTCGGAGGCAGTGCTGGCAGTGGGATTGGCAGCCGCGGTCGTCTTCGTGGTCTACATCATGCGGAAGGTGCTGGGCCGCCGCAGACGTGGTGCGACGGACGACGAACTCCCACCGCAGGCATCCGCCGGAGCTGAAGAAGACGACGCTACGCTGATCAGCTAAGGGTTTGCGTGCTTACGCGGTCAATGCCCGGTACGGCCGGCCAGCAGGTCCAGCGCGTGCGGCAGGACGCGCAAAATGGCCCCGAGCGATATGGTGGCTCCCCAGGGCGACCCGGGCAGGTTCACAATCAGCGCGGCGGACTCGCCGTGGCGCACCACGCCGCATACGCCTCGGCTGAGGGCAGCCATGGGAGTTTGTCGCAAGCCGACCGCTCGCATGCGCTCCGCCAGACCATCGACGATCTGGTCGCAGACCATGCGCGTCGCCTCCGGCGTTACGTCCCGGGCAGCGAGACCGGTGCCGCCGGTGGTCACCACCAGCGAAGCGTTCGCGGCGTGCCGCCGAAGCGCGCTCACAATGATCTCAAGCTCGTCTGGGAGCACTTCGGTCACGATGGACGCGACGCCTGCGTCTTCCAATGTCTGCACTACCGCCGGGCCGGACATATCTTCGCGCTCGCCGCGCGCGCAGCGGTCACTGATAGTGAGCACAACGGCACGCGTATCTACTGGAAAGCGAACTGGTTGTTCGGAGGCAGGAGCTGATTCTGAGGATTGCTGGGACATGGCGATTCCAAGTGTAACGGAGCAGCAAGAATCCGCAGCAAACGAGCCAAAAGGTGAGAAAATGAAGCTGCCTGCAGCCCGCGCCGCGAGCTTACGCGCCCGACGCGGCAACACCCGGTGCAGGTTGCGGGTTCAATCGATAGCCGCCGGAACCCAGCGTCTAAAGCACGCCCCGGCCGTCCAATCAGCGAGCTCCTGAGTGATGCCGATCCTGCAACTGCCGCCGAATCCGACCCGTCCCGAGCCTGATCCGGAGCAGGAACCATCCTCCTCCGGAGCACAGCCGCCGCGCACCGTGCGCACCAACCGCTACGGCGACCTCGAAGAACACGAGCTCATTCATCTGCTCGACACGCTGGACGATGAGCGCGCCCGCGCCCAGTTCCGCGAGTCGGTTTACATCTCTACCATCATCTGCCTGGCCATCGCTTGGTTCCTCTTCTACGGTCCGCACATCATCCTGCACCAGCCGTACTATAAGGACCCGATCGCGCTGATGAAGCAGCATGATCTGGAGCGCCTCACCTACATCAACCCCGTGCCGCCCACTCCCGCAGCGCCGCCCAAAATCGATCGCAAGACCATGCAGCAGTTGGAAAAGCAGGCGCAGCAGGAGGCAGCCGCCAAACCGAAGATCGCGCCGCAGGCTCCCGCGCCACCTGCTCCGCCGCAGCAGACCATGAACACCACGCCGCAGATGCCGGCGCTGCCCACGCCCACGGCGCCCAAGCCGAACGTGTCCGCAGCCGAGGCGCCGCTGCCCGCCGCGCCCAAGCCCACCATCGCGGACAACTCGCAGAGCCCCGGTGAGGCGCTGCGCAATGCCGTGCGCGGCGCGGCCACCGGAGCCAACATCCCCTCGGCTCCCTCGGGCGGTGCTGCCGGCCCGCTGCAGGCAGGCGCCACCATCCTGTCCGATACCCAAGGCGTTGACTTCACCGCATACATGCGGCAGTTGCGCTCCGATCTTTACCGCAACTGGCTGCCGGTCATGCCCGCCGAGGTGGAGCCGCCCATCCGCAAGCGCGGCATCGTCGGCATTCGCTTCAGCATCCTGCCCGACGGCCAGATCGGCGACATGAAGCTGGAGACGCAGTCCGGCGACATCGCGCTGGACAAG
>Ga0068855_100005387_pt1 | contig 15607 bp, 13 predicted proteins | sample KBSCornC52_FD_66592 | JGI IMG/M metagenome (GOLD analysis project Ga0068855, IMG submission 66592) | Corn rhizosphere microbial communities from Kellogg Biological Station, Michigan, USA - KBS Corn C5-2 | ecosystem: Host-associated > Plants > Roots > Rhizosphere > Soil ...
AAAGGCTCGATTCGAACCGGGAATTCTGGCAGAAGTATATTCACGACGCGCGCAACTGAGGGAGTTCCGAGTTTGGGGGTTCCGAGTTTCGAGTTACGAACTTTGGGTGTCGAAGAGCAGTTTCATGCTCCTGAGCAAAGCGATGAGGGCCGTATGCCGTTCCACCGTGCGTTTCTCTCCGTTCTGATCGCAATCCTTTTTGTCTGCCTGTTTCAGCTAAAATCAGTCGCCGACGACGGGATGTTTCCACCTGCGCCCGCCGCGAAAGCAGCGATCGATTTCGATGGCCGCGGGTTTCTGATTCAGGGCAAACGCACATTCATCGCCTCCGGGACGCTTCACTATCCGCGAGTGCCACGTGCGCTCTGGCGCGACCGCCTGCTGCGCATCAAGCGGGGTGGGTTCAACTGCGTCGAGACTTACGCGTTCTGGAACTTGCACGAGCCGCACGAGGGCAAGTGGAGCTTCAGTGGCGACAATGATATCGATGCGTTTCTGAAGCTGGTCAAAGAGTTGGGCATGTACGCGATCGTGCGCGTAGGGCCGTACGTGTGCGCGGAGTGGGATAGCGGCGGCTATCCCGTCTGGCTGCGGTTTAAGCCGGGAGTTAAGGTACGCCAGGAGAACGCCCCGTTCGAGGCCGCCGTCGCGCGCTGGTACGAGAAGATCATACCCATCGTCGCCGCGAACCAGATTCACCGCGGCGGCGCAGTTATCATGGTTCAGCTGGAGAACGAGCATCCCCTTGGCTGGGGCAAGGAGATGCCGAACGGATACTTCCGCAGATTGCGTGAGAAGGCAGTATCGCTCGGGCTCGAGGTCCCCTATTTCTTCAGCGGCCTGCACCACGGCAGCGATCCTGCAGGCAGCAAGCCGTGGGACAGCGCCGGCAGAACCAACCCCTGGTTCACCACGGAGTTCTGGCCCGGCTGGTACGATCTTTACGGACCGCTCAACGAGAACGGTTATACAGGCTTCGTGCGTGGCGTCTGGAAGATCCTGGCATATGGAGGCAACGGCTACAACTTCTATATGCTGCACGGCGGGACCAATTTCGAGACCTGGAACGATGACGAGGTATCGTCGAGCTACGACTACGCCGCGGCCGTCGGCCAGACCGGTGATCTGCGCCCGATCTACTATGCTTTCAAACAGGCCGCACTCTTCGCCCGCAGCTTCCCTGAGATTTTGGAAAACAGCGAAAACGCGACCTCGGCATATGAGGGCGCGGCAACCGGCGCCGGGCTGCGCATCACCGCACGCAAGAGTGCAGCGGGTACGATACTGTTCCTGGACAACAACACGAACGCGCCAATTGAGACTCAGCTGAAGTTCGGCGGGGCCGAACCTTATCCCGTAAAGCCGATAACCATCCTGCCGCACGACATCCGCCCGGTTGTTCAGAACTATGTGATTGACGAAGGAGTGACGCTTCAGGCTTGTTCTGCCAGGATACTCGGCATCGCACGTCAGGGCGGCACAACATCCATCATTGTTTTCGGAACGCCTGGCAAAGGCGTAGGAGTCGATCGCGTCGATACCGACGTACGCCCTGAGCCGGACACAGCGCTGATCTTTCACTCTGCGACCGGAGCTTCATCGCTTTCACCGGCAGTGAACCATGAAGTCGTGATCTCTCGGGATTCGACTGGCCGGACCGGGTCCCTCATCCACGTTTCACTTCAACTTCCGCTTGCATCCGATCAAAGCCCGGTTCGAACCGTCTCGTTCAAGGCGAACGGAGCTCGGTTTCGAGTTATTGCAGTTCCATACGAGCTGGCTCAGCGCACCTGGTTTGCAGATTACAACGGAAAACAGTATGTAATCTGCGGCCCCGAGTACGTCGGCGAGCTCTCTGAGCGGAATGGGAGGCTGTCAGTCGATACCGAGGTGACCGCGCAGAGAGGCTACACAAAGCCGGTGTTCGCGTCGCCGTACGAGACTGTGGTCTTCACGCCGGAGGGCGGCGAAGAGACAATAATGCCCTCCGATCAGATGCTACGCGATACGGCGGTCCGAGCTACAAACGGGGACGCCAGACCAACCGAGCGTGACTTTGAGCCGCCGGCGTTAAAAGAGTGGGAAGTCCGCTCCGGCGACGCACCAGCTGCGCCGGACTACTTCGCCGGCAAATGGCTCTTCGCTCTCAACCCGCCGCAGATGGGTGCGGACGGCGATACCGGTCCGTTCGCCTGGTATCGCGCATCGGTGCGCGCTGCTAAGGCCGGTGACTATTCGCTTGGATTCAGCGACGCGGGCGATTGGATCACTGTGTTCGTAAATGGCAGGCGCGCAGCAAGCAGCAGCATTAAGCAGAGATTCGATAAGCCGCTTCCACGCGACGTGACAGTCCCGCTCAAGGCGGGCGAAAACACCGTCGCAGTATTTGCCGCGCACTATGGCCGTAATAAGCTATTCAATCACCTCGGCCCGATCGACACGATCGCCGCGAAGGGCCTGAATGGGCCGGTCTTTCTATCCCACGATGTCGGAGGCTCCGTTCCCGTTCATGGATGGCGATGGCGGCCCGGGGAAGCCGCCGACGCCAGGCTGGACCATGCCCCCGCGCACACGGACGCCCGGTCGGCAGGCTGGGCCGACGCTAAGCCCGGCGAGGATGTCTTCCAAAAGCGACGTGGTTTTGCCTGGTACCACACCGTGCTTCCTGCCGCGCCCGGCCCCCATCGGCGAGTTCACTTCGACGGCGTAGACGACAACGCGACCGTCTTCCTTAACGGCAAGCTCCTGGAGAAGCACCGAGGATGGAGCGAACCGTTCGATGTGAAGCTCGACGCCGCCTGGCGCGATTTGGAGCCGAACGAACTGCTGGTCCTGGTCGAGAATCAAGACAATACCGGCGGAATTCTGGGCGAGACCACCGTTGTTTTCAACTCCGGCCTGGATGGCGCTCCGATCCAGGGATGGCGCGAGCATGGGGGACTGGAGAGCCCGCTTTCGCCGCACGGCTGGAAGCTGCTAGCGGACGCGCGCGGCCCGGGCGTGCCGGTGTTCTATCGCACGGAGTTTATGATATCCCCGCCGAAGTCGTCTGCGGCGCGCGTCATTCTTCGCTATTCTACGCTCGGGCTCTCGCGCGGCACGGTCTGGCTGAATGGTCACAACCTGGGCCGTTACCCGGAAAAGACTCGCGCGCCCGGTCTCTACCTGCCCGAGTGCTGGCTCAGGCAGGGTGCAAATTCGCTGGTCGTGTTCGACGAAGAGGGCGCATCTCCCGTTCAGTCGCATATCCTGGTCGAAGCGGAAGCGTGCCGTCTGGCATTTGAAATCGATACCAGTGTGCTGGTAAGTCCGTAGGGTGAGATCGATGCCGAAGTCTCCACAACGGTCTCGCCAATCGCATGTCCCCAGGACGGCCGAGCCTGCATCGCCACCAGCAAAACGCGAACTGGCGCCAATAGGCGAGATGTTCTGCATCGACCTGCGTTCCCTAGCAGCCTGCAGGATCGCGATCGGCCTCATTCTGATTTACGATCTTGTGCTGCGGTCCTGCGACCTTAAGGCGCACTATACCGACGCCGGTGTGCTGCCGCGCTCGGACCTGTACCACCTCTATCTTTCTCAGCGGCCCTACTTTTCCATTCACGCGCTTAATGGTTCCGCGGCCTTCGAAGCTCTGCTGTTCTGGATTGCCGGAATATGCGCCCTGGCGCTCATTGCGGGTTACCGAACGCGGATCGCCACCGTCGGCTGCTGGTTCCTCACCTGCTCGCTGCAGGCGCGCAATCCGATTGTTTTACATGGCGGCGACGATCTGCTGAGGATGCTGCTGTTCTGGGGAATGTTCGTGCCGATGGGCGGCAGATGGTCGATCGATCGGGCACGCGCCTCTCGTGTCGATGTGAAAGATGAGACGGTCTGCACTTGGGGCTCGGCGGGGCTGCTGCTTCAAGTCTGCTTTCTCTACTTCTTTGCGGGCGCGCTGAAGTCGCATCCGAGCTGGCGCCACGACGGGACCGCCGTGTTCCTGGCGCTGAGCATCGACCAGTTCACCACCCCCCTCGGCAAAGCGCTCCTGCCCTATCACGGGCTTCTGATCGTAATGACTTTTGGCACGTTACTGCTCGAGCTGGTTGGGCCGTTCGTCGCAATGTTCTGCTTCGATATCAGCCGGATACGGACATTCATCGTCGCCTCCTATATCGTGTTTCATATCGGCCTCGGGCTTTGTATCGAGCTGGGCATCTTTCCCGCCGTTTGCATTGCCGGGTGGCTCGCGTTTTTGCCCGGCGTCTTCTGGGACAATGTTCAGCGACACTTCGGTCCGCGACTTGCCGGTTTGCTCGCTTGGTTGCCTTCTTCGCTTGTCAAATTCGGGCAAGCCCGTCTGGCTGCTGTGCGAGCAAGACCGCTGCGACTCAAGCTTTCGCGTGCCGGAAGCATCGCAGCCGGGATCTGCCTGATCTACATCACTCTCTGGAACATCCGAACCGTCAATTACGCCCGCTTTTCGTACATCTTTCCGGCGCGCCTCGATTTCATTGGAGAAATCCTGCGGATCGACCAGCAATGGAATCTCTTCGCGCCCTACCCTTCTCTCGAACACGGCTGGTATGTGCTCGATGCACATCTGGTAGACGGCAAGGAGGTCGACATCCGGACGGGCAAAGCCGTCAATTGGGACCGCCCCAGCCTGGTCTCCGTCACTTACGTCAACGAGCGATGGCGCAAGTATCTCATGAACCTCTGGACGGGCCAATATGCCGCCTACCGGCCTGGCTATTCAAGATATCTGCGCCGAACGTGGGATGAAGCGCACCCAGCGTCGCAGCGGCTCGCGACACTGGAGATCTATTTTGTGCTGCAGACGGCCCTCCCAAACTACCAAGTCTCTCCTGCCCAGCATGTCCGCATCTGGACCGAGGAATTCAGCCGGTAGCTCTTCGCGCGCCCAGGCGGCATTGATGAGGCCGTTTCGCAAGGGACAGAAGTGCGGCAGCTCTCCGCAGCGCCGTCCTTGTAAGTTGCAGGGCTCTCTGGTACAATCTAACCGATGGAACCTCGGACCGCCGCCGTGACTTTTTTGCCGGTAGGAGTTACTATTTCCGGCAGAGCCGGCGATACAGTATTGGATGCCGCGCTCGAGCATGGCGTGGAAATCGCCCATGAATGCGGCGGCAACTGCGCGTGCACCACGTGCCATATTCGCGTAGAAATCGGCGCTGAGAACCTGACCTCAATAGAGCCGGTGGAGGACGACCGGCTGGCCTCCGCGGATAACCGCACCTCTCGATCGCGCCTGGCGTGCCAGGCGCTTTTGATCGGCGGCCCCGTCGTCGTGACACTGCTTGAGACATGGTGACTCCGGGAGGGCGCCGCTCCCATTGCGCTGCACACCGGCAGGGCGCCGCTCCGTCGGCGCTGCACGTTAGCGTTTAAGGAATATGATCAACCAGTTATGAGCCTCCTTGTTGTTCAAAATATGACCAAGTCCTTTGGACCCGATACGCTGTTCCGAAACGTGAACTTTCGGCTGGAGTGGCGGCAGAAGCTGGGGCTTGTTGGGCGGAATGGCGCGGGCAAAACCACGCTGCTGCGGATCCTCACCGGGCAGCAGGAGCCGGACAGCGGCATGGTGCAGTATATGCGCGGTGTGCGGGCAGGCTACTTGAAGCAGGAGGACGCCGTCGATCCGCAGCGGACGGTGATTCAGGAGGCAGAGGAGGCGTTCTCCCACGTTATGGACATGGAGCGCCGGCTGCGCGAAGTCGAGCATGAGATGGCGGACGCACATGGGGACGATCTCGAGCGGGTGATGGAAGAGTACTCGATCCTCCACGACCGCTTCGAGGCTATGGGCGGCTACGATAATCTGCGCGATATCCCGGGCGTATTGAAGCGGCTCGGCTTCGGCGTGAACGATCTGGAAAAGCCGTGCGGCAGGCTCTCCGGAGGAGAAAAGACGCGACTGGCCATGGCGCGGCTGCTGCTTTCCGGTCCGGACATCCTCTTTATGGATGAGCCGACCAACCACCTGGATATCGAGGCGACAGAGTGGCTGGAAGGGTTTCTCAAGGATTTCGGCGGTGCGGTGGTGCTCGTCTCCCACGACCGGTACTTCCTGGACCGCGTAGTTTCGACGGTCGCCGAGATCGAGAACCAGAAGCTGACGCTCTATCCGGGCAACTTTTCCGCGTTCTGGATGCAAAAAGAGGCGAACCGCAAGCGTCAGGAAGAGATGTACGGGCGCGAGCAGCGTGAGATCGCCCGCAACGTCGCCTTCTTCGAAAAGTGGAAGAATACGCCCTCCAAGAAGAACCAGGCCGTGATGCGCATGCGATGGGCCGAGCGGATCAAGCAGCACGGGCTGACCGGCCACCCGGACGGCGTCGCGACCGAAAAGGTTTCGGCAAAGGGCAAGACGGTAAGACTTGGACTAAAGCCGACGCAGCTGAGCGGCAACGAGACAGTAATCCTGGACGGAGTAACCAAGCGATACGGCCAGCGAACTCTTTTTGAGAACGTGACCGCGCTCATCCGGCGCGGAGAGCGAATCGGAATTGTCGGGCCGAACGGCGCCGGCAAATCGACGCTCATCAAGATCCTGCTGGGTCGGGAGACGCCGACCGAGGGGATGGCCAGGTTAGGCTCCAGCGTGACCGTCGGCTACTTTGCACAAGACACGAGCGACCTCGATTTGGACGCGACCGTGCTCGACAATATGATGGACGTCGCGGAAATGACGCCCGAACAGGCCCGCACCCACCTCGGCAAGTTCCTATTCACGGGAGATGATGCGTTTCGGCAGACACGGCTGCTCTCCGGCGGCGAAAAGAACAAGCTTGTGCTCGCGCAGCTCACCTATCTGAAGCCCAACCTGCTGATCCTCGACGAGCCGACCAACCATCTCGACCTTGATTCGCGGCAGGCCCTCGGCGAGATGCTGATCGGTTACGAAGGTACGCTGCTGCTGATCTCACATGATCGGTATCTGCTGAACCAGGTGGCCACGCACACGCTGGAGATCTCCGGAGGCCGCGCGACTCTGTTCGAGGGGCCGTACGATAAGTTCAAGGCCTGGCGCGAGAAAAACCCGCCGAAGCCGCAGTCGCTCAACCACATCGAGAGAAACGGTGATCCGGCGGGTAACCCCGTTCTCCAGAGCCTGCTGGCCCAGCGGCCGGAGCCGCCGGCCGCGGTCGCCGGGCTCAACGCGCATCAGATGTCGAAAGAACGGCAGAGGGCGAAAAACCAGGTCACTGCCGCCGAGCATAAGGTCGAGTCGCTCGAAGGTCGGCTGCAGGCGATCGAGGCCGCTCTCTCGAACCCCTCCCCCACCGACAATATCGTCGCGCTCTCCCAGGAGCACGGCGGCGTGCAAAGCGCCCTCTCCGAAGCCATCGAAGCCTGGGAACGTGCGTCGGCGTATGTAGACTCGCTGGGATAAAAAATCGTGGAACATTCCGTTGGCCTGGTTCGATCTCACTCCAGCAATACACACAGTACCAACTAAAATCAAATAGCTTTCGCCGAAACGGCCAGGGTGTCGTTTCGGAACTTAGACCAGGAGCGTCTATCCTCGCGCACTTCAAGGGCGTGAAGATGGTGCTCCTTTTCAATATATGGTTCGACCCTATAACAAACTGCTCTCACTTTGGATACCGGCACAACTGAATACTCGAAAAGAAAATGCATCTGCTGCAGTATATCGCGTGTTCAAACCGAATAAAGCTCAATTTAATATCGACATAGGAGAGAGTTCTGATAGGTCCGACCGAAGGAACTCTCTTCCCCCCAGCCCGATCCGCTCACCCGACTCCATGAATTTGGAAGAGGCTGATGGTGAGGGCGCCAGTTCTCCCCCTTCCCAACCGTGGATAACGTACATGGGTGGAGTCAGCCAAGAGGTCAGAGCGGCAAGCGCCGCCTTACATAAAGATAGCGGAGGAAATGATCATGGGCCTGTTAGCATGGATTATTGTTGGTTTGATCGCAGGATTTCTGGCGAAGTTTGTGATGCCCGGCACGCGGGATGAGCCAAGCGGCTTCCTGGGCACGATGCTTCTGGGTATTGTTGGAGCCGTCGTGGGTGGTTGGGTGTGGAACCTGTTCCTCAACCGACCTGGCGCAACGGGAGTTGACATCGGCAGCATCATCGTCGCGCTCATCGGTTCGTGTATCGTGATCGGTCTGATGCGGTTCTTCGACCGCCGCACGATCGCGAGCTAAGCCTTTTCCGAACCTGTAGTTTGAAATCACTCGATAAGAACGAGGCTGCGCAGCTATGCGTAGCCTCGTTCTGGTTTGGTCCACATCCGACCCAATATCCATTGGCGGACCCTCATCCTCCCCCAGACACCTCCTTCTCCCTGAATTCCCTTCGCTTCGCTCGGCGGGAGAAGGAGGGGGCAAATGCCTCGCCTCTAAGCATTCGTGCTGGTAAGCACGATCAACAAAAAGACATAGAATACTGTAGCTACCCGCACCGCCAAACAAGCCATTCTGGCCTTACGGCAGACAGGTTGGGCTGAGCGCGCATTGGCCCCGCTCCCGCCTAACGAAGTGTGGGAATCCAGGGAGAGGGGGTTGGGGGTGAGGGTCCCCTATTTCAGCTTCGCCAGCTCCGCTTTGAGATACTCCAGAGATGCCATATCGGTCGGGCAGACTTCGTTGAGCATCGCCAAATATACCGTTACGAAATCCGCGAAGTAGATCAGCGAGAACATGCGCGCAAGAAACGAAGAACCCTCCGCCCAGACTTCGTGAATCTGAGTTTCCTTGCCGACAAGCTCCTTTGTGATCTGAACGCGGCGGGCGATGCGGGGGCTCTCAACGATCTCTTTCGGGTCCCGCAAGAAAATAACCGCCCAGTTCGTGGCCTGCTTCTGCGCCTGGACCCACGCGAGCGCCTCGACGTGATTCTGCTCCGGCAGAACGTTCGCAAAAGCCGCCTGCTTGGCGTTCTCGTTGAACTGGCCCTTCCAACGCATTGCAACGGACCCGCGATAGCCCTGTGAGCCGTACACTACCGGCAGTTTCCCTTGCAGAGCGATTGCGAGCTTTTTTGCCGCGTTTTTCTCGGCAGGCACGGAAGGGCCGAAGCGGCACGCCATCGCTTCTGCCAACTCGATGGTTTCGTCGATCTGGTCGAGCAGTCTAGAGTCCAGAAGGTTGAGGTTGATAAGGAGCCGCATAAGGGGAAAGAACATAAACCCGGTGGCCGAGCGAGGCGGCTGTCCGCCAGGAACGACCGCGACGGGAATTCCGTCCTGCTCCGCCATTTCGCGCAGTTTCCCGCCGCTCGTGATCACGGCTCTCTGAGCCCCGAGCTCGCGGGCCTGAGCGTAGGCGTTCAGGGTCTCTTCCGTATTGCCGGAGTACGATGCGGCTACCACGAGCGTGTTCGGCCCGACCCAGCGCGGCAGGGTATAGTCACGATTGACGATCAACGCTACAGAGCCGAACTCTTCCATCAGACTACGGGCGAAATCGCCGCCTATCGCGGAGCCGCCGAGGCCGGTCACGACCACCTGGCGAATCTCCGCGTGCTTGCCATCCAAATCAAAGCTTGCACCGATCTCTGAGCCGATGCGGCACTGGTCGGCGAAGCTCATCACGAGGCCCATCATATCAAGCGGGTCGCGGCGGCGCAGCTGAGCGGAATCCTGCAGACTGTCCAGCAGATCAAGCGAGCGAAATAACATCCGAGTTCCTCCTTAAACACTCCTGCATTATCGGCAAAATCCGTGCCATCAACGAGCGATTTCTCGCGGTACGCGAACCGCGCGCAAAAAAGAGCCGGATAGAGCAGCGACCCACTGATGGGACCAGCGCTCTATCCGGCAATCTTAATCCACGGTTGACGCGAGAGAAATTCGCGCAACTAATCCGTGACAAACGGGAGCAGCGCGATGTGCCGTGCCCGCTTGATGGCCTCCATGACCATCCTCTGGTGGCTTGCGCAGGTGCCGGTGATTCGCCGCGGAACGATTTTGCCGCGCTCAGAGACCAGCTTAGTGCGGAAGCGGCCCAGGATCATCTGCTTGTAATCGACGAACGTTGCTTTGTCTACGCAGAACATGCAGACTTTACGACGTGGCTTACGAAATTTACTTGGCTTTCCGCCCGGTTTGCGGGGTGATGCGTACGCCATTTGAGACCTTTCGACCTTTCTTGAGATACGCCGCGCCCCGACTCGTTATTCGTCGGCAAAGGGATCGGATTCGTCCATCTCGTCCACCGCTGCGGCTGCTGCAGGCGCTGGCCGAGGCGCTGAGGATCTCATGGGTGCAGCGCCGCGAGGCTCCTGCTGGCCGCCACCCATCTCAGCATCGGACGAAGGCTCGGCATCGGACCTCTTGCCCAGGCCTTGAATGTTCTCCGCTACGATCTCGTACACTGTGCGCTTTTGCCCCGACGTTTGCTCCACCCATGAACGGGATTGCAGCCGTCCATCGATGGAAACCAGGTTTCCCTTTTTGAGGTAGTTGGACGCAAACTCCGCGCTCCGGCGCCAGGCGACTACATTGAAGAAATCAACTTCGTAATCACCTTGATCGTTCTTGGAAAAACGGTTGACCGCGATGCCCATCGTGGCAACCGCGATACCCTGGGGAGTGTACTTCATTTCCGGATCTCTGGTGAGATGGCCGATAAGCACGATGCGATTCAAAGACATTTCCGATTCTCCTTCCCTGATGATCGCCGGTTGACGATCAACGGTCCTAATAAGATATTGCCGAATAACGACGTCGAGTGCGTCGCGCGTGATAGAAGTGCGGTTAGACCGCCTGGTTATTGTCTTTGACTGCCGATTCTACTCTTCGTCCACATCCTGCCGAACAATGAGGTGTCGAACCACGTCATCATTGATCTTAAAGATGCGGTCGAGCTCCTTTGGGACATCGGCATTCGATTTGAACTGCATGAGAACATACAGCCCTTCGCGCTTTTTCGCGATCTCATAAGCCAGCGGCCGCCGACCCTTCTCCCACTTGCCGGACTCCACAATCTCGCCACCGCCGTCCGTCACGACCTTGTTGTACTTCTCAATCACAGGGTCGAGATTCTCATCCGGCGTGTCGGCGTCGACGATGTACATCGCCTCGTAACGACGCATATTCCTGATACCTCCCTCGGTCTAAGGCGCCTTACGGCGCCGATGGCTCCCAGTTTGGGAGCGGGAAGAACACGACTTACCTGAAAGATAAGCCCGAGCGCGAAACCCAACCACACTCGACTAGTGTTATTTTGTCGCGGTAATTATACCACACAAATCGCTTTGGACACAATGCTCGGTCCTAATCGATTCTATGCGGCAACCAATGCGAAGACAGCCGCACGAAGAGGAATTTCAAGCGATCCGGAGAACCAGACATACGATACATTCTAGAGCATGAGCGAACGAAAGTATCATCAGACTGCCCTGCCGGCACGCGCTTGGAGGGGCCAGGTCGCGTGAGCAGTTGGAACGATTCTTGTTTACGCGCGAGCTGGTACCGGTTCGATCTGGGGGAGCATATGGTCTATTTCTTGGCGGGTCGGGAGATTGAGGCCGCGATCTTCTTACTGCTCTATTTCATTCCGACGGGCGTTGGACTGGTGCGATGGCTGGCCGCACGGGGCGACCCAACCGTCGAGATTCCCATCGGCCAGGTTATTATGTTGAATCTGCTGCTTGGTTGGACCGTCGTTGGCTGGATTGCCGCTTTGGTCGTCGCCGGTCGATCGCTCGACGTTTTACCACTCGCCGCGAAGATTCCACAGCCAGGCACAGCGGGGCAGCCAGATGATTTGCGGTTCATCAAGCCCATCTGGGATGACAATCCGAACACGACACAACAGGAGCAGCCGATCTGGGATACGTCGTTCGAACGTGGTCAAGCTGAGCAGCCCGCGTGGACTGCAGCGCAGCCGCAGGAAGATACAAAGCCGCCGTGCTACAAATGCAACGATCAAGGAGGCGAGGTCTGTCCGAGCTGCCTTGGAGCGAGAGGCACATGGGTGGTCCCGCAGGGCGAGAACGGTACTTCGACATGGGTCCAGTGCGGACGATGTCTGGGCAGCGGCCGCGTGCAGTGCACAGGATGCGGCAAGTATTAGCTTTTGAGATCGCCTGAGAAGGTAAAGGCAGCTAGTACAGAGCCTCTTCCGTGTCCACATCGAAGAGGTGAGTTTTGTCCATGTCCAGAATGACTTCGATACGGTCACCTATTTTAGCCGGCGATGCGCTGTCGATCATTGCAATTAGGGAGATATCCCCTGCTTTGAGATACATCTCAACCTCGCTGCCGAGCGGCTCGATCACATCGACAACCACAGTGATCGTGTTGCCCGGCGTGGACTTCACCAGGGTCGCAATGCCTTTATCGTAGATATCCTCTGGCCGGATTCCGAACGTGCAGGTCTTCCCAATGTGATTCCGGGCGCGCTCCGCCTGCGCCGCGGGCAAGGTCACTTTAAATCCTTCGGCCTGCGCCACCAGCTCTGTACCCTCTGTTACGATCTTGACGGGCGTGAAATTCATCGCGGGCGAGCCGATAAACCCTGCCACAAACAGATTTGCGGGATGATTGTAGAGCGTGAGCGGCTTGTCGCACTGCTGCACAATGCCGTTGCTCATCACGGCAATGCGGTCCCCCATCGTCATCGCTTCGACCTGATCGTGGGTCACATAGACGGTGGTGATTCCGAGACGGCGGTGGAGCTTAATTAGCTCCGCGCGGGTCTGAACACGCAGTTTGGCATCCAGGTTGGAAAGCGGCTCGTCCATCAGGAAGACTTTCGGCTCTCGGACGATCGCGCGGCCCAGCGCCACGCGCTGCCTCTGCCCTCCAGAAAGCTCCTTCGGCTTGCGCTCCAGCAGCGCGCCCAGTCCCAGCATCTCCGCTGCGGATTTCACGCGGCGATCGATCTCATCCGATGTGAAAGCGCGCTTCGTGTTGAACGGCCAGGGGTTTCCTGTCGGCAGCCGCTTTAGCCGGAGCCCGAAGCTCATATTGTCGCGCACGCTCATGTGGGGATAAAGCGCGTAGTTCTGGAATACCATAGCGATGTCGCGGTCTTTAGGAGAAACGTCGTTCACGAGGCGGTCGCCGATAAAGATTTCGCCGCTTGTCGATTCTTCAAGTCCGGCGATCATGCGCAGCGCGGTTGTCTTGCCGCACCCGGACGGGCCGACGAGCACCATGAACTCCTTATCGAGAATCTCCAAATTGATACTGTTTACAGCAGTGACTTTATTGAAGGTCTTCGTGAGGTTCTTGAGGGCGACTCCTGCCATATAATGACTACTCTCCTTTGAGACCACGGATGCCGGGCGGAAAAATTACCGATAAATGGGGAAAGTACGGAAAAATGATTTCTGTGATCGGTCGAGCCGTACACTACGCACAGGCATTATAGGAGAATCGCACGAACATTGTCAAGCAGCGGCTTGGGCGGCGCTTGCCAGAGCGATTTGATACTCCAGACGAACAGTGCTATAATTCCTTACTATGAATTGCGCCACCGGATTAACTACGAAATGATTCCCCAGCATACAGCAAGTCCGCTTGATCGAGGACGGCTTTTCGTCCTGTCCGGCCCCTCCGGAGTCGGCAAGGGAAGCCTGCTGAAAGCGCTCATCAGCTATCTACCTGGCGTCGAGCGCAGCGTCAGCGCGACCACCCGCGCGCCTCGTCCCGGCGAGCAGGAGGGCATCGACTATCATTTCCTCTCCCGTGAGCAGTTCGTCGAAGAGATCGCCGAGAACTGTTTTTTCGAATACGCGGAGTATAATCGCAACTATTACGGTACGCCTTGCAAGCCCGTCGAGGCGCTGAGGGCCAGAGGATTCGACGTCGTTCTGGAGATCGAGGTTCAGGGCGCTCAGATTGTGAGGTCGCGCACGCCCGACGCCGTGCTGATCTTCGTGCAGCCTCCCTCGCTGGCCGCCCTGGAGGACCGTCTGCGCAAACGAGGGACCGATTCGGAAGAGCGGATCGCCGAGCGGCTGCGAATTGCCGAGGCTGAGCTCTCGTGCCTGCCGCTGTACGATTATTCGGTCATTAACGATGACTTTAACCAGGCGCTCGACCAGCTGAGGGCGATCGTGATCGCGGAGCGGTGCCGCATACCTCATGAGGTTGCTTCTTAAGTCCCCGCTATGAGTCTCAATTCAAAACGTATTCTGCTCGGCGTCACCGGAAGCATCGCGGCCTATAAAGCGGCGGATATCTGCAGCCGCCTCGGGAAGCTCGACTCCGATGTGCATGTCGTGCTTACGGCCAACGCGGCACAATTCGTGGGCGCGCCCACGTTTCGCGCCCTCACCCGTAATCCCGTCCTCCAGGATGTCTTTGACGAGCCCGATTCTCAGCGTATCGCGCACATCGATCTGGCGCAGTCCGCCGATCTGGTGCTGGTCGCTCCGGCCTCGGCCAATCTCATGGCGAAATTGGCGCACGGGATCGCGGACGACCTGCTTACAACCTGCCTTCTCGCGACTCCTGCCGCCACACCGCTGCTCGTTGCCCCCGCCATGAACACCGTCATGTGGGAGCATCCGGCGACGGTGGCAAACGTGCGCACTCTGATCGACCGCAAGGTTCAGTTCGTAGAGCCGGCGACGGGCCTGCTCGCATGCCTGGACGTCGGCCAGGGCAAATTGGCCGAAGTGGACGACATAGTGCGTGCAGTCTTATCGAACCTTGACCGAACGAATGAGCTTGAGGGACAGGAGTACCTGGTCACAGCCGGGGCAACACGCGAGCCGCTGGATCCGGTCCGGTTTCTGTCTAATCGATCGAGCGGCCGAATGGGATTTGCGGTCGCCGAGGAGGCGCTGCGGCGAGGCGCATCGGTCACGCTCGTGAGCGGCCCGACCGGGATCGCGCCGCCGCGAGGAGCGCGGCTGATCCGGATTGAGACCGCCGCGCAGATGCTCGACGCCTGCCTGGAAAATGCGGCCCGCTGCGACGTGTTCGTCGGTGCGGCTGCTGTTGCAGACTACACTCCGCAGACTGTCGCGTCCCAAAAGATCAAAAAGGATAACTCAGACGCCGATTCCAACGCGCTGATACTCCGTCTTTGCCGTACCGATGACATTCTCGCGACGATAGGCTTGCGCAAGCGTCCGGAGCAGATTATCGTTGGATTCGCGGCCGAGACTGAGCACCTGATAGGACACGCGCGACGCAAGCTGAAGGAGAAGAACGCCGACCTCATCGTAGCAAACGATGTGACGATGGAGGGCGCAGGGTTCGATGTCGAGACGAACGTCGTCACCCTGGTGCGGCAGAAAGGCGAGCGATCACTCCCGCTAATGCCTAAACGCGAGGTCGCGGAGCATATCGTGGAAGAGATTCAGCGCATCCGTTCGGAACGATCCTCAACATCAAAGGCCGGCCTCAAGTGATGATTCACGATGCAAGACTCCGCAAGCGCCTTGACCTTCCCCTTCTAATCCTCACCTACCTGATCGCAACTTTGGGCGTGTTGATTGTCTACAGCGCATCCTATGGCCAGACCGGCGGTTTCCATCGAAAGCAGCTGATGTGGATCGCAGTGGGTACTGCCGGGATGATCGTTGCGATCTGGACCGATTTCCATTTCTATAGCCGCTTTGCCAAGCCGCTGTACCTCCTCAACCTGCTCGTTCTCGCGATCG
>Ga0068855_100005388_pt1 | contig 15604 bp, 8 predicted proteins | sample KBSCornC52_FD_66592 | JGI IMG/M metagenome (GOLD analysis project Ga0068855, IMG submission 66592) | Corn rhizosphere microbial communities from Kellogg Biological Station, Michigan, USA - KBS Corn C5-2 | ecosystem: Host-associated > Plants > Roots > Rhizosphere > Soil ...
ACAGGCGAGCAGAGCGAGTGTCCGCTGCAGGCAACTTGAGTCAGGTTACCGCAGGCCAGTCCAATTCCGCATACGCGCTTTCCATGCTCCGAGTTGATAACCTCGGAGTGGCGGGGACTGTTACTTCGAGCTACTACCTTGGAATTAATACTGGTCGAGTTTCCGACCAAAAGCGAAAGAATTTCTCGCTGGCGGCATTGCGAGATTGGCTCGATGACATAACCGGCGTCATGACTTCAAGGTCAAATGGCGGGAACGATTTCATCCAATCCTTTGCTCAGCCGGTGAAGTACACGCCCCAGGAAGCTCCTAGTTCGGTAATTCTCGACTTGTCTGGCCTTGAACAGGCGGTACCCATCAAGATTGACGGTAAGAAATACCTGATGCCAGCCGACTTCATTTATCTAAAGAACAACGGCAAGGATTTGATCGGCCACCGTTTAGCTCTGACTACCAAACTTGGCGATTCGGGGAGGATCGAGCTTGAAACTCCACAGCAAATTTTTGTCGATCCTTCTGGTGAGAACTTCGTTGACTACTTGAATCGAGCACCATTAAAGGCGCTTTATGAGGACGGCACCACCTATATCAATGGGCGTTTTTACCGTGTACTGCTGCCGTATCAGAGGGGAATAGATTTGAAGACAAGCGCATTCGCATCGTCAATGACGGGTGTGACTGAGCTTGGTTCGAATGGCCTTACTGAAAAAGGTATATCTCATAAGAATTCCTACGTGGGCACTCAACCAGACGCGTTTGATCTTGGTTCGATCTTTGCGTTGTTGGACCGTTTGCGGCTGCCAAAAATTGCCAGCGATTCTCCAGGTCTTTTGGCCATGCGGAACTCGTTGCCAGGCATGGACATAAGCCTATGCACTGACATGGGTACGGAGCCCGCTGATTTTGTTTTGGCGTCGCCAAGCAAAGTTTGCTTTGTGCACGTTAAGTGCGGCACTTCGAGTGCTCCAAAATCCGCAGCCGGTTCCTTAGTCGAGGTAGGTGGGCAGGCCCTAAAGAATATCTCCCAACTGATCTCCTTCGCAGGATTCTCCCCGGCCAACCTCTCCTGGCTCCAAGAGGCTTGGCCATCTAAGGCCGCGAAACACCAGCTAAAACACAGAATTAGGTTGTTCGAAGGCCTATCAGCTGAGGATTATTTGGCAACACATGGCGGTACGTCGTCAGACCTGTTGACTACGGTGTGCAGTGCGCTTAGCCAGCGAGTCCGTTCCAATGCCGTAAGCAAGGAGATCTGGATCGTTGCGGGCCGCTCATTTTCCCTCTCGCACTTTTTTGCGGAGATGGCGAAAGGTCCCTTGGCTGCGCCTGAGACAGTCCAGTCGTATCAACTCATCGATTCATGGCGGACGTCCGCTTCAGAATTCGACGTCGGCTTGAGAATATTTGTCGCTGACTAACTCATGTCGCTGGGTTTTCCCCGCCGATACATGGCCTGACTTTGCGCCCCAGAAACGTCCTGCAAAGCGATGTGGCCAAAGCACCATTCGTTAGAACGGGATCTGGATCGAGCATGTGCGGAATTTTGTATGCACTGATTGGCCTGCGCAGGCCGTAATACGCTGACTCAATGACGTCGCAGCCTTCGGGCAGGCAAGTTGGTGGGCCTGCCGGGGCTCGAACCTGGAACCAAGGGATTATGAGTCCCCTGCTCTGACCATTGAGCTACAGGCCCTAAGGCGCCGAAGTATAAGGGCGCGAGACGCTCTCGAGCGAGGCGGTCTCAGGGGCCCCGTTCAATTATCACCCTCACAGCTTGCAGGCCGAGGTGGCTGCCGTGCGGCCAAATTATGCGATACGGGCGCGGCCAAACTATGTGGGATCGCGCACTTATGCATTCTTCGAAAGTTTGGCGCTCGCGCCAAACTTTGAAGGATTTCTCTCGAAGTTTGACGCAGCCATCCGCAAGAACTGAGGTAAGTATCCCTAGCCGGGGGCTTTAACGATCGCGCCCCCTCAAAGGGGCCTTTTTTCGCGGTCGAAAGTCAAGAGCTGGCAATCGCCCACTTTGCACTACTCAGGCAGTCACTCAAGAGCAAACACCTGCTGGACGACGCTGCCGTGAAGTCCCGTACTCTAGTAAACGTCAAACTGCTACTGCCACCCCGGCAAAGTCGGGGGCCCCCCGTTGGTTTAGCTCAACTGCTTCCATCTCCGTACACAGCTGCCCCCTCTTACGGGAGCATCTGCACCGCATCCTCTCACGTGTAATGCCGGACCACTCGGTCATCGACCTTCTTGTCGGCAATCGCCCTAAACTGCTCCACAACACTGTGGCGCCGCCAACCAGGAGCCGCCCCGCCGCCTCGTCTTTCTCGGGATCATGCACCTAGCTCCCATCGCTGCGGTCGCCGTGCGTCCTCCACCGTGTAGTGGCGGACAACGCCATCCTCGGCTTCGGCGTCTGCTCGTTCCTGGAGCGTGTACCACTCCGCGCTGGACGGGTCGTTGTCGCTGTAGACCGTCTCGTACCACTCGGCACACCGAAGCGGGTCCGCATCAGCGTTCACTACCCAAGGGGAACCGCGAAGCGCGTCATGGACTTTGCGTTCGTAGAAGCGCTGCGACAGATCCATAGGCGACCTGGACAGGAATGCGAACTGACCCTCCGGTTCCTGTGCGCCTGCGGCTTTCATCGCTTCGGCCCGAACCTTGGCGGCCTCATACAGCTGTTGGCGCACCTTGTCGATTGCTGCGTCGCATACCTTCGGAGCCTGCTCCAAGCTCCTCTCAATGTTCGACACGTCGCGATCCGCCGCACGCAGCATCGTAGCCAACAACGAGTCCGGCCCGGACGATCGACCCGTCCGCTGCTTATCCGCATCCAGAGAGAGACGCGCATCCACCGCTCGGCCTCTGGCCTTGAGCAATTCACGATGCCATCGAGCGACCAACCGCTCCTTTTTCAGGTCTTTCCACTCGCTGACCAACCGGGCGAGCGCAGCATCGGCACGGGTCACACGGCGATCATGCCTCTTCTGTTTCTCGGCACTGATGCCGGCGGCGAGCAGCCCAATGATCACCACGGTGACGAGACTGAATCCTGCCCAGCGCTTCACAACTTCCTTCTTCATTTTGCGCACAACCCTTATTCGTTCAACTGAAAGCCCCGCGGTACCGCGACCGGGCGTGAGGTTCTAACATGCCGCGGCCATTCGACCAAGACTCGAAATTCGTTGCGCGAGACATTACGCACCACGCGCAAGTTGGGCAGTACGCCTCCAGGCCGAAACATGGAAATTTGATCCAACCAGGTTTCGACCGGGCGAGTGCAGCTCTGGCGTGCTATCTGACAAGCTTTGTCCCAGATGGACTGCTGCCAACCTCACAGGCATTTGCGCCCGGATCTGTTTAGGTCAGTTTCAGGACGACAAACTCCAAAACGCCCTAGAAAGCGTCATTTGAGGCCTCCTTTGTTAAGCTCTGGCGATATGTGCGCTTCGTATGGGCAATAATCAGGGGGCTTAGGGCAGTGGATGCAGGGGCGAAGCTGAGCGAACGCGACGTCTGCACCAAATTCATCACTCCGGCGCTGGTTGCTGCTGGATGGGACGTGCAGACACAAATTCGCGAGGAAGTGGGCTTTACCAAAGGCCGCATCATCGTGCGCGGCCGGCTGGTCACCCGAGGCAAGGCAAAGCGGGCTGACTATGTCCTGTATTACAAGCATCTCCCGCTGGCTCTGATCGAAGCCAAGGATCAGTCCCATACCGTCGGCGACGGCATGCAGCAGGCGCTGGGCTATGCCGCCACGCTCGACATCCCGTACGTTTTCTCTTCCAACGGCAAAAGCTTCCAGTTCCACGACCGCAGCGGCGTTTCCGTGCCGCTTGAGCAGTCGCTGTCGATGGACGCGTTCCCCAGCCCGCACGAACTGTGGAGCCGTTACCGAAGCTGGAAGGGTTTGCAGCCCGCACAGGAAGGTACCGTCCTACAGGCGTACTACGAGGATGGCAGCGGCAAGGAGCCACGCTACTACCAGCGCAATGCCATCAACGCCGCCGTCGAGGCGATCGCCAAAGGGCAGAACCGAATCCTGCTGGTGATGGCCACCGGCACTGGCAAGACCTATACCGCGTTCCAGATCATCTGGCGATTGTGGAAGGCGGGGCAGAAGAAACGCATCCTGTTCCTGGCCGACCGCAACGTGTTGATCGACCAGACCATGGTCAACGACTTCCGCCCGTTCGGGGCGGCCATGGCCAAGCTCAGCACCGCCAGCAAGACGATCGAGCGCGCGGACGGCAGCGAGATCGAGCTGACGCTGGCACTGGACAAGAAGCGCCGGATCGACCCGGCCTACGAAATCTATCTCGGCCTGTACCAAGCAATCACCGGGCCGGAAGAGCGCCAGAAGCTATTTCGCGAGTTCTCGCCGGATTTCTTCGATCTCATCGTGATCGACGAGTGCCACCGCGGCAGCGCAGCCGAAGATTCAGCCTGGCGCGAGATTCTGGAGTACTTCGGCAACGCCACCCAGATCGGTCTTACCGCCACGCCCAAAGAGACCGAATACATCTCCAACATCCACTACTTCGGCGAGCCGGTGTACACCTACTCGCTCAAACAGGGCATCAGCGATGGTTTCCTGGCTCCGTACAAGGTGATCAAGGTGCATCTGGATATCGACGTGCAGGGTTACCGCCCGCAGCGCGGCGAAACCGACAAGCATGGCTACGCGATTGACGACCGACTCTATAACGAGAAGGACTTCGACCGCACTCTGGTTATTGACGAGCGGACCCAGCGCGTAGCGAAATGGATTTCCGATTACCTGAAGCAGAGCGGCGACCGCTTTCAGAAGACCATCGTGTTCTGTGTCGACACCGAGCACGCTGCGCGCATGCGCCAAGCGCTGGTCAACGAAAACGCCGACCTCGTGAAGGAGAACCCACGCTATGTCATGCGCATCACCGGCGACGATGTCGAGGGCACTGCGCAGCTTGGCAACTTCATCGACCCCGAGTCGACCTGGCCGGTCATCGTCACCACGTCACGCCTGCTTTCCACCGGCGTGGACGCGCAAACCTGCCGCCTGATCGTGCTCGATCGCGAAGTGGGCTCAATGACTGAGTTCAAGCAAATCGTCGGTCGTGGCACGCGCGTCCACGAGGACACTCACAAGTACTACTTCACTCTGGTCGATTTCCGCAAAGCCACCAACCACTTCGCTGACCCCAACTTCGACGGCGAGCCAGTACAAATCTACCAGCCCGAGGCCTACGACCCACCGGTTCCTCCTGATGATGTGCCTCTTGATGAAGACGGCACACCGTTACCGCCGCAGCCCACCGACGAAGAGACCATTGTCGATCAACCACCGCCACAGATTCCGCCGCCAAGCGTCGACGACAACCGTCCCCGCAAGTTCTACGTCAAGCAGCGCCCCGTCACCGTAGTGCTGGAACGTGTGGAATACCTCGATGAATCCGGCAAGCTGGTCACCGAGTCCCTGCGCGACTACAGCCGCAATACCATTCGCCGCCATTTCACCAGTCTGGACGCCTTCCTGCGCCGCTGGCGCGAGGCCGAACGTAAGGAATCGGTGATCGCCGAACTGGCCGAGGAAGGACTGCTGCTGGAGCCGCTGCAGCAAGAGGCGGGCAAGGATCTGGATCCCTTCGACCTGATCTGCCACATCGCCTTCGACCAGCCACCGCTGAGCCGTCGCGAGCGCGCCAACAACGTCATCAAGCGTGATGTCTTCAACAAATACGGCCCACAGGCGCGCGCCGTACTAGAAGCATTGCTGGCCAAGTACCGCGACGAAGGCATTGTGTCGGACCTCGACAACATCAAGGTACTGGAGATACCGCCCTTCAACGCCATGGGCACGCCTATTCAGCTCATCAAACCCTTTGGCAGCAAAGCCGGGTTTGAGCGCGCCGTTCATGAACTGCAGCACGCGCTTTACGACGAGACAGCGTAGGTATGGAAAGAGTCGGAAGCACTGATGTCTTCGCCTACCTTGACGAAGGTAGGAAAATACGAAAGACGACAAATCTCGAAATCAGAAAGGGTACCGGCCACCCTGTCTCTTCATACATGGATCTGGCAAAGAAGATCGCCGATCTTCAGTTCCATAATCCAGATCACGTACTTTTTTTCAGAGGTCAGTCCAAGGACTTCAAGAATCGTTCTGGCAATACCACATTGAAGCCGGGCGTTCTGCGCCCCGACACCAAACGCCCACTACTCCCTCCCAACCCTCAAGAACTAGAAGCGAGATTCCGGCAACTGAAAGACTACGAACGGCAGCTCGTGGACATCTTTGAACAGAAGAAGGTATTGGGTAGGCAGCGAGTAGCTCGGCACCGCATCCTTCGATGGTCAATTCTTCAGCACTACGAAGTCTGCGGCACACCGCTGCTTGACGTTTCGCAGTCCATACGGGTCGCTTCATCCTTTGCTTCATTGAGCACAGAATCGGCCGCATTCCTGTATGTACTCGCCGTGCCCAATGTAAGCGGCGTGGTCACCGCAAGCGCGGAAGCGGGCCTACAGACAGTCAAGCTAGCAGGGATATGTCCACCGACTGCTGTTCGTCCCCACATCCAAGAGGGTTTCTTGCTGGGCGAATACCCTGAAATGCCTGACTTCGATCAGAAGCGGCACTACAAGCACTATGAGATCGACTTCGGCCGGAGACTGATCGCCAAATTTCGCCTTGATCCCCGGTCATTCTGGGCGGATCCGAATTTCACAAAGATCGAGCGTGACGCACTCTACCCAGACGCTCATGATCCGCTCTTCAAGCTTCTTAAGCCTTTAGGTAAGTAATCGATGTCAGCCCGCACCACCGTTAAATCCATCCAGGATCTCATGCGCCAGGATGTCGGCGTCGATGGCGATGCCCAGCGCCTTTCCCAGCTGTGCTGGATGTTCTTCCTGAAGATCATCGACGATCAGGACCAGCTGCTGGAGCTGATGCACGACGGCTACAAGTCGCCGATCCCCCCGCGCCTGCAGTGGCGCAGTTGGGCCGCCGATCCTGAGGGTGACACTGGTGACACGCTGATGGCCTTCATCAACGACGACCTGTTCCCCGTGCTCAAGGAACTGCCAGCCCTCGGCAAACAGGCCAGCCGCGCCCGCGTCATCCGCGGCCTGTTCGGCGATGCCTACAACTATATGAAGTCCGGCCATCTGATGCGTCAGGTGATCAACAAGATCCACACGGTGGACTTCAACGACCTGGCCGAGCGCAAGCACTTCGGCGAGGTCTACGAGCAACTGCTCAACGACCTGCAGAACGCGGGCAACGCGGGTGAGTACTACACGCCGCGTGCGGTAACTGCCTTCATGGTCGATCGCATCGACCCGCATCCGGGTGAGAAACTGTTCGACCCGGCATGTGGCACGGGCGGCTTTCTCACCTGCGCTATCCGCCACATGCGCGACCGCTACGTGAAAACCGTCGCCGACGAAAAAGCGCTGCAAGCGGGCCTGCGTGCGGTGGAGAAAAAGCCGCTGCCGCATATGCTCTGCGTCACCAACATGCTGTTGCACGGCATCGAGGATCCCAGCTTTGTGCAGCACGACAACACCCTGGCTCGGCCTTACATCAGCTGGGAGCAGAAGGAGCGGGTGGACGTTATCCTAGCTAACCCGCCGTTCGGTGGTCGCGAGGAGGACGGCATCGAGTCCAACTTCCCCGCGCACTTCCGCACCAAGGAAACCGCCGACCTGTTTCTGGCGCTGTTCATCCGCCTGCTCAAGCCCGGTGGCCGCGCCGCCGTGGTGCTGCCTGACGGCAGCCTGTTCGGCGAGGGCGTCAAAACGCGGCTGAAGGAACACCTGCTGGAAGAGTGCAACCTGCATACCATCGTGCGGCTGCCCAACAGCGTGTTCAAACCCTACGCCAGCATTGGCACCAACCTGCTGTTCTTCGAGAAGGGCTCGCCCACCCAGGACATCTGGTACTACGAGCACAAGGTGCCCGAAGGCCAGAAAGCCTACTCCATGACCCGACCGATCCGTGTCGAGCACCTGCAAGATTGCGTCGATTGGTGGGGTGGCGCCAGCCGCGAAGGCCGCGTGGAAACCCCACAGGCCTGGAAGGTCACCGCGGAGGAGGTGAAGGCCCGTGGCTACAACCTCGATATCAAGAATCCGCATACCGAAGCGGAAGACCACGGCGATCCGGAAACCCTGCTTGCCGAGCTCAACGCCGCCGAAGCGGAGACGGCCCGGCTGCGCGATCAGCTCAAGGCGATCCTTGCCGAGGCTCTGGCACGATGAAGGCGGAAGGTTTGTTGGCGCACTACGCGCGAATCGCCGATACGCCGGATGCGATCACTCGATTGCGACGGTTTGTGCTGGATCTGGCGGTGCGGGGGAAGTTGGTGGAGCAGGATCGGAGGGACGAGCCGTCTTCGGAATTGCTTCGGCAGCTCGCCTCTGCGCGCGAAGGCAGAAAGGCATCAGTGTCACGGAACGGAACCACAAGAGTTCGGGCACCCTCCTGGATTCCTGCGCACTGGGCTTGGCTCCCGCTCTGCGAGATTGGAGCGATCTCTGGAGGGATGACTCCATCGATGAGCCGCTCCGATTTCTGGAGCGGTGACATTCCCTGGTTCTCGCCAAAAGACATCAAGAGCGATGAAGTTTCAGACTCGGAACTTAAGATCACTACTTTAGGCTTAGCTGAAACACGCTTGGTGCGCTACCCAGCGGGTAGCCTTTTCATGGTCGCACGAAGCGGCATCCTTAAGCGCACGTTTCCCGTCGCCATCAACCGCGTTCCAGCAGCGGCGAATCAAGATCTCAAAGTCCTCGTGCCTTTCGTCTCAGGCATGGAGCGGTACTTGCAGATTATGTTTCGCGGGCTTACGGATTTCATCCTTAGCGATTTGGTCAAGACAGGAACAACTGTCCAAAGTCTGAAGTACGCGGAATTTGAACAGCAGGCATTCCCATTGCCTCCATTAAGTGAACAGCGCCGCATCGTCGCCAAGGTCGATGAGTTGATGACGTTGTGCGACCGGCTGGAAGTGGCGCGGGCGCAGCGTGAGATCACGCGCGATCGGTTGGCGGTGGCCAGCCTGGGCCGCCTCAACGCCCCTGATCCCGACACCTTCCCCACCGACGCCCGTTTCGCTCTAGACGCCCTCCTGTCCCTGACCACCCGCCCCGATCAGATCAAGCAACTCCGCCAAACTATCCTCAACCTCGCTGCCTGCGGCAAGCTCGTGCCGAACGACCCGAACGATGAGCCGGTCAGTAAATTAATCGCACGAGTGAGTGCTGAGCGTTCCGCATACGCGGAAGCACATCGCATCGCGCCCATGCGCTCGGCACCCATTGGCAAGGTTCCTTTTCCAGCTCCCAAGTCTTGGAAGTGGTTCCGGATATGCGAAGTCTTCAACGTTATTACGGATGGAGATCACCAGCCACCTCCTAGGGCCGATCATGGTGTCGCATTTCTTACCATTGGTAACGTGAGCACTGGAAGCATCGAGTTTGCCGGTTGCAGGCTCGTCCCAGATCACTACTTTCGGGCACTGTCTCCTTATCGCACACCATCGCAAGGCGACATTCTCTATACCGTTGTGGGCGCGTCGTACGGGCGACCAGTGGTGGTCGATACGGCACGCGAGTTTTGTGTGCAGCGCCACATAGCCATTCTGAAGCCAAGTTCGGCGATGGATACCAAGTACCTGTTCTACTTACTCAGTTCGCCGCTGATTTACGACCAAGCCTCGCAAAGTACGACTGGTTCCGCGCAACCCACGATTGCGCTCAAGCCGCTGCGAAATTTCTTGGCGCCGATTCCACCTATCGCCGAACAGAGGCGCATCGTCGCCAAAGTCGACGAACTCATGGCTCTTTGCAGCCAACTGGAAACTAGCCTCACCGCCGGCGAAACCGCCCGCCACCGCCTGCTCGACGCGCTACTTCATGAGGCGCTCGAACCAGCGGTCGCCCCTCGCAAGGAACATTCACGCGCAGCAGTAAGCGGCTATGTGGTCTCACGCCTCGCATCCAAGCGGAACTTCGGCCGCACCGCGCACATGAAATACCTCTATCTCGCCGAGGCCCGCCTCGGCTTGGATCTGGGAGGCCACTACATGCGTGAAGCTGCGGGTCCACTAGATGCCGGCATCTATGATTTGGAGAGGCAGGCAGAGGCAGCTGGTTGGTATACCCACAGTTCCGAAACGCTTTCTTCCGGTAACGAAAAGGTGAGTTACAAGCCAGGCAACGCACTCAAGGCGATTGCAAACGAAGGCATCGCCGTACTCGGCCGCTCACACCCGGAAATGGATCGGCTGATCGATCTCATGGGCGGTTTGAAGACTGAACCGGTCGAGATCATCGCCACTCTCTTCGCCGTCTGGAACGACGCCCTGCTCGATGGCCAAACCCCGGACGACAATTGGATCATCAAGGAAGTCCGCGAGCACTGGCACGTCAGCAAGCAGCGCTTCACTCCTGCAGATCTGAACAAATGGCTGGGATGGATGCGTCAGAACGATGTCGTTCCTCTCGGCCACCCACCGCGCACGATGCAACAAACCACGATGGAGTTCTGATTTATGGCCTTCAGCACGGACGACACGTTGTGGTGCGATTTTCTTCAGGTTTGGCCACTGGAACGGCTACGCATCATGACCCTGCCCGAGTACACCACGGCGGGCGACAAGGACTGCTTTGTCTACTGGCTGGAGTTCCGGCTAGGTGCCTACGGCAGTATCGCCGGTGGTTCGGCGTTCAAATTCGCGATCTTCTCGCGCAAGACCGTTACAGCCAATGAAGGCGACACGTCGCTGGCGTATGACGCCAACTACGGTTGGTACCGTCGGTTTGGTGAGACGCCCGAGACAGCCTTCATAGCAATCCGTGAACACGTCGTCGCGGTGGCGCAAGCAGCACACGATGGTCGACTGGAAGAGATCGACAACAGCCCGCTGGGCGCCGCGTATCGCTGGAAGATCGCCTTCCATTACCAGTCCCTGCAGGCACCACGGATTCTGTGTGTCTATGTGCGCAAGCCGTTGCTGCATTTCCTTGGCATGTCCGCGTCGGACAGTGCGACCCCGCAAAGCGAGCTGTACCGCTCACTAGCCAAACTGCGAAAGCCGGACGAGTCGATTTTCGCGTTCAGCGAACGACTGTGGAAGGACTGGGTATCGAGCAAGCCATATACGATCAAGCTCACCGACGGCGCCATCAAGAATGGCTATCTCGCCATCAACCTGATATCAGCACCTTTTCCGGAAACCATGTACGGCGGCAAGGCCCCTGCCGACGCCGCCGACACTGCACACTTCCGTACAGACACAGGCCTGAACTTCGACTCCGATATTCGGGTAGCAGGCGGCGGTAGTGGCCGGCTCCGCCACCGCTTCGGCAGCTATTTCAAAGACATCGGTGCGACGGCCGGCGACAGCATCACCATTACCCAAAGTGACGATGGTACTTACCTGTTGTCCTCGAAGGGTGGATCCAGTGCAGTCATTTCCCCGACACTCATCGCTGTAAAGTCTCCGTCCATGAACGAAAGCACTGATGATCGGCCGCCTCTGAACCAGATTCTTTTCGGCCCCCCAGGCACAGGCAAGACCTATCAGGCCATCGAAAAGGCGCTGGAAATTCTCGACCCCTTATTCCTTTCACAGTTGGGGGATGACGAAGGCGACGGCGAACGACGCAAGGCACTGAAGCAACGCTACGACGGGCTGGCCAAGGAAGGACTGGTCAAATTCGTGACTTTCCATCAGAGCTTCAGCTACGAGAATTTTGTCGAAGGCTTGAGTGCGGCGACGGACCCGGACACCAAGCAACTCCGATACGACGTGGAGGATGGGATATTCAAGGAGCTGTGCGCATCCGCTCGCACGAGGTTAGTACACAAGACCGACGACACTCCGCTGGACTTGGCAGGACGACGCATCTGGAAACTCTCTCTGGGTGATTACATCACCGAGGGACACATCTATGACGAGTGCATGGACAAAGGTCTGGCGTTGATGGGCTTCGGGAACAACGCCGACTTCTCGCAATGCCAGTCGCGCGAGGATATTCAAAGGGTATTTGATTCCGCGGGTGAACGCCTTTCATCCGCTGACTACCCGATCACGGCCATCAACACGTTTGTTCGCCTTATGAAGAAGGGCGACCTGATTGTGGTGACCGAGGGCAATTTGAAGTTCCGCGCCATTGGCGAAATTACCGGGGACTACCAGCTGGTACCGCGTGATGCGGATAGCTATAGCCAGGCACGATCTGTCCGCTGGCTTCGGGTCTACCAGCCTGCTCTCCCCTATGGCGCGTTGATGGAGAACCGATTCAGCCAGATGACGGTTTACGAGCTGCGTTCCGGCTCCATCAACCACGACAAACTCCGCGCACTGCTGAAAGACGATGACAGCGCCACTGGTGCCGATCATCCACGCGTACTGATCATCGACGAAATCAACCGGGGCAATGTTTCACGAATCTTCGGGGAACTGATCACGCTGATCGAGCCATCCAAGCGCGCTGGCGCCGATGAAGCACTCGAAGTTCATCTTCCATACTCGAAAGAGCCTTTCAGCGTGCCGGATAACGTGTACCTGATCGGCACCATGAACACCGCTGACCGATCGCTGGCGGGGCTCGACATTGCCCTCAGACGTCGCTTCGAGTTTGTGGAGATGCCACCGGAGCCCGGCAAGCTTGCCGGCGTGAAAGTGGCGGGTATCGAGCTGTCGGCCATACTGGAGGTGATGAATCGCCGGATCGAAGTGCTGCTCGACCGCGACCACCAGCTTGGCCACGCCTATTTCATGTCGCTCGCCAACGGCGATGCGCTGCCGAAGCTCGCGTCCATTTTCCGTCACCAGGTCGTGCCACTGCTACAGGAATACTTCTTCGAGGACTGGCAACACATCGCCTGGGTACTGAACGACCATCGAAAGGACAAGGGCTTCCAGTTCGTGGTTCCTCCGGCTTTCAGTGCGGAGGCCTTGTTTGGGGTGGGTACGGACGCGCCGGTCGACGCCAAGCTCTGGCGACTAGATGAGGAGGCGTTCAACAAGCCGCAGAGCTATCTCGGCATCCTGGGTGACGGCAAGGCCTGACGCCGTGCGAGCGCCGATTGTCGTCCGGGAGTACGCGCGACTTACCACCTCGCCGGTAGCTGGCGATGCGCTGGATAGCGCATGCGTCTCCGAGTCGGCCTTCGACTGGCTGTGTGCTGAGAGTGCGCGGCTGCAGAAATCCGGCGCCGCCTTGGTGCAGGTGGAGAACCGTCGCTGGCTTCGGCTCGACAACTATGTCGGCGTGATCGAGACGCCGTGTGGCACACGCATCGAAATCTTGCCCAAGACCCTGCATGACGGCGACGATGTGGTTTCAGCGCGGCGTCTGTTGCGCAAGATGCTGGCGCGCTGCTTGAACGTACGCCCAAGGCAAACCTCACCCACGGATATCCAGACCTTCGATGCCCCGCTGACCGAATGGGTGATGCGCGAGTTCCTCCAGGCACTGGACATGCTGGTGAAACGCGGCCTGTGCTTCGACTATCACACTGTGTGCGAGGAGCAGCGCTTTCTGCGCGGCAAACTGGATGTGTCGCGCCAACTGCGCCAGCCACCTGGCCGCGGCCACCTTTTCCAGATCGAGCACGACGTGTTCGACGCCGACCGCCAGGAGAATCGCCTGCTGTGCTCGGCGCTGGACCGGGTCTGCCGACTCACCCGCGACGCCAGCAATTGGCGGCTGTCGCATGAACTGGCGACCTTACTCGCGGAGATTCCCCGCAGCAGCAACGTCGACGTCGACTTCCGACGCTGGCGCAACGATCGCTTGCTGGCTCACTACCGGCCGGCGCGACCGTGGTGTGCACTGATCCTCGGCGAGCAAACGCCGCTGTCCGTATTGGGTGCGTGGCACGGCACCAGTCTGCTATTCCCGATGGAAAAGGTCTTCGAGCGCTACGTCGAAACTTGCTTGCGCAAGATGCTGCCTCACGACGCGGTACTCAAGAGCCAGGCATCAAGCCAGTATCTATGCGATCACAAGGAGCAGAACTGGTTCCAGCTGCGGCCCGACTTTGTCATCGAGCAGGGTGCTTCCACTTGGGTGCTGGATACCAAGTGGAAGCTGCTCGACCAGTCCCTGGGCGGCACGAAGGAGAAGTATGGACTCAGCCAGTCCGACTTCTATCAACTGTTCGCCTACGGCCACCGATACCTACCCGCAGCAGGGCATATGCTGTTGATCTACCCCATGACCCACCGGTTCCAGCAGCCTTTGCCCGTATTCACCTACTCGCAGCAGCTGCACCTCCGGGTCGTGCCGTTCGATCTGCAGAACGATCGATTAGTTGAGGACCCGACGTGGGCGTCAGGCTTGGGTGCAGCTACCGATAAAGTTGTTCAGTAGCACCAATCGATCATGATCAGCACACCGGAATCCTGATCAGCGTGTGGCCACTGGTCGGAATCGGCCACGAACCGACGTTCAACGCTCGGGTTGGGCTGTCCCGTTGTAGGGGCGGCTTAAAGAAGTTAAGAAGCCACAAAAAAATTGCCAAATCAAATGGCAGACGGATTGATCAAAGCGGACTTACTTCCCACTGGCTGCCCTTACAGTGCCGAAGTGCCTTCGTATTGCGAACCTTGCCACACGCACAGTGCATTCAGCATCGTTGGCAAGTATTTTTGCCAGCTTGCGCTTCGTCTGCCCGCATGACCAATACCGTTCGATATGCCTCTGATCTTCCAGAAGTTTTTTACATCTTGCTAAGCAAGAATGCGTCCTCGATAAGCTTGCTGCCAAGCGGTGGGACTGATAGCGCTTCACAAGCGCCGGCAAGTGGTATCTGAGGTAGCCCTCCGATACACCACAGCTATTCGCAAGCTCGGCCAGCCGCTGTATCTGTTCTGACCTTGGCTTTTCGAGCTGTGCAAGCATTGCGTTGCGCACATCTTCGACAACTGCGCTTGGATGTCGGATCCTTGCCTTCGCGGCAATCGCGTTGCGGTCAAAGATGAGTTGACCCGCTGCGGTTGCGGCACCCTCCGGATCCTCGAGTATTTGTAGAACCGTCACGCCAGCCGCCTGTGCCTTCCGCAACATGGTTCCCAGCGTGGGCTTCACCACAGCATCGCGGGCCTTCGCACTGCCATTGATCGCAGCGACACCAGCAACGACGGAGGCGACGGGTGAGACGATAGAAAACAGCGCGCTCTGGAACGTATGAAATGCGGTCGCATCGCGAACAACCTGCTCACCACTCGCAATAGCTTCGACCAGCTCGCTGAGATCGCGTTCTCCTAGCGGACAGGCTTAGACGTTGAAGACTTGCTTTCCCAAAAGCGGTCGCTCGCGACCGGCAGATATGGGTCGATTTGAGTCTCTTCGATGGGTCGCCAACTAGCGGCCAGCTCACTCGTCCGGTCGACCTGCCCGAGCGCTACGCACTGGTTGTGCGCCAAACATTGCAAGAATGACGCGCCAAACTTTCAAAAAATGCATATTTCTTTGGTCATCCCAGCGATTACTGTCAGTTTTGACACTTTTCGCTGGTAATCCGACTGACACTTTTCGCTGGTAATTGGCTGCAGCGAGCCACGCAAGAGTTTGCACGTTTGAGCAT
>Ga0068855_100005393_pt1 | contig 15602 bp, 10 predicted proteins | sample KBSCornC52_FD_66592 | JGI IMG/M metagenome (GOLD analysis project Ga0068855, IMG submission 66592) | Corn rhizosphere microbial communities from Kellogg Biological Station, Michigan, USA - KBS Corn C5-2 | ecosystem: Host-associated > Plants > Roots > Rhizosphere > Soil ...
CGCGCCGCTGGTTGATCGGATAGGCCGCACCGAACAGGGCCTCCAGGCTCGCCAGCGTGGCCTGCATGCGCGGGTCGCCAATGCCGTGCACGGCAGCCGGCGCCCCGAAGGTGTGGATGGCCGACAGGATCACCGCGATGTCGAGCGACTTGGCGCGGCTGAACTGGCCATCGGGTCGCCTGCGCGAGCGGTAGTGCCCCGGCGCACCGCCGTCGCCCTCCCGCCAGTGGTCGTCGAGCCGGCCGAGGATCGCTTGCGACTCGTCCTGGCAGCGCTGTGCCTGCGGCCGGTCACCCTGCCGCATGAGCCATGCCGCGCCTTCGGCCAAGGCCGCCGCCGAGACCCGCAGCGTGTAGTAGTGGTGGCCGAGCTCTTCTTCCCAGATGTCGTAAGACGGCTCGCGCGCATGGCGCAGCGTGAACCCGAGGTCGAAGCGGATCAGCTCGGCCACTTCCGCCAGCAGCGGGCCGTCCAGCGATCCTTCGGCCACCCAGCGCAGCATCGCCAGCGCGCGCAGCGGCGGTCCGTCGTGCTGGGGGCGCGACCACCGGGAGATGTCGAGCGTGCCGTCGGGGTTCACGCGGGTCTCGCTGGCCACCGCATCACCATGGGCACGCGCCAGGTCGGCGTCGTCGCGGGTGAACTGCAGGAAATCGGACGCCACGCGCGCATGGCGATCGGGCACCGCCGCTTCGATGCGCCCATCGAGCCGCGTCAACCTCAGGCTGAAGCCGACGAAGTCGCGCAGGTGCTGCAGGGCCTCCCTGCCGACGAGCTGGTCGGCCTGCAGCGAACGCAAGGCATCGATGACGAGGGCGGAATCACGGAACCAGTGGAAGAAGTAGTCCGGGTCAGGGTCCCAGTCGGCCAGCACCGGCGAGGCGACGATGGCGCCGGCGACCGGCCGGATGGTCTGCCCGAAGCCGGGCCGGTGTTTGACGAGGGCCAGCGGCGAGATGCTCGCCAGCATGCCCTTCGCCGAATGGCGCACCTGGGCATCGACCCAGGATTCGAAGCCGGCGCCCGGCATGTCCCTCATGCCGTCGGCACTCCGGGCGACGGCGAGGCAGCCGCAGGCGACGCGGCCAGATGCGGGCTGCGGAACTCCAGCGCACGCAGCCCCGCCTGGACCTCCGGCACCGCCATGAACAGCTTCCACAGCAAGCCGGTGCGGTGGTTCTCCATCATCACGACGATGGGGCCCTGGTCGATCGCGAGGAAGGTCTCGGCGACCCAGCCCTTCTGGTCGCAGAAGGCATCGACAAAGCCGTATTCCCGCCACAGGCGTTCGCCATAGGTGCCGAGGAAGTGCCGCAGCACCTGCATCACCTCCGCGGGCGCATACGGCAGGCTGGCCAGCGCGGCGGTGGGCGTGATGGTGCCGTTGTCGACGTCGGGGGCATGGGCGAGGTAACCCTCGGGGTCGTCGCTCGCCGTCAAGCCCCAGCAGGCTTCGCCGTAGCCCTTGTGGCCCTTCGGGTTGGCGATGCAGTGCGCCCGGTTGATCTGCACGTGGCGGCAGTTGAGCGCCCAGTAGTCGGCGTAGCGGTCGGCGAGACCGCGCGGGTCGATGCCGCAGAACGAGTAATGCGCGAAGAACTGCGGTCCCCCATAGGGCATGCCCAGCGGCATCTCGATGCCATGGTACGAGCGGCCGTTGACGAAGCCCGGGCCCGACGCGAAGCCGCGATGGTAGACCTGCGGGTCCACGGGATGGCTGGGCGAGGCCGCGGCCAGCAGGTAGGTGACGAGGCACTCGTTCCAACCGCGGATCTCGTGGTTCATCGCCCAGCCGTTGGCCGGGCTCCAGTGCCAGTACAGGACGTCGCGCCCGCCGCGGGTGAACCAGCGCCAGTCCACGCCGTGCCACAGCTGGTCGATGTCCCGCCGCAAACCGCGTGCGGGTTCGGTGTCATCCATGAAGTACTGCCGCACGCACAGCAACCCCATGACGAGGAACGAGGTCTCGACCAGGTCGGCCGCGTCGTCCATCGGGCCCATGGGGATGGTCGCACCGCTGGCGCCGTCGATGAAATGGGCGAACGCGCCGTGGTAGCGGGTGGCCCGGTGCAGCGTGTCGACGATCTGCCGCAGGCGTCCGAGCGCGGCCTCGCGCGTGATCCAGCCCCGTTCGACGGCGACGATCATGGCCATCACGCCGAAGCCCGAACCGCCGATGGCCACCTTGCCGTCCGGCTTGCCACCGTCCGTGCGGCGGTCAAGCGCCATGCCGCTCTCAGTGTCGGCGCCGTCCCAGAAGTACCGGAAGGTCTGCCGCTGCACGGCGTCGATCAAGGCCTCGTCGGGCAAGGACGCGAGGGTCTTCGTGTCGCGGTCGTCCTTTGGCAGCTTCATCATTCAGGTGCTCCTGTCCGGGATCAGAATGAGCACGTGCTCACTGTTGAATGGTGCCTGGAAACCCGGCCATGTCATCATGAATTCCCCTCAAACCCGCCCTGGAGTTCTGGATGAACCGCGTCGACACCCTCATGGCCCGCATGACGCTGCCCGAGAAGCTGGGCCAATTGACGATGACCGCCTCGGGCTACACCGTCACCGGCCCGGTCATCGCCGGCGACTCCACGCAGTCGATCATCGACGGCACCCTGGGCAACCTGCTGAACATGGTGGGCGCCGGGCCCGTGCACGAGATGCAGAAGCTGGCCGTCGAGCAGTCGCGGCTCGGCATCCCGCTCTTGATCGGGCTGGACATCATCCACGGGCACCGCACGCTGTTCCCCATTCCGCTGGCCGAGGCCGGCCTCTTCGACGAGCGGCTGTGGGAGCGCACGGCGCGCGAGGCGGCGCGTGAAGGGGCGGCCGAAGGCCTCGCCATGACCTTCGCGCCGATGCTCGACGTGTCGCGCGACCCGCGCTGGGGCCGCACCGCGGAGGGCCCTGGCGAAGACCCCTGGCTCAACGGGCGCATCGCCGCGGCCAAGGTGCGGGGTTTCCAGGGGACGGACCTGTCGGCCGCCGATGCGATGGCCGCCTGCGCCAAGCATTTCGTCGCCTACGGCTGCGTGAACGCGGGCCGTGAATACGCCGAGGTCGACATCTCCGAGCGCAGCCTCCACGAAGTGCACCTGCCGGGCTTCGCGGCCGCGATCAGGGCGGGTGTCGCGACATTGATGCCGGCGTTCCACGACCTCAACGGCGTGCCGATGACGGCGCACATCCCGCTGATGCGCGACTGGTTGCGCGGCAAGATGGGGTTCGACGGCGTCATCGTCAGCGACTACAACGCCATCGCCGAACTCATCAAGCACGGCGTCGCCGCCGACCTGACCGATGCCGCCGTGCTGGCGCTGAAGGCCGGCGTCGACATCGACATGATGTCCGACGCCTACCGCAAGGGCCTGCCGGTGGCGCTCGAACAAGGCCGCGTCACGATCGAGGAGATCGACGCGAGCGTGCGCCGCGTGCTGCTGCTCAAGGAGCGGCTGGGCCTCTTCGACGACCCCTACCGCCGCGGCGCAAAGGCGGAAGACGCAGAGATCATCTCGCAGCGACGCGCGCTGTCACGCGAGGTCGCGGCCAAGGCCCTCGTGCTGCTGACGAACAAGCCGGCGACCGGGCGCGACACCTTGCCGCTCCCCGCCGCGACCCAGCGGCTCGCCGTCATCGGCCCGCTGGCCGACGCGGCCACCGAGATGAAGGGCCCTTGGTGGGGTGCGGGCGAACACGAGCCCGCCGTCAGCGTGCTGGCGGGCCTGCGCGAGGCCCTGCCCGGCGCCACCGTCCACCATGCGGCGGGCGTGGCCATCGACGGCGCGGACGAGGGCGGCCTCGCCGCCGCTGTCGCGTTGTGCGATGGCGTCGACGCCGTGGTGCTGTGCCTGGGCGAACGCGCGACCATGAGCGGCGAGGCCGCCAGCCGCGCCACGCCCACCCTGCCGGGCCGGCAACAGGCCCTGGCCGACGCGGTGATTGCGCGGGCCCGGGCCCTCGGCATCCCCGTGATCGCCATCCTGTTCTCGGGCCGTCCGTTGGTGGTCCCCGAGCTCGCCGAGCGAGCCGATGCGTTGCTGGCCGCTTGGTTTCTGGGCCGCGAGGCGGGCCACGCCATCGCCGACGTGCTCACCGGCCGCGTGTCGCCCAGTGGCCGCACGCCGATGAGCTGGCCCCGCGCCACCGGGCAGATCCCGGTGTTCTTCGGCCAACGCCCGACCGGGCGGCCGATCCATGCGGCCGACTACTACACCAGCAAGTACCAGGACGTCGACAACACGCCCCTGTTCGCCTTCGGCCATGGCCTGACCTACGGCCGCATGCGCTACGGCGCGCTGCAGGTCGAACCGCAGCGCCTGCACGCACAAGGCGAGTTGCAGGTCAGCGTCACGCTGCACAACGACGGCGTGCACGAGGCGGAGGAAACGGCCTTTCTGTTCGTGCGCCGCAAAGTCAGCCGCGTGACGCGGCCGCTGCTGGAACTCAAGGGGTACGGCAAGTTGAGGCTGGCACCGGGGGAGAGTGGGGTGTTGACGCTTCGACTGGCGGCCGACGAATTGCGATGGCTGGATGAGGATTTGCAGCCGGTGTTCGAGACGGGCGAGGTCGAGGTTTGCGTGGGGCCCAGTGCGGAGGTGACGGGGTTGCAGCGGCAGACGATTGAGTTGAGTTGAGTTGAGGGGCGAGGTGGATACAGGTTTTGGGGACTGGTGCGACCTGATGCCGCCGGATTTCGTTGAAGTTTGGCTGCCTGCTACGCAGTCTGAAGCGGTCGTCCGCACTGGCGTTTGAACGACCGCCCCGGCAAATCAGAGCAGCCCACCTCCAGCAATCACCCGCTGCCCGTCCTGCGCGAACGCTGGCCGTCGTGTAGCTGTATCCCTAGCCGCAGAACGTCTTTCCCCGCACCCAGTCGCCGTTTACCATCTCCCCTGGCCGCCGTCCCGAGCCCCGTCCCCACCCTTCACCCACAGGAGCACACCGACATGCCCGCCAAAAACACCATCTGCCTCTGGTACGACGGCGACGCCCTGGACGCGGCGCGGTTCTATGCGGAAACCTTCCCCGACAGCCAGGTGGGCCGGGTGACCCACGCGCCGGGCGACTACCCGAACGGGCAGCAGGGCGCGGTCCTGATGGTCGAGTTCAGCGTGATGGGCATTCCCTGCCTGGGCCTCAACGGCGGGCCGACCTTCAAGCACAGCGAGGCGTTCTCGTTCGTGGTCTCCACCGACGACCAGGCCGAGACGGACCGCCTGTGGAACGCGATCATCGACCACGGCGGCCAGGCCAGCCAGTGCGGCTGGTGCAAGGACAAATGGGGCCTGTCGTGGCAGATCACCCCGAAGGCCCTCATGGCGGCCGTCTCCCACCCCGACCGCGCGGCCGCCAAGCGGGCGTTCGAGGCGATGATGACGATGGGCAAGATCGACGTCGCGGCGATCGAGGCGGCGGTGAAGGGCTGATCAGGGCGCTTGTCCGGTCGCGTCCCCGGGGGGAGACCCCGGTCACTCGGCGATCACGCCCCTGTCGTCATGCCGGCCCACCTCGGCCGAGGACCGCTCGACGCCGTCCCCGGGCGTCAGGCGGCATCACCCGATGGACCCGCCTGCGGACTTTCTCCCTCTCCCGATGGGCCCGCCGGCGAACCTTCTCCCTCTCCGGATGGCCCCGGCACCGGTGCGTCCGCGGCTGCTCCGCGCTGCGCCAGGACGAGAGGAACCAACGTGCGCACCAGGTGTTTCATCGCTGGCGTGGGGTCCGGTTCACCTTCGGCCCCACGCACCCGTGTCAACTGGTTGATCACGCGATTGCAGGCGGCACCGACTTGCCTAGGATCGTCCGCATCTGGCCAGGGCGCTGGCCCGTTGTTGCCGTCTCCGCGCACCAGCGCCATGAACGGGTCCGGGTCGTGAGGTGAGCGGTGGCGCTCCAGCATTTGGATCACCCAGACGGCGAGGCGTTTCTGCGACTCGTCCTCGAGCAGCCGGACGATGCCGGGACCCGTTGGATAACGTGAGAACGACTCCGGAATGGGATCGTGCACGTACACCAGCTTGGGTGGCCTCACGTCGAATTGCTCACCGGCTGCGTACGGCGGCACCCTGGGGGACACCGCCCGGAGCCGGCCCGCCAGGAAACCCATCAGACCGTGCGACCGGTTCAGGAAGTCCTTCCGGACCCCCACGATGTCGGCGTCTGGCGCCCGATTCAAGGTGGACTCGGTCGCCAAGTGGCTGGCCAATCGGCCGGCCACCGACTCCGGCAGTCCCAGCAGCTCGTCGAGTTCGAGGGGAAGTGCGTCCCGGATCAAATGAGGGTTGTCCGACCTCGCCCGAGCGGCCAAGGTGGTCAGGATCTGGGCCAGCTCTCCATCGGACCGGGTGTCGACGGCGTCCGGGGACACGCCGATGTGCACGCCCCGGTGGGCCATCTTGTGCAGAAGCTGCTTGAGGGCCTGGCCCGAAGGCCGGGTGTTCGGGTCGCCTAAGTTCAGGTAGTCGATGTCGACCCCGCTCTGCAGCGCCTGGGTCCAGGCGCCGGTCACCGGTGCAAAGTCGTTCCGTTCGTTCACCGCCTCGTCCATCCATTCCTGGGTGGTCCGTCTCGGAGGGCCGAAATACACGTCCAGCACCACCTGCGGCGGTGCGCCGTGGACCAACGGCGTGGTTTTCACGCGCAGCCGCGAGAGCTGGCCGAGTTCATCGATCTCCGTCTGGACGAGATCGCCGTCGTGCCCATGCTGGAACCGATGGGCTGAGGGGGCGCCGACCAAGGTCCGCGTTGTGTCGCGGCCCAGCACGTCCGCCACCCGGGCCCTGTCTCCGGCGTTCAACACGCGCTGGACGTCCCCCACCACCGCCTTCACCGAGGCGGTGGCGGGGCCGCGGCCCAGTTGCAGGCGCCAGTTGAGCTCGTTCGGCAGCGCCGCGTGGAACTCGGCCTTGCCGGCTCCCGCTAATGCACCCGTCGCGCTTCCCAAGCGCTTGGCCGATACGCTCAGCAGCCGGCCCCATCCATGGCCGAGCGTCACCTGCATGTCAGGGCGCGATTGGTTGCCGCGCTGCCAACTGGCCGCGGAGATCCCCTTGTAGCCGCAGCCGGCGCCCTGGCCCAGCACGCGGACGTCCCTCCGGCTCTCGGGAACGATGGACAGCCCGTCGACCACCACCTGCGCACTCCCGGTCGTCACCTGCCATTGGTCCGGCACCGTCAGCGTCAGCGGGCGTGGCAGGCCTTGTTCGTCCGTCATGAGGCCATCGATGGCAACCTGCGACGGCAAACCGTCCGGCCGGGTGGGCGGCTGGAGCGCTGTAGCGCCCTGCGGGCCGAGGGCCAGATGGGGCTGCTCCCTGGGCGGCGACGGGAAGCTCATCCCGTCGAGCGGATGCGGAGGGCGCGTGAGCGATTCGTCCGGCGACCTGGCCCGTGGGGGAACGCTGGATTGCGAGGTCAGCAGTTGCTGCAATGCCTGTTCGTACCCCATCGTGGAGGGCATGCCCTGCCCGGACCCCGTGGCGGCCTGGTCCTCGGTCTCGGCGAAGTCGATGTTCAGCAGGTCCAAGGCGGTCGCGCTGTCCTCGACCCGGAGCTGGGACAACTGGCCGTCGTGACCGATCCGCATGTGGACGATGGTGTCGGTGCCAGCCTGGGTGGCGAACGGAAAGCTGCAAAGCTCGTGATGGGCGGTCATCTGCTGGTTGAAGAACACCGGTGGAACCGTTGACCTCAGGACCTCCCCGGCAAGGATCTGCTCCTTGGCCGTCAAGGTCTTCAATGGCCGGGGCACGCTCGCGGCCAGCGTCGTCAGGTTCCCGTCCAGAACGCTTCCGTGCCATTGGAATCGTGCGGGCAAAGGGGCGGCAAACCGCGCGTCGGCATGGTCGACCACCACCCCACCCTCATACCGGTCCACCGTCAGGGACAGCAGGTGTCCCTGGTGGTGCTCGATGGCAACCTGGATGTCGGGATCGGTACCGTACAGCAGCGCGGTTACGGAGCGGGCCGTGCAGAGGATCTGTTCGCCGTGGATGACCAGGTTCTCCGCGTTCGCCAATGAATCCACGGCGTCCCGCAGCAAGCCGAATTGCCCGAACGTGGGAACCTCGGCGCGGGGCCCGACTTGAAGATCCACCAGGAACGGCTGACCTTCGACGAGGCCGGACAGCCGCAGCTGCGGGGCCAGATCGGGAGGGGCGAATTCGAAGTGGACGCCGGGGGTTGTCAAGCCCATCTTGGAGATGCGACTCAAGGTGAGCGATTGCACCGCCCGTCCCGACGCGTCAATGTGGGCCCGCCCCATGTAGTCGGGTTTCGCGTCCCCGCTCGACCCTCGGGCCGCGCGCGAGTCCATCCGGCCCTGTGAACAGCCGTGGATGTCGAAGACGGTCCCTCCTTCCGGACCCGGTGCGGGCGTGGCGCTCCAGTGGGTCACCTTGGCCAGGCCCGTGAAGGCCTTCAGCCACTCCCGCTGTTCCTTCGTCGGGCGGGCGTTCGTGAGCCCGAACTCGGCTTGCAGTGTCTGGCCGGGCAGGTCACCTTGGAGGGCGATCATGCGGGGCAACGGCTCCGGCTCCATGTCCAGGGAGTCTTCGGAACTGGTGCTTCGCGTGTCCAGCTGCGCGGCGCGGGGCCTGAGCCCGGACGCCGCGGAGGTCGCGGACGTCGCGGGCGCCCTGCCGGACGGCATTCCCGGCACTCCGGAATGGAAGGTGGGGACCGCTGACCCGCCCTGCCCGGGCCCGATCGGCCGATCGGCGGGCCCCGGTTGGGTTGGCCCTGAAAAATCCGCGCGTCGCTTTTCGAGGCGTGCGGCCCGCAGTGATGGGGGAGAGGTCATGACAAGGTGTCTTCTGTTGCAATGGGCGAGGGGTCTGGCGTGCAATGGCCTGTTGCCTATCGGCAGGGGTCTTTCCATTATTGAAACCGTCCCGCCCCGGGCCGTCATCGATAACCGAAGCGCTGTCGTGCCGGGCGAAGTGGTCAGGGCGGGCGACCGGTCTCGTCCGTCCGGCCGGACGCCGGGGCGCCGCCGCCTGCAAGCCGACGGGGTGCCCGGTGGGCCTGCGCCTGTCGCTCGCCGTTCTGACGCCTGGTGGTCAGGACGAGGCGCTGGGCCACCGTGAGGGGGGCCCCGACCGCCCGGTGGTGGGAGCGAGGAAGGTGCCGGTGCGGGGGCCTGCCATCCCCTGAGTCCCGGCCTGCCGGCCGATTCATCCCGCCGTCAAGCCCCCGCCAAGGCGACCGCATCAGCGCCCGCCGGCAGGCGCATCGGCGCGGCCGGGTCGGTCACGGCGCGCCACACGGCCTGCGCGACGTCCCGCGCCTGGGTGACCGGCGTGGTGTTGTCGCGCACCGCGGCGAATACGCGGTCCCGGAAGTCTGCGTAGGCCTCCGGGACGGCGTCGCCCATGAGCCGGCGGGCGTTGTCCCCGAAGCGCGTCTCCGGCGCGCGGCCCGGCAGCACCAGGCGCACGCGCACGTCGAACGGCGCCAACTCCAGGGCCAGCGATTCCGTGAAGGCGTTGACCGCCGCCTTGCTGGCCGTGTAGACCGACAGCAGCGGCAGCGGCCTGAGCGTCACGCTGGAGGTGACGTTCACGACGACCCCGGCCCGCCGCGCGCGGAACTGCGGCAGGACCGCCTGCGTCATCGCGATGGTGCCGAGCGTGTTGGTCTCGAAGACCTGGCGGGCGCTGGCCAGGGACAGGCCTTCCAGCGGTGCCAGCAGGCCGACGCCGGCGTTGTTGACCAGGGCGTCGAGGGGCCCGGCCGCGTCGATGCAGCGGTGGATGCTGTCGGTGTCGGTCACGTCGAGCGGCAGGATGCAGAGGCGGTCGTGGCGCGGCAGCAGGTCGTCGCGCGCAAGCATGTCGTCGCGCGGCGGGCGCAGGGTCGCGACGACCTGCCAGCCCTGGTCGAGGAAGACGCGCGCGGTCTCGAGGCCGAAGCCGGACGAGCAACCGGTGATCAGGACGGTGGGGGCGCTGGACATGGGGAATCTCCGTGAAGTGACGATGCCGCCACGATAGGGACGGCCGGCCAGACTGACTACACTTCTAAATCCATGAATTTGTCGAGACAGTCCACCATGGCGGATCCGCTGGCCGAAGTCGTGTCCTTGTTGCAGCCGAGCGCGCCGTTCTCGAAGCTCGTCGTCGCCTCGGCGCCCTGGGCGGTGCGCCGCGCCGAGACGGGGCGGCCGTTCTATTTCGCCGTGCTCGAAGGCGCCTGCCGGCTGACCGTGGACGGCGGCCCGGGGCACCGGGACACGATGGTCCTGAAAGAGGGCGACTTCGCCCTGATCCCCAGCGGGCGCAGCTTCGCGACCTCCAGCCTCGACCGCGAGCCGCCCGCCGACGACGAGGTCGTCACGACCCCCATCGCCGCGATGCCGGGCGGCGCGCGCGTCGGCGACCCGCAGGGGCCGGTCGACCTGCGCCTGCTCGTCGGCCACTGCGTGTTCGGTTCGCCCGACGCCGCGCTGCTGGTGCCGCTGCTGCCGCGCTGGGTGCAGGTGCGCGGCGAGCGCCGCCTGTCGACGCTGGTGCAGTTGGTGAGCGACGAATCGCGCGCCGACCGGCCGGCCCGCGAGATCGTGCTGGCCCGGTTGCTGGAGGTGTTGCTGATCGAGGCGTTCCGGTCGTCGGACAGCACGGCCGCCTCGCCCGGCCTGGTGCGCGGGCTGGCCGATCCGAAGCTCGCGCTGGCGCTGCGGCGCCTGCACGAGCGGCCCGCGCAGGCCTGGACGGTGGCGCAGCTGGCGCGGGAAGCGGCGATGTCGCGCTCGGCCTTCTTCGAGCGGTTCAACCGGGCCGTCGGCATCGCGCCCATGGCCTACCTGCTGGCCTGGCGCATGGCGCTGGCCAAGCAGATGCTGCGGCGGCGCGAGGCCCCGATCGCCGAGGTCGCCGAGCGGGTCGGCTACAGCTCGGTCAGCACCTTCGGCGTCGCCTTCACGCGGCACGTCGGCATGCCGCCGGGGCGGTATGCGAAAGGGGGAGGTGACGAGGCGGAGGTGGCGGAGGCGTCGGCCGGCGCGGCGGGGTGATCCGCGGCGGCGGGCGGTTTCCTCGCCAAGGATTGCGCCATCGGCCGAGGCTCTGCGCGGATGCCGGGCCCCGCCCGGCCCCCTTCAGCGGGGGAAGCGCAGCTCGAAGCGGATCGTCCCCGTCGACGTGCAGGAGGCGCGTGCCTCGCCGCCGTGCAGGTCCATGATGGCCTTGACGATCGCGAGCCCCAGCCCGCTCGATTCGGCCGGGCGGCCGCGGGCGGCGTCGGCGCGGTAGAAGCGGTCGAACAGCCGTTCGAGCTGCTCCGCGGCGATGGGCTGCCCGTCGTTCTCGACGGCGATCGTCGAGCCGGTTTCGTCCTGCGTGCCGAGCAGGCGGATGGTCGTGTCGGGCGTGCTGTAGCGCAACGCGTTCACCACCAGGTTGTGGACGGCACGCCGGCACAGCGGGGCGTTCACGCGCGCCGATCCGCTGGCCGACACCGCGAACCGGAGCCGGGCCTCGTCCGCGGGGCCCTCGAAGTAGTCGGCGATCCGCTGCAACTCCTCCCTCATCGGGAGGGGCGCGCGCTCGATCTGCAGCGCCGCATGGTCGGCCTGGGCGAGGAAGAGGATGTTGTCGACGATCAGGCACAGCCGGTTCAGCTCTTCCAGGTTCGACTCCAGCAGCTGCTGGTACTCGGCCGGATCGCGGGTGCGGTTGAGCGCGACCTGCGTCTGTCCGATCAGGGCACCGACGGGCGTGCGGATCTCGTGCGCCAGGTCGGCCGAGAACTGCGACAGCCGCTCGTAGCCGGTGGCGATGCGGTCGAGCATCGCATTGAAGACGGCGACCATCTCCTGCAGTTCCAGCGGCGCGTCGTGCCCGGGCAGGCGCAGCGCCAGGTTGATCGGGTTGATCAGCGCCGCCTGCGCCGCCACCCGGTGCAGGGGTCGCAGGCCATGGCGCAGCACGCCCCACACCAGCAGCGTCGAGGCGAGCATGGCGGCGAGCGTGCTCCACAGCGCCTTGTCGCGGCTGTTGCCGATCATCTGCGTCTCGCTCGCGAGCGGGTGGCCGGCCACCACCTCGATCACCGTGCCGTCCTGGCCGGAACGCGCCAGGCCGGCCACCCAGTGCATCGGCGGGCGGCCGGGCGCGCCGGTCGCGCGAACGTCGCTCGGGGCGAGGCGGCGGTCGGCGGAGACGGGCACCCGCCAGGCCGGCACCTCGACCCGGTCCGGGTTGATCTCCACCAGCGGCGAGCCGTCCGCGCGGCGCAGGACCAGCACGTCGTCGGCGGTTCCGAGCAGGGCCTCGAACAGCAGGGACCGGTCGTGCAGCTCCTGGACCGTTCGCATGTCGCCCACGAGGCGCCGGAATTGCTCGGCGCGCCCGAGGAGCTGGTCGTCGGCATGCCAGGTGATGGCCGTGCGGGCGGTGAAGAAGAAGTAGGCACCGTGCAGTCCCGTGACCGCCACGGCGATCAGCGCGCACAGCAAGGTCACGCGGACGGCCAGCGAGCGCGGCAACCAGCGCTTCATCCGTCCAGGCTCCCGGCCGCCTCGACGGGCGGCTCGCCGAAGACGTAGCCGATGCTGCGCACGGTGTGGATCAGCGGCCTCGCGAAGGGCCGGTCGACCTTGGCACGTAGCCGCTTGATGGCGACGTCGACGACGTTGGTGTCGCTGTCGAAGTTCATGTTCCAGACCTCCGAGGCGATCAAGGTGCGCGACAAGGCCTCGCCCTGGCGCTTGACCAGCAGGTGCAGCAGCAGGAACTCCTTGTTCGTCAGCGCGATCTCGGTGCCTTCGCGCGTGACCCGGCGGCGCAGCACGTCGAGCCGGAGGTCGGCCACCTCGTACAGATCGGCCTCCCGGGCCGGCCCGCGTCGCAGCAGCGTGCGGATGCGCAGCACGAGTTCGGTGAAGGAGAACGGCTTGACGAGGTAGTCGTCGGCGCCGAGTTCGAGGCCGCGGATGCGGTCGCTCAGCTGGTCGCGCGCCGTCAGGAACAGCACGCGGACATCGCCGCGCTCGCGCAGCGCCGGAATGATCCGCCAGCCGTCGATGCCGGGCAGCATGACGTCGAGCACCACCAGGTCGTAGGTGTTGGCCAGGGCCATCTGCAGGCCGTCCGTGCCGGTGCGCGACAGGTCGACGGCGTAGCCGCTCTCGCGCAGCCCCTTCTTCAGGTAGTCGCCGGTCTTGGGATCGTCTTCGATGACGAGGATTTTCATGCGGGCGGATTGTGCGCCGGCGCGGGCGCCGGCGGGATGACGCTTTTGTCATCCAGCTGTCACCCCCGGCCGCCGCGAGGTTTCCTACAGTGGCTTCTCTCGCTCTCCGGCGTCCCGGCTTCACCCGGGCGCGATGCCGGGGATGCCGCTTCCGACCACCCACCTCGTTTTCTGCACCATGAACCACCCGTCTCTGCCCGCGAACCACCTGGCCTGGCTGCAAACGCTGTCCTTGTCCCGCGCCGCCTTCTCTTTCGTGTGGGTTGCGCTCGCCTTCACGGTGGCCGAAGGATCGGCGCCCATCACGGCCCTGCTGCTGGTTGTCTACCCGGCCTGGGACGCGCTGGCCAACCTCGTCGATGCCAAACGCTCCGGCGGCATCGCGGCGCACCCGACCCAGGCGCTCAACGCGGCGGTGAGCGCGGTGGCCACGGCCGCCATGGGGATCGCCGTGGGGCGTGGCATGTCCTCCGTTTTCCTGGTCTTCGGCGCCTGGGCGGTCGTGGCCGGGCTGCTGCAATTGGGGACTGCGCTGCGGCGATGGAGGCACCTCGGCGCGCAATGGCCGATGGCCCTCAGCGGGGCGCAATCCGCACTGGCCGGCGCGTTCTTCATGAGGCAGGCGGGCGGCGCATCGCCCAGGCTGCTGGACCTCGCGGGGTATGCGGCGGTGGGGGCGCTTTACTTTGCGGTGTCGGCGGGCGCGCTGCTTCATCGGCGGCACAGGCTGCGGACGTCTCTGGCCGGCGGTTGATCGGTAGCGCGTCCACCTGGCGCATGACGACAGCTCAGAGCGGTCGCACGGCCGTGATCGACGAGGTGGGTGCCACGGGTCCGCGACCTGCACGGGCCCGCCGGGCGACAGGCACCGCCACGCCGGCGACACCGCGGGGTCATCCCTGTAAGAAGTCACGTTCGAGGTCGACTGAGATCGACCTTGACACAGGGAGCCGCCATGCCCAGCGCCTCGAAGACCGCCCTCATCACCGGATCGACCAGCGGCATCGGCCGCGGCATCGCGCTGGAACTGGCCCGCCAGGGCTTCAACATCGTGCTCAACGGCTTTGGCGAAGCCGCCGAGATCGAAACCCTCCGACGGCAATTGCAGGAGGAGCACAAGGTGCAGGCGCGCTACGACGCCGCCGATCTGTCCAGGCCCGAGCAGATCGAGGCGATGATGTCGAACGCGGCCGTGGAATTCGGTGCGGTCGATGTGCTGGTGAACAACGCCGGCATCCAGTACGTGGCCCCTGTGGACGAGTTCCCGGTGGACAAGTGGAACGCCATCCTCGCCATCAACCTGAGCGCGAGTTTCCATACGGTGCGCCTGGCCCTGCCAGGGATGAAACGACGCGGCTGGGGTCGCATCGTCAACATCGCGTCGGCCCACGCGCTGGTCGCGTCGCCCTTCAAGAGCGCCTACGTCGCCGCCAAGCACGGTATCGCCGGCCTCACCAAGACGGTGGCCCTGGAGGTGGCTGCACAAGGCATCACCATGAACGCCGTCTGCCCCGGCTATGTGTGGACGCCGCTGGTCGAGAAGCAGATTCCTGACACGGCCCGGGCGCGTGGGATCACCGAGCAGCAAGTGATCGACGATGTGCTGCTGCACGCGCAACCCACGAAGAAGTTCGTGACCATCGAGCAAGTGGCCGCGCTGACGGCGTTTCTCGCCAGCGATGCGGCGGCTTCGATCACCGGCGCCATCCTCCCCATCGACGGCGGATGGACCTCGCAATGAGCGCCGTTCGGGAAGCGCGCCGCGTTCGCACCCCTGCTGCGTCCCGGAGCAGCCCGCCTTCGGTCAAGCTGCCCGGCCAGGTCGTGCTGGAACTGCAGGGCGGGGGTGCGCTCGGTGCGTACCAGCTGGGCGTGTACCAGGCCATGCACGAAGCCGGCATTGCGCCCGACTGGGTGGTGGGCACCTCCATCGGTGCCATCAACGGCGCCCTGATCGCGGGCAACCCGCCACAGCACCGCATGGCACGGCTGCACGAGTTCTGGGAACGCATGGAGATTCAAGGGCTGGCCTCCCTGGCAAGCGTCTTGGGCGCCGCGGGCAGTGCGTTCGTGAACTTCATGACCTTCACACAAGGTCTGCCCGCCTTCTTTCGGCCCAACCCAGCCGCGCTGCTGGGCCTCCACGCGCCGGTGGGCATCGAATGCGCGGCTTACTACAGCACGGAGGCGCTGCGCAAGACGCTCGCCGAGCTGGTGGACTGGGACTACCTCAACAGCGGCGCCACACGACTCACCGTGGGAGCCGTCAACGCACGCACCGGCGAGATGAGGTACTTCGACAGCAAGGCCGGCCCACTGGGCGCAGACCACGTGATGGCCTCGGGCGCGCTGCCGCCCGCCTTTCCCGCCGTGCGCATCGACGGCGAGCCGTACTGGGACGGCGGCATCTACTCCAACAC
>Ga0068855_100005397_pt1 | contig 15595 bp, 12 predicted proteins | sample KBSCornC52_FD_66592 | JGI IMG/M metagenome (GOLD analysis project Ga0068855, IMG submission 66592) | Corn rhizosphere microbial communities from Kellogg Biological Station, Michigan, USA - KBS Corn C5-2 | ecosystem: Host-associated > Plants > Roots > Rhizosphere > Soil ...
GCCGATCCGGAGTTTCGCGCGGGACAGTTCGACACCAAGTTCATGGAGCGCTTCTTCGCCAAGCAGAACGAGGCATGATCCCCCGGCTCTATGCCATCGTCGATTCCGGTCTGCTCGCCGCCCGCGGCATAACCGTAACGGAATTTGCCTCAGAGCTGGTCGGGGCCGGTGTCGAGCTGTTCCAGTACCGTGACAAGACTGGCGGCCCGCAACAAATCCTCCACGCTGCGTCCGCTCTTCGCGACGTCATCGCCGGCACCTCCAGCCGCCTCATCCTCAATGACCGCCCCGACCTCGCGGTCCTCGCGAACGCCGATGGCGTCCACGTCGGCCAGAACGACCTCTCGGCTCATGACACCCGCAACGTCGTAGGACCCGGCCGCATGCTCGGCCTCTCCACCCACACGCAGGAGCAGTTGCAGGAAGCGGATCAAAGCCCCGCGGACTACATCGCCATCGGTCCGGTCTTCGCCACGGGAACCAAGCTCAATCCTGACCCGGTCGTCGGCCTGGAAGGCGTTCGCCTCGCGCGTCAGCTCACCCGCAAGCCGCTCGTCGCCATCGGCGGTATCACCCGCGAGAACGCCCGCAGCGTTCTCGATGCAGGAGCGGATTCCTGCGCCATCATCTCCGGCCTTCTCTCACCGCGTGAGTCCACCCTCAACATTGCGCGGGACTTTCTCGAGATTCTGCGGTAGAACAAAGCAGCCGTTCCCGCGAGCCCGTCCGATGTCCTCTGCCGAACCGTCCATCGCAGCCACCCCGTCCGAAACCGGCTTCGTCCGCGGCCTGGGCCTCTTCTCCGCGACCGCCATCGTCATGGGCTCGATGATCGGCTCCGGCATCTTCATCGTCTCGGCCGACATGGGCCGCACCCTCGGCTCCCCTGCCCTGCTCATTGCGGCCTGGCTGGTGACCGCGGTCATGACTGTCATCGGTGCGCTCAGCTACGGCGAACTCGCCGCCATGATGCCGCGCGCAGGTGGCCAGTACGTCTACCTCCGCGAGGCGCTCGGTCCGCTCTGGGGATTTCTCTACGGCTGGACGCTGTTCCTGGTCATTCAGACCGGCACCATCGCCGCGGTAGGCGTCGCCTTCGGCAAATTCCTTGGCGTGTTCTTCCCCTCTGTGTCCGCGGATCACTGGCTGCTGCACATCGCCCATGTCCCCGCCCTGCCCGTCGGCCCTATAGTCCTCGGCAACATGGAGATCGGACTCAACACCGCAAACCTCGCAGCCATCCTGGTGATAGTCTTCCTCACCCTCGTCAATACCCTCGGCATCCGGTTCGGCGCGTCCGTCCAGAACGTCTTCACCAGCACCAAGGTCTTTTCTCTCATTGCTGTCGTGCTGGTCGGCTTTGTGGCAAAAAATGCCGTGGCGCTCGAGGCGAACTTCGGCACCGCCTGGCACAACTTCTGGTTGGGCTCCCATAGACTTCATCCCATTCAGGTCGGCATCGGCGGCCCCGTCGCATACGTTGGACTGTTCACCGTGCTCGCTGTGGCTCAGGTCGGCAGCCTCTTCAGCGCTGACGCCTGGAACAACGTCACCTTCACCGCCGGCGAGGTCCGCAACCCGCGCCGCAATCTTCCGCTCTCGCTCGCCCTAGGAACCGGCGTCGTGCTGCTCCTCTACATCGCATGCAACTTCGTCTACCTGAGTGTTCTTCCCTTATCGGCCAGCATGAGCTCATGCGTTGGAGCAGGCTGTCCTGCCGCTTTATCTCCGGTTCTGCTCCACGGAATCACCGGAGCGTATCAGGACCGGGTTGCCACCTCGGTGATGGAAGTAGCCTTCGGAGCCATCGGCGCGAAGCTCATGGCCGCCGCCATCCTCATCTCCACCTTCGGCTGCGTCAACGGCATGCTGCTTGCCGGCGCCCGCGTGTATTACGCCATGAGCCGGGATGGGCTCTTCTTTCAGTCCGCAGGGCAGCTCAGCCAACGCACTCAGGTACCCGTCAATTCGCTCTGGATGCAATGCGGCTGGACTTGCCTGCTTTGCCTCTCCGGCAGCTACGGCCAGTTGCTGGACTACGTCATCTTCGCCGTCCTCGTCTTTTACATCCTCACCATCTTCGGACTCTTCGTCCTGCGCAGAATCCAGCCCGATGCACCCCGCCCGTATCGCGCCCTGGGATATCCCATTCTACCCGGTCTCTACATCGTCATGGCCGCATGGATTTGTGTTGTACTCTTGCGGTACAAACCCCAGTACACTTGGCCAGGCCTCGCGCTCGTTTTGCTCGGGGTACCGGTCTATCTGCTGTGGCGCAAGTCGGGTCCTCCAGCCACGGACCCGCAACAAGAATCCTCAGCGAGCTGAGGCAAGCGACCGTTGGAAAGGGAGACTCCGGAGCGAATGGCAAATCTGCTGAAAACGAAGCCGCTCGACACCATCCTTGCCGAGTCCGAAGAGACCGGCGTCCACACTCTCCGCCGCTCTCTTGGAGCTACTAATCTCGTAACCCTGGGCATCGGCGCAATCATCGGCACCGGTATCTTCGTGCTGACCGGCCAGGTGGCTGCGGAATACTCCGGCCCCGGAGTGGTCTTCACCTTCATCGTTGCGGCAATCTGCTGCGTCTTCGCAGGGCTTTGCTATGCCGAATTTGCCGCGATGATTCCCGTGGCCGGTTCCGCTTACACCTACGGCTACGCCACCCTCGGCGAAATCTTCGCCTGGATCATCGGCTGGGACCTGGTGCTCGAATACGCCTTCGGCGCAGCTACCGTCTGCTCCGGCTGGAGCGGCTACGTCCTCTCCCTCGGGCAGGACTTCGGACTGCGCCTTCCTCCATCGCTCGCGGGTGTCCCCGGTTCCACTTTCGTCATGTGGCACGGACACTGGGAGCTCCTCAATACCGCCCTCAAAGATAAGCTCGTGATGGCGGGCACCGATCCCATGTCGCTGCCTCAGCAGCACGGTGTTTTCAACCTGGTCGCCTTCCTCGGCATCATGTTCGCCACCACGGTTCTGATCATCGGCATAAAGGAGTCGGCAAACTTCAATAGCTTCATCGTGGTCGTCAAGGTCGCGGTGCTGCTCGTGTTCATCGCAGTCGGCGGCTATACCCTTTCGATTCACCCCGAACTGCTCAAGGCCAACTGGCACCCGTTCGTCCCGCCGAACCTCGGCCACTTCGGTGACTTCGGCTGGTCCGGCGTGGCCCGGGGAGCCGCCGTCATCTTTTTCGCTTACATCGGATTCGACGCCGTCTCCACTGCCGCGCAGGAATCCAAGAACCCTAAACGGGACATGCCCATTGGCATCCTCGGCTCGCTTGCCCTCTGCACCGTCCTCTATATTCTCGTCGGCTTCGTGCTCACCGGACTGGTCAACTACCGGCATCTCGGCGTTCCGGATTCGCTCGCCGTCGGCATGGACGCGACCGGCTTCCGCTGGGGCTCACTGCTCGTCAAGGTCGGCGCACTCGGCGGCCTCACCAGCACCATGATCGTCATGCTGCTCGGCCAGAGCCGGGTGTTCTTCTCCATGTCGCGCGATGGCCTGCTGCCGGAGATGTTCTCAAAGGTGCACCCGCGCTTCCGCACCCCGTGGATCTCGTCGCTCACCGTAGGAATCGTCGTCGCAGTCTTCGCCTCCACCATACCGCTCGATAAACTGGGCGAAATGACCAGCATCGGAACCCTGCTGGCCTTCATCATCGTCAGCGCCGGCGTCTGGGTACTAAGAAAGCGCAGCCCCGAGATTCCGCGGCCCTTCCGCGCCCCTTGGATGCCGGTAACCCCTATCTTGGGAATTGGCTTCGCACTTCTGATGATGTGCTCCCTCCCCTTGGCTACCTGGATCCGGCTTGTCGTATGGCTTATCGTCGGGCTGGTCATCTACTTCTTCTATGGCCGCAGCCACAGCCGGGTCCAGAGAAACCTCGCGCCTGTCCCGCCGAACTAACTCGGCCGGGATTCTTGCGGCTCGAGGAGTAAACCTCGCAGCATCGCCAACTCCGGCCCGCTGAACCGGCAGTGCTCCACAGCCCTAACGTTTGCCTCCAGATGGCGCGGCTGCATCATCGCGGGGATCGCCGCGTGCACGCCGCTGCCATTGAGGATCAGGTTCAGCACCAGCTCCGGCATGAGTGCAGCATCCGGCCTCAGCTTCTCGCGCAGGCCGGCCTCCAGCGCCGTATTCCGATGCAGCGCTTCGATTCGCCGTCCGAACTGAGCCACTCCCCTAGCTCCGCCAAATGGATGGTTCGCAACTAGAAACCAGCCCTGTCGGGCCGCCTCCTCCGTTTCAGCTGCAAGTTTTAGGTCGCCCAGGTTCATCGCGAACTGCGCCGTCCGCAGCCCTTTGGGCCGTTGAGCAAAGGCCGCAGATATCACCTCCGGCTCGCCCGAGATCCCCGCCATCCGCACCTTCCCCGTCTCAACCAGCCGTTCCAAGGCCTCCAGCAGCTCGTCGTCGTCCAGGACTCCCAATGGCGCTGCGTGCATCAGCAAAATATCCACGTAATCCGTGCGCAGCTCACGCAAGCTGGTTTCCAGGCTGACCTTCAGCCCATCCACGGAGAACACGCCCGCTGTCAATTGCCCTGCGCCCTGCTGTCGCGCAAAGCCCCTCAAGGCAGGGACAGCCTTCACCGCCAACTGCGCGAGCGGCTTGAGTCGCTGCTTCCAATTCCGCGACGCCGGCACGATCCCGAATTTGGTGGAGATCACCGCTCTCGTGCGCCGCTCACCCGCGAAAAACTGGCCCAGCAGCCGTTCCGATTCGCCGTACCCATAGGACCGAGCCGTATCGTAGAGCGTAATCCCCGCATCCCAGGCAGCGCCCAGGGCTCGCAGCGACTCGCGTCGGCCGCTCCTGCCCAGCATCGCGGCGCAGCCGAGGCCAAGTACCGTGGGCTGCGCGCCACCATCAAAAGTTGCAATCGACCGCACCGGCCCAGATTACAGCAGGGCATGTCCGTCCAATTCGAGCCGCTAACGCCCATCGCCGCTCCAGGCGGGTTTGGCCTCGCCTAGCTGATGAACTAATCTAGTGTGGTTGAGGTAAACCTATGTCTACAGCCGTTCTGCCCACCGCCCAAACCTCCTCCACCGACTCGCTCCGCTCCATCCCGCACTGGATCAATGGTCGTACCGTCGCCGGCGCCTCCGGCCGCACCGCAAAGGTCTACAACCCCGCCACCGGCCAAGTGCAGGCGCTGGTTCCGCTCGCCAGCCGCGCCGAGCTCGATTCGGCAGTGGCTGCCGCCCGCGCTGCCTTTCCGGCGTGGGCCGCGCAGCCGCCACTGCGCCGCGCCCGTGTACTCTTCCGCTTCCGCGAGATCTTTGAGCAGCGGCTGGAAGAAATCGCCCAGGTCATCACCGCCGAGCATGGAAAGGTCCTCTCCGACGCGCGCGGCGAAGCGACCCGTGGCCTTGAGGTCGTCGAGTTCGCCACCGGCATCCCTCACCTGCTCAAGGGAGAATTCTCCGAGCAGGTCGGCACTAACGTCGATTCCTGGTCCATGCGCCAGCCGCTTGGAGTCGTCGCCGGCATCACTCCGTTCAACTTCCCCGCGATGGTTCCGATGTGGATGTTCCCCGTCGCCCTCGCGTGCGGCAACTGCTTCCTGCTGAAGCCCAGTGAACGCGATCCCAGCGCCGCCGTGCTCATCGCCGAGATGCTTAAGCAGGCGGGCTTGCCGGACGGCGTCTTCAACGTTCTTCACGGCGATAAGGAAGCCGTAGACGGCATCCTTGAACACCCCGGCATCGCCGCAGTCAGCTTCGTCGGGTCCACACCCATTGCCGAGTACGTCTACCGCACCGGGACCGCTCACAATAAGCGCGTCCAGGCGCTGGGTGGGGCCAAGAACCACATGATCGTCATGCCAGACGCCGATCTCGATCAGGCCGCCGACGCCTTGGTCGGAGCGGCTTACGGCTCAGCCGGCGAGCGCTGCATGGCGATCTCGGTCGCCGTGGCCGTGGGCAACAAGACGGCCGACGCGCTGATCGAGAAATTGCGCCCGCGCATCGACGCACTCAAGATCGCGGCGGGCACCGACCCCGCCGCCGAGATGGGTCCGCTGGTCACCGGAGCGCACTTGGAACGTGTCCGTGGATACCTCGACCAGGGCAAGACTGAAGGCGCCGAGCTGGTGGTCGACGGCCGCAGTTCCGCGCTGCCCAAGGGCGAGGGCTTCTTCGTGGGAGCCTGCCTCTTCGACCACCTGAAGCCGGAGATGAAGATTTATCAGGAAGAGATCTTCGGCCCTGTGCTCGGTATCGTCCGCGCCAAAGACTTCGCCACTGCGCTTGACCTGATCAACAGCCACGAGTTTGGCAATGGCACTTCGATCTTTACCCGCGATGGAGACACCGCCCGCACCTTCGCCAACAATGTCCAGGTAGGTATGGTCGGCATCAACATTCCCATTCCCGTGCCCATGGCCTTCAACAGCTTCGGGGGCTGGAAGCGCTCCCTGTTCGGCGATCACGCCATCCACGGCATGGAAGGCGTGCGCTTCTATACGCGGCTGAAGACAATCACGGCACGCTGGCCGACCGGCATCCGCACTGGCGTGGACACCTCGATGCCCACGCTCGGCTGAGGAAAAAACGAAACGAAGCAGTTCGCACGATGAGAAAGGCCGCCCGAGAGGCGGCCTTTCTTTCTTCAGCTAACGGACCAGTTGGCGAGCGCGCAGAGAGTGTACCTGGTCCAGAATGCGGCCGGCCATCTCCTGCTTTGACATGGCCGGAAGCTCAAGCGCCGAGTCGGCGGTGAGAAACACCCCGGCGTTGTGCCCGGAGTCAAAGCCGGTCTCAGTCGCGGAAATGTCATTCAGCAGAATGGCGTCGGCCCCCTTGGCGCGCATCTTCTCGCGCGCACGGGCTGCATCGGGTGTGGTCTCTGCGGCGAACGCGAGGATCAGGGTGCCGGGGCGGCGGGACTGGGCGGCCTCACGGAGGATATCTTCGGTCGGCTCGAGCTCCAGCGCGAGCTTGCCCTGCCGGCGCAGCTTTTCGGGAGAGACGGCAGCGGGACGGAAGTCGGCGACAGCGGCCGCGCCGATGACCACCGTTGCCTGCGCGAGATTGTCCATCACGGCGGCGTGCATCTCCGCGGCAGAGACCACCGGCACCACCGTGCAGCCCGCGGGAGCCGCGAGAGCTGTGGCCGCGCTGACGAGAATCACGTTCGCGCCACGACTGCGAGCAACCTCCGCCAGCGCATAGCCCATGCGGCCGCTGGAGCGGTTGCCGAGGAAGCGAACCGGGTCGATCGCCTCTCGAGTTCCCCCGGCGGTGATGAGGATGGTTTCGCCCAGCAGGTCGTGCTCCACGGCAGACGAGGCGACAGCCTCAAGCGTCGCGCTGGCGATTGCTTCGACCTCAGCGAGACGGCCCGAGCCGGTCATTCCGCACGCCAGATACCCACTCCCGGGCTCGACGATGGTGACGCCGCGCTCACGCAGGATACGAAGGTTTGCCTGGGTCGCCGGGTGGTTCCACATGTTGACGTTCATGGCCGGCGCGACCACGACCGGAGCAGTAGCGGCGAGCAGGGCGGTGGAGATGAAGTCATCCGCCAGGCCCGCGGCCATCTTCGCCAGGATGTGCGCGGTGGCAGGCGCGATAGCGATAGCATCGGCCCATTGCGCTATGGAGATGTGCTCGATCTGCCCGTCGTCGTCGAGCCCGGTGGCCGGCTCACCGGTTTCACCCCACATCGACGTGATGGTCTTGTGTCCCGTGATCGACGAGAAGGTGAGCGGCTGCACGAACTCTTGCGCGGCGCGGGTCATAGCGACGCGGACCTCGGCCCCGCGCTGTTGTAGCGCGCGGACGAGTTCGGCGGCCTTGTACGCGGCGACGCCGCCGGTGACACCTACGAGGATTCGGGGTTGCGCCATTCAGCTTGCCTCATTGACATTGTTTCGCACGAACGCGGAAAAGGGAAAGGGTGCGAGCATGGGGGCGATGAGTGTTTATCATTACCTTCACGATGCAGCGCGTCCTTCTTCTCAGCCAGCGGTGACAGTACATCCTGCCTTCAGACCATGAAGGCTGTGGCCGCGATTAGAAGACCCACGGCCCCCAAGCTGATGCCGCCGATAAACCAGCTCCGCCGCCGAGTGAATAGCGTGATGGACGAGAGCACCACGGAGATCTGCAGCATGGCCTCACCGAGATCGAAGTGGGAGGCCTGCTTTTCGGCATGTTCAGCCTTGTGCTCAAACTCCTCTGCCCTGCTCTGTGTCTCGGCAAGTTCCTTCTTCCACTTGGCGATGTGCGCCTGGTACTCGGCGGCCTTAGCCTGAGTAGCCGCGGTGTTCACGGACGGCTGCAGCTTCATCTGGTCCAGCACCACGTCAAGACTGTCCTGACGGATCTTTTTAGCCTCGTACAGATTCCACTGGTCGGTGGCGCGGGCCTGTTGAAGCACTGCATCTGTATGACTGCGGTGGCCGAGCACCGTGACCATCGCGACCAGCACGGCCAGAATCGAGATTGCCAGCGAGATCCTGGTGAGGGATTCCTCGCCGCCCTCTTTCACCTGCTTGGCGAACTCCTGCATCTCAGTTGCTTCCATCGCGTTCGTTCCCGTACTTGCTCCAGGTTCATTATGTCTCTTTCGGGAGATCGACCCAGCCGGGAAGTTCCTGAGAGCCGGTGATCAGGCGGGCACCATCCTGGAGCGTGAGATAGGTCCACGCCCACTGGCGAAACACGCCGAGCCGGTTGCGGAAGCCGATCAGGAAGTAGATATGGACCATTAGCCACGCGAGCCAAGCCATGAAGCCACTCCAATGAGCTTTGAATGGCCAGACGACATTCGCGACGGCTGCCTTGCGGCCAATGGTGGCCATATCGCCCTTGTCGAAGTAGTGGAAAGGCTTGACCAGAGCGCCCTCGGACCCGGCCTCCCGGCCAACAAATCCCCCGATGCGGTGAGCAGCGTAAGCTCCCATCTGCATGGCGGGCTGAGCGACCCCAGGGATCTGGCGGCCGTTCTCTTCAACGTGCGCCAGATCGCCGCACACGAATATTTCCGGGTGACCTTTGGGGTTGAGGTGCTCGTCGACCAGCACGCAGCCACGGCGGTCGGTTTCGACGCCGAGCATACGGCCAAGCGGCGAGGCCTGCACACCCGCAGCCCACAGTGTCACGACCGCGTCGATGCGCTCGTCGCCAACCATGACGTAGCCGGGCTGGATATCGGTTACAACGGTTCCGGTGCGGATCTGGACGCCAAGCTCCTCAAGCTGCTGGCGGGCTTTGGCCTGCAGGTCCGGCGGATACATGCCGAGCACATGGGGCGACCCCTCCAGGATCAGCACCTTGGCTTCCCGCGTATTGATGTGCCGGAAGTTGTTGCGCATGTAAAGGCGAGCAATATCGGAGATGGCGCCGGCGAGTTCGACACCGGTTGGCCCACCGCCGACGATCACGAAGTTAAGTGGAGGATGCTCGCCGCTCTCCATCATTTGCCGTTCGGCCAGCTCAAATGCGAGCAGCACGCGACGGCGAATCTCGGTTGCATCCTCGACGGTCTTCAGCCCAGGCGCGAGCTTGGACCAGTTGTCGTGACCAAAGTAGGAGTGAGTGGAGCCGGATGCGAGTATGAGGTAGTCGTACGTCAGCTCGGAGCCGGTCTTCAGGTTTACCAGCTTGCGGTCAAGATCGAATCCGATGACCTCATCCATCAACACCTCGATGTTCGGGCAGTCGCGCACGATGGAGCGGATGGGCTGGGCGATGTCGGCGGGCGAGAGGACGGCGAGGGCCACCTGATAGAGCAGCGGCTGAAAGGTGTGATAGTTCTTGCGATCGACCAGGGTGACGTCTACCGGGAGATCCCCAAGCACCTGCGCGGCGTTGATGCCGGCGAACCCTCCACCGACAATCACGACCTTGCGCCGCACCCGGCCTGCGGACTGTGCAGCCTGGACCTCGATTGCCTGCTCGTTCATCGCATCTCCTTTGTTTATATCGCTCAGTTATCTGATGCCGTAGAACTGACCCTGATGCGGAAAGGAGTCGAGGCCCACCGTTACGGCATGGGCGGGAGCGAAGAAATAGCATAGTCTCAGGAGAGCGGCCCCGCGGTGTCTTCCATTAGCCAAATCGTGTCCCTGGACGGCTCGACCGCGCCTGCGAAACTGCCTACGCTGCGGGAGTTCTTCTCGCCGGGCGGCCTACTCTCTCGGTCCAGCCTCGCCTTCGAACACCGTAAGGGCCAGTATGAGATGGCGAAAGCCATCGAGCAGGCGTTTGCGGACAAGCGACACCTGATCGTGGAGGCCGGAACAGGTACGGGCAAGACGCTCGCCTATCTCCTACCCGCACTCCGCCTGGCACGCGAGACGCAGAAGCGGGTGATCCTTTCCACCGGGACAAAGAACCTGCAGGAGCAGCTGTACTTCAAGGACATTCCTTTCCTGGAGAGCCTTCTCGGTCCACTGAAGGTTTGCTACATGAAAGGGCGCGGCAATTACCTGTGCCGGCACAAGCTCTACGCACTGCGTGACAGTCCCCTGCTCTCCGGGCTGGAGGAGATCTCGCAGTTCCATGCAATCGCCGCCTGGGAAAAAACGACGGAGAGCGGGGACCGGGCGGAGATCCAATCGCTGCCAGAGAGTTCCGCCCTGTGGCCCAAGCTGGATGCGCGCGGCGAGGCGTGCCTGGGGCAGTCCTGCCCGGATTGGGAACGCTGCTTTATTACCGCGATGCGGCGCAAAGCGCTCGAATCCGAAATCATCATCGTCAACCATCATCTGTTCTTCGCGGATATGTCGATCAAGTTGCAGGCTGCGGGAGCACCGGACGCAGGCGTACTCCCGGCTGCGTCAGTAGTCGTGTTCGACGAGGCGCATGAGTTGGAGGAGACGGCCAGCAACTACTTCGGCATCGGGCTGAGTACGCAGCGTTTCGATGAGCTGGCACGCGATGTAGAGACGATGCTGAAGGCGAAGAACGCTTCGACGCCCGCGATCGAGAGCGCGGCGGCGACAATGCGGGAACGCGCGCGGCAGTTCTTCTCCGCGCTGCCTTTCGAGTCAGCACGGACGTCGGAGGCATCCCCAGTGCCGGGGCTGGGGCGGATGCCGTTTGAAGGCCGCGCTGACTTTCTGGAGGAGCGTGGCGACACGTATACCGATACCCTCAACGCCGTAAGTCGCCTGCAAGGCGAGTTGGAGCGGTTGCGCGATGTGGAAGAGGCGCCCGGGCTGCGCAAACGCGCCGCTGACATTCAGGCGCACCTGAACTTTCTATTGGAGTCGACCGATCCGAACACAGTGTTCTGGATTGAGCGTCGCGCGGCGGGAGGAGTGCGCAACCTGGCGCGCACGCCAGGCATGGTGAGTCACCACACCCATCTACAGGCCACACCCATTGATGTGTCTCGTCTGCTCGCCGAGGCATTGTTCGATGCCTATGACTCCGTGGTACTGACTTCGGCGACGCTGACAGTTGCGTCTAGCACAGGAGCATCCGGCTTCGAGCACATCTCGCGCAGGCTTGGCCTGAGCTTTGCGCGGGAACTGGTGGTGCCCTCGCATTTTGACTACCCCAAGCAGGCGCTGCTGTACCTGCCGAAGGGAATGCCGGATCCGCGCGACCAGGACTTTTTCGTGCAGGCAGCCGAACGCACCCGGCGAATGCTGGAGATCACTCGAGGCCGGGCGTTCTGCCTGTTCACCAGCTACTCGCAGATGCGAGCCATGCACGACCGGCTTTCGTCAGAGCTGCCGTTTCCGCTGCTGCTGCAGGGTATGGCGCCGAGACATGTTCTGCTGGACGAGTTTCGCGACACTCCAAACGCGGTGCTGTTCGGGACTTCGAGCTTCTGGCAGGGAGTGGATGTGCAGGGCGAACAGCTCTCATGCGTGATCATCGACCGGCTGCCGTTCGCGGTTCCCTCCGACCCGGTAGTGAAGGCGCGGATGGACGCCATCACCGATGCCGGAGGGAACGCATTCTTCGATTACCAGGTGCCCTCGGCGGTGATCACGCTGAAGCAGGGATTCGGAAGGCTGGTGCGCTCGCTGAACGACCGCGGCGTGCTGATGCTCCTGGACCCCCGCATTCAGCGGCAGCGGTATGGACGAGTCTTTCTGGAGTCCCTGCCACCCTATCGGGTGACGCAATCGATGGAGGACGTGGAAGCCTTTTTTTCGCAGGGCTAGGCGGGTTGCGAAGTTGCGGCGAGAGAGAGCATCTCTCGAATTGCATTCAGCACCAGCTCAGGCTCGTCGAGATGCACCCAGTGGGCGCTGTGATCCGCGAAAACCTGGCGAGCGTCGGAGCTAAGGTCGCGGAGTTGAGAGCCCCTCAACGGCGTAGCGGTGGCGGGCGTAAGCACGACTACGGGCAGACCGAGCGGTCCGAGACGGAGTGTCTCCTCGACGGCTTGCGGCACTGAGGTGAGGTAGCTCTCGAGCGTGCGAAAGAACTCCGGACGCGACCAGTTGGCGACCACGCTGGGCCATACCTCGCGGGGCATTTTCCCCACCTCGCAAAGCATGCGGTCCATCAGGTTCTGTGCGGGCTCACCTCCGATGCGGCAGAGCACGCGGGCGAGGCGAGCAGAGCCGAGTAGCGTAGAACGCATGAACAGCCGCGTCAGGCCAAAGCGGGCGGCGATGCGCCCTGCGCGCGCGAGTCGGATTCCGCGCGTAACAAATGCCGCCTGCGCCGGATTGAGTGGCGGCCAGTCCTCCGCGCGCATGGGATCCACCAGCACCAGTCCAGTCACCTCACCAGGCCACTCGGCAGCAAACTGCCGTGCGACCAGGCCGCCGAACGAGTGCGCAACCAGTAGATACGGTGGAAGCGCTCCGGCGGCCGCCAGAAGTGCGCGAAGCTGGCCGGCCAGGCTCCTCGGCGTCGTCGGGCAGGCCGGTCCGGTACTCCAGCCCAGCCCGGCGCGATCATAGCTGAACGTATGGGCATCCCCCGAGAGCGCGCGCTGGATGGAGCTCCAGTTCTGGCTCGTGGCGCCGATTCCAGACTCGAACACAATGGTGGCGCCGAACGCTGCGTCCTGCTGCCCGGACGTCACGTCCTGCACATAGAGGGACTTAGATCCGACGCGCACCACCCGGCCGGCCTTCGAGTAGCGGCGGCGGTCAGCTTGTTCGGTGAGCTTTTGATAGATGACGCCGGCTGCCGGAATCGCCGCCCCCGCCGCCATTAGCCACCATAGTTTGCGCATACGAGTCCCTGGACTATTTTTTCACGCAATTGCAACCGGATACACCACGCGGTTGCACATTATGCAAGCCAACGGCGAGAATAGCCAACGAAACGGCGGAGGAGAATGGATGGGAATCGATCATGATCGGACCGCAAAATTAACGACGACGCCTGACAAGGCTGGGCCGGACTCCGAACTCTCCGGCGGCGAACACGGAATCAGCCGGCGCGATTTTCTCGCACAGCTGGGCGCGGCCGGTGTGGTGGTAACATCTGCTCCCCTTGCGGTAGCCGCCGAACCTGCCGCCGGCGCACCGGCTGCAGCAGCCGGCCATGAGCTTCACACAACTCCAGTGGCGGTTCACCTGGACGTGAACAGCCAGGAGCACGCGTTGCAACTGGACGCGCGCACCACCCTGCTGGATTGCCTGCGCGAGAACCTGAATCTGCCGGGCACCAAGAAGGGCTGCGATCACGGCCAGTGCGGCGCCTGCACGGTGCATGTGAACGGCAAGCGCGTGAACTCCTGCCTGTCGCTGGCGGTGATGCATGAGGGCGATCGCATCACGACCATCGAAGGGCTGGGCTCGCCCGAGAAGATGCATCCCATGCAGGCTGCGTTTGTAGAACACGACGCTTATCAGTGCGGGTACTGCACCTCCGGGCAGATCATGTCCGGGGTGGCGCTCTTGCAGGAGCCCTGGGGCAAGACCGACCAGGATGTGAGCCACGCGATGTCGGGAAACATCTGCCGGTGCGGGGCGTATCCCAACATCGTTGCCGCGGTCCAGCAGGTGCGGAAGCACGCATAGGAGCAGGCTATGAACGAGTTTCAGTTCCATCGAGCAACTACGCTGGCCCAGGCAGTGGAGTCCGGCGCGCAATCAGGCACTGCCCAAATGGGCGCCGATGTCCGCTTCGTGGCCGGCGGCACCAACCTGATCGACCTGATGAAGCTGCATGTCGAAAGCCCGCGGCAGGTGGTGGACATAAACGGATTGCCGCTGGACCGGATTGAGCGTCTGCCGAATGGCGGTCTGCGCATTGGCGCACTGGTGCGCAACGCTGCTCTGGCGCACGATCCTATCGTGATGCGCGATTATCCGGTGCTCTCGCAGGCGCTGCTCTCCGGCGCCTCGCCCCAGTTACGCAATATGGCGACGACGAGCGGCAATCTGCTGCAGCGCACCCGTTGCCCCTACTTTCGCGACGTCGCACACGAGTGCAACAAGCGCAATCCGGGCTCGGGCTGCGCGGCCATGGACGGGTATAACCGGACGCTCGCAATCCTGGGCACAAGCGACGCCTGCATCGCCACCAACCCGTCGGACATGAACGTGGCGCTCACCGCACTTGAGGCGACCATCCATGTCCACGGCGTCAAGGGCGACCGAGCCATTGCAATCCGCGACTTTTACCTCCTCCCCGGCAGCACGCCGCAGAGGGAGACTGTTCTCGAACCCGGCGACGTGATCACCGCCGTAACGCTGGCTCCGCCCGCTCCCGGATCGCGCTCCGTGTATCTCAAGCTGCGCGATCGCGCCGAGTACGAGTTTGCACTGGCCTCGGCCGCGGTAGTTGCGAGCGTCCAGGGGGGCGCGATGCGGCGCGTTCGCGTCGCCATGGGCGGAGTGGGCACGGTGCCCTGGAGATCGACGGAGGCCGAGCAGGCGCTCGAAGGTAAGCCGGTGAACGCCGCGGCCTTCCGTACTGCTGCAGAGGCCGCTCTTGCGCAGGCGCGGCCGCGGCAGGAGAACGCGTACAAGGTAGAACTCGCAAAGCGCTGCCTGGTGCGCGCCCTGACGCTTGCCACAACGCAAGCCTGATTTTGAGACTGATTCAGTCGAGGAGAATAGGATGCTCAGCTATCTGTTTGAGCCGGATGAAACAAGCCCCCAGCAGCCCGAAGCGCCGGCCTACTCGCCCTCCTCCGTCATTGGAGCCTCGGTCGACCGTATCGACGGCCCGCTGAAGACGACCGGCCGAGCCATGTACGCCATGGACTACAGCTTCCCCCACATGGCATACGCGGTGGCCGTCAGCAGCACCGCCGCGAACGGGACGGTCCGGAGCATCGACACCAGCAAAGCGGAAAAGATGCCCGGTGTCGTGCTGGTCCTGACCCACGAAAACATCAACGCGACCTTGCGCATCCCGGATGGACAACGCGTGGGACGTATCAGCGAGAGCCGCGGGCCGCTGGAAGACAACACGATTGGCTACTGGGGCCAGTATGTCGCGCTGGTTGTTGCGGACTCATTTCAGCAGGCGCAGGCGGCCGCCGCAGCGGTCAAGGTCGACTACGACGTGCAGAAACCGAACGTCTCTCCGGAGTTGAACGATGAGCACGCGCTCAATCAGCGGGTCAACAGCAAGCGAGGCGACGTGGAGTCCGCGTTTGCGTCGGCCCCGGTGAAGGTGAACCAGACCTACGT
>Ga0068855_100005398_pt1 | contig 15594 bp, 15 predicted proteins | sample KBSCornC52_FD_66592 | JGI IMG/M metagenome (GOLD analysis project Ga0068855, IMG submission 66592) | Corn rhizosphere microbial communities from Kellogg Biological Station, Michigan, USA - KBS Corn C5-2 | ecosystem: Host-associated > Plants > Roots > Rhizosphere > Soil ...
CGCGAAATCACCTCGGCCGAGCCACCTGAAACGCCATCCAACCACGACCACCACATCGAAGACCGCATCGTTTTGCTTGCAGCATTGGCGAAAATGCCGCCGCGCCAACGCGCCGTCCTGGTGCTGCGGTTCTGGGGCGACCTCGACGTCGCCGATACGGCAGCAGCACTCGGCTGCAGCGAAGGCACCGTGAAATCGCAAACCGCCCGCGGTCTGACCCATTTGCGCGCACTTCTCAGCGAGCCCGAAAATCTCGCCGGCTCGCGACCGAAAGGACGATTCTCGTGAACGACGAAGAATTCGCACGGAGCATCTTCGCTCGCGCTTTCGAATCAGGGACGACGGGCGAACCGCCGACGTTGCCGAGTATCGAACGGATCGCCGCGCGCGGGCGCCAAGCCGCCCGCACCCGGCAAGGCGTCTACGCGGCGAGCAGCGTCGCACTGGCCGGCGTGGTGACCGCCGGGGTGGTCAGCGGGCCCAGTCTCATCGGACTTGGAGGCGGCTCCGGCGAGACGTCGTCCGCCGGCCAGCCGGCCGGATCCGTCAAAACGTCGGGCAGCGCAACCACGTCCGCCCCGATCACGGTCAAGGGAAAGACCGTGACGCAATGCCCAACGCCGCCACAAGCACTCGCCTGGGCCTCGCTAATCAAATCGCATCTGCCTGCGGACGTGGGCATCACACCCAGTAGCAAGCCGACCAGCAGCAAGGCATCGTCGTCCCCATCTACGACATCGTCCGCATCTAACTTTGTGACGTCGACAGCTGGCGCCGCAACGGCGACATCCGGCGGCGTGAGTTGCGTGATACTGCCCGACGGTTCGACGCTGATGGAGTCGATATTCGCCCTTACGCCGAACGGGGTTCTCCAAGTCGAGGTCAGCACCGGGCAGCCGAACCGCAGTGCCTCCCCGTCGACGGGTACTTCCAGCCTTAGCAAAGAGGATGTCGCGAAGCTCCAGGCACTCAAGTCAGACCTGGCGGCGGCACATGCGTCTGGCGCATCCGGCGGCTCCGGCAAGCCGGCTCCCGGTGGCACGGGCGTTGATGCCTCGAACGCGTCGGACACGGCCAAGCCGCCAGTTTCGGCTCCTACCCCCGTCTGCTCCGACGTCAAGACCGGCGAACAGGTGTGCGCCTCGAGCGTGGCGAAGGGCGGCTACACCGGCTTCGACATCGAACTGACGCGCACCTCGCCCACGCCGCTGCGGGTCGAGGTGGCCGCCAGCACCCCCGATACCGGCACGGCGCCGTCGGTCGACGCCGCACAGCTGACCGCGATCGCCGAAGCAATCGCGGCACAGTACTGAGCCCCGTTGTCGCCGGAGCGCGACGCCTCGTCTACCTGCGACGTCCCCATCATTGCCTGCGGCATCCCTCACTCGTCGCCTGCGACAATGGGGGAGCCATGACTGAGATTCCTGACGCGATCCCCGACGTCCTCGCGACCCGTTACGCCTCGCCCGAGCTGGCGCAACTGTGGTCACCGCGCACCAAGGTGATCCTCGAGCGCCAGCTCTGGGTTGCGGTGCTCAAGGCGCAGACCGAGCTGGGCATCGCGGTACCGCCCGGGGTCGTCGAGGCCTACGAGTCGGTTATATCGGACGTCGACCTCAACTCGATCCGTGATCGCGAACGGGTCACGCGTCACGACGTGAAGGCGCGCATCGAAGAGTTCTGCGCACTCGCCGGGCACGAGCACATTCACAAGGGCATGACCTCGCGTGACCTCACCGAAAACGTCGAGCAGTTGCAGGTGCGCGATTCGTTACTGGTGATTCGCGATCGCATGGTCGCGGCGCTGGCCCGGCTCGCCCGGCTCGCCGCCGAGCACAGCGAACTCGTAATGGTCGGCCGCAGCCACAACGTCGCGGCGCAAGCCACCACGCTCGGAAAGCGGTTCGCCTCCGCAGGCGAAGAGTTGCTCATCGCGTTCGAACGACTCGAGAACACGCTCTCGCGCTACCCGTTGCGGGGAATCAAAGGACCCATGGGCACGTCGCAAGACATGCTCGATCTGCTCGACGGCGACGCGAGCAAGCTCGCCGAACTCGAACGCCACATCGCCGCGCACCTAGGATTCGAGCGGGTGCTGAACAGCGTCGGTCAGGTGTATCCGAGATCTCTCGATTTCGAGGTACTTACGACGTTGGTGCAAGCGGCGGCTGGGCCCTCGAGTCTGGCCACCACGATCCGCTTGATGGCGGGCAACGAACTGGTCACCGAAGGATTCAAGGCCGGCCAGGTCGGCTCGAGCGCGATGCCGCACAAGATGAACACACGTTCATGTGAACGCGTCAACGGGCTGGCCGTTGTGCTGCGTGGTTTTTCCGCAATGACAGGCGAGTTGGCCGGCGACCAGTGGAACGAGGGCGACGTCTCGTGCTCGGTCGTGCGGCGAGTCGCTTTACCGGGCGCGTTCTTTGCCGCTGACGGGCTCTACCAGACTTTCCTTACGGTGCTTGATGAATTCGGCGCCTATCCGGCCGTCGTGCAACGTGAACTCGACCGCTACCTTCCCTTCCTTGCCACCACCAAGGTGTTGATGGCGGCGGTGCGTCGCGGAGTCGGTCGCGAGACTGCTCACGAGGCCATCAAAGAGCACGCGGTCTCCGTTGCCCTTGCCATGCGGGAGAAGGGCGCCGATCGCAACGACCTCTTCGACCGGCTGGCAAGCGACGACCGGTTGCAGTTGAGCGCTACCGACCTCGCCGAACTCGTCTCGGCGCCCCTCGGATTCACCGGCGCCGCAACGGCGCAAGTCGCCGAGTTCTGCACTCGGGTTGAAGCGATCGCGGCCCATTTCCCTGGTGCAGCAGGCTATTCGCCGTCCGGCATCTTGTAACCCGCGTCGACGAAGTTCTTGATCGATCGCCGCAGTCCGACCACGTCGATGCCATGTGCCGCGTCGTGTTCGGCCGCTGTTCCGTAGCGGCGCAGGTCCCGCCGTCCGACCCCTAAGGCCAACAATCGATGTCGGACGTCGACCAACGCCGTAGCCACCTCATGGGCAGAAGTGCCTGCAAGATATGGCTCGACAAGAATCACGTCGGCCTCGCCGGTCAGTTCGAAGACGGCACGCCGCAAGGCCTGCAACGGAAAAGGCCGCACGGTCGTGATCGGCAGCACCGCGACGTCGAGGCCGTGCGTTGCTTCGATGACGTTCGCAACGGTCGGCCCAACCGCAACCACGACTGCTCTCGGGCGCGTCGTCGGCACAATCCGCAGTCGCGGCACCACGTAATCGGTGAGCCTGATGTAATGCCGACCGCCACCGACGACGGCACCGCGAAGCAGCGGATCGACCTCGTCAAGATGCGCGGGGACGTGCACGTGCCACCCGGGCAGCGTGTCGAAGAGCGCAACGTCCTCGGGCGCGAAATGCGTGGTGCCTGAGCCGGTGTCGTCGTACGAAGCGCCGATGCTGACGACGACAGCACCGACATCCTGGTAAGTCAGGTCGAGCTTCAACTGCTCGTAGGCGCGCGAGACAGCGAACGACGCGTACGAATGCACGATCGGCCGCATTCCGGCCAGCGCCAGCCCACCGGCAGCCGACACCATCAACTGTTCGCGGATGCCCACGTTGAGCACTCGATCGGGATGCCGACGCATCACGGGCCCGAAGGATGCCGACGAGATGTCGGCCAGCACGACCGCCACACGCGGATCGCTCTCGACGAGATCGGTCGCTGTTTCGACGAACTGCTCGCGCATGGTGGCGACCGCGTGCGATCGCGCCGGGCCTGTCGTGGAAGTGCGGCGGATGGAGGACGCGTGGTTGCGCAACTCGAGCGGTGTCATCACATGCTCCCCTTGGGTTCGACGTGTGCGACGACGGCCAGCGGTCTCCCGTCATGGCGCGTTGAGAAAGCAGCCGCGATCTGCTCGTGATCACGACCGTCGACGTCGGTTGCGGCCCACCCCTCGACGTCGAAGCGCCGAGCGATTCCGCCCGGCCAGCCGTGAGTCGATGACGTGTTGTCGATGACGACGACCGTCAGGTTTTCCAGCCCTGCACGCGCGGCGTACGCGATCGCCTCATGATTGCTGCCTTCGTCGAGTTCGGCATCGCCCACCAACACGATCACCCGCGCCGGACTTCCCTGCGCCCGCAGGCCCACCGCCGTGCCGGCGCCGATCGGTAGCCCATGCCCGAGCGAGCCACTGGAGATCTCGACACCATGAATCAGCACGCGGTCGGGGTGATAGCCCAGTGGCGAATCGAAAGTACCCATTGCGCGCAGCCACGCCCGCGGCACGAATCCCTTGGCCGCCAACACTGCGTAATAGGACGCCGGTCCGTGACCCTTCGATAGCAGGAAGCGGTCGCGGTCCGGGTCATCCGCGTGTTGGGGATCGATGCGCAACACGCGGTCGTAGAGCACCCACAACACGTCGAGAGTCGAGGTGGCGCTCGGCAGGTGCTTGGAATCACCCGTGATCTCGGACAGCAGTTGGCGCAGTGCTGAGTAAGGCAGCTGCGGTGCCAGCTCGATCGCCGGTTGAGAGGATGTCGTCGTCATGCGGCCAAGCGTGCAACTTGAAGTTCACTTCAAGTCAAGCATCGCTGATGGCGACTACGCTGAACGTCATGGCGGTCGCTTCGACACTCACGATCGGTGAACTAGCCGAACGCTCCGGCGTGGCGACGTCAACCTTGCGCTACTACGACCGGCTCGGCCTGATCCCTGCCGCGAGATCGTCGGGAAACCAGCGTCGGTATCCGCGAAGTGCTTTACGACGCGTGTCATTCGTGCGAGTCGCACAACGCGTAGGCGTCAGCCTCGACGAGATCGCCTCGGCCCTGGCGACATTGCCAAACGACCGCACCCCGACCAAAGCCGACTGGGAAAGGCTTTCCCGGCGTTGGCACCAGCGTCTCGACGAGCGGATCGCCATGCTCGAGCGCTTGCGTGAACGCCTCACCGGCTGCATCGGCTGCGGCTGCCTGTCCTTGCGCACGTGCCGCCTTTACAACCCCGACGACGAGCTGGCTGCCAGCGGTACCGGCCCGCGCCGGGTTCTCGGCACGGACGACGACGATCACGAGGCGTGAGCGGGCGGGTTTCGTCGTCCATGCCGGATCTGGAAGAGTTGGCGACCGTGACGACCTACACGCACATCGCATCGGGCAAGGTCCGTGATCTTTATGAGCTGGCAGATGGTCGGCTGCTTTTCGTCGCCAGCGACCGGCTGTCGGCGTTCGACTACGTGCTGCCGACGCCGATCCCCGACAAGGGCCGCATCCTGACCGCGATGTCGATCTGGTGGTTCGGCCAGCTCGCCGACGTCGCCCCGAACCATCTGCTGTCGACCGACGTGCCGGCCGAATTCGCCGGCCGCGCGATGATCTGCGAGAGCCTCGACATGATCCCGGTCGAGTGCATCGCCCGCGGCTATCTCACCGGTTCAGGCCTGCTCGATTACAACCGCACCGGCGAAGTCTGCGGAATCCCTTTGCCTGCAGGGCTTGTCGACGGATCACGGTTACCCCAGCCGCTTTTCACGCCGTCCACCAAAGCACCGCGCGGCGAGCACGACGAGAACATCTCGTTGTCGGACGTCGAAACCACGATCGGGGCTGACGCGGCTGATGCGATCAAGCGGCTCACGCTCGCGGCCTATTCGAAAGCCGAAGAGATCGCGCGTGGGCGGGGGATCATCCTGGCCGACACCAAGTTCGAGTTCGGCCGGCGGCCCGACGGCACGGTGGTGCTGGCCGACGAGGTACTCACCCCGGACTCGTCACGGTTCTGGCCAGCCGACGACTACCTGCCGGGCCGCGCACAACCGTCGTTCGACAAGCAATTCGTGCGCGATTGGCTCACGTCTCCGGCGTCCGGCTGGGATCGCAGCTCGGGCGAGGCACCGCCCGCGCTGCCCGACGACGTCGTGGCGAAGACCCGCGAAAAGTACATCGAGGCCTACGAGCGCCTCACCGGCCTCGCCTGGAGCTGAAGGCCGACATGAGCCGTGCCCGGTTGATCAGCCTCGACGATGCGGGCTCGCTCGTACGACTGCTTGTCGAGAACCGGGACTCAAGCCCACACCTCACCCCGCGCCCTCAACGACTCAGTGCTTCCGACGAAGTACGGCCTGCCGTCTGGCTTGACGATGATGTACAGATGTATACGCCGCGGAGCCGAACGAGACCTGCGTACGGGTCAGCCGAGGGTCTGGCCTTTGAAGATCGCATAACCAAAGTGTCACAGCAGCACCGTCGGGGCGCGGGCGTTCTGCGGCGAAGGTTCGTTTGGTTACCTCAACAGGTGAGCGGTCGCTTCAACAGGTGCGCACACCTGTTGAAGCGACCGCTCACCAACTTAACGTGGTCAACCGGACGCCGGCGGCGTCAGCCTTCGGGCGTGACCTCGACGGACACCTTGGCCGAGATCTCGGGGTGGATGCGCACCACGATCTGGTGCGACCCGACGGTCTTGATCGGGGCGGCCAGCTCGATGCGACGCTTGTCGAGGACCGGGCCGCCCGACTTCTTCACCGCGTCGACGATGTCGCCGGCCGTCACCGAGCCGAACAGCCGACCGGCCGTACCCGCCCGTGTCGGCAGCTTCACCGACAAGCCCTCGAGCTGCGCCTTGATTTCACGGGCGTGACCGAGGTCGCGCACTTCGCGCACCTCGCGGGCGCGCTTGATCGAAGCAACCTGCTTCTCGGCACCACGAGTGGCGCGCATCGCAAGGCCCTGCGGTACGAGGAAGTTCCGGCCGTAGCCGTCCTTCACCTCGACGACGTCGCCGGGTGCACCGAGGCCGTTCACCTCAGACGTGAGAATGAGTTTCATCGCAAAGACCCCCTTACCGCGCAGCGCTGGTGTAGGGCAGCAGCGCCATCTCACGGCTGTTCTTCACCGCAGTAGCGACGTCACGCTGATGCTGCGTGCAGTTGCCGGTAACCCGACGGGCCCGGATCTTGCCGCGGTCGGAGATGAACTTCCGCAACAAGTTGGTGTCTTTGTAGTCGATGTAGGAAATCTTTTCCTTGCAGAACACGCAAACCTTCTTCTTCGGCTTGCGCAGCGGAACCTTCGGCATCTCGAATCCTTAGCTGTGTGCCCGTGTGGCAGTGCCTGCCCGGGCGGTTGTCGTCAGGAAAGGGCCGCATGCGACGAAGCTCGTCGCCGTCCGGCTCGATGTTTTAGAAAGGCGGCTCGTCGGAGAAGTTCCCCCCACCGCCGGCCGGCGGCGCCGAAGCCCACGGGTCGTCGGACGCCGAACCCCCGCCGCCGTAACCCCCGCCGCCGCCACTACCTCGGGCGGCCTTGGTGACCTTGGCCGACGCGTTGCGCAACGACGGCCCGACTTCGTCGGCGTCGACCTCGAACACGGTGCGCTTCTCGCCCTCTTTGGTTTCGTACGAGCGCTGCTTCAACCGGCCCTGCACGATCACCCGCATACCGCGCGTGAGCGACTCGGCGACGTTCTCGGCCGCCTGCCGCCACACCGTGCAGGTCAGGAACAGGCTTTCGCCGTCCTTCCACTCGTTGGTGGCCTTGTCGAGGAACCGCGGCGTCGAGGCAATGCGGAAGTTCGCGACGGCTTGGCCACTCGGGGTGAACCGCAACTCGGGGTCGTCGACGAGGTTGCCGACGAGCGTGATGACGGTGTCTCCGGCTGCCATGGCTAGCGCATTTCCGGACGCATGAGCTTCGTGCGCAGCACGGTCTCGTTAAGGTTCAGCTGCCGGTCGAGCTCCTTCACCGACGCGGGTTCGGCGACAATGTCGACGACCGCGTAGATGCCTTCGCTCTTCTTGGCGATCTCGTAAGCGAGCCGGCGACGGCCCCAGATGTCGACCTTCTCGACGGTGCCGCCGTCGCCTCGGACGACGCCGAGGTACTGCTCGAGTGAGGGTGCGACGGTCTTCTCTTCGACTTCAGGGTCGAGGAGCACCATCAGTTCGTAACGACGCATGCGTGCACCAGCCTCCTTCGGACTCAGGCGGTCACGGTCGTTCCGTGACAGGAGGGCACGCGCCCAAGCGCGAAACAGCGCTCAGGCGTCGGGCAAGGATAGCAACGACTCCCCCGGCGTCCGAATTCACCGCCCGCGCCCGGGCTCGGTTGACCACGTTAAGACAGCTGGCGGTCACTTCATGGGGCGCGCGCACTGCATGAAGGCGCCGTTCGCCTGTTGAAGCCGGGGTGGTTGGCGGCAGACGGCGCACCGGGGTGGGTGCTTGGTTGGCGGGCGGACGGGTGGACGGCGGACGGCGCACGACGGGCGGCGCACGGCGGACGGACGGACGGCGGACGGCGCGTGGACGGCGAACGGCGCAGGACGGGTGGCGCACGACGGACGGCGCCCGACGGACGGCGCCCGACGGGTGAAAGGCGTGTCAGAGGTGCGGCTTAGGGTTGACGTTCGTGAGCACGACCCAGCTGAAGATCGGCGCACACGTCGACCAGGAAGATCCGATCGCCGAGGCCAGCGCCCGAGACGCTGACCTCGCGCAGTTCTTCCTCGGCGACCCGCAGGGCTGGAAAGGCCCCGAGATTCGCGCCGGCATCGATCGCCTTAACAGCGCCAACATCGATCTCTACGTGCACTCGCCGTACGTGATCAACGTTGCGACCACGAATAATCGCATCCGTATTCCGAGCCGCAAGCTGCTTGCCCAGCACGCCGATGCGGCCGCCAGTATCGGCGCCAAGGCGCTGATCGTGCACGGCGGCCACGTGCTCAAATCCGACGACCCACACGAGGGCATCGCCAACTGGCGCAAGACGTTCGAGCGCTGGAGCCCGCCGCTCCCGATCTTCATCGAGAACACGGCTGGCGGCGAAAACGCCATGGCACGCGGCCTCGACCGGCTCGCCATGTTGTGGGACGTCGTGGGCGCGTTCGGGGCGGGCTTTTGCCTCGACACCTGCCACGCCCACGCCGCCGGCATCGAGTTGGCTACCGCGGTCGAGCAGGTCACGGCGATCACCGGTCGTATCGATCTCGTACATGCCAACGGCTCACGTGACGCGTTCGGGTCCGGCGCCGACCGGCACGCGAACCTCGACGACAGCGAACTCGATCCGGCACTGATCGTCAAGGTGGTACGCCAGGCAAAGGCGCCGGTCGTGTTCGAGACGCCCAACGGTGCCGCCGGCCAGAGCGCCGACATCGGCTACCTGCGCAAGCACCTCAGCTAGCCGGCCGGGGTCAGCGAAGGGTCCGGTCAGTGAAGGGTCCGGTCAGTGAAGGCTGAAGGCGCGACACGCCAGGTTCGATTCGGGCGACTGGAACAGCCACGACCGATCACTCGGCGCGCACCAGGCCGTTAACCAGCGGCGACGGGCACCGGCTGGTCGTATATGCCCTGCTTGTCGAAGATGTCGGGCGCGCCGTCGAGCACACCGCCGGCTGGGTCGTCACTGCCGTCCATTCGGACGATGTCGTGCGACGGCCGGAAGATATCGATGACGACCAGCACGCACATCGCCAACACCGCGACGTCACGAATCCACAGCGAGACGATGTATGGCTGCCATTCGAGGCCCTTGCCCGGATGGGTCTGGTCGAGCAGATAGAGCCAGATGCCCAAGAAATACAGCGCCTCTGCGAACTGCCAGACGATGAACGCCCGCCACCGTGGCCGCGCCAGCGCGAACAACGGCAACAGCCACAGTACGTACTGCGGTGAGTAGACCTTGTTGACAATCAGAAACAGCGCCAGCGAAAGGAAAAACACCTGCGGCAGGCGCGGGCGCCGAGCGGCGCCGAAGATGACTGCGCCGACGCCGAGCAACGCGATGATCGTCAACGCGCCCTCGTAAATGTTCACGTTCTTCGTAGCGAAGGTGTGGTTGAACATCCGGCTGAACGCGTACCAGATCGATCCCCAGTCAGGCCCGCGCTGCTTGTTGAACACGTAGAACGTGGTGAACCCCTTTGGTGCCGCGATCCACACCGGCACGTCGACGACGACCCAGGCCACCACGGCGCCCGCGAGCATTCTGAAGAACGCGCGCAACTGACGACCGCGCACGCACACCATGAAGAGCGGTGCGAACAAAATCAGCGGATAGAACTTGGTCGCGATCGCAAGTCCGAAAAGCACCCCTGAGAGGAACGTTCGTTTTCGGGCCCAGGCCAGCATCGCGAGCGACGTGAGCGCGACAGCTAGCAGGTCCCAGTTGATGAGGCCGGCGAGAATCAACGACGGTGCCGCGGCAAACATCGCGGCGTCCCATATTCGCCGCCGGTTCGTCAGCGCGGTAGCGATAGCGGTCACCAAAGCCGCGATCATCAGCATGAACCACGTGACGTCGACGAACCTTTGTGCCTTATCGGACGACGAAGCAAAGCTGCCGACGACCTTCGAACCGAGTTCCATCGCGGCACCGATCAGTACCGGATACTCGACGTTTTGGTCCTTGTTCGTGCCGTGCGTGTCGAGGTACGGAATCTTCCCCTGGTCGAGACCCTCGCCGAAGTACAGCGGATACACATCGTTGTAGCAGGCGTGGCTGTACTGGAAACCGTTCCACGGCTGGTTGCGGCAGGGCAACTTCTGCGCGTACATCAGCAACGATGACGCGATCACCAGCAAGATGATGACGCGAAGCGGGGTCCACCAGTTCTGGCCCTGGGCGACATGCCTGCCAAGACGACCTCCCCAGCCGTCGCTCGCCCCGCGCACGAACGGATCTTCGAGACTCGGTGCCGCGATCCGATCGATTGCCGGGTCGACCCTGCGCACTGGAGGCCGTTCGTCCATGCCGTGCAACTTAGCTGACGACTACGGTCCGGCCCCAGTCGCCTGTCCGGCCGCGCCCGGTTGTGTCGGCGACGCCGTGGATGACGGCTTCGGCTTGGCTGCCGGCGAGCCCGATGCCGCCGGCGGCGCAGGAGAAACCGTGGGTGACGCAGTCGCCGATGGCGACGGACCCGACGACGAGGGCGATCCGGTCGGCGACGCCGGTGCCGACGCTGAAGGCGACGAGGGCGGTGCCGAAGACGACGGCGGGGCGGACGGCGGCGGCGCACCGATATGCGCAGCCGGTGGGAATTGCACGACCTTGGTGTGCGCAAGCGCAGCTTTCATGAAAGCTGCCCACATCTGGGCCGGGAGCGTTCCGCCGTAAATCTGGCTGTACCCCGCGATGCCCGCCAACGGTGCATTGTTGTCACGGAACATCGTCACTGCGGTCGAAACCTGCGGCGTGTAGCCGACGAACCAGGCCGACACGTTGCCCGACGTCGTGCCGGTCTTTCCCGCCGCCGGTCGCCCGATCGCCGCCGACTTGCCGGTGCCTGACGTGATCACATGCTCTAACGCATACGTCACGTCAGATGCAACAGCCGGCGAAAAGGCCTGCGTAGTTTGCGGTTTCGCTTGATACACCACCTTGCCGCTCGCATCGACCACCCGTTGGACGACGAACGGCGTGGCTGAAACACCCTTCGCTGCAAAGGTGGCGTAGGCCGCCGCAGCGTCGATCGGATGCGTGGAGTCGCTGCCCAGCAGCATCGAACCGTTATGCGAGAGCTTCGTGGAAGCCGGCAGCCCAGCGGCATGCGCGGCAGCGATCACCTTGTCGACGCCGACCTTCTCGCCGAGTTGCACGAACACCGTGTTCACCGAGTTTGCGGTCGCCGTGACGAGGTTGATGGTGCCGAACTGCTCACCACTGTCATTGACGTACTTTTGCCCGGCAATCGTTTGCGGCGACCGACCGCTGAACGTCGTCGACAAACCTATCTTCGCTTTCAGCGCAGCCGCGAGTACATAAGCCTTGAACGTCGACCCCATCGGCGGAATCGACTGCGTCGCGTCATTGAACGGCCGGGTTAGATAATCAGACCCGCCGTACATCGCGAGCACCTTGCCGGTGCCGGGCTCGACGGCCACCAAAGCGGTGCGCACGTCGGCTGGCACCTTACCGTTGCCCACAAGCGCGTCGACCGACTTCAGCGCTGCCGCCTGCATGGCCGGGTCGAACGTCGTAGTTACCTTCAGGCCGCCGCGGTTCAGCTCGTTTTCGGAAATTCCCTTGGCTTCGAGTTCGCTCTCGACGCTCGACAGCAGATACCCGTTCGGACCCGATAGGTCACCGTTTCCGCGCGGCAGGTACGCCGGGTACGCCGCAGCCGCTCGATCGGCGGCGCTCATCCACTTCTTCTTCACCATGCCGTCGAGCACGTAATTCCAGCGGGCCTTCGAATCGTTGGGATTCAGCGCCGGATCGAGATACGACGGTGCCTGAATAGCGGCGGCCAACACGGCACCCTCTTCGACGTCCAACTTCGAAACATCCTTGCCGAAGTAGGCCTTTGATGCTGCCTCGATGCCGTACGCACCGCGACCGAAATAGATTGTGTTCAGGTAGTCCTGCAGGATCTCGTCTTTCGAATGCGTCTTGCCGATTTTGATCGCGATGAAGAATTCCTTGACTTTGCGGGTCAGCGTGCGTTGCTGGGTGAGGTAGGCGTTCTTCACGTATTGCTGGGTAATGGTCGAGCCGCCCTCGACGAAGTCACGGTGCTTGAGGTCGACGAGCGCGGCTCGCATGATGCCGAGCGGCGACACCCCGGGCTCGGAGTAGAAACTGCGGTCTTCGGCGGCGAGCACCGCGTGCTGCACCGGCAGCGGGACCTGGCTCAGCGGCACCGATTCGCGGTTGCGTGCGCCGACCTCGCCAAGCGGGGTCGTGCCGTCGGCGTAGAAGACCGATGCCGACTGCGCCAGCGAGATGCTCGACGGATTAGGAACCCTGACCAGGGCGTAGCCGAGGGCGAACAAGCCGATCAGCAACAAGATGCCGATCCCGCAGAGCCCGGAGACGAGCCTCCACGACGGAACGAACCGGCGGACGCCGTGCTTTCCGGCACGCGGATAGTCGATCTTCACAGATGGTGAACCTCACGTCGTCTTCGGTGCCCGATGATCTACCCCCGGGCTGGCCCGACGGAACGCGCAGCGAGTGGACCCTAATCAGACATGGCCCGCTTGCGTTGCCGGGGCGCCGCCCGCTCGGGCACCCGCCCATGACCGAGGACGTACGACTCGACGAGGTGGTTCCACGCGCAGTTCTGGCAGACCTCGACGACGTACACGCTGAACTCGTGGATCTCGGTTTCCATCTGAGCCAGTTCGCGGGTGGCCTTGATCCGGCCGCTGTACTGCCCGAGCGCGTCGCCATAGGTGTATGTCACGTGGGTGAGCATTTCTCGGCGGCAAACCGGGCATTGCTCGTCAGTGGGCTCGCCGTGGAACTTTGCCGCCCGCAGCAGGTATGGGTGGGCATCGCAGACGTCGGTCGAGGTGGCCTGCCCACGGAAAAGGGAGACCAGCGTCGCTCGGCGCGCAAGCGAGTAGTCGATCAACGAGCGGACGGTTTCCACGCAAAACACAGTACGCCGGGACGACGAAGTGCCGCCGTCCACGAAGAGTTCGTCACCCGTTCAACCGGGACCCGGTAAGCAAGAGAGCCGCGGGTGGTCATCGCCATCCCGGCGTAAGGTTCGACCGCCGGTCGACCTCGACGAGGAGGCGCGCATGGCGACGCCGGGAGTAGCGCCGTCGAACCCGGGCGACGCTGCCGCGCCACCTGGTGCACTCACCGCAAGCGGTGCTCCGATCCAACCGTGGCCCGCGCTGTGGGCGCTGTGCCTCGGGTTTTTCATGATCTTGGTAGACGCGACGATTGTCTCGGTCGCGACGCCCGCCTTGATGCACGGGCTGCATGCGGGTGTCAACGCCGTGGTCTGGGTGACCAGCGCATACCTGCTGGCCTACGCGGTGCCGCTGCTGATCACCGGCCGGCTCGGTGATCGGTACGGCCCAAAGAACCTCTACCTCACCGGTCTGTTCCTGTTCACGGCCGCCTCGGCGTGGTGCGGGTTCACCGGGACGATCGAGCAGCTCGTCATCGCGCGCATCTTCCAGGGCTTCGGTGCGGCGATGATGGCGCCGCAGACGATGGCCGTGATCACCCGAGTCTTCCCGGCCACGAAGCGTGGCCAGGCGATGGGCATGTGGGGTGCGGTAGCCGGTGTCGCGACGCTGGTCGGCCCCATCCTGGGTGGCGTGCTCGTCGACGCGCTCGGCTGGGAATGGATCTTCTTCATCAATGTGCCCGTCGGCGTGGTCGGCTTCGTGCTCGCCTGGCGGCTGGTGCCTGCGTTGCCGACCCATCCGCACCGGTTCGACCTCATCGGCGTCGGGCTCAGTGCCGTCGGCCTGTTCTTCGTGGTGTTCGGCATCCAAGAAGGCCAGACCTACAACTGGTCGGCAGGAGTCTGGGTCCTGATCGTCGCGGGTGTCGTCGTCCTCGTCGGCTTCGTGATGTGGCAGCGGTACAACTCCGGCGAGCCGCTGGTGCCGCTGTCGTTGTTTCGCGACCGCAACTTCTCCCTGGCCAACGTCGCGATTACCGCCGTTGGGTTCGCCATCACCGCAATGGGCTTCCCGATCATGCTTTACGCGCAGGAGGTTCGCGGTCTGAGCCCGACGAAATCGGCAATGCTGCTCATCCCGATGGCCGTCTTATCGGGCGCGCTCGCCCCGTTCGTCGGCAAGCTCGCCGATCGGGTGCACCCGCGCTACGTCGCCGGGGTTGGGCTCGTCTGCTTCCCCGCCTCACTCGGGTGGCTCGCTGCCGTGATGAAGCCCGACGCCGCTGTCTGGTCGTTGCTGTTGCCGATCGCGTTACTCGGCATCGCGAACGGTTTCATGTGGTCGCCGCTCAGCACCACAGCGACTCGCAACCTGCCGATGCAAAGGGCCGGCGCGGGTTCCGGCGTCTACAACACGACGCGGCAGATCGGCGCGGTGCTCGGCAGCGCGAGCATCGCAGTGCTCATGCAGTCTCGGCTGGCCGCCGAATTACCGGGTTCGGCCGGTGGAGCTGCCGCCGAGGGCACCGGCATCCGATTGCCGGGGCCGCTTCGGGACGGGTTCGCGACCGCGATGTCTGAGTCGATCCTGCTGCCAGCAGCCGTGATCTTGGTCGCGCTAGTGGCGGCGATGTGCTTCGCGACGCCCCTACACCTACGCCGCGGTGCCGATTCAGGATCGGCCGGGTCGTCCGGGTCGTCCGGCTCATCCAACGAGGAAGCGGTCGGTCGCTGGCCACAGTTAGCGGCGCTCCGTCGTCCGACCATGAAGCGATGACCACCGGCGTTCGGTGACCGACGCAGGTCGCCGACTGACCGCCGTCTGCGGTGTTCTTAGTCCGCAGCTGTCTGCCAGTCCGTCCAGAGGTCACGTGGTCTACGCCCCCACCTGCCGACGCGCGAGTCACGTTGCCGCGTCGAGTGCTTCCTTCAGCTGGCCGGCCGTGACGTATCGGCCGGGACCCGGGAATTTCGTGCCGGGAGCGACGTAAGGCTGCCCGTAGGCGGGTGTGTCCGGCTGGAAACGCCAGCCCTCGGAGAGCCGTCCGACGTCGTAAGCGTCATAGCCGATCGAGTCGAGGAACTCGCTAACCACCTGCTTGGCGTCCTCGTCGTCACCGGCGATTGCCAGCACGGAGCGCTCTGGGTGACCCGGCGGGCGCTGAAGGCTGCCGAGGTGGCCGAACTGAATGTTGTTGAAGGCCTTCACGACGCCTGACTCGGGCAGGTGAGCCTGCAG
>Ga0068855_100005399_pt1 | contig 15594 bp, 12 predicted proteins | sample KBSCornC52_FD_66592 | JGI IMG/M metagenome (GOLD analysis project Ga0068855, IMG submission 66592) | Corn rhizosphere microbial communities from Kellogg Biological Station, Michigan, USA - KBS Corn C5-2 | ecosystem: Host-associated > Plants > Roots > Rhizosphere > Soil ...
CAGCAGGAAGACGTGCTTGATCGTCGACGGGTCACCGAGCCGCGCCGGCACCGGCACCGGACGCGCGCCGCCGTCACCCTGCACCACGTCGCCGTGCCCCCACCCGTTCTGGGCGAAGACCGTGCTGGTGTAGCGGGCGATCTTTCCCTCGCTCGGCAGGGTGAAACGGGTCAGCGAGCCGGTCGTGCCGTGCGTGCCGTGGCCGGTGGCCGGCGTCGTGCCGGTGCCCTTGTTGAACGTGAGCAGCGGGCCGCGGGCGTCGATGCCGCGCGTGTTGGTGACGATCACCTGCTGCCCGGTGCCGTTGCCGACCGTCGCCACCCCGGCCGGGTAGTAGTCGGTCGGCAGCAGCCCGATGAAGCTCACCGGTTCCTGCGGGTTGCCGCCGTAGCGGTATACCGCCACCGCGTTGGCCCGGCCGAGCGTCACGAGCAGGTGACCGTCGTCGGTGAGGGTGACCGCGTCGGGGGCGTACCCGACCCGCGACGACGGCCACGGCCGGGTCGCGATGGTCTGGACGACGCGGTCCCGCGAGGTGTCGATGACCGAAACGCTGTCGCCGTTGGTGTTGACGACGAACAGCGCGTGGCCCGCGGCGTACAGCGCCGTCGGGTGCAGCCCGACGCGGATGCCGCCGACGGCCGCCGACGGGTGCGCGGTGTCGATGACGCTGACCAGCCCGGTCGTGGACGTGCCGAGGTACGGGTTGGCCGGAACGTCCGTGCCGTAGGAGTTGATCGTCGTGTCACCGGCGCGGGCCGGACGGCCGCCCTCGTCGCTGACGTACAGCCGAGTGCCGACGACCGCGATCTGGCGCGGTGCGATGCCGACGTTCCAGGTCTGCTCGACCGCGCCGCTCGTGGGGTCGAGCGCGACGACGGTGTTCTGGCCGTTCACCGGCACGTAGAGGGTCGAGCCGTCGGCCGAGTAGACGGAGCGACCGGGCAGCGCCGAGAGGCCGCCGACCGCCGGTAGGGCGATCGTCGTCGGCGTACCGAGCGTCCCGTCGGCGTTGACCGGGAACCGGGTCACGCCGTTCGTCTGCGACAGCCAGAGGAACTTGCCGTCCGGCGAGTAGGTCGGCCCTTCCTGGCCCACGCTGCCGTCCGACAGCTTCTGGTTCACGCCGGCCGCTTTGCCGACGGTCCAGATGAGCTTGTAGCTCGCCAGGTCGAAGATCTGCAGCGCCACCGAGCGGTCGGCGCTGGCCGCGGCGAGGAACCGGCCGTCCGGGCTCACCGTCGAACCCATGAACTTCCCGAAGTTGGTGACCAGCCGGTCGCCGAGCGGCTTGAGGATCTGGTCGCTCGAGACCTGAAGGCCATCGGCGTACTCGCTGCCGACCTGGTTCCCGCCGAAGCCGTCGGTGGAGGCGGAGGCGGCGGCCGTCCCGGCCACCATGACCGTGATCGCACCGGCGGTGACGATCGTGCGCCGGCCGAGCCGGAGTTGCCTCCGGGCCGGACGGCGGTTTCGAATGACGTGCATTCCTATCCCTTCGCGCTGCCGCCGAGCAGGTCGACGTCGCCGTCGAACTGCCAGAGCGGGTTGGGGGCATCCCCGGTGGGTGTGCGGACCTGGAAGAAGCCGTTGACCGACTGCGGGCCGTCCCCGTCGGCGACGTAGCGGCCGTCGGACGTGACGTCCAGCTGGTAGATCGCCGAGCCGGTCACCACCGCACCCGGGATGTGCCACGACACGACGCAGCGCCAGTCGTTCCCGGGCCCGGAGTCGGCGACGAGCGAGCCGCCCTTGTCGCAGCTCGCGGCGGTGCGCAGCTGCTGCTCGGTGACGTCCGGCCGGTGCAGCTGGTGCGCCTGCCGGCGGTAGAGGTGCGCGTACGCGGTGGCCAGCGAGCGTTCGATCTTGGCCTTGTCGATGCCCGATCCGACCGCGGGGGTCGCCGCCGCGACGGCGGCGCCGCCGGCCAGCAGCAGCGCGACGAACGGCACCCCCGCCTGCACGACGAGCCGTCGACCGGCTCCGTCGTAGGCGACGTCGGTGAAGTTGCGCCGGGTGAAGATCCGGAAGGCGAGCGCGCTCGCGACCACAGCCCAGACCACGCTCACGAGGACGCCCACCAGAACCGTTCGCACCTGAACGGATTCGGTGAACAGCCCGCGCCAGGAGATGAACGCGTAGCTGGGCAGCGCGGCCCGCACGATGGCGGGCATCGGCAGCATCTGGGCGAGTTGCAGGGCCAGCCCGAGGACGGCCGGCGCGAGCAGCCCCATCGGCGAGCGGCCGAGCGCGACCGAGCCGAGCAGGCCGACGGCCGCGAAGGTGAGCGTCGGCGCCAGCGCCGTGGCCCACGCCAGCAGGACGGCCCCGGCCGCCGCGCCGCCGGACATCGCCTGGCCGTCGAGGCCGATCAGCGGCCGGTTGCCGACCGCGGCCAGGCCGCCGACGATGCCGGAGGCGGCCAGCCCGACGACGAGCACGCCGATCACGGTCAGGCTGGCCAGCGTCTTCGCGGCGAAGATGCGCCGGGGCGAGCGGACCGCCACCAACAGGTGCCGCCACGTCCCGAGCCGATCCTCGACGGCGAAGACGTCACCGGCCACGAGCGAGGTCAGGAACGGCAGCACCCAGCTGCAGCAGAACGACAGGACGACCAGCGAGCCGGCCCAGCCGGTCTGCCCCATCCAGCGGCCGAAGACGGTGTCCGACGGCAGCGAGCTCTGGCGGCTGACGACGGCGACGAAGCCGGCCGGGCCGATCCAGCACGCGAGCAGCAACAGCCGGATGCGCCACTGGGCGAGCAGCTTGACGAGCTCGAAGCGGTAGCCCCGCCGGGCCGGCACCGGCCGGCTCACCGCAACGGGAGCGGTGAGCGTCGCGGCCGTCATCGCGCCGTCCCGTCGGTCAGTCGCAGGAACGCCGCCTCGAGCGGAGCGATCACCGGCGCGAACTCGCGCACCGCGACCCGGGCGCCGACCAGCCGCACCACCAGCTCGTCCAGCGCGTCGGTGCCACCGCGCACGAGCAGGGTGCCGGTGTCCGGGCGACCCAGCAGGTCGTCGTCCGGGAGCACGCGCAGTCCGGGCGTGACCGCGGCGACGGCCCGGGCCTCGTCGCGATCGGAGACCCGCAAGCGGTAGTCGAGCTCGTCCGTCTCGGCGGCGAGCTTGGCCACCGGTCCGCTGAACACGATGCGCCCGGTCGCGAGAATGGTCACCTCGCTGCACAGCGCGGCCAGGTCGTCCATGCGGTGGCTCGACAGGACGACCGCGGTGCCCTCGGCGGCGAGGGCCGTGAGCACGCGGTGCACGTGCCGCGTGCCGGCCGGGTCGAGGCCGTTGGCCGGTTCGTCCAGCACGAGCAGCCGGGGCCGGGTCAGCAGCGCGGCCGCGAGCCCGAGGCGCTGCCGCATGCCGAGCGAGAAGCCGCGGACCCGGTCGTCGGCGACGTCGGTCAGGCCGACCCGTTCGAGCGCGCCGGCGACTCCGTCGCGACCCTCGCCGCGCAGGTCGGCCAGCGCGGCCAGGTTCTGCCGGGCGGTGAGTGACGGGTAGAGCCCGGGGCCGTCCACGAAGCCGGCGACGCCGTCGGGCAGGGCCAGGCTGCGGTGCAGGGGGACGCCGAGGATCTCCAGCGAACCGGTGTCCGGCCCGGCGAGCCCGAGCAGCAGGCCGAGCAACGTCGTCTTGCCGGCGCCGTTGGGCCCGACCAGCCCGTGCACCTGGCCCGCGGGGATGTCCAGATCCACGCCATCGAGAGCGACGACCTCGCCGAACGCCTTGCCGATCCCGCGGGCCCGAACGGCGGGGCTGCTGTCCATTTGTGTCCTCTGACGTCGTTTGCGGCCTAACGGACGCTATGGAACGTCTCTGGACGGGACGGGGCCCCCGATCGAACGGTTCGTGAAGCGTCGGCGACCGGGGGGCGACCGCCGCCCGCGGTCAGTCCTCGTGCTTGAGCTGGGGCCACACGCGCGGCCAGCCGCCGACGGGTGCGACGCAGGCCACGATCAGCTGGCCCTGCTCCTCGTTGTCGACGCCCACCCGGTTGTCGAGCCGCCCGAGCCGCTGGCACCGGCCGAACAGGCGCGCGGCGAAGGTGGCCTCGCCGCCGACGATCAGCGCCGTCGTAGCCGACTCCGGTGGCCGGCCCTGGAAGTACAGCTGGTTCTGCGGGCTGTAGACGCGCGGCAGCCCGCGGGCCGGCCCGTAGCGGTCGAGGGCGCCGGCCTCGCCGTAGTTGCTGGCGACGAGAGCAGTGTTCTCGCGCATCCGCTCCGGGAGCCGCCGGTAGGCCGCCGCAACCTCGTCCACGTAGGCCGGCCACCCGACGGTGTCGCGCGCGGCCTGGTTGACGCCCGGGATCGGGGTGTCGCCGAGGTGGCCGACCGGGACCAACGGGAGGGCGATGAGCGCGTCGATGACAGCGTTCACCGCGCCGAGGGCGAGGACGGCCGTCCATCGCCCGTGCGCGCCGCGGCCCAGCCAGTCTGCGAGCGGTACGCACCCGAGCCCGAACAGCGCGCCGACGAGTCCGAACTCGTAGTAGGGCTGCGACCCCATCACGAACACGAGCACGAGCAATGCCGGCAGCGCGGGCGCGAGGAAGCGGATCGGCCGCCACGGCGGCCGGCGCCAGGCGGCGACGAGGCCGGCGATCCAGACCGCCGTGAGCGGCGGGCCGAGCAGCAGCACCAGCAGCGGCCACATGCCGACCCGAACGTCACCCGCGTTGTGCGCAGCCAGTTGGCGGCCGAACTCCAGCTGCGGCCAGCCATGCGTGGCCTGGTAGGCGACGTTGGGCGAACCGACGACCGCCGCGGTCACGACACCGAGCAGGACGGGGCGGGACACCAGCAACCGGCGGGGCCCGGTCAGCAGCACGCCCGCGGCCAGCGCGGCCAGCAGGACGACGATGAGCAGCTTGTTGTACCAACCGACCCCGACCAGCGCTCCGGCCCAGATCCAGCACCGCGGGTCGGGCCGCAACTGGGCGCGGACGATCAGCAGCAGCACGCCCAGCCAGACCGGCGCATCGACGCTGGCGGTCAGCAGCACGTGGCCGGTCACGAGCGGGAACGCGGCGAAGGCATAGCCCCACGCGGCGAGTGCCTGCGCGCGCCGTTCCCCACCCGCCTCGCGCGCGATCGCCGCAACGAGGACGACCGACAGCGCGGCGGACAGGGTCGCCGGAATCCGCAGCGCCCAGAGATGATCACCGAACAGGACCCGCGTCCCCCGCGCCAGCAACGGGGTCAACGGCGGCTGGTCGAGGTAACCCCAGCCCGGGCGCAGCAGGCGGAAGTACAGCTCGTCCCGGTGGTACCCGTACGCCGCGCTCGTCGCGGTGAGCACGACCGCCTGCACCAGCGCGGCCGCGAGGACGGGGCGGGCGGCGAACCGCGGCGGCACCAGTGGCTCGTCCATCGCGGTCACTCTGGCACGTGCGGCGTCGGTTACGGCCGGACCGCTTCGGGCGCCGGGTGACGCGACGACGCCAGCGGACGCAACCGCAGCTCGCGTCCCGGGATGCGGCCCGTCACGCCGGCCCATGCGCTGGATCGGTCCCGCCGCAGCAGGGCGCCGTCCCGCTCGTCGGCGGTCGGGAAGCTGGCGGTCCAGACCACCGCCTGCTCCTCGCGCACCGGCAAGGCGGGGAAGCCGTTCGGGCCGGGATGCGACCGCCACATGGCGACCCGCGTGTCCAGCTCCTCCTCGAGGACGGCGTGCACCTCGGTGACCAGCCACTGCTCGAGTTCCTCGTCGCCGTCGACGAGGCAGACGCCGACGTGGACGCGATGCTCGCCCGGCGCCGCGACGCGCGGTACGGCCGGTGCGGGCCGGCGCGGCGGTTCGGTGGGCCGGAGCAGCAGCACGTCGTCACTGTCGATCATGGTCGCATTGGCGCGGATCGCGTGCTCGCGCCAGACGGGCCCGGTGTAGAAGCTCGTCAACGCCTGCGTGCGCTGTTCGAGGTCGGAGAATCCGCGCAGCCAGACGAACCGGTCTTCGTCCGCCTCGTCCTCGAACAGTCCACCGAGCGTGATGCCGACCGCCTCCTGCCCGGTCACGAAGTGCCGCTCGAACACGTCGACGAGGTCGGCGCGGCGGCCCGGGTGCAGCGTGTACTGCCGCAGTTCGACGATGGGCGTGTCGACGAGACCAGCCGAATGTGCAACAGTCATGATTGCGTATTAGACGCGCCGACCTCGCGTGCGGCAAGCGGATACGACAGGGAGCTCGGCATGAGCGCGAACAGCCGCCTGACGACCGGTGTGCACGCGTTGTGCTGGCTCGAGCTGTCCCGCCGCCGCGGCGAGCCGGTGCTCAGCTCCGAACGGGTCGCGGCGAGCCTGCGTAGCCATCCTGTCCTGGTCCGCCGCTGCCTGGCCGAACTGAAGGCGGCCGGTCTGGTCGAGTCGACCCGCGGCCCGGGGGCGGGGTGGCGGCTGTCCCGACCGGCCGCGGAGGTGACGTTGCTGGACGTCCAGCGGGCCGTCGACGACCAGCCACTGTTCGCCCTGCACCCGCACGAGCCCAACCCCGAATGCCCGGTCGGCGCCGGCATCCGGCCGGTGCTCGGCGCGGTGTACGGCGAGATCGCTCAGGAGGTCGAGCGGCGCCTCGCCGGGCAGACCGTCCAGGACGTGCTCGACCGGACGCTTGCGCAGCCGGCGCAGGCGTAGGACCTACTTCTCGAGCACGCGGAACGCGATTCGGCGGGTGCCGCGCTCCTGCATCAGCGCGATCCACAGCGGCAGGGCGTGGTCGACGGCGTCCTGCTTGCCGGCCCCGAGGTAGACCGGCCGCAACCCGACCGCGGTGATCAGCTCTTCGGTCGCGGCGCGGTCGGCGGCGTCGGCGGTCGCGAAGAACAGGTCGGCCGGGCCGCCGTCGAACTCCGGCTCGGCGAAGTTCTCCCAGCCGAGGGAGTTGAATGCGCGCACGTATCGGACGCCGGGAACGGCCGCGACGATCGGGCGGTGCGCGTTGGCGACCGGGTCGCGCAGGTTGTTGGTGGCGTCGATGACGAGCGGGCCGGCGAGCGCGGCGGCGTGCTCGGTGAGGACGTCGTCCACTGCTCCCGCCGGTACCGCCAGCAGGACGGCGTCGGCGCCGGCCAGCGCGTCCGCGATCTTGGCGACCGTCGCGCCGGGCGGCGGATCGATCTGGCTCGGGTGGCGGGAGCCGAGCACGACCTCGTGCCCCGCGCGGGCCCACGCTGCCCCCAGGGTCGAGCCGATGTTGCCGGTTCCGATCACGGCGATCCGCATGCTGGTTCCTCCTTGCCGGGCGCGTCGTACCCGAGACAACCTCGGCTCCGGCCGCGCGATTCCGGCCGCGGCGAAGCGCGCCGTCCAGCGCCTCGGCTTTCCACCGCAATGGACTCCGCGCCGCCCGCGACGCCGGTTCCGCTCACCCCGCCGGCCGCGAGCGACCCAACACCACCACTACACAGTCGCGTATTTGCTTTGCTCACCAATACTGAGCATTTGCCCACTCGGGGTGAGCAGAGCAAATATCGAGCGGCGCAGTGTGGGAGGCCCGGAATCCGGGGGGGCCAGTGCGGGCCGCGACGCCCGGCACGACCACCATCACGGCGCCAAGAACTAACGGAAAGCTCAAACCGGCGGCGAAACCGGCGCCGAGGAGCGCCGCCGTATCGCGCCGCCCGGCCGCGCTGCCATAGTGACGGCCATGGCGCTGCACCGCGGATCCACCCACCACCCGGCCGAGCAGTCGGACGCGAACCCGTTCGTCGGGGCGGCCAATCCGGCGCGCGGCGAGGCGATCGCGGCGCCGCGCGCGCGGCTGCTCGACGATCCGGTCGAGGCGGACGTCGCGTACCAGCTGATCCACGACGAGCTGTTGCTGGACGGCAGTGCCCGGCTCAACCTGGCCACGTTCGTCACGACGTGGATGGAGCCGCAGGCGCGCACGCTGATGGACGAGTGCGTCGACAAGAACATGATCGACAAGGACGAGTACCCGCAGACCGCCGAGCTCGAGCGGCGGTGCGTGTCGATGCTCGCCGACCTCTGGCATGCCCCCGACGCCGAGGCGGCGACGGGCTGTTCGACGACCGGCTCCAGCGAGGCGTGCATGCTGGCCGGGATGGCGTTGAAGCGGCGGTGGGCGGCCCGCACCGGAGCCGACGCGAGCCGGCGGCCGAACCTGGTGATGGGCGCGAACGTCCAGGTGTGCTGGGAGAAGTTCTGCCGCTACTGGGACGTCGAACCGCGGCTGGTGCCGATGGACGGCGAGCGGTTCCACCTCGACGCGGCGACCGCCGCGGCGGCGGTCGACGAGAACACGATCGGCGTCGTCGCCATCCTCGGCTCGACGTTCGACGGCAGCTACGAACCGGTGGCCGAGATCGCGGCGGCGCTGGACGACGTCGCTGCCCGCACCGGGGTGGATGTGCCGATCCACGTCGACGGCGCCTCGGGCGCGATGATCGCGCCGTTCCTCGACCCCGAACTCGTCTGGGACTTCCGCCTGCCGCGGGTCGCGTCGATCAACACCTCCGGACACAAGTACGGGCTCGTGTACCCCGGCGTCGGCTGGGTGCTGTGGCGCGACGCGGACGCGTTGCCGGACGAGCTGATCTTCAACGTCAACTACCTCGGCGGGCAGATGCCGACGTTCGCCCTCAACTTCTCGCGACCGGGCGCCGAGGTGGTCGCGCAGTACTACACGTTCTTCCGGCTGGGCCGCTCCGGCTACCGCGCCGTCCAGCAGGCCGCCCGCGACGTGGCCATGCACCTCGCCGACGAGATCAGTGCTCTCGGTCCGTTCCGGCTGCTGACACGGGGCGACCAGTTGCCCGTCCTGGCCTTCACGACGGCCGACGGCGTGACCGGCTGGGACGTCTTCGCCGTCTCGCGGCTACTGCGCGAGCGCGGCTGGCAGGTGCCGGCCTACACCTTCCCGGCGAACCGCGAGGATCTCGCCGTGCTGCGCGTCGTCTGCCGCAACGGGTTCTCCCGCGATCTGGCCGACCTCTTCCTGCTGGACCTGCGCAACGCGGTCACCGAACTCGAGCAGGGCGATGCCGCACCGAGCGGACCGTCCGGCTTCCACCACTGAGCCGGACGACCGCGGGCTACGGCCGGGCGGGGAAGATGCCCTGCAGCGCGATGATGAAGGTGACGGTCAGGTACGGCGGCATGTTGTTGTGCGGCAGGCTGCCGCCGGTGATCCCGGTGCTCATCGGGCTCATCGACTGGTTCGGCGCGGCACCGGAGTACATGTTCGTGCCGACCCGGCCGAGCAACGCACTCGCCCACAGCGCGCCGTCCGGCGTCGTGGTGTCCCCACTGGCGTCGACCGCGTTGACCTGATGGGTATGCACCGGCATCTCGGAGCTGATCAACGTCACCGACGCCTCCCCGCCGACTTCGCCGAGGATGCGGGAGCTCAGCCCGGGGCCGTCGCCCTGCTGCATCGGTGCGGTGCCGGTCAGGTCGGGCAGCCCGAAGGTGACCCGGCCGTCCCCGCCGTAGTTCGTACCCAGCAACGAGAACAGCGCGGTGTTCTGCGAGATGGACATCAGCTGGCCGTTGCACAGCGCCCAGCCGTTCGGTGCGAAATCGCCGGCGAACATCCGGATCTCGGCCAAGAAGGGATCGGTCATCGAAAGGCTCCTCGTTAGCCGGTCTAGTTGCGCGACGGGAAGATGCCCTGGAGGGCAATGATGAAGTTCAGTACGAGGTAAGGCGCTTCGTTCTCGTGCGGCTGGTTGCCGCCGATGGTGCCGATCGCGGCGGGACTCATCACGGTGTTCGGCGTCGGGTAGTACTGCACCGAGCCGTCGGCCGGCGCCCACACCGTGCCGTTGGGGCTGGCGTCGTTCGCCGTCGCGGCGCCGAGCGCCGGGTGATTGTGCGCCGGCATCTCGTTGCTGGTCAGCACGTGGCTCGCCTCGCCGCCCCGCTCACCGAGGACGAAGCCCTGGCCCTGGTGGATCGGCAGCCGTCCCTGGAAGTTGGGGAGCGCGAAGTTCACCCGGCCGTCGCCGCCATAGGTCGTGCCCAGGATGGAGAACAGCGCTTGGTTCTGGTTGATCGGCAGCAACTGGCCGTTGCAGAACGTCCAACCCTTGGGGGCGAAGTTGAACGAGATCACCTTGATCTCGCCGATGAACGGGTCGCTCATGAGTGGCTCCGGAGGTTGGCGGCGATGATCAGTTCTGCGTCGGGAAGACGCCCTCGGTGGCGATGATGAAGTTGAGGCACAGGAACGGCGGCATGTTGTCGTGCGGCTGGTTGCCGCCGGCCGGCGTGAGCGCCGCCGGGTTCATCGTGGTGTTCGCCGGCTGCGTGGACGTGTAGCCGCTGAGCGTGCCGGCGCCCCACACGTTGCCGGCCGGGGCCGGCTGGTTCGCGTTCGGGGTGTTCGCATTCGCCGCGTGCGTGTGGACGGGCAGTTGTTGCTGGGTCAGCGTCACCTGCTCGACGCCGCCGGTCTGCCCGAGCACGTAGCTCGAGCCCTGGTGGTACGGGATCCGGCCGGCCAGGTTGGGCAGGGCGAACGTCTCCTGCCCGTCCCCGCCGTACGTCGTGCCGATCAGCTGGAACAGCACGTCGTAGTCCGCGATGGGCAGCAGTTGTCCCTGGCACAGCAGCCAGCCGAGCGGGGCGAAGGTGCCGGCGAAGATGCGGATCTCGCCGATGTAGGGACTGCTCATCGCACTTCTTCCTCGAGGTGGGCCGGTGGGTCGGGGACGGGGACGGCCTGGAAGATCGCCTGGAACTCCAGCGGGAAGCGGTCATCGCCCGGGCGCCGCGCCACCGGCACCAGGAAGATCGCCTCGGGCCCGAAGCCGTCGGCCGACACAGCGTAGGTCCCCTGGGCGTTCGGGGCGTCCGGGCCGACCTTGAAGATCAGCGAGAACGCGCCCGGCCCCACGACCGTGCACTCGGTCAGCACCATCGGGGCGCGGCCGCCGGCCGGCAGCTCGAGTGCGAACTCGTCGCCCACCCGCTCGGCGAAGTACGCCAGCCCGAGCCCCGAGGGCGTGGTCATCGCGAACCCTCGAGGACGTCCTCGGCCGACCAGCGCATCGCCAGGTACCCGTTGGCCGCGCCCGGCTCCTGGACGAACCCCAGCCGGCGATACAGCCGCTGCGCGTCCTGGTTGGCGGCCCAGACCGACAAGGTCAGCGGGACGCCGGCCCGCGCGGCCTCGGCGCAGAGCTGGCCGAGCACGGCACCGCCGATGCCGCGACGACGCCACTGCGGCCGGATCGCCAGATCGAGCAGCCGGTGCTCGCGCGGCCCGGACCAGAGGTAGCACCGGCCGACCGGCTCGGGCCGGCCGTCCTGCTCGACCTCGATGATCCGGTCGACCGCATCCGGCGCGTTGCGGCGGTACTGATCACGCTGCGCGTCGAACTGCAGGCGCACCAGCTGATCGCGCACCGGCTCCGGCAACAGCTCCAACTCCGGGCGCGACTGCGCGAACAACGAGCGCAGCAAGTCGTCGTCCTGCGCGCCGGCCGCTCGCCACGCGATCAGGACGTCGTCCTGCGCCGGATGGTTGGCGATCCGCGCCGGCTGGAGACTTTTGCGCAAAAACAAGATCCTCGCCGCTATTGGTGTGGGGCGTATCGGTATGTACAGTCGGCAGGCTAGTTCACATTGATCAAACATGCTAGGCGCCACTTGCATCGGTCCCACCCCGGTGCGGGCCACCTTGCTGGCACGAGGGACGGGACGCAATGGGCCGACGCGGCGCACCCAAGGATCACCCCACGAAGCCGGACGGCGGCCGGATCAGCGCCCGCACGGCGCTGGGCCGGGGCGCGGTGGCGCTGAGCCTGTTGCTGGCCGGCCAGTTCGTCGTCGGATCGGCCCCGGCCGCGGCGGCCGTGACGCTGACGGTCTCGACCACCGGCGACATCGCCGCCAACGCCGGCGACTGCGCCAACAGCAGCACGACCGTCCCCTCCCCGCTGAGCCTGCGCGAGGCGACCTGCATCGCCAACAACTACGGCAGCGGTCAGGCGGTCACCATCGACGTCCCGAGCGGGACGTACACCCTCTCCAGCGGCGAGTTGCAGCTCGGCAAGGTCGCCGGCTCGAACATCACGCTCAACGGCGCCGGCGCGGCCACCACGATCATCGACGGCAACCACGCGAGCCGGGTGCTCGACCTCGACCCGAACGTCACCGGCGGCGTGACCACCAGCATCTCCGGCGTCACGATCACGAACGGACGGGACGGCACGTTCGGCGGCGCCGGCATCATCGCCGGCAATGGCGGGGTCGGCTCGGCCGACTCGCTCACGATCTCCAACTCGGTGATCAGCAACAACCAGGCCAACTTCGCGGTACCGACCGCGAGCAACAAGCCGGGCGGCGGCCTGCTGTTCCAGGGCGGCAGCGTGACGCTCACGAACGACACGTTCAGCGGCAACCAGTCGTTCTCGAGCGCCGGCTCGGCCGTGTTCTACCAGGCCGTCGGCGCCGCGACCGGGCAGACCTTGACGGTCACCGGGACGTCCTTCACCGGCAACGCGACGGCCAACTCCGGCGCGTCCGGCATCTCGGGTGGTGCCCTCACCGTGTCGGCCGGCGCCGGCGGCGGTACCTACAACGTCACCGACAGCACCTTCACGAACAACACCGCGAGCTCGACCACCGCCGAGGGCGCGGTCGGCGCGGCGATCTTCCACATGACCGGCAACCTCACGGTCACCGGCTCCACCTTCACCGGCAACGCGGTCAGCGGCTCGGGTGCGGTCGGTGGCGCGATCATCTACACGGCCGGCCCCGCGGTGATGCACTACGACCGGTTCGTCGGCAACACCGGCACCGGTGCCGTCATGACCAACAGCGGCAGCGGGAGCGCGAACGTCACCGAGAACTGGTGGGGTTGCAACACCGGTCCGAACACGAGCGGCTGCGAGACGTCCTCCGGCACCGGCATCACCGCTGCCCCGAGACTGGTGCTCACCGCCACGGCCAGCCCGGATCACGTCATCGGCCCGAACGGGACGGCGACCGTGACGGCGTCGCTGCTCACCGACTCGGCCGGCGGCGCGATCAGTGCGGCCAACCTCGTCCCCGCCTTCGACGGGCTGCCGGTCAGCTTCGCCGACCCGGCGGGCGACGCCACCGTCACCAACTCGCCGGGAGCGCACAGCGTCAACCTGAGCAACGGCGCCGCCAGCATCGACTACCACTCCAACACCACGCTCGGGCCGGACAACGACCTGGTCTCGTTCGACAACGGCGCGGTGAGCGCGCAGCTCGAGGTGGACGAACCGCCGGCGATCACCAGCGCCAACACGGCCAACTTCACCGTCGGGACGGCCGGCAGCTTCACCGTCACGACGACCGGGTACCCCGCGGCGACGGTTTCGAAGAGCGGCAGCCTGCCTTCCGGGCTGACGTTCACCGACAACGGGGACGGCTCGGCCACGCTGTCCGGCACCGCCGGGGCCGGCACCGGCGGCACCTACTCGCTCGACCTGACCGCGGCCAACGGCGTCTCGCCGAACGCGACGCAGACGCTGACGGTGACCGTCAGCCAGGCGCCGGCGATCACCAGCTCGTCCACCGCGACGTTCGTGATCGGCTCGGCCGGCAGCTTCACGGTGACGACCTCGGGCTTCCCGACCGTCGCGACGGTCACCGAGACCGGCACCCTGCCGGCCGGCGTGACGTTCACCGACAACGGCAACGGCACCGCGACGATCGCCGGCACCCCGACCGGCACGGGCAACACCTACCCCGTCACCGTCACGGCCGCCAACGGCGTCTCGCCGAACGCCACCCAGTCGCTGACGATCCAGGTCAATCAGGCCCCGGCCGTCACGCTGAACCCGACCGACCAGACCGTGGCACCGGGCGACTCGGTGAGCTTCACCGCGGCCGCGTCCGGCGTGCCGACGCCGACCGTGCAGTGGCAGCGCTCGACCGACGGTGGCGGGAGCTTCAACAACGTTGCGGGCGCGACGTCGACGACGTACACCTTCACCGCGGCGGCCGGGGACGACGGCAACGAGTACCGGGCCGTGTTCACCAACGGCGTCGGCTCGCCGGCCGTCACTACGGCCGCCACGCTCAGCGTGGGCCTCGCGCCGTCGTTCACCAGCGCCGACCACACCAGCTTCGTGGTCGGCCAGGCCGGCTCGTTCACGATCACCAGCGACGGCGTCCCGAGCCCGACCTTGAGCCGCACCGGCGCCCAGTTCCCCGCCTGGTTGACGCTGACCGACAACGGCGACGGCACCGGCAGCCTCACCGGCACCCCGCCGGCCGGCAGCGCGGGCACCTACCAGTTCACGCTGCACGCGACGAACACGTTCGGTCCGTCCGCGTCGCAGATCTTCACGCTCTCCGTCGACGACTCGCCGGTGATCACGAGCGCCGATCACACCACGTTCACCGCCGGGCAGGCGGGCAGCTTCGCCGTCACCACCACGGCCGGCTTCCCGACCGCCACCGCGATCACCAAGACCGGTTCGCTGCCCTCGGGCGTGACGTTCACCGACAACGGGGACGGGACGGCCACCCTCGCCGGCACGCCGGCGGCCGGTACCGGCGGCAGCTACCCGATCACCATCACCGCGACGGCGACCGGCGGGCTGGCCGACCCGGCCACCCAGAGCTTCACGCTCACGGTGCTCGCGCCGCCGATCCTGACCAGCGCCGATCACGACACCTTCGCCGCGGGCGCGGCCGGTTCGTTCACGGTGACCACGACGGCCGGCAACCCGTCCTCGACGACGCTGACCAAGACCGGCACCCTGCCGGCGGGGGTCAGCTTCACCGACAACGGCGACGGCACCGCGACCATCGCCGGCACGCCGAACGCCGGCAGTCAGGGCGTCTACACGATCACCATCACCGCGAGCAACGGCATCGCACCGGACGCGACGCAGTCGTTCACGCTCACCGTGATCGCGGCGCCGCAGATCACGAGCGCCGACCACACCACGTTCGTGGTCGGCGTCGCCGACACCTTCACGGTGACGACCACCGGGCTGCCGGCGCCGGCGCTGACCAAGACCGGCAGCCTGCCGCCGGGCATCAGCTTCACCGACAACGGCGACGGCACCGCGACCCTCGGGGGCACCCCGACGACCGGTGGCAGCTACACCTTCACCATCACGGCCAGCAACGGTGTCGATCCGGACGCCACGCAGAGCTTCACCGCGACGGTGAACGCGCCGCCGGTGATCACCAGCGCCGACCACACCACCTTCGCGGTCGGCGCCGCCGGTTCGTTCACCGTGACGACCTCGGCCGGCGTGCCGTCCGCGACGACCGTCACCGAGGGCGGCAGCGTGCCCTCCGGCGTGACGTTCACCGACAACGGGGACGGCACGGCCACCCTGGCCGGCACGCCGGCCGCGGGCACCGGCGGTTCGTACCCGCTGACCATCACGGCCAGCAACGGCGTGCTGCCCGACACGACGCAGACGTTCACGCTGACGGTCACCGAGGTACCGGCCATCACCAGCGCCGACCACACGTCCTTCGCGATCGGCACCGCCGGTTCGTTCACGGTCACCACGGACGCCGGCTTCCCCGCCGCGACCACGCTGACCGAGACCGGCGCCCTGCCCTCGGGCATCTCCTTCACCGACAACGGCGACGGCACCGCCACCCTGGCCGGCACG
>Ga0068855_100005401_pt1 | contig 15592 bp, 13 predicted proteins | sample KBSCornC52_FD_66592 | JGI IMG/M metagenome (GOLD analysis project Ga0068855, IMG submission 66592) | Corn rhizosphere microbial communities from Kellogg Biological Station, Michigan, USA - KBS Corn C5-2 | ecosystem: Host-associated > Plants > Roots > Rhizosphere > Soil ...
CCGCCGGTCGCCCGGCCGGCGGTGCCGCCTGCCGCGCCGCCGGTCGCGTGGCCGCCCGCGCCGCCGGTGGCGGCCGCGTCGGTGGTCGGTGCGCCGTGAGGGCTCACGCCGGCGCACGCGAGCACCGAGGCGGTCGAGACCAGAAGCGCCAGGACCTGCAGCGCCTTCACGTCGATCAGTTACAGGTGGTGGGACAGTTGGGACCCTGCAGAACGTTTGCGCAGACGCCGCAGGCGGGCGGCCCGCAGCAGAACTCGTCCGAGTTACAGATCTGGCCGCCGCAGGGCCCGGCACCGCCGGCGCCTCCGGAGCCCGCCACGCCGCCGCTTCCCGCCGCGCCATTGCCGCCCGCGCCGGCATGGCCGCCGGCGCCACCCGCGCCCGCGTGGCCTGCCTCACCACCTGCGCCCGCGTGGCCTGCCTCACCGCCCGCGCCCGCGTGGCCCGCCGCACCGCCGGCCCCGGCATGGCCGCCGGCGCCACCCGAACCCGCATGGCCCGCCACGCCGCCCGCGCCGCCGCTCGCCGTGGTTCCGCCGGTGGCGCTGGTCCCGCCGGTGGCGGTGGTCCCGCCCGTGGCGGTGGTTCCGCCGGTGCCCGATGCGCTGCCGCCGTGTCCACCGGTGCCCGTCGTGGTCGACGACGAACCGCAAGAAGCTTGCAGCGCAAACGCCGTCAGCAGCGCCAGCGCCAATCCCGTCGTCCCCGAGGCCACCCGTTGAATCATCGACGCCCGTCCTTTCGGTTTAGTTAGGAATAGACCAGCAAGGCTCGCATCCGAAGATCGGTCGGTCAAGACAAACCGCGATCTCAGGCAATCACCGCATTTCCAGGCGGGCGGATTTTCGGCCGGAATATCGCGCCGCACGTCCGTTGCCCATCGCGGACGAGCTTTGTCGGTATCGGGCGCGAGGAGGGGTTGGGATGCGTGGCGCAAAGACTGCGGCGGTCGTATTGGTCGTGTGCGGGCTGACGGTGGCGGCGGTCGCCATGGGCTCGGGATGGTTGCGGCGTGCTCCGTCCGTCGAACCGCCGCTGGCCGCGGCGCATCGCCAGGACGATCTGCGGAACGCGGCGCGGGTCGTCCAGCTGGCGGCGCGCGCGGCAGCCGAGCCTCCGGCGCCGGCTGAAAATCCGCCGCCGCCCGTCGACGCCGGCGCGCGCGAGCCGGACGCGGCCGCGCGGAAAAACGGCGAGGTGCGCTGGCTGGTGAACGCGCCCCGCGACGCCCGGGCCGAGGGCACCGTCCTGTGCGGCGGAGAGGTCTGCGCCGCCGGCCAGTTCTGCTGCGGCCCGCCTGCGTGCGGGCACTGCGCCAACCGGCTCACCGGACCGCGCTGTCCGGCCGTCTGTCCGTAAGGCAACCAACGACTCGAGAGCAGGGGGCCGCACGAGGGGGGCGGCATGGGGAGGGATCTGGGGTGACCGGGCGTTAGGGGGAGCTCGGTCGAACGTCAAACGTTGTCACGCAGGAGAACATGCATGTCATTTCAATCAAATCGACGGGTCGCCGTCCTGTCATCGCTCGCTGTCTTGTCGCCCGCGGCCGCCTGGGCACAGGTGTCCACGTATCACACCATCCGGGTCATCGATCCGATCGTTCACAACACGGATGCGTCGCTGAACAACAGCGACTTCCAGCCTGATTCAGAGGACTCGATCGCCATCAATCCACAAAATCCGAACGAGCTGGTGATCCTGGGGTTCGCCGAGTCGTTCAGCTCGGGCTCGAACGGAGCGCTGTTTCACTCGACGGACAGCGGCGCGACCTGGACCAAGACGCTCAGCATCCCGCAGCCGCCCGGAATCAACGGGTTCATCAACGATCAGACGCTCGACTGGGGACGCAACAACCAGCTCGGCTACGCCGTGCTGACCACCGAGAACATCGTGTCGGTCGTCACCAACAATCCCACCACGGCCAGCTCGTGGAATTTCGACGTGGTGGGCGGCGTCACCCAGCTGACGAATCACCTGACCCCGGGCAGCGTCAACGGCGCGGACCAGCCCTGGACGCTGACCAATCGCGATCCGGTCAACGCCAGCCAGGACAACGTCTACACGGCCTATGACGACTTCAACAACAGCGACGGGATCGACGGCCCCGACATGCACGTGGCCGTCTCGTACGGGGTCGTTCCGCTGAACTTCACGGTCGACGTGCAGGTCGGCAACTCGACGGGCGGGATCAACCCCGGGCTGCGCATCGCCAAGGATCCGACGACCGGCGTGATGTACGCGCTGTGGCAGCGCTGCCTGGCCAACTGCTTCGGCGGCACGCCGTCGCCGACCATCAGCTACATGCTGAACCGATCGACCGACGGCGGCCACACCTGGTCGCTGAACGGCAACGCGCAGGGCGTGTCGATCGCCACCGGCGTCAGCACGCAGCCGACGCCGAAGTTCGGGACGGTGAACGCGCTGCTGGGCGGCGTCGATCACGCGGCCGTCGATCCGCGCAACGGCGCCCTCTACTACGCGTACGGCACGCAGTCGAACGGCGTCGACCGCATGGCGATTCGCCGGCTGACGTTCGCGAACGGGAACGTCACGATCGGGACCGAATCGATCGTGACCAACCTGGAGTCGGCCATCCCGCAGGTCGCGGTGGACACGAACGGCACGGTGGGCGTCTTCTTCTACAGCTTCGACGGCGTGGGGACCGACGGTCTGCCCGACTTCACGGCGCACCTGTCGCTGAGCGCCGATCAGGGCGGCACCTTCTCGGACCGGACGCTGCTGGCGTTCGAGTCGCCGGACCCCAACGACGGGACCGAGTTCGACTCGCAGCGCGTGCTGGGCGACTACCAGCAGATGAAGTCGATCGGGACCTGCTTTTACGGCACCTTCACCGCCAACGGCGCGCCGCTGGGCCGGCCCTTCAACAACACCGACCCGATCTATTTCCAGGTCTGCCAGCAGGCCGCGCCGGTGAACCCCTGCGTGCTGGCCACGCAGACGCTCAACATGGGGATCAACGTCGGCGACCGCACCCAGGTCACGGCCTCGGTCGACTCGGGCGGGTTGCTGCAGATCGGATCGTTCGCGACCATCACCGGCAACGTGCTGGTGAACGCGGATGCGTTCATGCGCGACAACTCGAAGGTGGCCGGCAACCTGACGCTGGCCGGCGTGCTGCAGCACCAGAACATCTTCACGATCACCGGCACGCTGACCCAGCACGCCGCGGTCACCATCCCGACCCTGGCCACCCGGACCGTGACCGCCGGGACTGGCAGCCGGACGATCTCGGGCACGGTCACGCTCGCCCCCGGTCAGTACGGCGACGTGACCATCAACTCGGGGGCCCAGGTGACCTTGCAGGCCGGGACGTACAACTTCCTGTCCCTGAACGTGCAAACCGACGTGGTCTTCACCGACAACGCGGCGACGTCCGTCAACGTCGCGGGCGCGCTGACCTGGTCGGATCGGGTCAAGGTGCAGAGCACGCTGGCCCAGCCCCTGACGCTGTACACGAATGCGTCGACCATCCGCTTGGGAACGGACGGGATCTTCAAGGGGGTCCTGCTGGCGCCGAACGCCGCGCTGGACATCTCGTCGCGCACCAGCTTCCAGGGGTGCGTCGGCGCGCACGCCATCACGTTCGAGCCTGACGTGACGTTGAACGGCGGCGGCGCGACGCTGCCCGCCTCGGCCACGATGTAACGCTCAGACGGCGCGGCCGAAACGGGACTCGAAGGCGGCGACGACCTGGTTCGTCGCCCCTTCGAGGCCCAGCGTCCCGGTGTTGACGATGAGGTCGTAGTTCACGGGATCGGCCAGGTTGGCGCCGTAGTGACGGCGGTTGAACGCGACCCGTTCGGCGTCGATGCGCCGGATGGTCGCGCGCGCCTCGTCCAGCGACAGCCCGTCGCGCTGCGCGATGCGGGCCGCGCGCGTGTCCAGCGGAGACACCACGCGCACGCGCAACGTCGACTTGCGCTCGAGGATGAAGTGCGCGCCGCGGCCGACGACCACGCCGCGGCCGTGGCGGGCCAGCGTCAGCACCACCTTCGACAGATTGCGCAGGTAGTCGCTGGGGGTGAAGCCGTCCCGCTTCATGAGGCCCACCACCCATTCGGAGATCCGGTCCTGCAGGCGTTCGTCCAGCGACGCCACCAGTTGCTGGCGCACCTGCGCCACCTCGGCGATCTCCTGGATCAACTCCTGCGAATAGAACTGAAATCCCAGCCGCTCGGCCACCGTCCGGGCCATGGCGGCGCCGCGCGCGCCGTACTCGCGCGACACGCAGATCATCGGCTCTTGGCCCTGCAGCCGCTTGCGCGACGCAATGCGACGCTCTTCTTCCCAGAGCAGGATCTTCTGGTTCACGAGCTGATCGACGCTCCCGATCATCGCCGGCCTCCTTCTGCGTTGGGGTCCCGGATGTGCGCGCGAAAGAGCGAACCTACCGCTGTCCGGAAAGGTGGTCAACCGGCGCCCGTTTCCTTTTGCGACTCGCATGACTAGATCCCAGACAGATTAATTTTGCTTCTGGGGGCGTCGCGATGCGCGCGTTGCGTCGAGCAGGTTGTCTGGCCGGGCTGGTCGGGATCGCCTTTGGTCTTCGGGTGCGGGGACGGAACGCCCGCCGCCGTCAGGACCGGCGCGGACGGCGCCGCCGGCGCCGGCCTGGTGAGCGCGTCCGACGCCGACGCTGCGCCGATGGCTGACGCCGGCGCGTCGCCCACCGGGGGCGCTCCCCTGGTGGCCCCGGCAGACGGCGGGCCGGGCGGCGCCGCACCGGCGGCGGGCGGCAGCGCCGGCGCGTCGACGGGCCTGGGCGGCCAGGACGGCGGCCCGGATGCCGGCCCGGATGCCGGGCCCGATGCCGGAATGGGCGGCGCGGGTTGCGCCGATCTGTTCGACCAGTCGACGCTGCCGCAGTACTGGATCGACATCAGCGCCGACGAATGGTCCAAGCTGAACGACGAGTTCCTGGACATCGCCGACGTCGAGGCCGGCAATCCTCCCGAGAATTACCACCCGATCGTGTTCCACTTCGGCAGCCAGACCGGCGAGACGGTGGCCGCCGCCGCCATCCGCCTCAAGGGGCAATCCTCCTGGGTCGAGACGGTGAAGTACGACGCCATGCCCAAGATGCAGTTCGTCGTCTCGTTCGAGCAGACGGATCCCAAGGGCAACTTCCACGGTCTCGGCAAGCTGCACTTCGACATGCCGCGCGGTGACTGGACGTTTCTGCACGACCGGCTGTCGTACAGCTGGTTCCGCGGGCGCGGCGTGATGGCCCCCTGCGCCAACAGCGGGCAGCTCTTCATCAACGGCGCCTACTACGGGCTCTACTCGGTCGAGGAGCCGGTCGGTCACCACCTGGTCAAAGAGTTCTTCCCCGGCAACTCCGACGGCAACCTGTTCAAAGGCGGGGTCGAGCCCGAGCAGAACGGCGTCCCGGTCGACGGCGCCCGGCTGGCGATGTTTCAGTCGGCGACCGACATCGCGTCGCTGTCGCGCATCGTCGACCTGCCCGGCTCGGTGCTCGAGTGGGCGGGCGAGGCGCTGATCAACGACGGCGACGGCTATTACGGCGGATCCCACAACTTCTACGTCTACGACCAGGGCGCGCAGGGCTACGTCTGGCTGCCGCAGGACATGGACTCGACGTTCGACTGGCTGGCCCTCAACAGCCGGTTCACCGCCGACGATCACCCCCTCTACTGGTGGGAGGGGCGGCAGGTGGGCGCCAACGGACCGGGGACCGCCTTCCTGGCCGTGATGAACGATCCGACCTGGCGCGCGCAATACGTCGCCGCGATCGCCGTCCAGCTTCAGCACTGGGACGTGCCGGGACTGCAGGCGCAGATTGCCACCTGGGCCCAGCAGATCGCGCAGGCCGTCCAGGACGATCCGCACAAGGCCGTCAGCTACGAGGACTGGCGGGAGGCCATCGGGATCGCGCAGGACGTCGTCGCCTCGCGGGCCGCGTTCCTGCAAAGCTTCCTCGACTGCGAGCAGGGCTCCGGCGGCGCCGACCTGGACGGTGACGGCGTGCGCTGGTGCGACGACTGCCGCGACCAGGACCCCACGGTTCACCCGGGCGCGACGGAGACCTGCGGCAACGGCGTCGACGACGACTGCAACGGCGCGATCGACGAGGGCTGCCCGCCCATGACCGCCAGCGGCCCCTGACGGCTCAGCGGCCGTTGCGGAAGCGGGCCACGGTGGTGGCGGGCGGGTTCACCCGGACCACACCGGCGTCGGCGTCCACCACCACCAGATCGTCGGGGCGCAGCCAGCCGAACAGCCCGTGCACCGCCGCCACCAGCGGCCGCCCGGCGCTGCGGGCCAGCGCCGCCGGACCGCTGTTACCGGGGACCTCGCCTTCGACGACCAGCGCGGACGCTCCGGCGGAGATGGCGTAGGCCGTCGCGAACAGACCGGCCCGCTCGCTGGCCAGCATGGCGCCCGGCCGCACCAGCCGCGCGCCGCTGGTGACGGCATGCGCCAGCACGCACAGGTCCTCGATCTCGGCGGCCCGCGCGCCCATCAGCGCGGAGGTGGCCTCGTCGCCGGCCGCCTGGAACGGCGCCCGCGCGTAGGCGCGCGCCAGCTCGGACAGCGCCTTGTGCGGCGCGGGCCCCGCGCAGGCCTCGGCCAGCCGCACCCGGAAGCGCTGGTCGTCCAGGATCAGCGCCAGCGAGGAGATCTCGCGCGCGGCGCCGCCGGTGGCCGTGGCCAGCGCCTTGTGCAGCTCGAGCCGCAGCCGCGTCCACAGCGCCTCCAGCGCGCCGGCCTCCGCGGCCTTCACCGCCGCGCCCGTGTGCGCCAGGGCGGCCAGCGTCGGCAACAACGTGGCGCGGCCCATGGCGGTTCCGGGGACCAGGGCCCGCCCGCTCAACCGCACGCTGCGCCGGTCGCCGGCCTGGGCGCGCTCGCGCTCGCGCGCCTCGTACCGTTCCAGCGCGTGGTTGATGACCGCCGCCAGCGCCGTCGCCAGCACGACCTCTTCCGGGGTGAAGGCGGTGGCCGTCCGGCGCTGCATGACCAGCACGCCGGCCGCCGCGCCCCCGCGCAGGACCGGCACCGCCAGGAGCGCCGGGAACTGCTCTTCACCCAGGCCCGGGATGTACTTGAACCGCTCGTCGCGATCGGCGACCGCCACCGAGACCGGGCGCAGGCAGTCGGCCGCGAACCCCGTGATCCCTTCGCCGCGGCCCAGGTGAACCCGCCCCAGCGCCTCGGCCGGGAAGCCGACGTTGCCGCGCATGGTGAACCGCTCGCCCGCCGGCGCCTCTTCGCGGACGTAGACGCTGGTGACGTCGGCGCGCGCGATGGCCGCGATGTCGCCGCACATGGCGGTCAGCACCCCCTCGAGCGGTTCGTCCTGCTCGCCCAGCGCGATCAGCCGAAAGATGCCGTCCAGCGTGTGGTGATCCCCGCTGTCGTGAACCTGGTACCCGAGACCGCGATTCTCGACGCGCGCCATGGTGGCCCCCTGAGATCCAGCCTACGCCCCGGATGTTTCCGGCATCTTTCGGGCCGGAAAATTCGACGTAAGGCTGCCCGGGTCAGGGAGCCGTCGGGGTTGGGCGCGGGCCGGCGCAGCTCTGCACGACGGCGGGAGCGGTGGTGGCCGCGTCCGGTGTGAACGCGTAGAACACCAGCGGATCCCACGCGTCGGTCTGGCCGGCGGTGACGTCGGGAGCGCCGCAGCCCACCTCGACGTTGTTCAGCGCGTCGATGAACCCGGCGCCCGTGGGGTCCGAATCGGGCAAGCGGGTGGTGATCGGGCCGTACGTCGGATCCTGCCCGGCCGCGGTCACGTCGTGAAAGTAGCTGCTCTCGACCCGCACGTGCGCGCTCATGGTCGAGGCGACGCCGTAGTAGGTCACCTGGTCGAAGAAGACGTTGAACAGGTGAACGGTGCCGAAGCGCACGCGTGGCCCGGCGTCGACGCGCTGGAACAGGTCGTGGTCGTAGGTGACGTGCAGGTGGCCGGTGTCCTCGGCCGCGTTCGAGTCCGAGTGGCCGACGATCCCGGTGTCGCGGTGATCGTGGAACCTGGTCCACGAGACGGTGATCCAGTCGGCGGCGTGGGTGATGTCGACCAGCCCGTCGTACGCGTCGGCGTCCGCGTGCTGCTCGCTGGAGAGGTCGCAGTGATCGATCCAGATGTTGGTCGCGTCGGGACCCTGGACGGTGATGGCGTCGGTGCCGGCGGCGCGCGCGATGGTGAGGTTCTTGATGATGACGTTGCTGCTGCCGTTCAGGTTGAGGCCGCCGCCGGTGAACCCGGACGTGGCGTCCATCCCCAGCACGGTCGTGTTCGACGCGACGTGGATCTGGCTGCTGGTCGACCCCGCGAAGCTGATGAGCCCCCGCACCTGAATGACGGAGGCGCCGCTCTTTCGGTCGGCGTAGGTCTTGAACTGGTCCAGCGCCTGCGGGTCGGACGCGTCGACGGTCACGGGCGGCGCCGCGCCGCCCCCGGTGGTGGTCGCGAACGTCCCGTCCGCCGAGGGATCGGTCGCGAACCCGACCATCGCGTCGAGACAGAACGAAAACGAGGCGTCGGGCAGGACCGGGCCGCTGTCGCGACTCCAGACCGGCTGGATGCGGACGTCACACCCGGCCAGCGCCAGCAACATGACGCAGCCCGTCCCGGCCAAAGAGCGCCCCTGCACGCGTCCTTATAGTAGTCGGAGGGCTGGCGGACGGGTCGTGAACCGTTTGGGCCCCGGCCGGACACCCACAGCCAGAGGAGCCATGGGCGCGCTACTTCGGGTTAATATGGCGCAGGTGGCGTCCCGCGCGCCCATGCCGGAGCTCTCCCTGGACGATCGGGAGCTGGTCGCCGCGCTTCGCCGTGGCGACGGCCGGGCCCGCATGCTGCTGGTCGAGCGCTTCGAGCCGCTGGTCGAGCGGCTGGTGGCCGGCGCGCTGGGCGTCGACAGCGAGATCCCCGACGTGGTCCAGGACGTGTTCGTGGCCGTGCTGGAGGGGATCCACAACCTGAAGGACGCCTCGGCGCTGCGGAGCTGGATCGCCACGCTGGCGGTGTTCACGGCGCGCGGGCGGATTCGCCGCCGCCGCCGCTGGCGCTGGATCCGGTTCGTGGCGCCCGAGGAGGTCCCGGAGGTCGCGGTCTCGGGGCCGCAGGGCGAGACGCACGAGGCGGTGCGGGCCACCTACGCCGTGCTGGAGGGCTTCCCGGCCGACGAGCGGCTGGCCTTCTCGCTGCGGTTCATCTCCGAGATGCAGCTGACCGAGGTGGCGGACGCGTGCCGGGTGTCGCTGGCGACGGTCAAGCGGCGGCTGGCGCGTGCCGAGAAGCGATTCGTGGAGGCGGCGCGAACCCACCCGGCTTTGCGCGACCGGCTGGCGCGGGGTAACCGTTGGGGGCAGGAAGAACCGTGACCCGGGACGACAAGACGACCAGCGCCGCGCTGGAGGGGGTGATGCGCGAGGTGGGGCGCGCGGTGGTGGGCGACGCCCAGCGCCAGAACCTGGTGCCGCAGATCCAGGCCCGGCTGGCCCAAGTCCAGGCGCGGCGGCGGCGGCGGGCGGCGCCGTGGGTCTGGGCCCTGGCCGGTGCCGGGGCCTGCGCGGCGCTGGCCGGCTTCGTCTGGGTGCGCCCGCAGCCGCTCTCGTTCGCGGTGGCGGGCGAGACCGCGCGCGGGCAGGTGGGCGCCTCGATCGCGGCCCCCGCCGCCGCGCCGCTGGCGCTCACCTTCTCCGACGGGTCGGCGGTCACGCTGCCGCCGCGGGCGGTCGCCCGCGTCGACGCGCTGGAGAAGGACGGCGCCACGGTGGCGGTCGACGACGGCACCGTCGAGGTCTCGGTGATTCACCGCGCGCACACGCACTGGCAGGTTCGCGCGGGCGCGTACCGCATCCAGGTCACCGGCACGCGGTTCGCCGCCGGCTGGGACCGGCGGGCGCGGGCGCTGACGGTCACGATGCACGAGGGGGCCGTGCTGATCACCGGCCCCGGGCTGGTCGAGCCGGTTCGTCTGGTGACCGGGCAGCGGCTGCGCGCCAGCGCGAGCGGCGTCAGCCTGGGGCTGGAGAGCGAGGCCGCGCCGGCCGTTGCGAAGGACGAGCCGGTCGAGACCCCGCCGCTGCCGCCGGTCGAACCGGCGCCGGCCCTGGCCCCGCCCGCGCCGGCCCTGGCTGCACCGCGGCCGCCCGCGGCGCACGCTCACCGCGCGGAAGCCACGCACGGCGGCGGGTCGGGCGCGCCCGACTGGCGCGTGGCCGCCGCGCACGCCAACTACCCGGAGGCGCTGGCCTCGGCGATGCAGGCCGGCTGGCACGGCGAATGCGCCAGGCTGGACGCCGACGACGTGATCTTGCTGGGCGACGTGGCGCGCCTGGCCGGCGATCTGGCCCACGCCGAGGAGGCCTATCGGGCCGCCCACCGCCGGTTCCCCGCCGCCGATCGGCCGGTGTTCGAGATGGGGTTGATCGCGTTCGAGGGGCGGCATGATTACCGCGGCGCCGCCGACTGGTTCGCGGCCTACGTGCGGTCGTTCCCGCGCGGGCCGCTGGCGCGCGAGGCGGCCGGCCGCCTGATCGAGGCGCGGTTGAAAGCCGGCGACGACGCGGAGGCGCGGGCGGCGGCCGCCGCCTACCTGCGCGACTTTCCGGGCGGGCCGCACGCCGCGCTGGCCAGACGCACGGTCCATCCTTGACGCGCCGGCGCGCCGGCCTGCGCGCGCTGCTGGTGGTCGCCCTCTTCAGCATGGGTCGGGCGGGGGTGGCGCTCGCCCAGACGAGCGGGCCGGTGCGGGTGGCGCTGCTCTCCGTCACCCCCGACGACCCGCTGGCCGGCCGGATCGAGGCCGAGCTGCGCGCGCTGGGCTTCCAGGTCGAGCGGACGGCGATCCCGCCCGAGCTCCCCATCGACGAGCTGGTGCACCAGCAGCTGGCGGGCGGCGCGCGGGCGGCGGTGGTCGCGGATGGCCACCGCACCGACGTCTGGATCGCCGCCGCCGGCACCGATCGGGTCGGGCTGCGCCAGGAGCTGGAGGTCGAGGAGGCGTCGGGGCTGCAGTCGGTCCTGGCGCTGCGGACCGTCGAGTTCCTGCGCATCAGCCTGGGGCTGGCCACGGCGCCGCCGGTGGTGCCGGTCGCCGCGCCCGCGCCGCCGCCGGTTCCCGTGCCGGCGCCGAGGCGCGAGGTCGATCTGGCGCTGGACGTGTCGGCGGGGGTGCTGGCCAGCGCCAGCGCCGGCGGCCTGGGCCCGTTCGCGGTGGTGGGGGCCAGCCTGCGGGCGCGCCTGGGGCGGCTGCTGGGGATTGAGCTGTGCGGGTACGCGCCGCTCAATGCCTCGGACCAGGGTGGGGGCGACGCGCGGTCGAGCACGACGGTCTGGCTGGCCGGGGGCGGGCTGCTGGTGGCGCCGCGGCGCCCGGGCCGCCGGCTGTCGGCGGAGGGTGGGGTGGGGGGCATGGCGGCGGTGACCCGGTCCGTCGGCCACGCCACCCCACCGCTGGAGGCGGGCACGCGCGACGGGGTGGGCGCGGTCCTCTACGGCCGGGCGGCCGGGCAGATGCGGTTGGGGCAGGCCTGGGCCCTGCGCCTGGACCTTCTGGCGGGCTGGGCGATTCGGCGCCCCGTCATCCAGCTCGACGGCCACGACGTCGTCGCGTGGGGGCGGCCGTTCGTGGCGGCATTGGGCGGCGGCGAAGTCCGCTTCTGAGCCGCCGCGGGCGCGCCCCGACACTGACCCTGGCATGTCGGGTTCGGCTGTCCGGGTCGTGGTGGCCCTTCTCCTGAGCCTCGCCGGCGGCGCGGGCGAGCCGGTCGCGCGCGTCACGCAGATGAACCGCGAGGCGCTGGCGGCGGTCGACAAGCGCGAGTTCGAGAAGGCGCGCGAGATCCTGAAGAAGGCGCTGGAGCTGTGCGAGAGCGCCGGGCTGGACGAGCACCCGATCGCGGCGCGCACGCACGTCCACATGGGGGTGGTGATCCTCGAAGGGTTCAAGAACCGCGAGCTGGGGCTGAAGCAGTTCGCCCGGGCGCTGGCGATCGAGCCGGACATCTCCGTGACCCCGTCGCTGGCGACCCCGGAGTTGATCGAGGCGTTCGAAGAAGCCAAGTCGCGCGCCGCCGGCATCGACGGCGCGCCGCCCGAACCGGCCCCGCCCGCCCCGGCGCGGCCGTCCCCGCCGGAGCCCGCGCCGCGCACGTCGAGGCAGAGCGACGCCGACCTGGTGGCGGCACCCGAACCCGCGGACGACGAGGCGCCGGGCCGCTGGTTCGCCAGCCTGCAGGTGGGCGGCGGCTTCGGCACCGTCTCCGGGCACGGCGAGCTGAACGCCGACACGCCGGCACCGGGATCGGTCGCGGCCGCGCTGCTGGGCCAGCTCTCGCCGGAGGTCGGCTGGTGGCGAACGCCCCACCTGTTGCTGTCGGGTCAGGCCCGGATCCAGGCCGTGACCGGCCCGACGGAGATCGACGCCGGCGGCCGCGTCTACAGCCCGGAGCGCTGGGCGCTGGCGCTGTTCGCCAAGGCCTCGTGGTTCTTCGGCGAGGGCGCGTTCCGGCCGTTCGTCTCGGGGGCGCTGGGGGGCGGGCAGATCCGCCACGTGGTCACCTTCGCCGCGCTCACGGACTGCGGCCCGGCGCGGAACCAGACCTGCGTCGACACGGTGGTGGCCGGCCCGGCCCTGGCGCAAGTGGGCGCCGGCTTCCTGCTGAAGATCGCGGGCGAGCTGGCCGTGGTGGCCGGCGCGAACCTGCAGCTCGCGGCGCCGCAGTTCACCGCCAACGTCGACCTGAACGCCGGCCTGGCGTTCGCGTTTTAGGATGGTGCCGATGGCGACCTTTCTCGACCAGGACTTCCTGCTCGACACGCCGGTGGCGGTCGACCTGTTCCACGGCGTCGCCGCCCGGCAGCCCATCCTCGACTACCACTGTCACCTGCCGCCGCAGCAGGTGGCGGCCGACCACCGGTTTCGATCGATCACCGAGCTCTGGCTGGAGGGCGACCACTACAAGTGGCGCGCCATGCGCGCGGACGGCGTCCCCGAGCGGCTGATCACCGGCGACGCGTCGGACTGGGACAAGTTCGCGGCCTGGGCGCGGACGGTGCCGCACACGCTGCGCAACCCGCTTTACCACTGGACGCACCTGGAGCTGCGGTTTCCGTTCGGCGTGCGCGACCGGCGGCTGGACGCGGACACGGCGCGCGAGATCTTCGACCACTGCAACCAGCGGCTGGGCGAGGACGGCTTCACGGCGCAGGGGCTCTTGCGGCAGTTCGACGTGCGCGTCATCTGCAGCACCGACGACCCGATCGACGATCTGGAGCCGCACCGCCGTCACGCCGGCCAGCCGGGGCGCGCCACGCGTCTCTACCCGACCTGGCGGCCGGACCGGGCGCTGGCGCTCGGCGATCTGCCGGCCTGGAACGCCTGGGTCGACGCGCTGGGGGCCGCCGCGCAGACGTCGATCGGCACGCTCGACGACCTGCGCCAGGCGCTGGCGCGGCGTCACGAGGCCTTTCACCAGGCCGGCTGCCGCGCCTCCGACCACGGCCTGGAACGTGTCCATGCCGCCGACTACACCGAGCGCGAGGTCGCCGCCGCCTTCGCGCGCGCGCGGGCCGGTCAGGCGCCGCCGCCCGACGAGCTCGAGAAGCTGCGCTCGGCGCTGCTCTACGACCTGGCGCGGCTCGATCACGGGCGCGGGTGGGTGCAGCAGTTCCACCTGGGGGCGCTGCGCGACACCAGCACGCGCGGGCTGCGCGCGCTGGGACCCAACACCGGCTACGACGCCATCGGCGACTGGCCGCAGGCGGTGGCGCTGGCGCGGTTTCTGGATCGGCTGGACGCGACCGATCAGCTCGCCAAGACCATCGTCTACAACCTGAACCCCGCCGACACCGAGGCGTTCGCGACCGTCATCGGCAGCTTTCAGGACGGCGGCGAGCCGGGGAAGATGCAGCTGGGGAGCGCCTGGTGGTTCCTCGACCAGCTCGACGGCATGCGCAAGCAGCTCGACGCGCTCTCGAACCTGGGCCTCCTGTCGCGCTTCGTCGGCATGCTGACCGACTCGCGCAGCTTCCTGTCGTTCTCGCGGCACGAATACTTCCGCCGCCTGCTCTGCCGGATGCTGGGCCAGGACGTGGCCGCCGGGCTGCTGCCCGACGACCGCGGGCTGCTGGGCACGCTGGTGGCGGACGTCTGCTTCGGGAATGCGCGCCGCTACTTCGGCTTCGAGCTCTGAGCCTACGGCACGTCGATGTTGGGGCAGCCGAAGATGATCTGCACGGCGCCCGCGCCGTCGGCCTGCACCATCTGGCACCAGCTTCCGAAGATTTGAATGGCGCTGTCGGCGCTGTCGACGTAGGCCCAGCCGTCGGCCTTGCTGGCGTCGTAGGGGACCTTGGTCATGTTGCTGCCCAGGTAGACGCCGGCCTTGTCGGGATCGTTCGGCACCGGCGGCGGATCCTTGAGCGGGAACAGGCAGCTCGAGATCTGCCCGGTGATGGCCTGCAGCGCCGCCTGCAGGCCGGAGGCGTCGTTGGCCAGGTAGTAGTGGCTGGCCAGCGGGTTGGTGCTGGGGTTCCCCTCGCCGCCGGCCTGCGCCAGCGCGTTGAGCCGCGCGTTCGAGTTGGTCTTGGTGGTCGCGATGCCGACCACGAAGGTCGGGAACCCGGCGGACAGCGCGTCGCTGACGGCCTGCACGGCGTAGGGCCCGGCGCTGTCGCTGTCGTTGCTGGTCCCGACGCAGGTCGGCTCGCCGTCGGTGGCCAGCAGCAGGTACTTGGGGTTGGGGTCGCTCACGGTCATGAAGTAGGCCGTGGCGGCCTTGATGGCGTCGCCGGTGGGCGTGCCGTTGCCGTTGGGCGTGGTGGCGGCGATGGTGTTGTTCATGATGGGGCCGTCCTGGGCCGCCATCGGGACGTCGGGCGTGTTGCCGAGCGGTCCGGCGCAGTCGCTCTTGCCGTCGCTGGCCGCCTCCGGAAACGTCTTCAACCCCCACGAGATCGAGCTCTGGGTGGCGGTGACGATCTGCTCCATGGCCGGCACGACGATCTGCCACTTGGTGGTGGTGCTGCCCGACGGCGCGCCCTCGGGCACGTCCTCCATCGAGCCGGAGCGGTCCAGCACCATCAGGATGTCCGCGTTCTTGGGGGTGGGCTGGAACTGATAGAGGCCGCAGTTGTTGCCGCTGCCGCCGCTGCCTGTGACACCGACGTCGCCGCCGGTGCTGGTGCCCGGGCTGCCGCCCGAGCCGGTGGCGACCGCAGCGCCGCCGCCGCCCGTGCCGATTGGCTGGCTGCCGCCGGTTCCCGCTCCCGTCGAGCTGGGCATCTGCTTGGTGCCGGCGCAGGCGAGCAGCGTGGCGACGGCCAAGGCTGGAACGAGCGCGCGCGGGGTCGTCATCAGGCCCGTGAGTGTCCGGACCGGGGGGTGGCAGCTCAGGTGAGCCGTGGCGCGCCCGCCCGGGACACTGGACACCCGGAGGTGCCATCCATGACGCCGGACCTGCGCCTGATCTGGCTTCCGTTGCTCGCCCTGGCAGGCGCGTCCTGCCTGACCCCCGACGGCTATGACCGCAACCGGGCCGACGCCGGGAGCCCCGGCGGAAGTCCCGCCACCGGCGGCGCGCCCGCCACGGG
>Ga0068855_100005402_pt1 | contig 15590 bp, 20 predicted proteins | sample KBSCornC52_FD_66592 | JGI IMG/M metagenome (GOLD analysis project Ga0068855, IMG submission 66592) | Corn rhizosphere microbial communities from Kellogg Biological Station, Michigan, USA - KBS Corn C5-2 | ecosystem: Host-associated > Plants > Roots > Rhizosphere > Soil ...
CAAATGCGGCCGCTGCTGGCGGCATTTGCCTGAAGTCCCGGAGGACGGCGCCCTCTGCGCCCGCTGCGACGAGGTGGTGAATGGCTGAGGAAATGCTGTCCTACAGCCCCGCGGATATGCATGCTGGGCAGATGAGCCACCTCTTTCCGATTCCGGGCGTTCACGAGCGCACCTCCGTTCGCACGGGCGCTCGCGGGGGAGGGCGCGTGCGCACGTCGTCACTGCGAAGATTAGTGAAGATTGGGGAGGCGCGGCTATGAAACCGCGCTTGTTCGGCTTCTCGGTCGCCCTCATTGTGCTGATCCTCGACCAGCTCGCGAAATGGGCCGTCGCCGGTCCGTTGCAGCTTCAGTGGGTCGGCCAGATTTACGTCATGCCGATTTTCAATCTCACCTGGGTCGAGAATATCGGCATTTCGCTGGGGATTCTGAACGCCCACACCGAGCTTGAGCGCTGGTTGCTGGTTGCCGTGACGGCGGCGATCGCGATCGGAGTCGCCATCTGGATCGGGCGCGAAAAGCTTCGCGGGGATCAACTTGCGCTGGGCATGATCCTTGGCGGAGCGCTGGGCAACATTCTCGACCGCGCTCGCCACGGCTATGTCGTGGACTTCGCCGATCTCCACTTCGGTACTTTCCGGCCCTTTTTGGTCTTCAATGTCGGCGATGCTGCGATTAGCATCGGGGTCGCGATCCTGTTACTGCGCGCGTTCCTGGTGCGTCATGAGAAACCTGAGGAGTCCCTTGACCATGCGTAAGAGCCTTTCACTTCTGCTCATCCCGGCGCTTGCGCTCGGGGCTTGCGCGCACCGGCAGGCAAAAAGCGCCGCCGACGAGTTCGACGTGGTCCGCAACGCGCCGCTTGTGATCCCGCCCGATTTCACGCTGACTCCGCCGCCGGCCGGAACGGTAACCAATGGCCCGGAGAATGCACAAAAGCAGGCTATCGACGCGGTGTTCGGCAGTCCCGCACCGCGTAGCGCGCTCGAGACCGGGATGCTGGATGAAGCCGGCCGCGACCAGGTCGCGCTCGGAATTCGCGCGACAGTTGGCTCGCCCAACACCAACATCGTTGACCTTGGCGACATCACGCGCTCAATATTGGTGACGCCGGAGACGCAAACTCAGATCGCCTCATCGCAGGTTCCCTGAGCCGACCTCCCGGGGGGGAAGATTTATGGCCGAAGAAACTCTCTCCACCCGCCTCGTTGAAGTCGAGGCGATGCTCGACCGCTCAAGACGGCGGTTCGAGGAAGGATCGCGGCTGGTCGAGGAAGCGCACAAGGCGCTCGCCGACATCCAGCAGGCGCTGATCGGAAGCCCGATCGCAGTCTCTCGTGAGGAAAGTGAGGAGGCCGCTTCACAGCTTCTCGCTTCGCTCAAGGCCTCGGGAAGTGACATGCCGGACTCGCTGTGCGGCGGCCGCCTTTCCGTAGACCAGATGCAGCGGCTGATCCGGATCGATGGCCACCCCATCGGAATTACCGAGATGGAATATCGCGTGCTGGAGCTGCTGGCTTTTGCCCGCAACAATGTCGTCACTCGGGCGATGCTCCTGAAGCACCTCTATCGCAGAGCCGACGACCAGCCACAGCCCAAGATCATCGACGTCTTCATCTCCAAGCTTCGCAAGAAGCTGCGCAATGCTGCCGGCGGGGCCGAGTTCATCGAAACAATCCCGCAGCGCGGCTGGATATTGCGCGACATTTCGCCTGAAAGCGGCGCCTGACGTTCACCAATTCTTAGGCATGAACCGTCAGAACCGCCGGAATGCTTCACCTCGTTCCCGAATTCTCGCCCGATTTCGAGCCGAAAACCTATCCCGAACCGATTGCCCGGCTGGCAAGCCTGCGCAACGCGCTTCGGGTGGTTGATCAGTTCGGCGGAGGACCGGCTTCGGATTTCGAGGATGACGACCAGCTGACGGCGCGGTGGGAGAGCGCGGGCGAGGCAGCGAAACGCTGCTTCGACCGTCGCTCGGCCGAGATGGTCGCCGTCGCGACAACTGGCCTCGAGATCATTTCGGAGCGTCAAAAAGACGGGATCGATCTCAATCCTGCGGCCAAGCAGGTGATCGCCGACGAACTCCGCGGCGACTTCGAAAAGCTTCAGAAGCTGTTCCGCTAGGCCGGACCGACCGCCTTCGGAGTCGCCGGATCGGCACCCCACTCGCTCCAGCTACCGTCGTAGAGCCGGTTTCGATCATTCCCCAGCAGGTGCGCCGCGAACAGTAGCGAACAAGCGGTGACGCCGGAGCCGCAGGTGGCGACGAACGGCTGCGCGGGATCGATCCCGGACGCGGCGAAGAGGCGCCGAAGTTCATCTGGCGACTTGAACGTTCCATCCTCATTGTAGAGCTCCGCGGACGCCAGATTGCGCGCACCCGGAATGTGGCCCGGTGCCACTCCGGCGCGCGGATCGGGCTCACTCCCCTCGAACCGTGCTTTGCCGCGCGCATCGAGTAGCGGGAGGTCACAACCAGCGAGGATTTGCTCCTTCACCGCCACGTCTCCGCCATCCTTCCCTTCGAACGTGGTTTTGCGCACTTGCGTCTCGCCACGCTCCGTCGGCCGCTCTTCCGCAAGCCATTTGGCCAAGCCACCATTAAGGATCGCTACATTGCGAGCACCAAAGTGGCGGAAGGTGAACCAGCCGCGCGCTGCGGTATGGTGCGGCGAATTGTCGTAGACGACGATCCGGTCGTCACGGCCAACGCCGAGTTCCTCCATCGCCTGACGGAATTGCTCGGTGTTCGGCAGCATGTGCGGCGCTGGATGGGATCGATCCGCGACTTGGTCGATGTCCAGAAAGCGGGCGCCAGGAATGTGAGCCTGGAGATATTCGCTGCGCGCGTCCCGGTCGAGCGACGGCATGAACCAGCTGCAGTCGACTGCGACGAGATCCGGCTCGCCAAGGTGCTGGGCAAGCCATTCGGTTGAGACAAGTGATTCCATTGCGCCTTCCGTCATTGCGAGGAGCATCGCGACGAAGCAATCCAGTTGCCGCAATTCTGGATTGCCACGGCCCTTAGGGCCTCGCAATGACGGTGAGGTGGCGACCCAGGACCTCAAGCTGCACCCGAGCTGGCTCGAACCGCTGCGGAGCGAATTCGGGCAGCCGTACATGGCTGAGCTCAAGAGCTTTCTCCTCACCGAGCGGAACCAAGGGCGGCGAATTTTTCCCAAAGCGGCGAACTGGTTCCGCGCCCTGGACCTTTGCCCGCTGGACAAGGTGCGCGTGGTAATCCTGGGACAGGATCCGTATCACGGGGAAGGACAGGCGCACGGGCTGTGTTTCTCGGTTCCCCCAGGCACACGTCCGCCCCCCAGCCTGGTCAATATCTTCAAGGAGCTGGAGAGCGACCTCGGCGTCAAACCGTCACGGCACGGGTTCCTCGAACGTTGGGCCGAGCAGGGCGTGCTGCTGCTGAACAGTGTTCTGACGGTCGAGATGGGCCGTGCAGCTTCGCATCGCGAGCGCGGGTGGGAGAAGTTCACCGACCAGGTGGTTCGGCTGGTGAACGCGAAGGCGGAACCGGTCGTCTTCATGCTCTGGGGGAGCTACGCTCAGAAAAAGGCGGCGTTCGTGGACACTTCACGCCATCTGATACTGAAGGCGCCGCACCCGTCGCCGCTCAGCGCGCACAGCGGCTTCTTCGGCTGCCGGCATTTCTCCAAAAGCAATGCCTTCCTTAAGGAGCGCGGGCTCACCCCGATCGACTGGGCGTTGCCGGAAACGCCCACCGGCGGGTAAGGCGCGGGCGATGGAACCGAAACATCTCGGCAAGCCAAGCCCCATCCCCTCCTCGCCCGAGGAGGCAGCGCTGGATTATGTGCCGAACCCGCGGCGAGGAGAGCTCTATCTGGTCCGCTTCGCCGCGCCGGAGTTCACATCGCTTTGCCCCATCACCGGCCAGCCGGATTTCGCGCACCTGGTGATCGACTATGCGCCCGGCGAGACAATCGTCGAGAGCAAGAGCCTGAAGCTGTTCCTCGGCTCGTTCCGCAACCACGGGGCCTTCCACGAAGATGTGACCGTCGGGATCGGCAAGCGCCTGAGCGGCGAGATGAAACCGAAGTGGCTCAGGATCGGCGGCTATTGGTATCCGCGCGGCGGAATGCCGATCGACGTGTTCTGGCAATCCGGCCCTGCGCCGGCGGGGCTTTGGATCCCGGAGCAGGGCGTGCAGCCCTACCGCGGTCGCGGCTAAGCCGCTCGGTTAGTGAACGGCGGCGCGTTCTTTCGCCGGCCCTTCCAAATGCGGAGGTGGAACCGCTGCGCTGACCTTGGTCCACAGATAGAGACCGGCGATCACCACAGCAAAAAGCGGAACCGCAGCCCACACCGCCCAGGAATTTTCCTTCACGACAGCGAGAACCCCTGCGCTGTCGCTTGACCCGGCCTTCTCGGCTGCACCGACGAGGGCCGCATAGACGACTCCCATCAGGCTTTCTCCGACGATCAGCCCGGTGGCCATCAACGTTCCGAGCCGCTCGGCGAAGGCAGGGCTTTCCGCCCGAACTGCCCAGCGGTTGTAAAGCCAGCCAAGGAGCGCGCCGAGCGGAATGAACAAATCCACTTCCATCGGCAGGTACATGCCCATCCCGACCGCCAGTGGTGGAAGGCTGAACTTCCCGCCAGAGAATTTCTTCAGCGCCTCATCGACGATGACGACGACGACCCCGATTTCTACCCCGCGAATGATCAGCGACCAGTCGAGGCTGTTTCCGAGCACACCCTGAGCAATCGAACTGATCAGCGCCGCCTGAGGGGCATTGAGAGCATTAGGGCCTGCGCCCGGCATTCCCACAAATCCGAACGCATGGTTGAGCAGGTTCAGAATGGGGGGAATGACGAGCGCACCGAACACGACGCCAATCACCAGTGCGACCTGCTGCCGCCAAGGAGTCGCGCCGACAAGCTGACCGGTTTTCAAATCCTGGAGATTGTCGTTGGCGATCGTCGCTACGCCGAAAATGACGGCAGTGACAAGCAGCGCAAAGGCAACCAGGCTTTTGGTTGCTGCGGCGCCGAGATTCCCCGCAGCGGCCAGCATGATCAGCGATATGCCGAGCGCAGTCAGTATGCCGACGCCGCTGACTGGGCTGTTCGAGGCGCCGATCAGCCCCGCCATGTAGCCGGTGATGGAAGCGATCAGCAGTCCTGCCACAAAAATATAGCAGAGCGAGAGCGCAACCAGCGCCGGCGCGTGCCCCGCGATCGCACCCTGGCTGGCGAAGGCATAGAGCAGCAGCCCGATAGGGAGGAGTGAAACGAGGATCGTGCCGCCGACTATGGTGATTGGAAGGTCGCGCTCCGTCAGCTCAAGCTCCGACCCGCTGCTTCGGGCGCGGCTGGCCGCCATCGCGGCAAGAATTCCGCGGATGATGGGAACAATGACCTTGCCGAGCGCCCAAACGGCAGCGACGAGCATCGTACCGGCGCCGATGAAGCGCACCTGATGGGAAAATGTCGTGCCGATCAATGTGTCGACGTCGCCGCCGGCAGCGACGCCCGCTGCTGCGGTCAATGAAGGCATGAGCCACGCCCAGCTGATGATGATGCCGACCAACATCGCGATTCCGACTGCCATCCCGACAAGATGGCCGACCCCGATCAGCGCCATCGAAAGGCTGGCGGTAATGCCGCTCGCGCCGCTGCCGACGCGGAATGTCTTGCCGGCCGTATCGGTAATGAGCCGCGTCTTGGTCAACGTGTAGTAGATCGCCGCTGCGGCTGCCGCGGCGATGATTGCAGCAAGCCCGCGCCGATTCTCCTCGGCACCGCCGACTCCCGCCCCGACTTTCAGCACCTCGGCGGCGGCGACGCCCTCCGGATAGGGCAAGTCACTGCCGGTCACGAGGGCCCGTCGCAGCGGAACCGAGTACATGACCCCGAGAATGCCGCCGAGCCCGATCACCGCTACGCTCAACCAATAGGGAAAGTCGGTCCAATACCCGATCATGATCAATCCCGGCAGGACGAAGATGATCGCGCTCAACGTCCCTGCAGCGGACGCAATCGTCTGGACGATGTTGTTTTCCTGAATGGTGGAGTCGGAAAACGCCTTGAGCACCGCCATGGAAATAACCGCGGCAGGAATGGAGGTGGCGAAGGTGATTCCAAGCTTCAGCCCCAAATAGACGTTTGCCGCTGTGAACAGGAACGTGATCAGCGCACCAAGAACGATTCCGCGAAGCGTCAGCTCGTTCAAATTCGGCGCGCGTACCGGAGCTGCTTCAGAAGCATTCGCCATCATCGTCCCCTCAATCGTCCCGGGCGAAACATTCCGCCGCGGGAACCGGGCTCAGGTGGCGCCTGATCACACGCCAGCGATCATCGTCATAAACCCACACGTCAGTGAGAAGCACGCAATCCTCCACCGTCTGGCCGAGATACGAAACCCGCCATTTCGCCTCGGTTGTCGCGATCATCACAGACTCGAATTCAACCGAGTCCCTGATCCGGCTTTCGATGTCGAGGACCTTCCGCTTCTCGATCGCCTCCAGCCACTCGTCGCGCGTGAGGATGAACGCCCCTTTCGCGCGCGTTCCGATGAGCGTGAACTTGGGATGCATGAGCGCGCGCAGGTGATCGATGTCGACAGCGCAAAGCGCATCGCGCCATTCGCGTTCAAGAGCTTCGATCAATCCGGATCGCGCAGCGGCCACGGCCCCACGATTGCCAATCCGAGCACGCGACGCAAGCGGAAGATGGACGAAACGTCCTTATCCCTTTGGAATTTCGATGCCCACGAACGCTGGAATATCCGTGCCGCGCTTCACCAGGAGCAAAGCTGTGGTCCGGCCCGCCTTCCTCGCCGCCTCGACGATCGCCGCGACCTGGGCCGGGTTGGTGACGGGTTGCTGGTTCACCGAAATGATCACATCCCCGCGTTGGAGGCCCTTGTCGGACGCATCGCTGTTGGGATCGACGGCCGTCACAACGACTCCTCTGATGCCGGGGGCGATCTTTAAGGACTGAGCGATTTGCGGAGTAAGCGGCTGCAACGACAGGCCCAATGACTGGCTAGTCGGCGGCGCGGGCGTATTGTCCTGAGTGGTGCTCTGGTCGTCCTGTCCAAGCTCCTTGTTCAGCTGCTCCTGCGAAGGGCGCTGGGTCACAGTCACCGGCAAGACGAGATGTCGGCCGTTGCGAACCACTTCGATCGGAATGCGTGAACCGACCGGAGTATTCGCGATCAGGTAGGCGACCGACTGGTCGGATGTAACCGCCTTTCCATTGACGCTGATGATCACATCGCCCTGTTGCATGCCTGCGTTTGCGGCGGGAGTACCGGGCTGGACCGTGCGCACGATTTCGCCGGTGTCCTTCGGAAGACCGAGCGAGCTGGCGATGTCCTCGTCCACGTCTTGAAGCCCGACGCCGATATAGCCGCGCTGCGGCTTCTCGCCGCGCCGAAGGGAGTCGATGACCGGCTTCGCGGCTTCGGCGGGAATCGCGAGCCCGATGCCGACATTGGTTCCGGTTGGAGAAATCAGTGCCGAGTTGATCCCGATCACGCGACCGGACATATCGAACATCGGACCTCCGGAATTGCCCATGTTGATCGCGGCGTCGGTCTGGATGTAGCGATCGAAGGGGCCGCCGCTGATGCCGCGATGGAGGGCCGAGATAATCCCGTGAGTGACGGTGCCGCCCAGCCCATAGGGATTCCCGATCGTCAGAACCCAATCACCGACCCGGGCGTGGGTACTATCCCCCCACTGCACATACGGCAGGTTCTGCGCGTCGATTTTCAGGAGCGCCAAATCCGCCAGTTCGTCGCGCCCGACGATATGGGCGGTATATTCCTTGCCGGTGGTCATGGTGACAGTGACGCTGTCGACCGTACCCGTGCCACTGAGGCTGGCAATCAGGTGGTTGTTGGTGACTACGTAACCGTCTGGAGAAATGATGAAGCCGGAACCGAGCGAGCCCGCCTCACGCGTTCGCGGAGTGGTCCCTTGCCCTTGCGCTTGGCCTTGGCCCTGATCCGGAACCGGGGCTCCGAACTGTCGGAACAGCTCCTCCAGTGGATTATTCTGCTGCTTGACGGTGATTTTCTGCTTGGTCGAAATGTTGACCACTGCCGGCATGACTCGAGCAGCGAGATCCGCGAAGCTGGCAGGGGCACCGGGCTCAGGAGAGATGGAGCTCTGCGTGACTTGCGCGCCGACCGGACCCGTGGCGAGGGAAAAGGCGGTTCCACCCAGAAGGAGGGCCATCGCGACCCCATAGGCATAGCGCACTTTTGCGGACTCCTTCGTCTTCATCGATACTCCCTGATCCGGATCCTGCGGCCCAGTTAGGCGGCGCGCCTGAACGCGAATTGAATGTCGGCCACACCGCGTTAGCGCGTCTGCCCGGTAAATTGTTTCAAATAGTCGTCGTGCGGTGACAGAATGATGGTTGTCGGAGCGGGCGCCTTGCCGTCCGCGCCCTCCACGAAGGTGGTCTTGTAGCTCTGCATCGCACGGTAAAAGTCGTAGAATTGCGGGTCCTTCCCGTAGCTGTCGGCATAAATTTTCGCCGCATCGGCATCCGCCTGAGCCTGGATGATCTGGGCCTGTTTCATCCCTTCGGCGCGGATAGACCGCGCTTCCTGCTCGCGCGCGGTGCTCATGCTCTCATATGCCGACTGAAGCGGCGCCCCGTCCGGAAGATCGGTCCGCTTGATCCGGACATCCACGATCTCCACGCCGTATTTCGACGCATCGGAGTTCAGCTCGTTGCGAATGTCGTCCATCACCCCTTGGCGTTCGGGCGAAAGCAGGGCGGCGAAAGGCTGCTTGCCAAGCTCGTTACGAACGTCCGAGCCAAGGATCGTTTTCAGCTGGGCCTGCAGATTATCCTCTGTCGTCGCCCGTACATACATCAGCAAAGGGTTCACGATCCGGTACCGAGCATAGGCGTCCACCTGAAGCCAGCGCTTGTCGGTCGAAAGGACATTCTGCGTCTGCATGTCGACGTCCAATATCCTTTTGTCGATCCACACGATCTGATCGACGAACGGAATTCGCCATGAGATGCCGGCTCCAATGGCGCCGATGGGGTGGCCCGGCCTATATTCGTTGAGGATCCGCTCAGGCTTTCCAAAGCGCACCACTACCGCCTGCCTGGTCTCGGGAACAATCGGGAAGGCAAGAAAGACAAGCAACAACATGATCGCGCCGGCAACGGCAGCGACCCAGGGATGGCGGCGGACGGAGTCCATCACTGGCCCTGACCTTGCTGGCTTTGCGGCTGTTGAGTGTCCGCTCCCGGTTTCAGCGGCAAATAAGGAACCACTGGCGTTTCGACGACCGTCTTCGGCACCTTGGAGAGAACCTGCTCCATCGTATCGTAATACATCCGCCGGCGGGTCACCTCGGGCGCCAGTTTGTACTGAGCGTAGACCTTGTCGAATGCAGTCGCCTCACCCTGTGCCTTGGCCGTGATCTGGACAGCATAGGCCCTGGCCTGGTTCTCGTATTTCTGGGCGTCCTGCTGGGCGGCCTGAACGTCCTTGAACGCGTCGGTGACTGCCTGCGGTGGATCGGCCTGCTTGATCGCGATACCCTGAACCTCGATCCCGGAATGATAGCGGTCGAGGATTTGCTGCGTGATCTGCGCGACCTTGTCCTCGATCTCGATTCGCTTGTCGCCCATCGCATCGCTTAGGCTTACCTGGCTGATCACCGATCGCATGGCGCTTTCCGCCACCTGATTGAGGGTTCCGTTGGGATCCTTCAACTCGAAAAGATAAAGCTGGGGATCGCGAATGTTCCAGCGGACCGAATAGGCGATGTTGATCAGGTTCTGATCCCCGGTCAGCATCAGATCTTCCTCGCTGCCGGAGCCTAAATCCGAGGTTCGGATCGACTCGACATCGATCTTCTTCACCCGTTCGATCGGTGAAGGCAGGGTCATTCCGACACCCGGCCCGAGAGTATAGACATAGCGCCCGAAACGCGTGACCACGCCCCGTTGCTCAGGCGCGATACTGTGTGTGCTTGTGAAGAGCATCCACAGGCAAAGCACGGCGACAATGCTCCAGAGGACGAACGATCCGTCCGGCCGGCGCGGGAATTGTCCGCCGGGCGACCAGCGGGCCCGGTTGCGGCGAAGAAATTCTTCGAAGGAAGAGAGATTTCCGGATTGTGGCGCCGGGGAACTCTTGCCTCGCTTCGGGCCGTCCTTCCACGGCCCTCCAGGGGGCTCGTCGCCGTCCCCGCCGGAACCGCCGGCTCCCCACGGCCCTTTGCTGTCAGCGAAACTGCCCCACCCCGGATCGATGTTCATGTGCGCTCTATAAGAAGGGGCCGCATCGAAAAATAGTGGCAAGCGCGAAGGGAGACCCTATCTCGCGGCAATGGCTGAGACCGAAGACCCGCTCGATATTCTCGACCAATTACCGGAGTCGGCGCGAATTCGCTCGCGCAAGCTTTCTGGCGGTGTGGCGACCATCGTCGCCGATGCGACGGGACTGAGCGCGAAAGATGCGGCGGAGCTGGAACAGCGCCTTCGCTCTGCAGCGGAGGCTCAGCCCGGAATCGCGGAGGCGCGCATTGCCATGACCGCGGCCCAGCCCCAGCGAAAGCTGATCGCGATTGCCAGCGGCAAGGGCGGCGTCGGCAAGTCGACCTTGTCGGCCAACCTCGCCATCGCCTTGGCTCGAATGGGCAAGAAGGTCGGCCTTATCGACGCTGATGTTTACGGCCCCTCGCAGACGAAGCTGCTCGGCAGCGACGAGCGGCCGACCGCGACGGACAAGCGACTCAACCCGGTTCAGGCGCACGGGATCAGCTTCCTTTCGCTTGGGCAGCTTGTCCCCGCGGGACAGGCTCTCGCCTGGCGGGGACCGATGGCTGCGAGCGCGCTTGGGCAGTTGCTGGACGCGGATTGGGGCGACGCCGAGCTGATCGTCGTCGATTTGCCGCCCGGTACGGGCGATGTGCAGCTGTCGCTGGTCCAGAAGTCGCGACCTTCCGGAGCGCTGATCGTCTCGACCCCGCAGGCGCTCTCGCTGATCGATGCCACCCGGGCCATCGACCTGTTCGGAAAGGTTTCAGTACCGGTCTTGGGCTTGGTCGAAAATATGGCTGGTTACGTCTGTCCGAATTGCGGCGAACAGTCGGATCCGTTCGGCAACGGCGGGGCAGAAGCAGCGGCAGAGGCCCTCGGCATCCCGTTCCTCGGCCGGCTTCCGCTTTCGAGCGGGCTTCGAGAGGCATCCGATACGGGACGTCCTCCGGCGGCAGATGACGGAGCGGAAGCCGAAACATTCGTAGAAATCGCTCGAAAGCTGCTCGCGCAGCTGGAATCCGTGAGGGGCTGAAGCATTGAGGCAGAGATGCTGAACCGCGACGAAGATATGGCAGAGCTTCTGACGAACGCCCGCACGATCGCGATGGTGGGCGCTTCCGACCGGCCTGACCGCCCCTCCTACGCCGTGATGCGCTTTCTTCAGGAGCACGGCTATCGAGTGCTGCCAGTCAACCCGCAGATCACGGGCGAACACGTGCATGGGGAATATGTGTGGCGTGAACTGTCGCAGATCGGCGTGCCCATCGACATCGTCGACATATTCCGGCGCCCTCAGGCCGCAGGCGAAGCGGTGGACGAGGCGATCCGGGTCGGCGCCAAGGCGGTATGGATGCAGATCGGCGTGATCAACGAGGAAGCTGCAAAGCGTGCCGAGGCGGCTGGCCTGAAGGTGGTGATGGACCGCTGCCCGAAGATCGAGATTCCCCGCCTTCGCCTGCCGAAGATCACGCCTGAAGCGTAATCTCAGCTGTCCGTGTGCGCGCGAACAAGTAACCGAAGGATCGTGAGCGATATGAGCAGTACAGCGATCGCTATTCCATAGACGACCCAAACTCCCGCACCGAGACTCGCTGGAATGATGACCGCCAGCGCCACGGCAATGATAACGGCTATTCCAGCGAGCAGCCCTTCACGACTGGCAATTGAATAGCCGGTACCTTCATCGGGTGCCCGCTCATGGAACCAGGGGCCGGGCATCGAACCGAATTTACGCCTCGGAAAAAAGCGAGTCCAGCCTCAAGCCGTAGCGACCGTCATTTCGGGAATCAGTATCGTCGGCGCATCCATTCCACGCCGGAAGTCCAGATCCGACGCGGGCTCCAGTGTCGCGAACATGTCGACCAGGTTCGAGGCTATCGTGATCTCCTGCACCGCCGGACCAATCTCGCCGCCGCGCACCAGGAAGCCCACGGCACCGCGGCTATAGTCCCCGGTCACCCCATTTACGCCCTGCCCGATCAATTCCACGACCAGCAGAGCCTCTGGATACAGCGCGAGCAACTCCTCGCGGCTTCGCTTGCCAGGAGCCAAATAGAAATTACTCGGCGACACGCCAGGTGAACCGCCGGCACCGCGGGCGGCATGGCCGGTCGGTTCGATCCCGAGCTGCCGGGCCGAAGCGCTGTCCGCCATCCAGCTATTGAGGATGCCATTCGAAACGATCTCCGACCGTTCCACCCGAACGCCTTCGCCGTCGAACGGACGCGAGCGGAGACCGCGAGGACGAAGCGGATCGTCGATGATGCTCACACCGTCGCGAAAGATTGGCTCGCCAACCTTGTCGAGGAGGAAGGTCGATTTGCGCGCCACGGACGGGCCGCTGATCGCGCCCGCCAGGTGGCCAAGCAATGAGTGCGAAACGCGCGGATCGAACAGCACCGGTATCGAGCCGGATTTGGGGCGTTCCGGGTTGAGTCGGGCGACCGCGCGCTCACCCGCCAGCCGTCCAATGGATTCCGGGGAGTCTAGATCGGCGAGATGACGGGCGCTATGCCAGGCGTGATCGCGCTGCATCGATGCGCCTTCGCCGGCGATGACCCCAGCCGAGCAGCTGAAACCGGTGACCGAGTAAGCGCCCGCGAAGCCTCCCGAAGTCGCGAGCGCGATCGTCGCGCCGGAAGCTCCGGCTGAGGCACCGCTGGAATTTGAGACCCCTTCCACTGCGAGTGCCGATGATTCGGCTTCGAGAGCGCATTGCTTCAATTCGGCGGGGTCGGGTTCCGCTAGGCCGACGAGATCGAGGTCTGCCGCCGGACCGCGATGCAGCAGCTCCGAGGGTGCAAGGCCGGCGTACGGATCCTCCGGCGCTTCCGCAGCCATCGCGAGCGCGCGTTCGACCAACATATCGAGCGCCTCTTTCGAAAGATCGGAGGATGACACGGTCGCCGAACGCCTGCCGACGAAGACTCGCAGCCCGATTTCCTCGCTCTCCGAGCGGGTGACGTCCTCAAGCTCCCCCAGTCTGACCTCGACGCTGCTCGAGCGATTGCCTGCGCATAATGCGTCGGCCGCATCCGCGCCGGCGCGAATCGCGCCTTCGACCAGCCGCTCGGCCGCGTTTCGGGCCTTCTCGGGTGTAAGCATCCGCGCCGCTTAGTAGCTGGAAAGCCCGACGACCAGCATCCCAATAAAAACGAAAAACCCGCACGCGCGGTTCGATCGGAACAGCTTCAGCGCACCTTCTCCGTCAGTTGGGTCGGCGCGAAGTGCCTGGTTGCCTAGGTGGACGGCTGCCGGAACGAGCGCGAGCAACGCGATCCAGTCCGGCCGCACTGCCCAGATCGCACAGCCCCACAGGATCACCGCAGTCGTGTAAAAAATCGCGATGGCGAGAGGCGCCTTGTCGCCCAGCCGGCGGGCGCTGCTCTTCACCCCAACCAGCGCATCATCCTCCATATCCTGGATGGCATAAAGCGTGTCGTAGCCGATCACCCAGGCGATGGTCCCGGTCCACAAGAGAAGCGCCGGCCAGTCGAAACTCCCGGTGACAGCAGGCCAGCCCACCAAAGCGCCCCACGAGAAGACGAGGCCCAGCCAAGCCTGCGGCCACCAGGTGACTCGCTTCATGAAGGGATAAGCCGCAACCGGGGCAACGCTGGCGAGCGCTATGAATCCGGCAAGGTGATTGATTTGCGCAAGAACGATAAGCCCGACCGCGCAGAGAATCGCAATCAGTACCCAGGCTGAGCGCGACGACACACGTCCGCTCGCCAACGGGCGTAGGCGCGTACGCTCCACGTGCCGGTCGAGATCGCGATCGATCAGGTCATTATAGACGCAGCCAGCGCTGCGCATCGCGAAAGCGCCCACAAGCAGCCACAGGAACAAGTCCCATCGGCCGCCCACGCCGGCCAGAGCAACGCTCCACGCGCAGGGCCAGTAAAGCAGCCACACCCCAATCGGCCGATCGAGCCGCATCAGCGAGGCGAACGGCCTCAGTCTCGGCGGAAGTGCGCCGATAAGCCCGCGCTGCTCGCTATCTGGAACGATCTCGGTCGTGTTCACCAGATCAGTTTGGCAGGCACGTTCCCACTGCTCAAGCAGCAGCGGCTTGAACGTTTCGCAATCCGGGCGGCACAGACGGGACAGTAACGATGATATGCAACGCGCGACTGATCCGATTCAGATTAATCGGGCGGAGCAAAAATCGTTGTTAAACGTATTTAGAAGAAGAAGCTGAGCCGAACGGCGCCGAATGAAAGGACGGCGGCGATGTACAGGTTCTATTTTGTGAAACGTCTGCTCGAGGCGCTCGACTTGGCGGAACACGCCCATAGTGCCCAGGAGCGCGAAGTATATCTTCGCACCGCCCGCTACTACCATGACCTGATCGACAGCTCCGCGAAGAATCCTCTCCTCTAGCAACTCGGTGGTTCGCGCGGCTAAGTGCCCGCATGCCTGCCACTCCTGCCTGGCCGCCCAAGAGCCTGCCGCGGCTGTTCGTTCGCCAATCGCTGGGACAAGGCGCTGCGGTCCTGCTTGATGCGGTCCAGGCGAATTATCTTGGCAATGTGCTGAGGTTGGGAGTGGGTTCAGAGCTTTTGATTTTCGACGGCCTGTCTGGCGAATGGTTGGCCAGGATCGCGGAAGTTGCAAAGAAATGCATGACACTTTCCGTTGAGCAAAACACGCGCGAGCCCGAAGCGATGCCAGATGTTTGGCTCGCGTTTGCACCGGTGAAGCGGACGCAAACGGACTGGCTGGTCGAGAAGGCGACGGAACTCGGCGTGGCGAAGCTGATTCCGGTGATGACTCGCCGCACCGTGGCGGAGCGGGTTCGGCTCGACCGGCTGGAGTCGATCGCAATCGAAGCGGCCGAGCAGTGCGGGCGGACCAAGCTTCCGGAAATCTACGAGCCGCTGCCCCTCCCCCGCTTTCTCGCCGACCGGAATTCGGCTCGGAGGCTCTATTTCGCGGACGAGACTGGAGGCGATCCGGCCGCGCAGGCATTCGAATCGGGACCTTCGCTGCTCCTGACCGGCCCCGAAGGCGGGTTCACCGATGAGGAACGCACCGCAATTCGAGCCGCGGAGAATGCGGTGGCCATTTCGCTTGGCCCGCGAATCCTGCGCGCCGAAACCGCCGCTCTCGCCGCCCTTTCGGCTTACATGGCGGTCGCCGGCGATTGGCGCTGATCAGGCGCTGAGGGCTTGCTCGATCAGCTTGCGGGTATTCTCGATACCGTAAAGCGCGATGAAGCTGCCCATCCGCGGGCCCTGTGACGAGCCGAGCAGGGTTTCGTACAACGCCTGGAACCAGTCGCGCAGCTTCTCCTTCCCGTAA
>Ga0068855_100005406_pt1 | contig 15581 bp, 12 predicted proteins | sample KBSCornC52_FD_66592 | JGI IMG/M metagenome (GOLD analysis project Ga0068855, IMG submission 66592) | Corn rhizosphere microbial communities from Kellogg Biological Station, Michigan, USA - KBS Corn C5-2 | ecosystem: Host-associated > Plants > Roots > Rhizosphere > Soil ...
ATAGAGCTTCGGCTCCTTGATCGACGGACGCACCCCCGCCCGGGCCGCCAGGTGCACGATGCAATCCGGTTTCTGCTCCCGCACCGCCCGCTCCACCGCCTCCCAATCCCGCAAATCGGCCTCATAAACCGGCACATCCTTGCCAAAACCGGCGATATTGGCCCGTTTAATGGCCGGATCGTAGAAAGTATTGAAGTCGTCGAAGACGCTGAGGGTATGGCCTTCTTTCAGGAGTAGGTCGGCAAAATTGGAACCGATAAACCCGGCGCCGCCGGTGAGGAGGATCTTCATCCGCAAAGGTTAACGGAGGAAAAGGCGGAGGGACAATGACGAATGGCGAAGGCGGAATGCCGAATACCACGCCAGGTTCGTCACTCGTCATTCCCCTCCCCTGGCACTAAATCCGCTCCAAGGGGACAATCGTATTGACAGCCCAATTCCCCAGTGACATGTAACCCGTCGCGCCAAAAAAATTATGTCAGACGAACTTCCTCCCGCCCCCTCCGAATCCACAGAAGACGCTACGAAAGCGGAGACGATCCGCATCACGCTGCCGCCCAAGCCGGATCAGCCGACGGCCAAGCGTGAGACCGTACGTATTAACCTCCCTGGCAAGCCTGCCTCGACTCCTGGCGCCGGCAGCGCTCCCAAGAAGGAGACCACCAAGATTCCGCCCGCCTCTGAAGCTGCCACCACATCCGCTCCGCCGGCCGGCGCGGGCAAGCCTTTCGTTCCGCCTCCGCCCAAGCCGCCGTCGCCGGTGGGTTCGGGCGCGATGAAGCCGATGAGCGGGGTCAATCCTCCGCCGAAGCCGCCGTCGCTCGGCGCCAAGCCGACCGTCCCGCTCAAGCCGACGCCTCCACCGGCCAGCGTGGCCAGGCCCGCCAGCGGCTCCAACCCGGCTGTCGAACCTGTGACGCAAAGAGCCGCAGCTCCGAAGAAGGAAACCGCACGCATCACGCTGCCGCCGGAAAGCGGCAAGCCCGCCCTCCCGAAAGCCACCGTCAAGATGCAGCAGACCCAGCCGCTGGTGAAGCAACCCGCCGCTTCGGTGACCAGCGCGAGCAGCCTCCAGCCGGTCCCGACCCTCAGCACCACCGCCGTGGGCGCCGCAGCCGAGGCCGAACCAGACGGCGTGGTCAACATCCTCAGCATCGCGGCCCTGCTCATCTCGCTGATCTCGCTCGGCCTCGTTTTCTGGGCTTACAGCGCGAGTTCGGTTTCCTGATTCTTTCCACACCACCTCCATTACCTCATGGCCAACGCAAACGTCGTCACCGTCACCGATGCCAATTTTGACACCGAAGTCCTGAAGTCGGACAAACCCGTCCTCGTGGATTTCTGGGCACCGTGGTGCGGCCCGTGCGTGCAGCTTTCGCCGGTGATCGATGAGATCGCCACCGCCAAGGCAGGCAGCGCGAAAGTGGCCAAGGTGAACGTGGACGAAAATCAGCAGGTCGCCGCGCGCTACCGCATCAATTCCATCCCGGCGCTGCTCTTCTTCAAGAACGGCGAAGTTCAGGGCCAATTGGTCGGCCGCCAGCCCAAGACCGAGATCGTGGCCAAGCTCGACTCGCTCGCCTAAGCGACCCACAGAAAGAAGTTCTCAACGCCGCGTTTCCACAAGGAGGCGCGGCGTTTCTGTTTTCGGTAGCCGTAAGACTGAGGAACAAGTGATCCTTTCTTCTTCGCCTCATTCTGCGCAGAGGACGGGGAGAACGCGGAGGGCCGCAGAGAGTAAAATTTCGGCGGTAATACCTCGTTCCTCCTCTTCTTCCTCTGCGGCCCTCCGCGTTCTCCGCGGTGCTAACTCTAAAAACTTCCGCGGCGGGCGTAGATTTTCAGCCCGCAAATCACGCGAATGACACGAATGAAGAAGACCCATTCGAGTGATCCGTGTGATTCGCGGGCCTACTTAAACCCTTTGGTTGCGGCTCCGCCGCCCTGCGTCCTCTGCGTTTAACCTTGCGGTGGCGGCAATCTCGCCTTGGTCCCATTTAAAATTCCCTTCCGCCCCGTCAGCGCGCCCGCCCCTTCGCCTTCCCGTGCTTCTTATCCAGGTGTGCCTCCAGCGCGTCGAGCCGCGCACTCCACACCTGCTGAAAATCCTCGATCCAATTCCATACGTTCTTCAACGGCTTGGAATTGAGATGATAGATCCGTTGCCGTCCTTCCCGCCGTTCCGCGACAAGTTCGGCGTCCTTGAGGATTTTCAAATGCTGCGAGATGGCCGAGAAGGAAACACCAAACGGCTCCGCCAACGCGCTCGCCGGCTTTTCCCCCTCGCGGAGCGCAACCAGAATAGTGCGCCGCGCGGACCGCTGTAGCCGGCCTCAGTGCGGCCGGTCCGGGCTCACCGCCCGCGGCGGCCACATCTATACCACTTCCAACTGCGCCCGGCTGTAGAGCGCCGCGTGGCCGCCGATGCCGACCCGCTCGCCGTGATCCTCGCAGAAAAGCTCGCCGCGGCGCTGGGAGAGTTGCCGGGCGAAGAGCTTCTTTTTGCCGAGCCGCGCACTCCAGTAGGGGATGAGCGTGCTGTGCGCGGAGCCCGTCACCGGATCCTCCGGCACGCCGGCGCCGGGCGCGAAAAAGCGCGAGACAAAATCGCAATCCGTTCCCGGCGCGGTGCAGATCACGCCGAGACAATCGAGCCGCTCCAGTTCCTTGGGATCCGGCTTGAGGCTGAGGATCTCTTCCTCATTGCCAAACACCGCGAGATAATCGCGTGTCTTGAAAAGCTCGCGCGGCACCCAGCCGAGAGCGCCGGCCATCGCCGCCGGGATCTGATCGCAACGCTTCGCCGTCCACGAAGGAAAGTCGAGCGTGATGAGATCTCCATCTTGCGAAGCCCCGAGCTCGCCGATCCGCGTCTGAAAACGGATCTTTTCGCCGCGATAGCCAAGCTCGCGAAAGATCACATGAGCCGCCGCGAGTGTCGCGTGACCGCAGAGATCGACCTCGACTGTCGGGGTCAGCCAGCGCAGGTCGTAATTGCCATCGCGCCCGACAAAAAACGCCGTCTCGGAAAGATGGTTCTCCCCTGCGATGTGCTGCAGTACGTCATCCGGCAGCCATTCATCGAGAGGACACACGCCTGCGGGATTCCCGCCAAAAACCCGTTTGGTAAAAGCGTCGACTTGGAAATAGGAGAGCTTCACAGGCCGACTGTGGCAGATGCGCTCCCACGGGGACAACGGGAAAGGCGCGCTATGACACTTGGGCAAATTCAACGCGCCGTCGTGATCCTCGAAGAACATTTCCGGACGGAATAAACGATTCGCAAACCCTGCCTTCACCACTCAGGGATCAAGAACTCATCCACGCGGACCACCTCCCCCACCGCCTACAGGCCGTTCGATACTGCGCCTCGCTCCGTTACACCTTTCTTCTCGCGCCTATAAGCGCACTTTTGCGCGTTCCAGCGATTTTCGGATGGGAACCCATTTCCCATCTCCCATACGCCAATCCACGTAACATGTCCGCTGAGTCTCCCACTTCCTGCCTGACTGGAATCGAAGGCCTTGACCACATCCTCTCAGGTGGTCTGCCGCGCAATCGCTTCTATCTCATCCTCGGCGATCCCGGCGTCGGCAAGACCACCCTTTCCATTCAATTTCTGCTCGAAGGAAAACGCTGCGGCGAGCGCACGCTCTATATCACCCTCTCGGAAACGCGTGACGAGCTGGTCGGGGTGGCAAATTCGCACGGCTGGTCCCTCGACGGCATTGATATCATCGAGCTCTCCGCCACCGAACGGCATTTGGGAGAAAGTTCCGAAAGCACCCTCTTCCATCCGGAAGAAGTGGAGCTGAACGAAACCACTCGCATGATCCTCGACCAAGTAGAACGCGTGCAGCCGCAGCGGATCGTCCTCGACTCGCTCTCGGAACTCCGGCTGCTCGCCGGAAACGCGTTGCGCTACCGCCGCCAGCTCCTCGGCTTCAAGCATTACTTCACCGGCCGCGGAAGCACCGTGTTGCTTTTGGACGATGGCACGGACCTGTCCGGGGATCTCGATGCGCAAAGCATTGCCCATGGGGTCCTCTCGCTCCAGAATCTTGCCCCCGGCTATGGCAGCGAACGCCGGCGTCTGCGGATACAAAAGTTGCGCGGGGTCAATTTTCGCGGCGGCTATCACGACTTTCTCATCCGCCGCGGCGGCATTGAGGTCTTCCCCCGGCTGGTGGCCGCGGAAGACCGTCACGAATTGCACCAAGGGCAGCTCTCCACCGGCCTGCCCGGCCTCGACTCGCTCCTCGGCGGGGGGCTGAATGCCGGCACCAGTAACCTGCTCATCGGACCGGCGGGGGCCGGCAAATCGGTGCTCGCCACCACCTACGCCTATGCCGCCGCGCTGGAGGGCAGGACCGTGGAAATTTTTTCGTTCGACGAAACGCGCGCGCTTTTCCTGGCCCGCGCCGCGCTCATCGGCGCGGAGCTCTCCACCTATATCGAAAACGACACGATTCATGTGACTCAGGTCGACCCTTCAGAGATCACTCCCGGTGAACTGGCGGATCGCGTCCGGACTCGCGTCCGCGAAGGCGTGCGCCTGGTCATCATCGACAGCATCAATGGATACCTTGCGGCCATGCCGGAAGAACGGCATCTTACCCTACACCTCCGCGAACTCTGCGCCTTCTGCTCCGCGCACAGCGCGATCACGCTCCTGCTCGCCGAGCAACAAGGTCTCGTGGGGCAAATGCAAATGCCGATCGACATTACCTATCTCGCCGACACTGTCATCCTGCTGCGCCATTTCGAAGTCCTGGGTGAGATCCGGCAGGCCATCTCCGTGATGAAAAAGCGCGCCGGCGCTCACGAGCGCTTTATCCGCGAGCTCAGAATCGATTCGCAAGGCGTGCGCATCGGCGAGCCGCTCGTCGAGTTCCACGGCGTCCTCAGCGGCACCCCTTTCTTCCATGGCGACGCCTCGAAAATGATCCACCAGCGATGAATAATCGTCCCTCAGGCGAGGTGCTCATCGCGGCGCCGATCGGACGCGACGCCGTCCTCGCCGCCGAGGTGCTCGGCAAGGCCGGTCTCGTCACGCGCATTTGTTCGGGCCTGGCGGAGCTGGCTGCCGCGATTCATGACGACGCCGGCGCCGTGCTGCTCGCCGCCGAGGCGCTCGACAGCCCGCAGTTCGCCGATTTCCTGGCAGCACTCCGCGCGCAACCGGCCTGGTCCGACCTGCCCATTCTTCTGCTCACCCATTCCGCCCCCGGCCGCGACCACGCCCCGGCGCTGGTGGCGCACTTGCAGCCGGCCACTTTCGTCACTCTCCTGGAGCGCCCGTTCCACACCGCCACGCTCGTCTCCAGCGTGCAGGCAGCCGGGCGTGCCCGCCAGCGGCAATGGCAGGTGCGCGATCTCCTCGCCGAGCGCGAAGCCGCCCAGCGCGCCCTCGCGGAAAGCGAGGAGCGCCTGCGCGTGGCCACCAATGCGGCCAACGTCGGCACGTGGGATTTTTTTCCGCTCACCGGGGAACTGATCTGGAACGACCATTGCCGCGCGCATTTCGGCCTGTCGCCCGGCGCCACCGTCAATTACGAAGTGTTCCTCGCCGGTCTGCATCCCGACGATCGCGAGCGCATGGACGGGGTCGTCAAAGCGATACTCTCGTCGTCAGGTGATGGGCGCATGGATGAGGAGTATCGCACCATCGGCTTCACCGACGGCGTGGAGCGCTGGATCTCCGCGCGCGGACGCACGGCGTTTGTCGACGGGCGAGCGGTTCGCTTCACCGGCACCGCGGTCGACATCACCGAGAGCAAACGCAACCAAGAACGCATCCGCGAAGCCATGGCCCAGGCGAAAGCGGCCAACGCGGCCAAGGATCATTTTCTGGCGACGCTCTCCCATGAACTGCGCACGCCGCTCACCCCGGTGCTCATGTCCCTGGCCGATCACGTGAGCGATCCGGCGTTGCCAGCGGAGTTGCGCGACGATCTCGCCATGATCCGTCGCAACGTGGAACTGGAGGCGCGATTGATCGACGATCTGCTCGATCTCACCCGCGTCTCGCGGGGCAAGGTCGAGCTGCATGCCGAGGTGGTCGATGCGCACCTGGCGTTACAGGAAGCCCTGGAGATCTGCACCGCCAATGACACCGTACGCCGCCAGGTCGTGGTGTGTCTCGAAACCGGCGCGGAACAACATCACTTGCAGGCCGATCGCGCACGTTTGCAGCAGATCTTTTGGAACCTGATCAACAACGCGCTGAAGTTCAGCCCGAATGGCTCCCGCGTGAACATTCGCACGTCCAATCCCCGCCCGGACCGCCTGGCGATCGAGGTGCGTGATGAGGGCATCGGCATCGCCCCGGAAAAGCTGCCACATTTGTTCGATGCCTTCGAGCAGGGCAGTCGCTCGATTACCAAGCGTTTTGGCGGCCTCGGTCTCGGGCTCGCCATTTCCAAGGCCCTCGTGGAATTGCACAATGGCCACATCAGCGCCCATAGCGAGGGGAAGGATCGAGGGGCCACGTTCATCGTCGAGTTCGACACCTGCGCCAGCGCCCCCGCCAAACCGGAAGCAGAAGTTCCCGGCGTTGCGCTGCCTGCCCACCCGCTGCGGATTCTGTTGTTGGAGGATCACGAAACGACGCTGGCTGTCCTGACGCGGCTCTTGCGCCGCGCCGGACACGAAGTGGTCCCGGCCAGCCGGGTGCGGGAGGCACGCAACTATATCGAAAAAGAAAAGTTCGATCTCTTGATCAGCGATCTCGGCCTGCCCGACGGCAGCGGCATGGATCTCGTGCGCAGCCTCGATGGCCACGCCATGCCCAGCATCGCTTTGAGCGGTTACGGCATGGACTCCGACATCCGCGAATGCCTCGAAGCCGGCTTCAAGAGCCACGTCACCAAACCGGTCGACTGGCAACGGCTCTCGGCGACGATCCAGCAGCTGACCTCCAACGAGCGGTAATGCTGCGCCGCGACAATGGATGTGAGGCAGAGCCTATCACCCTAACACTGCGGAGAACCCGCGGAGGGCCGCAGCGAAGAACGGAAGGACGCGCGCTCGTCGCGCCTGCGAAATAGCATGGCTGCAAAAGCCAGCGGGCCATTAAGAAACGGCATGGCATCTCTTCCCGCATTGAGTCCACATGGCCGGCTGTTTCTCCAGTCCGCTGCTGAGCCTGCGTCCGCCGTCCATCTCGCACAGACGAAGAGGTGCAGCAACTGCTGGAGGCCGCTTTTGCGCGCAGTTCCTCCCATGGGCTGCTCGCCCTGGCCACGCGTCGCGATGGCACAGGCCCGCTCCCCCCGGCACTCGCCTTCTGGCGTGAGTTTGCCGACGCTTGCTTGACGGCATTGGCGCATACCCCGGAAGTCGCCAATACCGGCTTCATCGAACCGGTTCCGCTACCCGCGGAAGCGGCATTTGATTTTACCCTTCGTCTGCCGGCGATGCCCGGCGCGGAATACGCCTCCCCGGAAGTCCTGACCCAACTCTGGTGCCAACTCGAGACGCTCGCCCGGGAGGAGCGTCCGCTGCCGGAGGCTTGCGCGCATGGTTGGGCACGATCAATCCCGCGCTCCATCTGCTGGGCAAAGTCACCTTTCACCTCGCGGAAAACGATGAAGTCAGAAGGCAATTTGGGAACGCGCCGGAGCGCATCCCTCCGGAAAATGGCTCGTGAGGCTGGCGCCTTCGGATCACTTCAATAACGCCGTCTTTCTTGCGACGAAGCCACCGTCACCCATGCGCGAAACAGTTCAAATGCGAGACGGAGACTGCATCCTCGTCATGGTTCAGGATGGCAAAGTGATTCATTGGACTTGGAATATGGGATTGCCTCACGTCGAGTTCGTCCGCCGCGCCACGGGCACTCGCCCCGAAGGGACATGGGTCGGCACGGTTTCCAAACTCGATGGCGACGTCATGGGCATCACTTCCAAATACTTTTACGATTACCAGCTACCGGCGCCACCGGACGTGAACGCTGCGATCAAGGAGATCTTCAAGTGAACGATGGGTTTCCAAGCTGAGGAACCGCGAATGGACGCCAATACACGCAAATAAAACCAGCGTAGGATTTGTTAGGCGGGTCCTTCCCGTGTTGCGGGTGGCAGATGCGTTTCATGGCCTACCTATTTCTGGATCGCAAAATCTTCCTCTCCGAAGATTTGCCGGATTTCGATGATGTCTCCTTCTTCGGCCGGGCAGTCCTGCATCAGCCTGACCAGCTCATCTTTCGACTCCGCCTCGACCATCCAGTAGCCGCCGAGTACTTCTTTCGTCTCGATGAACGGGCCGTCCGTCACGATCGCCTTGCCCTTCGGGAACGACAAGCGCGCGCCGCTCGTCAGCGGATGCAGGCCGTTCAGCGACAGAATCTTGACCCTCTCGGCCAACTTTTCATTGAACTTGCCCATCTTCCCCATCTTTTCGGGGTCGAGAAAGTCCGGTTCCGGCTGCCGGTTGTCGCGGTAAACAGCTGGGATCATCAGAATCATGAATTGCATGGTATTTTTCCTTTTCGTTTGTTGCCCTTGATTGGGCTTTTTTCACCCTCTGGTCGTCTGGAAGGTTCAGTATTCGACAGCTGTTCTCTTTTTTTCCAAAAAAATCTTTTGCCGCATTCCTAACTCGTTCCCAAGCTGCAATTAGCCCACAGCCTCGCGGAGCAGTTGCAATCCCCTCTTCCCTATGTCGCCACTGCCTGCAATTGATCAACTGATTCAACGATGCCGGGCACTCGCCGCATTGGATCTCATCCTTTCGCCAGATTGGCAGTCCCGCTTTTATTCATTCAACTCGCGGTGGTCCGCCGATGAGTTGATGGCGAGTATGAGTGACGGCTGCGGAGACGAGTGGTGGATCGTCTTTCATCGCGACGGTTGGGCTGCTTTGAAAGGACTTGGCCACGAAAGCCCGGCCTGGAGCAAGCATCGCAGAAAGCTCTCGTCTGCATTACAAAGTTCGTTTCCGAATGCGCTCTCTGCATTCGCCACGGAACCCGCGTTCTGCTGGGAGCACACCAGCTTTGCTTACTTTCGTCCGATCGGAGCCCTCGAATGGACTCGCGCCAACGATCTAACCGCCTACTCCACGGAGAATGCGGGTGATGAGGAGTTGCTCGCGCATGTCGTCGGCAGTCCGTCCGACTATGCAGCCTTCGCGGCAGATTATTATGAGATTGAAATCGATGAACGTATCGTCGCCGAGGTGTTCGCACATCGGCCGATCACAGACGCGATCGTCAGTTCCTTGAATCCATCCATAGCGTTGCGAGATATTTCCGAAGAACTCTATGGCGAAATTCAATACCCAAACACTAGGTAGTGTTTACGAATTCTTGGCAATGAGGAAGGCGGCGACCAAAGTCACGGCGGCGGTGAAAGTGGCGTGGAGCTGATCGTAACGAGTGGCGATGCGGCGGAATTGTTTGAGCTTGCTGAAAAAGCGCTCGATACGGTTACGGCCCCGATAGCGCTCCTTGTCGAAGGGTGGTTTTTGACTGCGACTAGATCGACGCTACTTAACTAAGCTTCGGGAATCGTCTCCACCGCTCGATCTTTAACGCGCGCGACCAGCGGGCACATTGAGGATGTGTGGCAGCGCCTCACCACCAGCTATCAGGAAACACGAGCATGAAACCCAAGGGGACGACGGCAAACATGCCGCAGATAAATGTCATCGGGATCATGGACGGAAAAAACGTCGCGACCAACCCGAAAAAACCAGCAAGGAGAAGAATGAGGGCCGCGGTTTCGCGTAAGAATACACCAATTTTGGGGTCGTCCCCAACGTTAACCAGCGACCATCCCAGCAGAATCATTCCGAGAAAGGCGAATAGCCATTTTGCATGGCTCGCGATTGCCGTCCAAAAGGGCACTGCAGAGGAAATCTGCGGATAGTGCTTCAAAGTAATCAAGGCGCCGACATTTTCCGCCACGTCACACAAACCTACGATTACCGGAACTATAACCACTAGGATGCGCAGGGCCTGCCCACATGGAAAATTTATTTTCCAGGTTCGCAGACCGAGAAGCATCATGAGGATGGTGTAGCTAAAGATAAGCCCGAAGTCGCGCCACAAACCCTGAGTCACCCAAAACCGGTCGCTCTTGGATTTGTCATCGGAACTGCGGGATGCCCATTGGGAACTGTCGCCGCCACCGTCGAAAACCGACTGAAACTCGGAGGGTGAACATGCAAGTTCCATCGCGATCCCTTCCTGCATGATCCGGTGAGGGAGACCCAGATGCGCTCTCAGTTCCAGCCCCGCGCTGAAATGGTTGGCAGCCTCCTGAGTCCATCCGGACGCGGCCAACGTCAGCGCCAGAAAAGCGGCGGTGAAAACGCGAAGGTGTTTCAGTAAAAAGCTCACTTGTGAAAAAACTGGCGGATCGTTTCGAAGTCCTTGGTGTCGCGCAGGTTACGAAGGTGGGCGGCGATGTCTTGCTTCTCGCAGGCGCGCAAGTGCCAGGATAGCGGCTGGTTATAGACATCAGGTCCGACGAAGGGTTTAGGGATATGCAACGGTTTCCAGCGAGCCGGGTCGACATTGTAGAAAATACGGGCCTGCTCGATATCCACGGGTGTGTTATGGTCGTGCGCCCAACGGCTTTGAAACATCTCGAAGCCGATTTGGGCAAAGGCCTTCTGGCCACTATTGCGAACCTGCATCATCGCCGTTAAAGGCGAGGTCAGATCGTAGAGTGTGCCCCGGGAGTATTCGGTCCGATCGATGGCCGGTGCATCCGGTGGTGGTTGCTCTGTTTCATTTAGGGGAGCCTCGAGGGGAAAAGCGTTCAACTCGATGAAGAGAATTTTCGAAGGCAACTTTTCGTGGCGTTCGACCATCTCGGTCAACGCGTCGTCCACCCACTTCACCGCACCGATCACCCCGCTATTTTCGTAATAGCCGCCGTCCACCGCGTGCAGGTAGTTTCCGCCCCGAGGGAACACCTCCCAAAATTCGGGCCCAGGCAGGGATTGACCCGGTTGCGTTGCATCCGCAGCCACCCCTGGACGGGCGGTGGGACTAACGAAAGGAAAAGTCGCCGAGAGCCGCGCCGCGGTGGTCATGGCGAGGTTCGCTTTGTAGCGATGCAAGAATTCGCAACTGCCAACGACCCCTTGCGAGTGCTTTGGGGAAGTAGGAACCGTGGAAATGGCAAAACGCTCGCCGCTTTCCACCAGCGTGGAATTGAAGATCAGCGCCGGCCGTACGCCCGAGAGCGCATCACGTCCCCAATCCAAAAGAGTCGCATTTGCCAGGTCGGGAGCTTGCGGAAATTGCTCCCGAGCATTCCTGATCCAAGCTTGTTCCAGTTCAAATCCGCGGTCCCGATAAATGCTCATCGGAATATTCGATCCATTAAGGATCGCAAAAGGCGCAAGTGCGCGGAACATGTCATCCCGAAGGAGGCCCCGCATGGCGGGCGCGAGTCCTGAATTCCCCGCGGCGATGTTGGCTTTGCGAAACGGATGATCGGTCTTCAACGGGACCGCCATGGCGTAAAATAGTTCGCCCACGCTGCCTCCGGATACGCCGCTCATTAGACGAATGGAATGCGGAAAATCCAGCTTCTCGAGGCCGGGCGTTTTGTGTAACTCCTTGTCGATCTTGCGTAGCGCGGCGGTAGTCCAGGCAGTCGCTTGAATGCCGCCGCCGGCGGATGCCACGATGACAATGGGGCTTCCGTCTTCAGCCGCACGGTGGAGCACGGCGCGGGGCGTCAATTCCTTCGGATCTGTCGAGGGCGCCGGCCAGAGGCGATAAAAATGATCGTTTTGCCACCAGCAAGCGGTGATCGCGCAGTAACCCGCGATAACGATCAGCACCGGCACCCGATATCGGTCCAAATAGAACGCGATGCCCGAGCAAACGAGCACGACACCCGCGCTCACCATGACTACACTGACGAGAGCCGGTGCCGGAACCGGCAAATGCATGAGAAGGAAATACAGGGCGAAAAGGACGCAGGTAAAGACGATCACCGAGGTCTGGCCTTCTTCGACTTTGATCGACTTTCCACCCACTTTGGGAAAAAGTTGGAGGTAACCGCGTTCCTTATCGAGCCCCAGGGCCTCCATGGTCCAAACGATGCGGGACTCCAGCCAAGCCGGTACGTCTGGGGTCTTAAAGACCGTGAACAGCCCGATGATGACTCCCACTAGGCCAGAGGCCGCCAAACCTTCCGCCACCTGAACCCACACGCTCGGGTTTGAAACACGCACGACGGTGAATGCGTTGTAGAACAGGGCCAACCCGACTGCGCATCCCCATGCAATTTCAATCGACGCGCCGTAGGTGCCCAAGTCGAAGGCGAAACGTCGTTTCGCCAGCGTCCAAACGACGCGTGCAGTGAGAAAAACCGTGGCTCCAAGCGCGCACAGAGCAAGCCCGATCCAAAATGCCTCCCTGAACGAACCGGCGTCGTAGGCGCCGATGACCAAGGTGCGCAGTGGACCCAGTGCCAGCCACGGCAAGCCGGCAAGCAATGCCAGGCCAAGTAAGGGAACGCGGCTGAGATACAAATAACCAATCAATCGGCATAGGCCGCCAATGAATGTTCGAAGAGCGTGGAAGATATGGTTCATTTCCTCGAGCGATGCAAAGGGCTCTTACATGGTGGATGCTTCCTTAGACTCGCCGCCGCTTTTACCAAGCGCCGCGGGTCTACTTCACATTGACACTGACCGCCGGGGCAGGTGTTGCTCCAGGTACCACAACAGTTCGCTTGTCGGTCTCCATGATTTTTTGGAAGAACGCCGGCGCGTCTTCCGGTTTCATTCCTAACTTATCCAAGTCGATCTTGATGCCGGTGATGGAGCCGGTAGCATCGCGTTGAACGGAGAACGACACTTCGTGCGGCGCCGGAGGCGGGCTGGCCGGAGGATCTTTCGGCCGATCCGCCTTTTGAAGGACGGGAAGATTGCCTTGCTCGGCGAAAGCGATGTCAGTGTCAGTAAACACTTCCAGTTCTATATGGTTGTCTTCCTTGGCTCCGATATTCCCCTGCGGGAACGTGGCCAGGATGGAATCCTCACTCTTTCCGCCGTTCGAGTATTTGGTGCCCAGCACACTAACAGTGCTCGCAGGCTTGCCCCCGAGCACGACTTTCGTGGCGCGGCGCAGATTGGGGCCCGACAGCACCATGGAAAAGGCGTCGGATTTCGGGACCTCGCTGGGAATGAACGATTTGATCGTCGTGTCCTGTGTGGGGAAATCCGGATTCACCACGATGACCGCGTGCTGCGGACCGCACTTCGACGCGATCGCCCGCGCGCGACTGCGAATGGTATCCAAAACAGGATCCTCCTCCAACAATCGATGTTCCGGCGCAACTTGTTTCTGCGACGCGATATCTTCCTCGGTGCGATCGATGAAGCTATTAAGTGTCGCAACATCCGCAGCCCAGTCGGTGGTGAGACCGATGGACTCGCGCTTCAGCGGAGTATAGAGGCGCTTGTAGAAGACGGGGAGAGCGGGCCGGTCTTTGATGAGCCATTGTGTGTTCACGTTGACTCTGACGCTGTCGTAGCCTTGGCCAAAGATCGCCGGCTTGGTGATTACCGTCACCAATACCGGGAAAGCCGTGGCATTGAGGATATTGGCCGCTCTGCTCTTGCGATACGCGGGGTCGGCTTGCGCCGTAAAAGAGGGTGAAAAACGAAAGCCAAAGGTGCGACCATTGCTATAGCTGTTAGTCACTGTCACTGGCGTTCTGGTCACGGAGTCTTTCTGATAGCGATGGACAAAGGTGATCAAATCCTGACCTAACAGGGTGAGTCCCACGGTAGGATAGGCAGCGGAGAGTTGAGCTGCCATCGCGGTCAACTGACGGGAGCTGTTTCCCAGCTCCAGGTTTTGCGCATCGAACAACGGGAGCACGCTAAAAACCTTGGGCGATATTTGATCTCGATCGCACATCACGGCGCCCGTCTTCGAGTTATAGTACTCACAATCCGCGGTTAGGTCGGCAATATAGTTCTCTCGGGTGCGCCAGCCGGGATTGCAACTCACCTCTACGACAGCGAAATAGATTTGATAGTCTTTGTTGACAAAAGTATCGGCCGGCGGATTGGCGGAAACCACCCCGAGCCTTTCTGCGACCTTGTCACCGGTGCCTTGGTTTACGGCAATTCTTCCGGAATTGCCGGAAATCTTGGACATATTTGACAGGAGTGCACCTGGGCCGGCAAAGCGGTCCGTAGAGAGCGGCCCGGTGACACTCAACTGGGAGGGCGATGTCAACTTCGTGGTATCGAGATCCGTGGAGGGACCGAGAATCGGCTCAACTTGGCCGGTGGCGGAATTGAGTTGAAATTCGCCTTTTGCCGAACCGCTGAATTGGTTGGTCAGCGCAGTTTCCGTGGACTGCATACTCAACCCGCTGACGTTGCTCTGCTCGTAGGTAATGTATTCTTTAAGCGTGGGGGTGTCGGTCGCGGCGTTCTCCAGCTTAAACTGCCCTTGCGCCGTCATCACGATCGGCACGGATGCGGTGACCATGCCCCACTGCTCGAGTTTGTCGCGCAGCCGCTCTATGGCGCACTGAACATCCCGCAAGTCCTGCTTATGTTTCGCGCGGAGTGTTTTTCCGTCTTCACGCGCAGGCCGCGAACAACCGGCAACCGTAGTGGTAGTCGTGGTGGTGGTGCGAGTTTCAGCACCGGCTCCAGCATTGGATGGAAATGCGACCACCGCCGCTCCCAGCATGCCAACAATAAATCCATTTTTCATATACGTGCTCCTCCTTAGCGTGGCGAAGCAAACAACACCTGCTATCGGTTAGGCAAGAAATATCTTAGATATTTTAAAGAAAGTTTCATTGCGACCAGCACGATCGTGGATTTTCCGCAAAACAAAAACGCGCCGCCGGATTTCTCCAGCGGCGCGTTGTTGAAGTTTAATCGGGGAACACGCACGAGCGTGTCCCTCCGTCGACTGCGCTTTACAGCGTCTTCGTGAATTCTTCGAAACGGTCGAGGCCCTTCTTGATGACGTCGAGACTGGTCGCGTAGCTCAGGCGCACGGTGCTGTCGTTGCCGAAGGCGACACCGGGAACGACGGCGACGTGGTGCTTGCTGAGCAAGCGGTCGGCGAAGTTCGTCGAGCTGAGGCCGAGCTGGCTGATGTTCACCAGCACGTAGAAGGCGCCCTGCGGCTTGACCACGCTGACCCGCGGAATGGAGGCGAGGCGGTTGATCATGTAGTTGCGGCGCATGTCGAACTCTTCGCGCATGTCGGCCACCGGCTGCTGGTCGCCCTTCAGCGCGGCGAGGCCGCCCTTCTGCGCGAACGAACACGGGTTCGACGTGCTGTGGCTCTGAATGGCGTCGATGGCCTTGGCGATCGCCTCAGGCGCGCCGAGGTAGCCGAGGCGCCAACCGGTCATCGAATAGGCCTTGGAGAAGCCATTGATGGTGATGGTCAGGTCGTAGGCGCCGGGCAGAGTGGCGGTGCTGATGTGCTGCACGTCATCGTAGGTCAGCTTCTCGTAGATCTCGTCGGAGAGGATGAGGATTTCCTCGTCCACCGCGACTTCGACGATCGCCTGGAGCTCTTCCTTGGTGTAGACGGCGCCGGTCGGGTTGCCGGGCGAATTGATGAT
>Ga0068855_100005407_pt1 | contig 15581 bp, 11 predicted proteins | sample KBSCornC52_FD_66592 | JGI IMG/M metagenome (GOLD analysis project Ga0068855, IMG submission 66592) | Corn rhizosphere microbial communities from Kellogg Biological Station, Michigan, USA - KBS Corn C5-2 | ecosystem: Host-associated > Plants > Roots > Rhizosphere > Soil ...
AAATTGATATCAGATTTTGTTTCTTTAAGCGGCATATTGGTGTTCAAGTCATCAGCTAGATTATTATTTGTAATGTTTTGCTCCTCATTTACATTGTTTTTTTTCAATGTTGAATGATGATGATGAGAATGGTATACAACATGATGACGCTTATGGCGTAAGGTTTGTTCATGATGCGATGTTCTATTTTTCAGAACGGCATGATGTATATGTTTATGCACATGTTTTGAATGCGAATGATGCTCCACTGCAAAAGTAATCTTGATTGCACTGAAAAAAACAACAATTCCTATAACAACTTGCTTAACTGAATTTTTAATACTCAACAACTTTACCTCACAAAATCTCCAAAATAATTTCGAAAATTAAAATTATTTCATTTTCCAAAATTATGATTCAAATTTTTCAACCGTTCGAACTGCTGTACCAGCTTTTCCAATGTCGCTGTGTTATCACTTAATTTTTCGCGTTCTTTTTCAACTACTTGTGCGGGTGCTTTATTAATATAATCTGAATTGTTTAATTTTTGTGATGATTTTTCTATTTCTGATTTAAACTTTTGAATTTCTCTTGTGAGTCTTGTTTTTTCTGCGTCTATATCAATATTGTCGTCAAGCGGAACAAATATTTGTAAATCATTTATGACAGCGGCAGCACAATGTTCTTGAGGGCCATCTACCCATAGACTTTTTTCGACACGCGCTAGTGATAATATCACCGTATGAAAATCATTGACTAAGTCATGATCTTTCGCGTTTTGTGAATATAGTAACACAGTAATTTTATGATTAGGTGAAATTTTATTTTCGCTGCGAATATTGCGAATAGCCGTAATAAATATTTTTAACCACCCTATTGTTTCCTGGGCCTCTTCAAAAACCATATTATGATTATGTTGAGGATAGGGTTCTTTTTGAATAAAACCTTTATGCCCCATACGATGATATATTTCTTCAGTGATAAACGGCATCAAAGGATGCAGTAAAATTAAAATTTTTTCTAACACATTTAATAGCGTATCTATATTAAGTTGAATTTTTGAAAATTCAAGATACCAGTCACAATAATCGTTCCAGATAAAATCGTATAAACTTTGTGCAATCAGATCAAATCTATACAGCTTGAAATTTTCATGAACCGATTTTATTGTTTTCTCCAAACAGGAAAGAATGTATTTATCGAACAAAGATAATTGATTGATACTTTGTGTATCTGCCATAAAATCGACATTCTCTTTTTTGCTTAAAACAAACCTTGCAGCATTCCAGAGTTTATTACAAAAATTTCGATATCCTGCAATTCGGCCTAAATCAAATTTAATATCGCGGCCAGTATTGGCTAGAGCGCAGAAAGTAAATCGTAACGCATCTGTTCCATGGGCTTCAATTCCTACAGGAAATTCTTTTTGAGTATGCTCGATGATCTTCTGTGCCATTTTAGGCTGTATTAAACCAACGGTTCGTTTTGCAATTAATTCCTCCAACGATATGCCGTCAATCAAGTCAATGGGGTCTAACACATTACCTTTAGATTTTGACATTTTTTGTCCGTATTGATCACGTATTAATCCTGTCATGTAAATTTCTTTAAAAGGAGTTTTGTCTGTAAAATACAAACCGAACATAACCATCCGTGCTACCCAGAAAAATATAATGTCAAACCCTGTAACAAGAACATTCGTGGGATAAAATTTTTCAAGAAATGGCGTTTTATCCGGCCAACCGAGTGTTGCGAATGGCCATAGCGCCGCCGAAAACCATGTGTCTAAGACGTCATCATCTTGTCTTAAACCTTCGCGTTTGATTTTTTCATGGTCGTCTCCAACATAAATTTCACCTGTACTGTCATTATAATAAACGGGTAATCTATGTCCCCACCATAACTGTCGACTAATACACCAATCTTGAATATTATCTAACCATTGTAAATAAGTTTTAGACCAATTCTCAGGAACAAATTTAATTTCATTTTTTTCTACGACTTCTTTTGCTCTTTTTGCGAGCGGATCCATTTTGACATACCATTGATCGGTAAGTAAGGGTTCCAATATTTCTCCTGATTTTTCACCTCTTGGAATTTTTACCTTGTATTTTTCTGTTTTTTCCAATAAGCCTTCTGATGATAATTCATCTATAATTTTTTTTCGTGCAGCTAATCTATCCAAGGATTGATAATGATAGGTGTTTTCATTTAATGTGCCATCTTGATTTAAAATATTGATTGCAATTTCTAATAATGAATGGCGTTTTGCCACTTCGTAATCATTGAAATCATGTGCTGGAGTAATTTTTACACACCCTGTTCCAAAATCCGGCTCTACATATTCATCTGCAATTATCGGAATCCATTTATCTGTTAACGGCAATTTTACTTTTTGACCAATAAATTTTTGATAGCGAGAATCATTTGGATGAACTGCAACAGCTACATCTCCAAATAATGTTTCGGGACGAGTAGTTGCAACGCAAAGATATTCTGAGTGATTAAGAAAATATTTGATTGTCCATAAATTACTCTCTTCTTCTGATGTTATTGCCTCAAGATCAGAAACAGCGGTTCGTAATTTGACATCCCAATTTACTAATCGTTTTCCACGATAAATGAATCCATCTTGATATAATTTGATAAATGCTGTGTTCACAGCATTTTTAAATTCATCATCCATGGTGAATCTTTCACGAGACCAATCTATACTTGCACCCAGTCTTCTCATTTGCCTTGTAATATTTCCACCGGAAAGATTCTTCCATTCAAATACTTTTTCAATAAATTTTTCACGGCCGAGGCTTTCCCGAGATATATTTTCAGCTTCTAATTTTCGTTCAACGACAAGCTGTGTGGCAATGCTGGCATGATCCACACCCCCTTGCCATAAAGTTTCATTTCCGCATCCGCGATGGTATCGAATGAGGGCATCCATCAATGTATGCTGAAATCCATGCCCCATATGTAAACTACCTGTTACATTAGGCGGAGGCAGCATGATACAGTAAGGTAATCGATCCATTTTTTGGGAGTTTTGCGAATTTGTTTGAAACCCTGGCTTAAAACATTCCGCTTTTTCCCATTCTTGCGCCCAATGCGCTTCAATAATTTTTGGCTGGTAGTTTTTATCCATCTGCATTTAGGTATAATCTCGATTATGAAAAAATTCAATGAAATTCATCAGGGTGTATTAAATCATATTTTTCATAAATTAAGTATATTAAATACTGTGGAAAATCAGATTTATCCCTATATTCCCGGCGATCTGCGCGATTTTTGCAGATTGGCTAATTTTGAGAATAATATTTTAATCTTCGCTGTTAAGAACAGCTTATGGGCAACAAAGCTTAAATTTAGCATACCTGAAATACTCGAAAATATTCGAACTAAAGCTTGCTTGCCTGGCGTAGCATCTATAAGTTATTATATAGAGCCTGAGTTTGAACAGTTGTTTTGCGGTACGTAATTTAGGTCTTGGTAGTATTACTGGAAAATTTATCAATAGTATGAGGAGATGTTAAATGTGTAAAAAACCCATGTGCAGCAAAATTTATGGCAGTATTGTACTCATTCTTGCAATAGTTTTGGGCGCACTTGTTGTCAACGTCTCTATTGAGAATGTTGATAAAGTTATGATGCTCATCAAATTCTTTGATGTCATGATCCCAATTCTTGCTGTTGGCGCTTTAATCAAATACAACTTCTGTTCCACCAAAAAATCACATTGCTGTTGCGGAAAATGTGGAACTGAAAAATCAGACAAGTAATGCGCAACCATCGATTAATTAAGTTTTTAATAGCTTTATCGCTATTTTTCGTGAGCTTTCATGTGCTTTCACAACCCACCCAAGGGGTTGTGGGTACATGGCTCACAATCGATGATGAAACTAATACTCCTCGCAGTATTCTAAAATTATTTATAGATAAGCACGGATATCTTAATGGCCAAATTATCAAAATTTATTTTAGAAAAGACGAGAAAGATACCGATGTTTGTACAAAATGTACTGATTCTCGATTTAAAGATAAACGCATTATGGGGATGGTCGTGATGTGGGGACTGAAACAACTCGATTATAGAAAATGGACAGACGGTTATATCCTCGATCCCAAAAATGGCCAAATTTATCGATGCAATCTTACTTTAACTCCCAATGGTCAAGAATTAAACGTCAGAGGCTACATTGGTTTTTCATTGCTTGGACGCACCCAACACTGGATGCGCGTTGAGCAATAACGATGAAACTCTGTGGATTTGAAGCAAACAATGAATCGCCTTTCTTTTTAATTGCTGGCCCATGCGTCATAGAAAGTAAAGAGTTGGCGACTGAAACAGCGGGATACCTTAAAGAAATCACAGCTGAGCTTAATATCAATTTTATTTATAAATCGTCCTACGATAAAGCAAATCGCTCATCTCATCAGAGTTTTCGAGGATTAGGTATTGAAAAAGGTTTAGAAATTCTTTCTTATGTTAAAAAAGAATTTAAAATCCCTATTTTAACAGATGTTCACGAAGACACCCCCTTAAATGAGGTTGCGTCAGTGGTAGATGTTCTTCAAACACCGGCGTTTTTGTGCCGTCAAACAAATTTCATTCAAAAAGTGTGCTCGGTTGGTTTACCAGTAAATATTAAAAAAGGGCAATTTTTATCTCCATGGCAAATGAAAAATATCGTAGAAAAAGCAAGGGCTGTCGGAAATCAGCAAATTATGGTTTGTGAACGCGGCTTTTCTTTTGGATATAACAATTTGGTCTCTGATATGCGCTCTCTTGTTATTATGCGCGATACAGGATGTCCCGTAGTTTATGATGCAACACATTCTGTCCAACTTCCAGGCGGTCAAGGTAATTCTTCGGGAGGCGATCGAGAATTTATTCCACCACTTGCAAGAGCATCTATAGCAGTTGGAATTGCTGGAATATTCATGGAAACCCACCCTAATCCAGATCAAGCCTTAAGTGATGGCCCAAACTCTATTCCATTACATCAAATTAAAATATTATTGGAAACATTAAAAAAGATCGACAAAGTTGTAAAATCAAATTAACCCTTGTAGAATCGATTTAATGTTGTATTTAATTTTAATTCCACATTAATAATTAGTTAAGGAGTTCACACTTATGTCGGCGGATCGCATGGTTCATTTTGATACATTAGCATACGCTAATAAGCTGAAAAAAGCAGGTGTTCCCTCTGAGCAGGCTGAAGTTCAGGCAGAAGCCTTGTTGGAAGTTTTTGAAGATCAAACAATTGCCAAAAAAGATTTAACCGCATTTCAAATTGAGACAAAAAAAGATTCTGACATGTTGCGAACTGAAATCAGCAAAGATTTTGAAGTTTTTCGTACAGAAATTAAAAAAGATTCTGAAATATTCCGCACCGAAATTAATAAAGATTTTGAATCATTTCGTACAGAAATCAAAAAAGATTCCGAAATTTTTCGCACAGAAATTAATAAAGGTTTTGAATCGTTTCGTACAGAAATCAAAAATGATTCCGAAATTTTTCGCACAGAAATTAATAAAGATTTTGAATTGTTTCGCGCAGAAATCAAAAAAGATTCCGAAATTTTTCGCACAGAAATTAATAAAGATTTTGAATCGTTTCGTACAGAAATTAATAAAGATTTTGAATCGTTTCGTACAGAAATCAAAAAAGATTCTGAAATATTTCGCACAGAAATTAATAAAGATTTTGAATTGTTTCGCACGGAAATTAAAAACGATATTGAGCTCTCTCGCGCTGAAAGTAAAAACGATTTAGAAGCATTTCGCAGTGAAACTAAACATGAATTTCATAATGTTTATTTAAAAATTGCTGAAACAAAAACTGAATTAATCAAATGGATGTTTGGCATTTCAATGGCACAAGCCACATTGATTGTTGCACTATTAAAATTTATTCATTAAATTTCAGCTTTACCATTTACTTCCAGAAAATATTTTGTAAGAATTAATGAGAGAAACTCAATAAAAGAAACAAAAAGGCTTTATTACTTTTAATAGCTCATGTTACGCATAATTGAGTTAAAAGGAATCTATCGTGAAGATCGTAAAATATAGGGATATATTTTACGATCAAGGGATATGGGTTCGTCTGAACGATGATTCCTTTGTCCTCTTGTCAGTCTCTGCGTAACATGAGTTAATAGGTTGAAATTACTGATTAGATCATATAGGTTCACTTTTAAAAAGCTTCATTAAATTAGTATGTATTTTATCTAAAAGGAACAAAAAATGTCGAAAATTCGCCAAATTCTTGCTCGTGAAATATTAGATTCTCGTGGAAACCCCACCGTAGAGGCGGAGGTTATTTTAGATAATAACATCAGTGCAAAAGCTCAAGTTCCTTCTGGAGCATCGACAGGTACAAGAGAAGCATTAGAATTACGAGATCACGATCCCAAACGCTATTTGGGAAAAGGAGTGTTAACCGCAGTAAACAATATTAAATCAAAGATTGGGCCTGCGCTTATCAACAGGGAATCAACATCTCAAGATGAAATAGATAAAATAATGATATCCTTAGATGGCACTCCAAATAAGTCAAATCTTGGAGCAAACGCCATTTTAGCGGTTTCAATGGCTTGCGCAAAAGCAGGAGCAAAAACAACTCGAGTACCACTCTACCAATTCCTGGGAAAACCCAATAAAAATTTTATTTTGCCCGTTCCCATGATGAATATTATCAATGGTGGCGCTCATGGTGATAACAATATTGATATACAAGAATTCATGATATTACCTATTGGAACCAACCAATTTTCTGAGGCCTTGCGTATGGGTGTTGAAGTTTTTCATACACTCAAAAAAATTCTTCATCAGAAAGGGTTCAACACTAATGTAGGTGATGAAGGAGGATTTGCACCAAACTTACCTTCTAACAGCGCCGCACTGGAATTTATTCTCGAAGCCATTCAACAAGTTGGATATGTTCCTGGAAAAGATATTTACTTAGGATTAGATGTCGCAAGTTCGGAGTTCTATCAAAACAATCAATACCATCTTAAAGGTGATAACAAAATATTAGATGCCTTACAATTTGCCGAGTACTTAGAAAATTTGGTTAAACAATACCCTATTATCAGCATTGAAGACGGCATGGCAGAAAATGATTGGTCCGGCTGGAATATTTTAACTTCCAAACTTGGAAACAAAATTCAACTCGTTGGAGATGATTTATTCGTTACTAATACAGCTATTTTAAAAGAAGGTATTGAAAAAAAAATAGCCAATAGTATTCTTATCAAGCTCAATCAGATTGGCACATTAACTGAAACCCTGGATGCTATTAATACTGCAAAAAAAGCAGGATATACAACTATCATCTCTCACCGTTCAGGCGAAACCGAAGACAGTTTTATTGCAGATCTTGCAGTGGGTACATCCGCAGGACAAATCAAAACAGGATCATTATGCAGGTCTGATAGGGTTGCGAAATATAATCAACTCTTGCGTATTTCAGAAGAAATACTCCATAATGGCACATACGCAGGGAAAAGTGCGTTCCGATGGCTTTAAAATGGACGTTTATGAAAGCTCTGACAATGATTCTTTTAGTCATATTGGGTATTACACAATATACGCTTTGGGTTTCTCACTCAGGCGTAAGGGAATATTTTTCACTCAAACACCAAATTGAATTACAACAACAAAAGAACTTGGAATACTCATTAAAAAATGAAGCGCTTTCCACTGAAGTGCAACATCTCCAACAAGATAAATCTGCCATAGAGTCTCATGCAAGAAGTGATTTAGGCATGATCAAACAAGATGAAACGTTTTATCAAGTCATTCCTTCCAAGGCAAATAAAATTTGATATCACCCCCTTCCATTTTTATTAATTTCGTGTAAAATTCTTTTGAACAGCATTTGACAAATAGCTGCTAATAATGTTACCAGAAAAAATTAATCCTTATACATAGGTCTTTTTTTTTAGGTTCTCCCCAAAAAACAGGAGGAGCAAATGTTATGGCAGCAGAAAAAACTGAAATGAATGGGCAACACTTAGCCGAAATTCTAACCAAGATTATTAAACGTTTTACTCTATTATCGAACGCAGTCAATTCAATTATTACTGACGAAACCTTCATTACAATTCTTGCGCTTGAAAAATTACAAAAAAGAAGCCCTACTACCACACTAAGAAAACAAAATATAAAAAAAATTTCAGGCAACATGAAGCGATTCAATCAAGCTTGTGAGAATATGGTCGATACTCTTACAACATTGTTCACGAACGAGATAAACATATATTTTATTAAGAACATTAAAGCTTTATTAAATGAGAGTTTATTAGAAAAAAAAGATACTGAATCTTTTAAACAATATAATAATCGATTGAAATCGTTACAAGTTATTTTAATTCAATTTAAATACAATTATTACGAGTTTCTTAAATTTATAAAAAAAAATATGGTGCCCTTGTTGGATTTTTATCAATCTCACCCCAAAAAAACAATGGATCAAAAAAAAGGAACCCAAATTAAAGATGAAATCTATCTAAAAACCTACGATCAATTAGTAGTTTTCGAAGCGTTATTATTTCAATTATTTTTATTTTTAGACAATATTGATAATAAAATCAATCTTACCATCGCATCTTCAGCTAAACACACAAAATTAGAATTTAATGAAATAAAAAAGCAACCCCTAATGAAAGTTAGCCAGGCTTTTAGTCAAGACGACATCGGATTTTTATTAAAATTTTATAATCAATATAATGATGAAAAAATTGGAAATGCCCATACTTCAAACATAGATAAAATAACACCAAACGATGAGGAACTAGAATTATTAATACACTACACTATCTGTATTAATATTAATGATATTACAGAAAATGATAAACGTCGTTTTTATGAGTTAAAAAAAATGTTAGAATTAAAAACGACTATAGAAGATATTTTGAATAATTTGACAAGCCCTGATGACATTGTAAATATAGTAAAACTAAAAAGTCTGATTTGTTATTTAAATGACCAAGTTGGTAAGGAAAAAAATCCAACTCTTAATCAATTTTATACCACGACCGCAATGCAGCTTCGAGAAACTTACGGACAAGTTAATCAATTATTATATTTAAACGATTTCGATCGCACTGATAAAACCTTTTCTTGTTTGTCAGATTTAATACCAGAAAATATTAACTATAAAATTGAATCTGTTGATGATTTGTTTATTCTGGCATTTACGGCAGATCCCTTACTATTATCCCAAAGTAGACCCTCCTTTATTCAATGGAAATCTCAAAATATTTATGATGAAAATCAAACTTTGGATAATTTATCAAAACTATTATCAGATAAAGATAAAATTCTACAAGCAAAAGATTTTACTGAAATAAAAAAAATCATCAATCAAAATAAACCTGCTTGGTGGAAATGGTGGAGAAATGATGAATATCATCGTTATATCGACATGGAATACAATGCAAAATTATTGCTTGTATTACAATCTTTTTCCAATGGTCAAATTGATGAGATCACTGTTATTGCTAACATCAACATTATTGCAAAAAAACATCCGCATGCACAAACAGGCACTGCATTCAGTAAAATATCTGAGCATTTTACTGATAATCTTCAAAAAAATTCCGAAAAATATATCGCGCAACCGATAGGTAAAATGACTTGTGACCCATCTTTACCCTTTAAGCATTCAGTGACTAACTTGTATGCTCAAATTTGCAACAGATTAAACAAAACATCAACTAATAGCAATCCATCTCAAATAGCCGATATCCCTATGGCCGGTATATTGGCTAATGAAAATGAGATTGACAATGCTAATACAAGTGCAAGCTTATTAAGACAATGGCTTAAAAACGCCATTCAACAAGAAGAAATCGAATTGCAAGAGGCTTGTGTATTCAAAAAATGACAGGAGAAAGAATATGCGTGATTTTTATGTTCCAAGAGGCACCCCTTATAACCTCACCCCCATTACACCAATTCAAAAAAATACTGAAAATGATCAAAAACCAATAGAACATTTTCAAATCAAATGTAATTGGATCATTCAAATCATTGAAAAACTCAATCTTTTTATCGTTCCATTGGGAGATTATCACCGCAGTTATCCTCTATCAAATGCGAAATATTTCAATGCCAAACTTAAAATATTGAATTTAGGCATTCAGAGTGTTTCCAACCACCTAAATGAATTCAAATTGGATAAAATCAATAAATCCAATGACGCCAAAATAGATATCATTCAACTTTCTGCTCAACTTAAAGTGTTTGAAGATATATTGATTTATTTCAAAGAAAAACTACAAACAGATGAAATCACTTCAAAAAATACTTGCAATAACGATAGAACAGATCAATATACATTAATACTTAACCATCTGACAGAGGCTATGCAACTCATTGCAGACTCTCGAAGCCGTGTTATACAAGCTGATCCTGAGCAAATGAATAAACATTTTTCGATCAACTTTAACTCTTAGCGCACAATTTGGCCCAACCATCACTCTTTTGTTGCTGCGATAAAATAGTGTAAAACGCAATATCGTTGAATGCAACCAGTAAGTAGAAAAGCCATCTTTTTTGTAAAAGATAAAATGATTAAAAAATTAATATTTAATTAAGCTTAGCTTGATATAATAATACCAATAAGATACACATAATTCGTCAAATTTAATGAGGGCAGTAGGTATGTTTGAATACACTCCAACCACACAGCCTCCTCGGAAGGCAAAGCTAATAGCTAATTTAGTTCAGGAAGCGATGCCTTTTTCTCAATATCTCACTGAACACACAAAGAGCAATAACCCGTCTGATTCTAACGACAGCACACAGAAAACCGCTCATGAAAACAAAGTAAAATCAAACTATACCCAACTCTTTAAAGATTATCCGAAAAACCCATCTCTCGATGACTTTATTGAATATTTGAAGTCTCAACTCGACGCTGGATCCCCTGTTAACACCGTAAGTGAAGATTTAGTTGATTTTGCATTTGCCTATTTATTAGACAAAAATGGAAATATAAAATCTGATATTATTCAAATACTTGTAAAGCATAATATTATTGAAAACAAGAATGAGCCAGAAATTATTTCGAGCATCATCAAAAGCTTTGTATTACAGCTCATCATTCCAGCACTCGCTGAAAAAAGCAACGAAGCCAAAAGTCCACAAAAGTTTAAAACAGCTGTCGAGTCAACATTCACCAAAATGACAGCTGATAAAATTGAAGAAAAATTACTACCCGTCTTTTTGAAAAGAAATACTCTTTGCCATTTTGGCGAATATTGCGAAAAATTTATTTTAAGCAAATCAAACAGTTCAAATTCATCAAACTCCTCATCAAACTCAAATAAGGTAATTTTCAAAGATTTTTTAATGGCTCTTTCGAATGAAAAAAATTCAGCTATAAATAATTTGCCCAAAGAGATTGAGCATATTGTCACTGTTGTTGCCCAACGGGTTGAAAAATTAAACACGACAAATGACGATAAAGAAAACGAATCAGAAATTGCTAACATTACAAACTATCTCTTTAGTTTTATACAACACTATTTACTTGATCCTGAGGGAAAAATTAACTCGGCTGCAAAAGAACTTCTGATTGAATTTTTCAGTGATGGAGCATCCATAGAGTTTGAATCACCCGAGATTATCAAACAACTAAAAATCGCTTTCGTCAATCATATAATTGCTTTAATAAAGTTAAAGTTAAACATCAGCGATGCCGATCAATGGTTAAAAATAATCAAAAATAATGCCATTCAACTCGCAGAAGAAATATGCGACTCACAAAAAAATAACATTGTTATTCCAAACTATTATGATAATAACTCAACTATCCCTAACCCATACGCGACAAGGCTCAGCATTTCAGATCCTAAACTCATTCATACAACAAATACAGTACTGAAAGAAACTCGCGAAAATGACTGGTCTATAGCAAATCAACCCGATCCAAGTTTTTACCGCGCAACTGATTTTAATAACCTTAAGTTTGAGGAAGACTTTAGAAATCCAAATAAAAAAGAGATTTATTTTGATTATATTGACAACCCTATTTCAAAACTCTTATACAAAGTTAACAATAATGGTGAAATGAAAGAGGGAGAAATCAATACCACTGATATTGATCAAGCCCATTTTGAAGCCATTTTAGCTGCTTATCAAAAACCCAAAGCTATTACAAATGATCTTTCAATTCTCAATACTCAGTGCACACAAGCACTTGTAAGGCTGTTATCCAACAGAGGCCATTTGAAACCCGATACCCAAGTTTTTGAAAGAGATGCCGAAAGATATAGTATTTTAATTGACGGCGTTAGATTAGAAAAAGGTGCAAACTTAAAAGCACTCATGATACAAAAAGGTTTCACAGAGGACGAGATCACCAGTATTAAATCCTCCTATCGCCAACCCAATACACCTCTTTCAGGGGGACTAAATGGAGAATATGCACTACCATGGAGATTTGATTTTGCTCAAAACGTTTATAAAAGAAATAATGAAATATTTTTTGATTTTTATAGTGATAATTTCGTACTTTATGATCTCACTAAAGGGCTGCCTCCCACACAACCAGACGCACAAATAAAACTACCCGGCAACGTTAAACTTCGATACAAATTAATCAAACCAACTTTTGACGACAAAGGAGAAATGAAATCGCGAAGTCGATTACAATTAGAGTGGGTTGAAACAAGCAATACTGTGCTGACTAAAATTTGTCTTAGTAATAATAATGTTGTTGTAACACCTGATGCTGCAACCATCAACAAGCTTACGCCAAATGATGTTGTCATTACAGAAAATAAAATTATTAATGCTCAAAACCAAGAATCCAAGCAAACAATACAAAAAACACAATCCGATCGATTAAGCACCGATAAAGATAAGTTATTAACCTTGCTAAGGTACACAGTTAATACTATTAAAGCACTTGAAATCACTCAAAAACCCAGCTCAGCTCTAAAATATTATTTTAATTCTATAATTATTTTTTTAAACAAACAAATTAAAGTATTAGCAAATACTCTTCCGCAGAAATTTGAAAAATATTACGCGAGATTTAAAGAAGAACAGCCAATATTATTTGACAATCTTAATGGACAACTAAAACATAGCGATCTTTCTAAGGATGACAAAAAAATTCTGATCATGTTATCAGATATTTTTGATGCAATTGCTCCAAACATCAACAACAAAATAATAGAAATAAACAACAATGCCTATTTTAAGATACTTAACCAGGCTGATCATTTTCTTAAGCTTAAACCAATAAACTCTGCAATTTCATCAACCACCATATTGGATAAATACAACGAAAAATGCCCCAAAAATACGGGTGATAATGATATTAACACTCGTATGCTAAGCGATAATCAATTAACACAGTATTACCTAAAAGAATATGCAAAAACTCCACCCAAAGATCCAACATTGATTAACGACGATTCGGATGAAGAAAATTCAAATGATTCGCAACAACTACCCGATAATGAAAACTCTAAAAAAATTTGGACTTGGTTACTCCTTAATTGGAAAATTTTAGATTTCAAATTTAAAATTCCTATTGATGATCTGATAGAACTAAAAGAAGCATTTATTTACCTCCCTGGGAAAAATGAATCCGAAAGCTATATGGCAGCTTTTGAACAATCCTTGAAAATTTCCAATACAATATTACATTTCAAGAAAAAATTGATTAATAAAGAGTCTCTAGCTCCTGACCTCGTTGCTTTTTATACAAACACTATTGATGAATTGCGAAGTGTACATGGAAAAATTAAAACCTATCTTTATTTTGATTCAAAATTTTCAACCTTCGATGAATCTAACAACCCTACTAACGGCTTGATAGAATATGTGGTTGGAACCAAAATGAGTAACAGTAACGCATCTGTTGGAATGACATTCAACCTGGATAATTTTATCACGCACTTAAATGATAATTGTAATCCTGCGTTAAATATTGCCCCCAAAATTAACAATTTTTTTGGCGTGTTTAACTGGCTGTCATGGTATTTCGATGATAAAAATGACTTGAAAGAAGAAATATTTAACATTCTTAATGAAAAAACAACAGTTGAATTACGCCGCGAAAATAAAAAATCACAAATCGCTGCTGAATCACCCTTTTCTCATTTAGACAAAATTCAATCTATTCGCAGTGCCGCTGAAAAAAAACTTACACTGTTTTCTAAAAGCGGTGATTCTAATTATTATGCTATTGCATTTAAAGCTGAATTGAGTTGTGTTCTCAAAGATTTTTCACAAGGTCATTTGGATGAATCCGGACTTCTGATGATGCTTACTCAGATGAATAACTATTATAACCACAAATTGATGGGTGACGATGTAAGCTTGCTTAACACACTCAATGAAGTTTACAATAAGTTTAATAATGCCTATGGCGAAAATGAAGCTCAGTTTTATAATATACAACCAAAATCTGATTTAAAAATCTCAAATAATGAGCTTCATTTAAAAAACAGAAACTCATTAATTTTAAAATTTCTCATCGACTCACATGAAAAAACAGCCAAAAAATACCCAATTGCCTCAAAAGAAATGCGCGCAACTGGACTAGAAGTAGAAGAAAAAAAAGCGCATGCAAAAGGAAAAAAGCTAGCAAAGATAATTCAATTTTTGAAAACTTGTGAAAAAAATAATAAAGATACCGATGCCAATGAGACAGACAAGTTAAGATCACCGCAATTAATTGTGCGGCGATAACGATATTAAAAATATGTTTAAATTATGTTAAAATAACTGCCCTTTGATGATTAAGCGAGGTAAAATGTATGTTAGAACATAATCTTTATATATCACCCACTAGCAGCCCAAAACCAAAACGCGAATTAACAAATGAAGAAAAAATATTTAATAAAAGAATCGACACCCTGAATACCGAAATTTTATTATTTTCTAACGCCTATAGAAATCAATCAAAATTAACCCTCCTGAAAAATTTTGGCGATATTTGCAAAGAAGCACATCAGATTTTAAACGATTACAATACACGATATCCTTCGACATATAAAAATTACACAAACACGCTTATGAATATTAAAACTTTCTGTGAAAATCTTCAAAGGGTTACAGAGCACAATAATAATTCACATCAGTCTCTTGATAATGATAAATCTATTGAGTTAACAGGGGGCTTACACTCACTTCAAGAAATGTTCTCTACACTGTCTTATAACCTTGGAAACAAAGCCCCCAGAGCAATAAGAGTATCACTTGCTACAATGCTACTAGAGGCATATAATATTGCGAAATCAACCAGCAGTTTTCTTGTGTCTACACTTTCTTTTGAGCAAGAAATAAACAAAGAAAATAATGATAACTTAACCCCAAGAAGACAAGCACTCAAAGTGTTCTAAAAATTGGACAAGCTAAGACGCATTAATTACTCATGTTACGCATCGTATAGTTAAAAAGAAAACAATCAAAAAACGAAAACGAACCTACCTCCGTGTGATCGTAAAAGACATCCTTGTCTTTTACGGTTTTCTTTTTTTCGATTGTTTTCCTTTTTAGAGAGAAAAAGTTAAAGAGGACAAAGGAATCTATCGTGAAGACCGTAAAATATAGGGATATATTTTACGATCAT
>Ga0068855_100005409_pt1 | contig 15575 bp, 15 predicted proteins | sample KBSCornC52_FD_66592 | JGI IMG/M metagenome (GOLD analysis project Ga0068855, IMG submission 66592) | Corn rhizosphere microbial communities from Kellogg Biological Station, Michigan, USA - KBS Corn C5-2 | ecosystem: Host-associated > Plants > Roots > Rhizosphere > Soil ...
TACATCGGCCTGCCGCCGCTGTACAAGATCAAGCAGGGCAAGCAGGAGCTGTATCTCAAGGATGACGCGGCGCTCAACGAGTACCTGATCGCCAACGCGGTGGAGGGCGCCGCGCTGAATTACGCGCCGGATGTGCCGCCCGTGCAAGGCGAAGCATTGGAAAAACTGCTGCGCCAATACCAGAGTGCGCTGGATCAGATCGCGCGTCTGGCTCAACGTGGCGATTCGGCATTTTTCACCGCGCTGCTCGATCACGCACCCCTGGAAGCGGGGTTGTGGCAAGACGCAGCCGCGCTGCGCGCGTGGATGGACGCCCTGACCGCACGCATCAATGCGACCGGCCTCGGTCGTGCGCGCTACACGCTCGAACTGCGTGACGCCATTGCCGAACATCCCGCCGCGTTGCTGTTGAAGCGCAGCCAGCACGGCACCGAGCACACCTGGGTTCTGCCGCAAACCTTCTTCACCGGCGCCGACTACCGGCCGCTGCTGGAAATGTCGCGGGCGTTGCACGGTTTCATACGAGAGGGCGCGCAGATCCACCGCGGAAACGCCAGTCAATCCATCAATGACTTCGCACGCGCACGTGCATGGCTGTTCGAGGAAGCCAAGAAAGGCCGCAACATCCAGCGCTTCAAGGGCCTGGGCGAGATGAATCCGGAGCAGCTGTGGGAAACCACGGTGAATCCGGACACCCGGCGCTTGCTGCAGGTGCGCATCGAGGATGCGGTGGCTGCCGACCAGATCTTTGCCACGCTGATGGGCGATGTCGTCGAACCGCGCCGCGATTTCATCGAGACCAACGCGCTCAAGGTGGCGAATCTCGACGTCTGACGAAGAGAAGTGCGTTCGAATCGTTGCCGGGTTCGATCCTCTCGATGGTGACGCTCACCCGTCGCTCGCAAGCGCAAGCCTTTCATCAAGACGAATGCGCTGACGATGAATTCCCAAGGCTGATCACCACACTTGCAACGCACCACCCTCGACATTTCAGCATCCGTTCGCCATCAACGTTCCATCGAGCGAGCGGCTCCGCATCGCCGGCCGGGCATAGGGCGGAAGTAATGAGTGGGCAGTGCGAGCTTGAGCTTTGCATACCGCCCGCGCTAATCTGATTTGCTCCCAGTGCCGTCGGCACGACACGTTTCCCGAGGGCTCCATGAAACTCGATTCACGGCTGATCGCGTATGGCGCCAGCGCCATTCTGCTGTTTTCGATCTCGGGAACCGCCGCCCAGGCGCAGTCCTGCTCGGGCATGCAGATGCTGCGCAACGAGTGCGGCAATCAGAAGAAGGCGAAGCAGGAACAGACCAGCCAATTCCCCGCCTCGACGCTCTATCCGAATGCGACCCGCCAGGAACCCAAGATCACCCCGCCGGGTGAAAAGGAATCCCAGGCGCTCAATGAAGGCGGCAGCGCCGTCAACAGCGGAGACGCGGCAACGGCGCAGAAAGATCTGCAGCCGATCGCCGATAGCAGCGAAAACGCTTATGCCAAGGCCAAGGCACTTTCGGGCCTGGCCTTGCTGAAATACAACAGCGGCGACACCAAGGGTGCCATCGTGTTGGAGAAGCAGGCCATTGATCTCAATTCACTGCCCAACGACGAGTACTTCCCGACCCTCTATGCCCTGGCCGAGATGTATGTGGCCGACGAGGATTACGCGCAGGCGTTGGGCGCACTGGACCAATGGATCCAGCAGAGCGGCAAGCCCTCCGCTGACGCTTACGCGCTGAAGGGCAATGTTCTTTATCGCCTGGAGAAATACCCGGAAGCGGTGGCGGCGATCCAGAAAGCCAAGAGCATGACCGACCAGCCGAAGGATGCCTGGGACCAGATCCTCATTGCCAGCTACACCGCCATGGATCAGTACGCGCAGGCCGGCAAGGTTGCCGAAGCGGCCCTCGCCAAGGACCCGAACAACACCCAGCTGCTGATGACCGCGGTTTCGGTCTACAACAATGCGCACGAGTACGACAAAGCGCTGGCCCTGCTGGAACGCGCGCGCGCAAATGGCCAGATCACCGACGAAACCAGCTACATCAACATGGCCAAGCTCTACTACAACGTCGCTCTTGACAGCAGCACGCAAGCGGCTGCGCATACGAATGCACGCAAAGCTGCGGATGTGCTGGAGGAAGGCATGACGAAGGGCATCGTCAAGCCGAGCACCGACACCTACAAGCTGCTGGGTGACGCGTATGCATTGGCCGGTGATACCGACAAGGCCAACGCGGCCTATGACAAGGGCGGGTTGCCTCACGCCTCGGCCACACACAAGAGCGGCAAGAAGAAGTGAGGTCTTGAGCGGGTTGTGCCCGTACCGGCGCAATTCACATATTTTGCAAACCGGGTGCCAAACCCTCTAGGCAAACGCCCGATGCTGGTGTAATTTGCTTCTCTTTTCAGCCGCCCTCAGCGGTTGCCGCGGCTCGCCGCGGCCAAGCCGCGAGATACGACAGGATTGCGACTGGTTTACACGATGGCCCCGACTCCCGCGACTCAACACGATCGCTTCAACTGGTGGCGCACGATTGCGATCGCAGCGGCGATCGCGGTGCACGCCGTCGTCATCCTGGTGCTGCTGACTCCGGCCGCGCCGCCGGAAGCCCAGGCAGTGAAGAAGGAAAACGTCACCAGCGTGACCTTCATTCCGCCGCCGCCGCCACCGCCGCCACCGCCGCCGCCGCCGCCGGAGCCGCCGAAGACGCCGCCGCCGAAGATCAAAGAGCTGGTCAAGCCACCGCCGACACCGCCACCGCCGGCCCAGCCGCCGCCGGTGCAGGAAGTCTCGAGCATGCCGGAACCGGCGCCGCCGCCGGCCCCGCCGGCCCCGCCTGCTCCGCCGGCCGACATCGCGCCGGGTGTGGACATCAGCTACAAGAATCGCAATCCGCCGCGCTATCCGCCTGAGGCATTGCGCCAGATGCATCAAGGTACGGTGATCCTGGACGTCACCATTGATGCCCAAGGCAACGTGACCAATGTCGCGATAGAGAAGTCCAGCGGCTTCCGGGAGCTGGATCGCTCCGCTGAAGAAGCTGCGCGTGGATGGAAGTTCAATCCAGGCATGAAGAACGGCCACGCCGTGGGCGGCGTGGTACGCATCCCGGTCAACTTCAACCTCAGCGGCGCCGAGTAATTTTTCACTTTCGCCACCAAGTAATCCGTTACAGTCCCCTATCACGTTTTAAGGAAGGGTAGCGCCATGCAGCAAACACCATCCACCACCCCGGCCATGGCCGGCAACAGCAATGCGCAAGCCCTGCAACAGATGGGCTTCGATCACCTCATCCACAGCCTCGATTGGGTCGGCTGGCTGGTGCTGGTCACCCTGTTCCTGATGTCGCTGTGCTCGTGGTACTTCATCATCGCGAACGCCCTGCGCAACGCCTTGATCCGCTCACGCGCCGACAGGGTGATCGCGGCGTTCTGGGATACCCCGTCCGCACAGGATGCGATCCGGTTGATGGAGAAGCAGTCGCGCGGCGAACCGTTCTCCAAGATCGCGCTGGATGCCGCCTCCGCCGCTGCGCACCATCAGCGTCATGAAGGCAGCCGCATGGTCGAGGCACTGAACCGCTCCGAGTTCGTGGACCGCGCCCTGCGCCAGGCCGTGGCTCGCGAGAGCATGCGTCTGGAAGGCGGTCTGACCCTGCTGGCGACCGTCGGATCCTCCGCACCCTTCGTCGGTCTGCTCGGCACCGTGATGGGCATCTACCACGCGCTGATCAACCTCGGTGCTTCCGGCCAGTCCTCGATCGAAGCGGTCGCGGGCCCGGTGGGCGAGGCGCTGATCATGACCGCGCTCGGTCTGTTCACCGCGATTCCGGCCGTGCTGGCCTACAACTTCTATGTGCGTGCGAACCGCGTGACCTACGCCCGGTTCGATGAGTTTGCGCACGACCTGCACGACTTCTTCTCGACCGGTTCGCGCGTCGAAACCACCCCGGCCGCGGCCGTGGCGGGCACCCGCGCTGCCAACGTCGCCGGCAGCAACGTGCCGCCGCCGCCGGCTGCCAAGAAGTAAGGAGTTCGGGTAATGGCTTTCAGCACCGGCTCACGCAGCGGTCCGCTTTCGGAGATCAACGTCACGCCGTTGGTGGACGTGATGCTGGTGCTGTTGATCATTTTCATGATCACCGCGCCGCTGCTGCAGCACAATATTTCGATTGACCTGCCGCAGCCGAATACGAACGTTCAGCCTCCGCAAAACCCGCCGACACCGATCAACCTGTCCATCAAGGAAGACGGTTCGATGTACTGGAATGATCTGCCGGTCTCGGATCTGGAACTGCAAGCCCAGCTCGCGGTGATCGGGGCCAAGGCGGAAGAGCAGCAGCCGGAAGTGCACATTTCCGCCACCGACGTCACCCCGTACGACTACATCGCGCGGGTGCTGGCCGAGGCCAAGCGCAACAATGTGCAGAAGATCGGCTTTGAGCAGTAAGTGAGAGCATAACGATGGCTTTCAGCAGCAATACCAACAGCGGCGGCCCGATGTCGGAAATCAACGTCACGCCCCTCGTGGACGTGATGCTGGTGCTGCTGATCATTTTCATGATCACCGCGCCCCTGATGTCGCACAAGATCAAGGTCACCTTGCCCAAGGCCGACCCCAATCAGAAGGCCGAGGCAATCAAGGTGCCGCCGGTGGATCTGGCCATCGAGTCGGACGGCACGGTCTACTGGAACGATTCCAAGCTTGACGAGCCCGAGTTGAAGGCGAGACTGGCGGTGACCGCGCAGCAATTCCCGCAGCCGGCGTTGAACATCCGCGCCGACAAGGACACGCCTTACAAATTCATCAAGATGGTGATGTCCGACGCGAAAGCCGAAGGCATGGTGCACCTGGGCTTCGTCACCACCGGCAAGCTGGGCAAGCCCGGGGTGGGTTGAAGCAGCGCGCGACCTGTCATGCAAAAAGCCGCGCCTTGCGCGGTTTTTTGTTTTTCAGGCCAGAATCGCCAGGTAATTGCGCACGGTCACGGCAAGTCCTTCGTACAACGCCTCGCCAATCAGGGCATGTCCGATCGAGACCTCCGCAAGCTGCGGAATCGCGCGCTTCAGCGTGCCGAGGTTGCGCTGATTGAGATCGTGCCCCGCGTTCACCGCCAGGCCTGCATCCAGCGCGCGCTGCGCAGTTTCCCTGCAACGTGCCAGCTCATCCCGGCAATCACCGGCCGCGAAGGTCCTGGCATACGGGCCGGTGTAAAGCTCGATGCGAGCTGCGCCGATCCGCTTTGCCACCTCGAGGTGCGAGGCTCCCGTATCCATGAACAGCGAAACGCGGCACCCGAGTGCATTCAATTCGCGAACGAGCGGCGCAAGGCGCTCGCCATCGCGCGTCAGATCGAACCCGTGGTCGGACGTGATCTGGCCTTCGGCATCCGGCACCAGCGTGGCCTGCGTAGGCCGCGCCTGACGAACCAATTCGATGAATCCGGGATAGCCTTCGCGCGCGCCGGCGAAGGGATTGCCTTCCATGTTGTATTCGACCCGGCCTCGGGTCAGATCGGCCAGCAGGAGCACGTCTTCCGGCGTGATATGGCGGCGATCGGGCCGCGGGTGCACGGTGATGCCGCCGCAGCCGGCCTCGATGCAGGTGTTCGCCGCGGTGGCGAGGTCCGGCTCGGTCTCACCGCGCGCGTTGCGCAACACCGCGATCTTGTTGAGGTTGACGCTGAGGACGGTCACCGGCAAAGGGTAACAGTGGGCCAGCTTTTATGAGAAGTGCGCACAGGCGGTGTGCTTGGGGTGTCTGTGATCCCGGGGGCCAGGAGATGCGGACGCGTCGCTTGGGGCGGCGCTCATGGACGAGCGCATGAACAAAAAAACGGCGCGGGCCATGGGCGCGCGCCGGGAGAGTGTGATGCACCCGCATCAGCGGGTGGGGATCCACGGGGAGACTGTCCACACACTCGGACCGAATCTGCGCCGGGAAGTTCCCGCGATCTGTGCAACAGCCCGCAATTTGGCTATTCGGCCGCGATCTGGAAGGCCCGGACGGCCTTGGGGGGACCGCGCCAGGCCAATGCGCCGTCGCATCCGGGGGCCGGCGAGAGCATGAGAACCTGCCAGTCGGCGGGATTCCCGGCCTCCGCGTCGAACCGGCTCGGCTGCCAGCCCTCACCCTGCCGCGCGAACGCGACCCGCTCGAGCCCGAACGCCAGGCCGCGCCCCAGCGCCTTCAGCACGGCTTCCTTGGCGCACCACAACCGGAAGAACAGCGCATCGCGCTCGGCATCCGCGCAGGCCGCCATCGCCTGCATCTCCTCCGGGGCAAAAAACCGCTGCGCGATTTCGAGCGTCTTCACCCCCGCCCGGGCCTGCTCGATGTCCACGCCGGGTACCACGTTCCGCGCCATCGTTATCAGCGCCCATTCGCCGCTGTGGCTCCAGTTGAACTGCAGTCCGCGACAGGGCTCGCCACGCACATACGCATGCGGCTTGCCATGCTCATCGTTGCGCAACTCGAGCGCCGCGGCATCGGTGTCCAGATAGGCGGCCAGCAGCGCGAGCAGCGGTGTGCGGCCGATCCCGCGCGCGTGCGGCATTCTCCACAGGTGCACCGCGTCGCCCAGTTGCCGCGCGACGCTCGCCGGCACCGCGGAGATGAATTCGCCGGAGCCGATCATGCCGGTCACGCGCGCAGAGTCACCTGACCAGGCGTTGTTCGACCAGCGTGCTCACCACACCAGGATCGGCCAGCGTGGAGATGTCACCGAGCTGATCGGGCTGGTTCTCCGCGATCTTGCGCAGGATGCGGCGCATGATCTTGCCCGAGCGCGTCTTCGGCAGCCCGCTCGCCCACTGGATGTGGTCGGGCAGCGCGATTGCGCCGATCTGCTTGCGCACCTCGTCGCACAATTCCTGCTTCAGCGCGTCCGAAGGCTGCGCGCTCGCGACCAGCGTGACAAACGCGTAAATGCCCTGCCCTTTGATCTCGTGCGGGCAGCCGACCACAGCCGCTTCCGCCACCGCGGGGTGAGCGACCAACGCACTCTCCACTTCGGCGGTGCCGATGCGGTGGCCGGAAACATTGATGACGTCATCCACACGGCCGGTGATCCACCAGTCGCCATCGGCATCGCGGCGCGCGCCGTCACCGGTGCAGTACACGCCCGGGTACATCCTGAAATAGGTCTCGATGAAACGCTGATGATCTCCGTACACGGTGCGCATCTGTCCCGGCCAGGAATCGGTCAGCACCAGGTTGCCCGAACCTTCGCCTTCCACGCGCTTGCCATCCGCATCCATCAGCGCGGGCTTGACGCCGAAGAACGGCTGCATCGCGGAGCCCGGCTTCATCTCAGTCGCGCCCGGCAGCGGGGTGATCAAGATGCCGCCGGTTTCGGTTTGCCACCAGGTATCCACGATCGGGCAGCGCGCGTCGCCGACCACGTTGAAATACCACTCCCAGGCTTCCGGGTTGATCGGCTCGCCGACCGTGCCGAGCAGGCGCAGCGATTCGCGCGAGGTGCGCTTCACCGGCCCCTCGCCTTCGCGCATCAATGCGCGGATCGCGGTGGGCGCGGTGTAGAGCAGCGTCACCTTGTGCTTGTCGCAGACCTGCCAGATGCGCGAGGCATCCGGCCAGTTCGGCACGCCCTCGAACATCAGCGTGGTCGCGCCATTCGCCAGCGGCCCGTAGACGACGTAGCTGTGTCCGGTCACCCAGCCCACATCCGCGGTGCACCAGTAGATGTCATCCTCGCGCAGATCGAACACCACCTCGTGCGTGTAGCTGGCATAGACGAGGTAACCGCCGCTGGTGTGCAACACGCCCTTCGGCTTGCCGGTGGAGCCGGAGGTGTAGAGGATGAACAGCGGATCCTCGGCATTCATCGGCTCGGGATCGCACTGGTCCGACTGACCGTCCACCAGCGTGTGCCACCAGCGATCGCGCGGCGATTGCATCGGCACGGCGCCGCCGGTACGGCGCACCACGATCACGGTTTCGACGCTCTGGGTACCGGGGCGCGTCAGCGACTCGTCCACGTTGAGCTTCAGCGGGATCACCTTGCCGGCGCGCACGCCCTCGTCGGCGGTGATCACCAGCTTGCATTGCGAATCGCCGATCCGCCCCGCCAGCGAATCCGGCGAGAAGCCGCCGAACACCACCGAATGCACCGCGCCGATGCGCGCGCAGGCCAGCATCGCGACCGCCGCTTCCGGGATCATCGGCATGTAGATCGCCACGCGATCGCCCTTGCCCACGCCGAGATTGCGCAGCGCGTTGCCGAAGCGGCAAACCATCGCGTGCAGTTCGCGATAACTGATCGCGCGCGATTCGTTCGGGTCATCGCCTTCGAACAGGATCGCGGTCTTGCCCCCGCGCGCAGCCAGATGCCGATCGAGACAATTGGCGGAAACGTTCAGGGCGCCGTCTTCGTACCAGCGAATGTGCAGGTCCTTCGCGTCGAACGACACATCCTTGATCCTGGTCGGCGGCTGGATCCAGTCCAGACGTTGCGCGACCTTCTTCCAGAAGCCTTCCGGATCGCGCACGGATTCGGCATACAACCGCTGGTACTGCTCGCGCGTGACGCGCGGTGCGTCCGCGAACGCGGACGGAATGGAATGGATCGCGCCCATGGCAGCCTCCCTGCAAAGAGTCGAACCCAATGAGGGTAGCAAAGCTGCTGCCCGGGCGCAGGAGGATGCCGGCTATTGCGGCGTGGGTGGCGGCAAGCCGCGGCCGGAGTTCGTATCGGAGGACGCTGGCTTCAGCGCAGCCTTGATCGCATCCAGTTCGCCGGGCGACATGTATTCCGATCGCGAGCTGGCCTGGATCTGCAAATCAATGAAAGCGAACGCCGCGCCGAGTCCGCAGAACAGGCCGACGAGCACGCCGAAACCGAGCAGGCCCGGCGAATGGCTGACGACGGCGATCAGGAAACCCAGCAGTGCGGCGGCGGTCAGGATCCAGCGCATAAATCCAAATCCCGGTACAGAGCAGTTGAGAAATGCGGGCACAAGCCATCCCAAGGCGGCCATCCATGGTCGAGAGCTCCGTGCCCGTTCCAATCTTCGCGCGCTCGGATGCGTGCGTTCAAGGGGCCGGGAGCATAACGCAGCCGACAGGCCGTGGATGACGTGTCGTTGGCAGTTCGCGCGTCGCGCCCGCCGAGACGGGCTTCGCGCACACTCCCGCCATGCCCGCGCAAGACCGTTCCCCCGCGCCGCCCAGACCCTTCAAGGGCCGCGGCTCGCTCAGCAACCCGGAAGGCCGCTTCGAAAAGACGGTGCACCGGGCCGAGGACGACGGCTGGGCGCGCGAAGAGGAACAGGCAGCCAAACCGGCCACGCACGTACGGGTCGAGGAGGCGCGTTCGATCATCAGCCGCAACGATTCCCCCGACGTGCCGTTCGAGCAGTCCATCAATCCGTATCGCGGGTGCGAACACGGGTGCATCTATTGCTTCGCGCGGCCCTCGCACGCTTATCTCAATCTTTCCCCCGGGCTGGACTTCGAGACCCAGCTGTTCGCCAAGGCCAATGCCGCGGAGCAGCTGCGCAAGGAACTCGCCCGGCCCGGCTATCGCTGCTCGCCGATCAACCTCGGCGCCAATACCGACCCCTACCAGCCGATCGAGCGCAAGCACCGGATCACGCGCTCGGTGCTCGAGGTGCTGCTCGAAGCGCGCCACCCGTGCACGATCGTCAGCAAGAACGCGCTGGTGGAACGCGACCTCGACCTGCTGGTGCCCATGGCGAAACAACACCTCGTGCACGTGTTCATTTCCTGTGCGCACCTGGACAACCGGCTCGCGGCGAAGCTCGAGCCGCGCGCGTCGGCGCCGCACCGGCGCATCCAGGCTATCGAAAAACTGAGCAGGGCCGGCGTGCCCTGCGGCGTGCTGGTGGCGCCGATCATCCCGGCCCTGAACGATCGCGACATGGAACACGTGCTGCAAGCTGCAGCAGAAGCTGGTGCGAAAGTCGCCGGCTACACCGTGCTGCGGTTGCCGCACGAGCTGAAGCAGCTGTTCCGCGAATGGCTGGCCGCGCACGTGCCGCAACGCGCCGAACACGTGATGAGCCTGATACAGCAGATGAACGGCGGGCGCGACTACGATTCGGATTTCCGCACGCGCATGCATGGACAGGGCGCCTTCGCACAACTGATCGCGCGGCGCTTCGAAGTGGCATCCGCCAAATACGGTTACGCCCGCCGTGGCGGCGTGCGCCTGGATACTTCGTGCTTCGCGCCGCCACGCGCGCCCTCGCCGCAGGCCGATCTGTTCTGAGCGGTCTGCAATAGACTAAACCTATCGAATTGATCCAAACGATTCACTTCTTTGCGAGGGCAATGCGCCTTAGGCTGGACCCAACCGAGGATGGAGGAGAGCAGCCATGGCCATTGATATCGGCATTGCAAAGAAGGACCGCGAAGCGGTGGCGCGGCAGTTGTCGAAGCTGCTGGCCGATACGTATTCGCTTTATCTGAAAACGCACAGCTTTCACTGGAACGTTACGGGCCCGCATTTCAACAGCCTGCACGCGATGTTCGAGGAGCAGTACAACGCGTTGTGGACGGCCGCCGATGAAATCGCCGAGCGCATCCGCACGCTGGATGTCTACGCACCCGGCTCCTACAGCCAGTTCGGCAAGCTGACTTCGATCAGGGAAGAAGCCGGCGTACCGGAGTGGAAGGAGATGGTGGCGCAACTGGTCGAGGGCCACGAGCTCGCCGCGGCCACCGCACGCGAGGTGCTGAAGGCCGCCGACGGCGCGGGCGACGAAGGCACCGCCGACATGGTCACTGGCCGCCTCAAGGATCACGAGAAGCTGGCCTGGATGCTGCGCTCGCTGCTGAGGTAAATGCGGGCAGCGCGCTGCCGCTTGCGTCAGGGCGCTGCCAGGTATTCCCCGAACCACGCCAGCGAACGGCGCAGGATGTCCTTCTGGTCGTCGCGGTTGGCGATGTGATGGCCCTGGTTGGCATACACCACCAAGGTGGTCGGAACGCCCAGCGTTTTCAGCGCATGCCAGTATTCGAACGACTGCGGTGCGGGGCACTCCTCATCGCGTTCGCCGACCACGATCAGCGTGGGCGTTTTGGCCCGCTTGATGAAGCTGATCGCGGAGCTCTTGCTGTAGGGAGCCGGATCGTCGTACAGCGATGCGCCGAAAAACGGGATCATCCACTTGTCTATCTGGTTTTCGCCGTAATAGCTCTGCCAGTCGGAGATGCCTGCACCAGCGACCGCGGCGCGAAAGCGCATGGTTTGCGTGGGCGCGAACATGCTCATGAAGCCGCCATAGCTCCAGCCGGTCAGGCCGAGCCGGTGGTCATCAATGGGAAGGTGCTTTTCCACGGTGTCCACGCCGGCGAGGATGTCGCGCAAATCGCCATAACCCATGTCGTGGCGAACCGCCTGCGCATAGCGCTCGCCCTCGCCGAAGCTGCCGCGTGGATTGGGCAGCAGCACGAAATAGCCGAAGGTCGAGTACGCGGTGGCATTGTTGCTCCAGTTCGGCAGGGTCGCCGACGACGGGCCGCCGTGCACGTACACGATCATCGGGTAATGCTTGTGCGGGTCGTAATTGAGCGGATACAGCAACCAGCCCTGCACGTGGAAGCCTTCGTTGTTCCATTCGACGGATTCGGCTTTGCCCCAACCCGGCGCCAGCGCAGCATTGATTGAGGTCACCGCCGGTGGCGCGGTGCTACCGAGCACGCCCGCGTGCACTTCCGGCGGCCGCTCGAACGAACTCTGGTAATACGCTATGAGGCGGTTGTCGCTCGACAGCGATACGGCGCGCGCGGCGCGGCCGTTGCCGATCGTTCCCGCCACGCTGAAGCGGATGCGCGTCTGCTTTGCGGATGCACCGGCAATGGCGTATTCGGCCAGTTCGACCTTGCCGCTCGCAATCTGCGTGACCAGCAGCGTGTGCTGCGACAGGAACGTGAACCACGAAGGCGTCACGTGCGTGCCCTCGGTCATGTCCACCGGCGTGCCTCCGTCGGCTGACACGCTGTAGAGGTCGCCGCCGGTGGAGCCGCGATCGCTCATCAGTCCGCCGATGAAAAACACTTGCCGGGCGTCGGGCGACCAGCGGGGCAATGCGATCTGCAGGCCATGCAGCGAACCTGCGACGGTCGCCGGATCCGCGATCATCTCCGGAGTTGCGCCGGCTTCGGCCCGCTGGACATAGAGTTTGGCCGTCCACCAGTTGTCGTCTCCCGGCGGCGGCGCGGCGGTGAACGCGATGCGATCGCCGGCCGGCGACCAGCGGAATTCATACACGAACAGACCTGCGGGCGTCAGCACCTGCGGCTTTCCGCCGGACACGGGGAGGGCCGCAACATTCTGCACTTGCAGCTCTTCGCCGCCGATCACGCCCACGCGGGGATTGCCCGAAGCGGTCGCTTCCGGCAATCGCGTCGCACCGGGCACGTACAGGAAGGCGATCCGCGTGCCCTCCGCGCTCCACTGCATGCCTTCGGCAAAACCATCGAGCTCGGCGAGCTTGCGGGGCGGTGGCTGACCTTCCATCCCGAGCAGCCAGATCGCACCGCGGATCGGCCGGGTGTTGGACGGATCCACCTTGCAGCGGGTCAGTACCGCGAGCTCATCCGAGCGTGGCGCCCAGCGGAGGTCCTCGACGTTGCAGTCGCCGGGAATCGCGACCGTCCGCGGATTGCGACCGGTGCCGGAGGCAAGCTCCAGGCGCGTCTTCTCGCCTTGCGACACCACCCACGCGAGGTGCTGGCCGTCGGAGGACAGCGCGACGGCTTGTACCTCCTGCACACCTTCACGCTGCGCGAGGATCTGCGCGATGCGCGCATCCGTTTGCGTATCGGCCGATGCCGGCGTGACGACCGCGATGGCCAGCGCAGTCACAGCCAGCAGAGCGAAAGACAGGGTGCGGGACATGGCGGCCCTCGATGGCGAAGAACCTGTCGAAACTACAACCGGTGCCCGGTCGTGCCAAGTGTCCGGTGGCACGTTCGGGATCCCGCGTCAGCCGTGCGCGTCGGCTCCAGCAGCCTGGTGGTATCGCGTTGCGATCTCGACTTCATGGCGGGAGCCCAGGAACACCGGCACGCGCTGGTGCAGCCGTTCCGGCGTCAGATCCAGGATGCGTTGACGGCCGGTGGTCGCCGCGCCGCCGGCCTGCTCCACGATCATCGCCATCGGATTGGCTTCATACATGAGGCGCAGCTTGCCGCCCTGCTGCACGGTTTTGGAATCCAGCGGATAGATGAAGATGCCGCCGCGGGTGAGGATGCGATGCACGTCGGCGACCATGCTCGCGACCCAGCGCATGTTGAAGTCCTTGCCGCGCGGACCTTCCTTGCCCGCCAGCAGCTCGTCCACGTAGCGCTGCATGGGCGGCTCCCAGAAGCGCCGGTTGGACATGTTGATCGCGAATTCCCGGGTGTCGGCCGGGATCGTGAGATCGCGCGAGGTCAATACGAAGCTGCCCAGCTCGCGATCGAGCGTGAAGGCATGCACGCCGTGGCCGGTGGTCAGCACCAGCATGGTGCTCGGGCCGTACACGCAATAGCCCGCCGCGACCTGCTGCCTGCCCGGTTGCAGGAAATCTTCCGTGCGCGGCTCCGCGTGTTCGTCGCTGGCGCGCAGTACCGAGAAGATCGTGCCCACTGAAATGTTGACGTCAATGTTCGACGAACCGTCCAGCGGATCGAACAGCAGCAGGTAATTGCCTTTCGGATACGCGTCCGGAATCGGATGCGGATCCTCCATTTCCTCGGAGGCGCAGGCAGCCAGGTGCCCGCCCCAGGCGTTGGCCTCCAGCAGGATTTCATTCGAGATCACGTCCAGCTTCTTTTGCGCCTCGCCCTGCACGTTGCCCGTGCCGGCCTCGCCCAGCACGCCGCCCAGGGCGCCCTTGCCGACCGCGATGGAAATGCGTTTGCAGGCGCGCGCGACCACTTCGATCAGCAGGCGCAGGTCGGCGTTGATCGCGCCGTGGTGGCGCTGCTCCTCGATCAGGAACTGAGTGAGCGTCACCGGAGAAGACGGGGCCATGGCTGCGATCCGCGGGCGAGAAGGCGCGCATTGTCGCGTCACGGCCCGCTTCGCGCCACCGGAATTGCCGCTGCTGACATCACGTTGTCAGCAGCAGGTGCTCAAACTGCATTCCCGTGGATTGCCAAGGACAGACGATGAACGACACCGTGTTTCATCCCGAGCGCCGGTCTTCGCGCGGCCAGCGCTGGCTCGCCGCATGGCGGGCCGTCGCGCAGCTCGGAATGCTGGTGGATGGCCGCGCTCACACCTGGGCCGGCGATGCCGTCAGGAGCGAGCCCGGGCGATGCAGATCTCCGGCGCAGGACCGGACCATCCGCACGCCCCGGCTCGCGAGGATCCGGGCATGAACGCCTCCAGCCAAGCCCGCCGCTGTGCCGGTCCACGCTGCATCCGATCGCGCGCCCGTTGTTGAGCAATCCGAACCGCACTGATTCCCGTTCCCGTCAAGGAGACTCTGTCATGAACTCGCAAGCTCCCGTCACCTTCTTCCATTCGCCCCACAGCCGCGCGTGCATTACCCGCTCGCTGCTGGAGGAACTGAATGCCCCCTACGACCTGGTGGTGCTGGATCTGCAACGCGGGGAGCAGCGCACCCACGACTATCTCGCGATCAACCCGATGGGCAAGGTTCCGGCCATCCGTCACCACGGCGTGCTCATCACGGAGCAACCCGCGATCATGCTGTATCTGGCCGATGCGTTCCCGGAGGCCGGACTCGCGCCAGCCAGGGATGATTCGCTGCGCGGGGCGTACCTGCGCTGGATGGTGTTCTACGGCTCGTGTTTCGAACCGGCGCTGCTGGATCGCAAGTTCGAACGTACCGCGATGCCGCAGATGAGCTGCGGCTACGGCGATTACGACAGCGTGATCAACACCCTTGCGACGCAGCTGGAGCGCGGTCCGTGGCTGCTGGGTGAGCGTTTCACCGCCGCCGATGTGCTTTGGGGCGGTGCGCTGAACTGGGCGCTGGCCTTCAAGCTGATGCCCGATGCGGAAGTCTTCCGCAGCTATGCCGAGCGTGTCGCTGCACGACCGGCGATCCGCCGCGCCGCGGCGATGGACGAGGAGCTGGTGGCGAGGCAGGCGGCTTGAGCGTCAGCTCGAATGGGAGTCGGCGCGGCCGCTGCAACGGTTTTGTGATAGAAGCGGCGCGATGCGCCGCGCCGACCGCCTGTTCCTGATCATCAACGCCCTGCGCGGGCGCCGCACCGCTCTGCCGGCGCGGCGTCTCGCGGAGACCCTGGGCGTCTCGCTGCGCACGGTTTATCGCGATGTCGTTGACCTGCAATTGTCGGGCGTGCCGATCGAAGGTGAAGCCGGCGTCGGCTACCTGCTGCGCAAGGGCGCGGACATCCCGCCGCTGATGTTCACGCCCGAGGAAATGGAAGCGCTGATCGTCGGCACGCGGTTCGTGCGCGCGTTCGGCGGCGCGCGCCTGACCGCCGGCGCGGATGCGGCGCTGCTGAAGATCAAGGCCGCGCTGCCGGAGGAGTTGCGCCAGCGCGCGCTGCGCTCGCGCGTGTTTGCACCCGCGCGCAAGTACGAAGTGAAATCCGGCATGATCGA
>Ga0068855_100005411_pt1 | contig 15574 bp, 16 predicted proteins | sample KBSCornC52_FD_66592 | JGI IMG/M metagenome (GOLD analysis project Ga0068855, IMG submission 66592) | Corn rhizosphere microbial communities from Kellogg Biological Station, Michigan, USA - KBS Corn C5-2 | ecosystem: Host-associated > Plants > Roots > Rhizosphere > Soil ...
GGCCACCTGTAGCTCAGTTATTGCCTATAGCAGCGTGGGGCAAGTGACCATTGGCACGATTAACACCAATCTCAATTACGTTCGGGAGCGCGCAATCACCAAGCCTGGTGTTATGGATACTACGACTGCAAATGGGTTGACAGATCCGAGGGATGTCAAACAAACAACCACCTATTTTGATGGTCTGGGTCGCCCGATCCAGTCAGTGGCCCGACAAGCAAGTCCTATGCAAAAAGATATGGTGACCGTCGACGTCTACGATGCACTAGGAAGGGAAGCTACTCAATATCTACCATACATATCCAGTTCTACAACCGGAGACTATAAGACAAATCCCATTGGTGAACAAAGTAGCTTCAACGCAACCCAATTCCCCAATGACCAATTCTACTATAAATATGTGTCTTATGAATCTTCACCCTTGAACAGGCCTTCCGCGAACTATTCCGCTGGTAATAGCTGGGTCGGAACTGGAAGAGGTGTAACTGCACAATATCAAGTCAACCTTTCAACAGACAGTGTCCGAATCTGGACGATCGCACCAGCGATCGGCAGTCTGCCTACCTCGATAGCAATATATTCGGCTGGGGCATTATACAAGAATGTAACACAAGATGAAGCAGGCCACCAAGTCGCAGAATATGTAGATCAACAAGGTAGAATTATCCTTAAGAAAGCACAACTGTGGAATACGCCGGCAACAGGATCCTCCGGCTGGCTGAACACTTACTATGTCTATGATGATATGGATAACCTTCGCTTTGTGATCCAGCCAAAAGCTGTGGAATGGCTGATTGCCAATAGCTGGAACTTTACTAATCCCGGTGGGACCACGGTGGCAGCAGAACTTTGCTTCCGATATGAATACGACGAACGAAAACGTCTGATCACTAAAAAGGTACCGGGTGTTGGAGAAACTTGGATGGTATATGACCAGCGTGATCGGATGGTATTATCTCAGGATTCTCTCCTACGCAGTCAACACAAATGGCTATTTACACGATATGACATTCAAAACAGGTCGGACTCTACAGGTACGATTAACGATTCGGCGAATTACAATAACCGGAGCTTCCACCAAAATTTAGCTACCAGCAGTACCGCCTATCCTGATCTCGCCAACTATGGCAATGAAGTATTGACACAATCTTTCTACGATAACTACAATTGGACAACCGCGGCAGGTTTGCCGACCACTATGGCTGCCAATTATAGTTCGAACAGTACATATTTCATCACCAGCTATGCCACTGCACCCTATGCCATGGCCATAACGAGTTACCCCATCACCCGTGGATTGTCTACCGGAAGCATGATCAAGGTCATCGGTACATCAAACCAGTATTTGTCTTCAGTAAATTTCTATGATGACCGAGGCAGACTTTTACAGACCCAAAGCACTAATTATACGGGTGGCGTTGACACGTTGACGAGCCAGTTTAGTTTCAGCGGCCTGACACTTCGCTCTTTGATCAACCACAAGAAAAACGGGAATGCTATACAAAATCACATCGTCTTGACTAAACTGTCTTATGATGCAGGATTCCGTTTAAAAAATATTTATAAAAATATTGACAACTTGGGTGACCAGTTGATCGACAGCATGAGCTATAACGAGTTGGGGCATATAAACAGCAAATACCTGGGCAATAAACTAGACAGCGTATTGTATGGCTATAATATAAGAGGCTGGATGTCATCAATTAATAAAAACTATTTATCAGGAAGTCAATCAGGCTATTTTGGAATGGAAATTAACTACGATCTCAACACCTCTATAATGGGTTGGAATTATGCTGGTACACAATACAATGGGAATGTCAGTGGGACGACTTGGAAAGGTGCGGATCGCGTAGCCCGCCGATATGATTTTTCCTACGACAACGTCAATCGACTGACTAATGCAGCCTTTACTCAAAATAATGGAGGCGTCGGCGACAGTACCAAGGTCAATTTTTCTACAAGCGCACTTACCTATGATGCAAATGGCAATATTCTCACTATGAATCAGGCTGGGTTGAAGGGCACAATACCCGGACTAGTGGATCAGCTTACGTACACTTATGCATCTACCTCTAACAAGCTCATGCAGGTACTGGACGCTGCAAATGACTCTTTATCTGTCTTAGGCGATTTTCACTATAAGGGAAACAAGCAATCCGCAGACTATGGTTACGATGGAGATGGCAGCTTGACCCATGACAACAATAAAGGAATTGACACTATTATATACAATTATCTCAACCTACCTCAACAGATACACCTGAAAGGTAGGGGTAACATCCTTTACACGTATGATGCGATAGGCAATAAGATCAGGAAGCAAACGCTGGATAGCCTGTCTCGACACGCAACAACCACTTTATATTTAGGCAATTTCGCTTATCAACAAACGGACACTATTACCAATCCCTCTGGAGGGGCCGACACATTGCAGTTTTTACAGCATGAGGAAGGAAGAATAAGATGGGCATTTCACAGATGGACCAATGGGTCCACAGGCTATAAATGGGAGTATGACTTTTTTGAAAAAGATCATCTGGGCAATATCAGGACCGTGTTGACGCAACAAAAAGACACCGCTCAGTATATGGCTACCATGGAGGCGGCTTATCGAGCGACGGAAAACCAATTGTTCTATAACATACCTTCAACCTGTGTTTGGAGCTATTATGTGAAGGGCGCGACTAATCCCTTCGGAACTACCATAACCAACCCGAATGACTCCGTATGCCGGATCAGCGGCAGCACGCCAAAAGAAGGGCCGGCCATCATTTTAAAAGTCATGGCAGGGGATCAGTTTCAAGTAGGTGTTGACGCTTACTGGCAATCCGGCCAGACTAGTACTGGAACAACGGATGCACTTACAGAAATCCTAAGTTCACTGGCGAACGGCATCGTTGGGGTTTCAGGTACCACTAAGGGGTCCTACAGCAGTCTGAGCAACACCTCTACAAGTCCATTGTTGGGCGGCGTGAATGCATTTCGAACGGCCAAGAACCCGACTCCTCCCTCAAACCCCAAGGCATACCTTAACTATATGGCATTGGATAACCAGTTCAACTATGATTCAGCAGCCAGTGGAGCCCTTGCGGTCGGCGGCGCAGACAACCTGGCAACTCTCGCAACGAGCAAAATAACGGTCACAAAGAATGGATATTTGTATATTTATCTGACGAACGAAACAAAAAACGTCTCAGTGTTCTTTGACAATTTAAGTGTTACCCATTACCCGGGACCTTTACTAGAGGAGACTCATTATTACCCGTTTGGACTCACTATGGCAGGAATATCTGATAAAGCGCTAAAATCCCAATATACACAAAATAAATTCCGTTATAACGGCAAGGAATTGCAGAATGGAGAGTTCTCTGATGGGTCAGGCCTGGAGGAATATGATTATGGTGCGCGTATGCAAGATCCCCAATTGGGCGTTTGGCACAGTGTTGACCCTTTGGCGGAAAAAATGTCAAAATGGTCTCCATATAACTATGCTTTCGACAATCCTCTCCGATTCGTCGACCCAAACGGAATGGATGGAGATGAAACCAATAATACGCAACCAACTACTTTACCAGGAGTAAGCGTTAGTAAGAATAAAGATGAAGATGCAGGAGGGGGCAATCAATATTTTTTAGACGGAAATGGGGACTTCATTAATGTTGGTGGTGCTAGTGGTTCCACTAAATCTCGAAACCAATCTACAGACCCTCCCAAAATAAAAATTTCACAAATTCGAAAGGCTTTTGCCGACGGGAAACAAGCCGCCAGCTATTACGTTGGCTTAAGGATAAAACAACCGACATTCGGAAGCAGACATTTAAAAGCATGGCTTGAGGCCGGTAATTCGGTTGGTCATTCTTATGTCGTAATGACAAAAAATAACACCGATAATACATCCGTAACCCAAATTTTTGGATATTATCCGGATGGGTCAGGCGGTAATGCAACTTCCCCAGCTGCTCAGAGTTCAACATTCCGAGATAATACGGATCATGACTTTGATGAAAGCGTTCTTAAGCAAGTCACAGCAAATCAATTTGAGACAATATTGCAATACGCTGAAATGCAAGAAAATACAAATTACAACTTAATTAGCAACAATTGTTCAACAGTTGCATGGACTATTGGTCAAATCGCTGGCATTAATATCCAGGAGGCACAGGGAACCTATCCTATTTTGGAAAATATACAATTTGGACGCGCACCGACTTGGTATACGGGCTTTAATCCTGCGAGTATAGGGCAAAGTATACTAGAGGGTAAGTATTGCAGCTATGACAACAATCCAATAATACCATTTATCCAGCAACCCAGTAATATTTGGCATCCGGAGTGGAGCCCTTTTCCATGGCCGCATTAATTACTATATTTGACATATGTTAATTAAACCTTTCTATTTAATGATTGCCATTTTCCTGGCAGCTGCATTAAGCTGTAACAGTCAGCAAAATTCAAAGTATGTAAATACCAGTCCCTCAGGCGACAGGCGACTTACTCCATTGGGTTGTTTAATATTTGGCCCCTGGGAAGTGTCACCGATAAATTCTGGATATAACGTTTCAATTTATCATAATGATTCTCTAATTTCCTCCTATGGTGTAAATTATAATAATGAAGAAAGGAATCTTGTTTTTCAGTTATTTGATGGTGGCAGCTTGAAACGTTGGTCTAAAACGGATTATGTAAGTAAGGATTGGGACAAGAGTAAAGGGCAGACCATCGTAGTTTCTCGTAGCAAGCCAAAAGACGGGCAAATTCGTAGTATTTACAGCACCGGTAAGTGGACAGTTAATTATTCTGACAGCAGTTTAACAGTTAGCTCTAGCTCCGACACAACCCATCCAATCAATATATCTGCAAAATATTTATTACTTGGATCGGGAGAGTTAAAATTATCAACAACAATACAATTTGATACCCTATTGAATGGCAAATTAGTTAGGTGCAGAAAAGTATTGACAAAGGATTATAGCCATCCATGGATTGATGGGTTTGAATAAATTTATTTCGTGAAAAAGTTACTTTTTATATCAGCCGCTCTTATCCTTCCGCTATTTTTCTTTGGTCAAGGGAAGTCTGAAAATCTAATTGTTGGATGGCCTGCTGAATACCGATGGAAGACTGTGGCACAGCGTGAAGATAGTCTTTCCTCCATGATAATAATGATTCCCGGTAAAGAAAAAACAAAAAACGCAAGCATTCTTGCACAGATGAAGGTGTTCAACAATATTAAGTATGGCAATTCAAGCGAAATCGAAAGATTCTATCGAAAATCTCTTGATATCGGTACTACTATGACCCTTATAAAAAAATCAGACTCATCCGATCACTTTTGGATATTATTCAAGACCGAGACTACTTCGAGTGAAAAATATCCTGAACCGGAATCAGACTTATATTTCGTAATTCAAGGAGAATATGGTCTATTTCAAGTGAATATTGCAATTAGAAAGCCACACATTGACGAAGCAATAATATCAAAATGGTCAGACATATTCCTGCATTCACAGTTTATTACGCAATGATGGTTACATTGCTATCTCATTCCCAAAGTATCAATGCTTGGCAGCTAATGGTCCGCCAATTTCATACGCATCAATACAAGTTGACCACCAAAGCATTCACCCTTTAGCAAATCTCCTATAAAGCTATCTTCCCCAATTTAACCTATCGCTTTGCTAAAGAAACTCGACCAGATTTTGGTACGTATTTCACTCTATACATGTACACAAAATACCATGTGGAAACAGCTGCAGCCAAATGCTTCAACGTATGCCCGCTGACGGACAACACATGGTAAATAGGGCGATCCCAACGTTCTAATAGCTTCGCGATTATGTACCAGAAAACGACCCAGGCAAAGCACCATAACATTGGTTTATTGCCAGGCTTGTAATACAACCATAAGATCATGGGGATTAACACCATTGGATAATATTGCAGTAAAAAATAAAGCCGTAGATCACCATGGCCATCAGCCTCGGTACATGCCCACCATATTACACTACCGATTCCGATAAGCGTTAGGGGAGTCAACAATGCAAAACCCAATCGCTCGCTGATAAAGGCGGCCACTGCTGCGCAAGTCACCGTCATAAAAATAATAACCAGTGGGCCTCTATCCCAAATTAAGGTCTGATTGCCGGGATTCCAATGGTAAATTGATGAGCCTATTGCTGTGAGTCCTACACTAAGAAAAAGGACAGAGTAGATCGTATGAATTGCAAGAGAAGACCAGCTATTCCTCAATAAGTAGAATCCATAGATTGCAATTACCAAAAAAGGGATGTTGCTGACAACATTGAGGCAATTATGGATCCCCAACATGGTTCTATCATCAGCAAAATTGTGAAATGCGGACGGCTGACCGGCTCTAGAAAATTGAAAAACAATAATCACTGCCGCTAGCGTAAGGGTCAACAGAAAGTAATCTTTAGCTTTCAAATTCATAAAACACTGTTTAGTGAACTTTATCTCTAAACAGCGACAATCTAAATATAATTGAAGTAAAATAGTTTGATAAATATCAAAAAAATAAAATAAAAGAGAAGGGGAACTTCCCAAACAGCGGCAGAATCAGTTCTCGGTATTTACTTACAACTTACTTACTTTTGCTTTATTTTCCTACTTAGGCTAGTTTTCTCTATAATCCCCCGAAGAAAGGCAATTTCAGAATCTTTGTCTTTGATGATCTGATCCTTTTCGGCGAGCATTCGTTCATATAGATCTTTCTCGGCCTCTCCGCTGTTATGTACATTAACAGTATTATTGTTGAAGCCGACGTCGTTATCTTTGATTTCGCCGATAAAAAATCCGTCCTCGGCATTGAGAAGGTCTTCCATAGTAGTTTCTAAGATTCCAGCGATCTCCTTCAACCGATCAACGTCTAGCTTAGTAATACCATTTTCAATTTTCTGCCAGGACTTAACGTGCAAGTTCATCCGGTCAGCCATGTCATCCTGCGTCATTCCATGCTGGATGCGCAGCTTCTTGATCTTTGTATGGATCGCTCCCATTGTTCATTTTTTGGAGTGAAAAAGTATCCCTATCCGCGCCGTTCAGATACAAAATGTAGGTCCCTTATAGGGAAGAACCGTTTTAACTTTATAGTACAAAGCCAAATTAAAGAAAATCGGACAAATATCGAAAGAATTCCCTCCAAATAGGTCTCTACCAAACATTGACACCGAACAGGCTAGCCTTTCGCTGTAGCTAGAAATAGCACCCACCTTCAGCAAACCTTTCTTTCCAACCAATGCATTTTCATATGGCAACCAGGCCCAACCCAGGCGGCTCATCCTGCCCGTCAATTATTATCGTCCGGTACCTCGTCAAGATAGATACCCTCTTTATCACAGAAGAAATATCTTGTATTCGAGAAGGCGCTTACTTAAAGATCATCCATATTCCCCTCCACGCTCCACGCCTAGCCATCGAAGATATCATCTCCGCTGAATACGATACTACAGATCAAGCGTTTTATTTTGATCGGAAGGTACTTCCCTCCGGCAACTCGACCATCCGGTTGATCGTCCAGGACCGTGTCGACTTGTCGAAGCTCAAAACACAATTTATCGACCGATCTTGCCAATGTACTATATCGTACATTAAGAAGCTCTTAGCCATTAATGTACCCAAGAGCGTGAACTATACCCCCATTCGGCAACTCCTCATGCTAGGCGAATCCCGGAACCGATGGCAATTTGAGGAAGCCTGCCTTGCCCACTGCTCAATACCCGAACATACCTATCGCACACCCCTCGAACTGGAACAGGAAGCCACGCTCTGGTGCCAGCAAATCGGAGCAAAGCTTTCCGAATGCCGACGCAACCGGGGACTCAGCCCCAACGCCGTCGCCTTTGACCTTGATATGCCAATGGACATCATCGGTGCTATGGAAACCGCCGACCGCTCCGTCCCGCTTCTGAATTACCTGATGGCTTGCGTGTATTTCGGTCTCACTCCCTACGATGCATTTAATATCCACTCACCTGAAAAACTTATGGTATGTTGATCTTCGACCCGTATCCCCGATACATTCGGCGCCCTGGGCCTCCCATGCCGCTACCCGGCCTGATCCGATTCTTCGAGCGATCGACAGGAACAGCCATAGAGCGCATTGGGCAGCTGGTTACCATCGATTTTACAAACTTTCTTCTCTGGCACTATGGTGATAACCGCATGGCCCACGAAGCCATGGCGCTTACAATAGCGGAAAAATTGTTTAACGATGTACATTTCATCGGCCGGCCCGAGAGAGCCCCAATCATCGCCCGCTCAGAATTGAGGTACGCCTATAGCTACACGCGGTATAACATGGATTTTCGCGAGCGCTTTCTCTATTTCAGCAATTATATTCTGAAACTCAATCCCTTTCGTCAACAACAACAAGTAGCATATGAACAGATCATTGCAAACCCCTCTCAGGAGAGACGAGCAGTCTAACCAGCGGGAGGCACTTTTAGGCATAGCTGATTTTTGCTCCTGCTTTAGTGAACCAGAAATACAGCACAAGATGAATATTGTTGCAAAAACTTGTCTCACGACAGATGCGATAGAGTTCGCTACGGCCGAACAACGACAGGATATACGGTATGTTTTCGAACAACTCGCCAAAGTCCTCACCCATATTTATCACCTTAACCCGGTCCAATTATGAACACACCACACCTGGCATCGCCACTACAGCGAAAACTACGCTCTACGCCATCCTGGTACTCCGTCCGCAAATATCCGCAACTACTCTTGCGGGGTAAGTGGCTCGAAGATCGTGGATGCTATGCGTACCATCCATTTTCCCTTTACCGGCCCCGCGACCATCACTTGCTGATTATCGCTAATCCTCCATCCAACCCATATCCCATTGACGCTGAAACGAAAATAAAGGACCGAAACTTCCGGTCAACTCGCGGCGGCCTGGCCTATCTCGTTCTCGAAGGGGAGTGGTTTTGGCACTGCGGATTTGGCGCCGGTGATATAGTCGAATTAACGAGTCCGGCGTCCGGTGTGATCGAGGTCTCCGTTGTGAAGACGAACAGACAACGTGAAAAGGAGGAAAGACGGCTGGTCCGCACAGGTCAGTCAGAATGGAAACTATTCTTTAGTTACCTCACCTCGTAACGTCAGCCATATCAGCCTCAACCATTTAAAACTATTAATATGCGTCTTAAACTCAAATTACTCTTCCTTCTCCTACGCCGCTCTGTGCTTCGCAGCCCTTGCCCCGATATCACTCAGTCCATCCTACGCCTCCGGGTCACCTTCAGCGATTGCGGGTGGCGATCCATGACCAACGACCGCTATCACGCCATCATGGACATTGGACGGCTCGACCTGCTGCTGCGGTTCTATTCATTGCCCCGCCTACTCTGGCATCGTATCCATCCTTTTGTCTATACGGTGGACATCAAGTATCGAAAACAGTTACGATGTTATCAACGATACACACTAATGACGCTACTCGTAGGATATGACAGACAATACTTCTGGCTGGAACACTATTTCGCCGTAGAGGGGGAAGTGGTAGCCATGGCCGTATCGAGAAACGGCCTCCTTTATCGGGGAAAACTTATGCCTCCCACGGAACAAATGAAAGATATAGATCGGTGGACTGATTTGAAAGTTTATCTAAAAAAAGTTCGCCCAACCGTCGATGCCACTCTCAATTTCCTAAATCACCGCAGACGTGATATCGTTCAACAACTTAAACAATACTATGCCACTTCCAAAAACCCTGCTTGACTATCTCCATAATCTGGAATATCCGTCCATCACCTAAAACTAACCCAAACCCGTCCGTGGGGTGAAAAGTGCCCCTCGTCCCTGGTGGGCACCTCATAACCGGTGGTTGAACACCGCAACCGCTTGTCACCAGCCTGGTCTGGCGGCTGGCCGGCTGGTCCGTACCCTGTGGTTCCGGCGAGGCTCTGGCTGGATAAGGGCCGGGTGTTTCGACACTCGGTCCTTTATATACTCCTAGTCATTCCGACCGGTTTCTTTCACTGCTGCCATGACCAGGAGTGCGCTGGACGACATTCTGTTAACCCTTACTATTCAATTTTTTCACTACTAAATCGATCATGATGCAAAAGGACAATCTCCAATTACTTCGAACACACCTCCGGCACCTGGGCTTTGGAGAAGGCGTTACAGGAAATGACCAATTAGAGCGCAACATGCAACAAGGCGTAGCCGCGTTTCAGTTGTCTACCGCCGCGTGCTTCGATGAATGGACCACCCTACAAGCCACCCTTTTCTTTCAAAAGACTGAGAATTTAGACATCTACTCCTTCTCCAAATATACAGCCCATCTGATCTATCCCACCGCCCCGACCAATAACAAGATGCAAACGTTCTATATTAAGAATGGAAGCGGAGTCACCTTTAAAGAAGCCTTCAATCTTTTGCAGGGGAGAGCTGTCTACAAAACCTTATTAGATACCGATGGCACAAAATATTCCGCCTGGATACAATTGTCCTTCACCGAACGGTCGCCGGATAACAGTAATCACAAGGTTCGCCAATTCAGTAAAGCGTACGGATATGATCTGGAAACTGTCTTAAAGATGTATCCCATTCGAGAATTGCAGGATGCCGATTTAAAACAAAACCTACTCCATAGTCTTCAAAAGGGCAATATCCATCCGGCTACTCTTTTAAAATCCAACAAGACAGAAAAGCTATTTATTGCCGCCTGTCCCGAGTATAAAACGATAACGATTTTTTCAGAAATAGCACGGCTACTGCAAAAGCCTCCCAATGAAAATTAAACTTTTATGAACAAAACTCACAACCATTGGCAATGGCACTGCGCATCCGTTCCCCACAACAGGCTTGTAGTAAGGCCCCGATCAGGTGTACAGCCTCCGATTGGTTACCTCTTTTCTCTCTGAAGGCCAATCGTTTCCATGATTGGCGTTTGTGGTTCATTAGTTACATTGCACCGGATGTGTCTACACCCGGCATTTTTTAGCCCATCCTTATCGTCGTGATTGCAGCCGCTACTCATGCGGTGATACGCTCGTAGCCTTAATAAACATCCGAATAAAGGAACTTGCTTCCGCTAATCCCGTTGGTTCGGCAATATGCGGCAATGTCCAGTTCGTTTCCCGCAACAGTCGCTTCGCCTCCTTTACCCGCTCATATTGCAGATATTGGAAGGGTGTCATACCGAACACCTGCCGGAACCCCATCTTAAAGTATTGCGCATTTATCCCGGCCCGCCGCGCCAGTTCCGGGATCGGATGATGGTACCGGACGTTCGCCCGTATGTTCTCCCGTACCTGGAACAAGCACTCGATTCGGTCCTCTGTCAGGTCGATCAATGTCCGCTGGTGCCCTGCCGCATGGATCACCACCTGCACCACCTCGTCGGCCACCGACGTCCAATAGGGATAGCGTAAAATACGCTCCACAGCGTCCAAGACTGGAATGGTCGCCCAGCCGGTAAAGGCCCAACTGCCGGGCATCTATTCATCTCCCAAAGGGGGCGGCTGGTTCAGGCCGGTCCGCTCAGGATTCATCCTTTTTAACAGGATCGGTGCAGTATACATATCGAACAACACATGTTCCAACCCCTTCTTTACCACCAACATGCCGTCGGTATGCCGCCAATACCCGAAATGGAACTGCCTCTGCTTCAAATACATTTCCTCGCCTGCGCCGGTGAAATGACGGATATGTTGTTTCAGCAACAACCGAAAGCCCAGCCAGGCGCTCTCCTGTTAATACTGGATCGTTATGTCCTCCGCCGGGCGCAAGACACTATAACAATAATAGTACTCTTTCGCCTGTACGAATTGGCAGAAAAAGGATCCAAATGATCCCCGAGCGGTAAAGGGCCTACTATGTGGCACTTTAAAGATATCTCCGGCTGACGGGAAGTACCGGCCAAACGTTAATTCGCCAAAAGGTGTTACGGTTACTTTCATATAAATGGCTTCAGTTGGGTAGAGTAGGGGACTCCTAGTAGGATCGTCCCTTATTTTCAATCGATTCCCTCCATTCAAATTACCATCAATCTTTTCGGTAGCCATAGGTTATTGTGCAACGAACGACCGTACTTTCACCCTTTAGGCGCGGTTATTTTCCGGTTCGGGGATGCAAGCTGCCCTTTTAGCTATAGAGTAGTAACAGGTATTCCTCAGAATATAGGGGTGACCAGCGGCAGCACCTCTATTGGTCAGCCGTTGCGTCGCACACTGCACCGGTTGTACATAGCTCTCCCTCCTCTTACAGCTGCCATTTATATCCTTTCGGGGATATCGTATTGTATCCTTCCGAGCCGACGACATTCCGTCGCGTCGCAAGCGCCGCTCGGCCCTTCGGGTTTTGCAAAAAAAATCTCCACCACAACGGTAGCTCTTATAGCGGGGTTCCTTCCCCGCTATAAGAGAGCATATACGTCAGGTAGTATTTTTTTTCCAAAAAATGTCTCTGGCCTCCAGGATACAATGAGACGCTTTGCTGGGGAAAAGAAAGAACGCGGCGGTTTACCAGCCGCAATTATTCACCATCAAAAACTTTCATTATGGCAACACTCAATCGGTCTTCCCTGATGTATCTCTCCTGGGAAATCCAGCGCACAAAAAAGTACACCCGCTCCCGGTCCCTTACCTACGCCTGGGCGGTGACGTGTACCGAAAGTATCACCGTACACCACCTGGTTAAACGGCATGCCTCCCGCTCCGGACGACAGGCGGACCCCTCCACGCTAACCCTATTCCGCGCGTAATCATTTTTTTCTCACCTGCAAAATTTACCACTATGTCACATAATCTTTTTTTGAATCCTTCCACGAATCAGTACAGCTTTATGAGCGTAAAGGAAACCGCCTGGCATGGCTTGGGCCAGATCGTACAGGATTACCCTACCAGCGCCGAAGCGATCCAATTCGCCGGATTGGATTATACCGTTGAAAAGAGACCCCTATTCACGTATGATACGGAGAACTTCAACGGTGACCCGGATGTCGATATCATTATTCCGGAGGTCGAAGTCCCTGGATACTATGCCACCGTCCGCACCGATAAAGATATTGTATTGGGCGTTGTAGGAAAAGACTACCACATTGTCCAGAACCGAGACGCCTTTGCTTTTTTTGACAGCATCGTAGGCGGTGACGGCATCCAGTACGAAACAGCCGGCGCCCTTGGCAATGGGGAACGGATTTTTATTACGGCCAAGCTCCCCGGTTATATTACCGTAGGAAAGGACGATCTTATCAATAAGTACTTATTCCTTACCACCTCCCATGACGGGTCCGGTAGTATCATGGCCGCCTTTACGCCCGTCCGTATCGTATGCGCGAACACCTTAGCTGCCGCGCTTAGAAACCATAAGAACGCTATTCGTATCCGGCATACCATCAACGCCAAGGAGCGGTTAGAGCAGGCACACAAGGTCCTGGGTATCTCCAACCGGCTGGCGGATCAAATGGACGCCATCTTTAACCAATGGGCGACCGTCAAGATCACCGACCGGCAGGTCCAAAAGCTGATCCAACTCGCCATGGTTCCCAATAAGGATGTATTAGAAAATATCCAGTCCGGCAACCTAGACGACCTTTCCACCTGCTTTGTTAATATGTGTGACAGCGTTTTTGACTACGCCATGAGTAGCCCCACACAACAGCAGGACACCACGAAAGGAACGGTATTCGGGGCCTACAACGCGATCACGGGTTATTTCCAAAACGTCCGCACCTACAAGGACGCAGAAGCCAAAGTAAAGTCTATCCTCCTGGGCGGCACCGGCCAGCTGCGGACACAGGCCGCCTTCGATCTCTGCACCGCATTCGTCAAAGACGGTGAATATGCTTTTAAAATGAACTAAACATCTTCCGGGCGCTGCCCCCCGGTGGCGCCCTCCTTATCATTAAAAACTTTTATATGAAACATAATTTTGAAGAACGACGCCAGCACCGCCTCGACCATGCGCACGAACAAGCCGAAAAAAACGAGAAGCTGTCCGACGATCTATACAACCAGGCAAAATCTATGGCAGCTGCTATCCCGTTTGGACAACCTATCCTCATTGGTCATCATTCGGAAAGGTCAGACCGGGCCTACCGCGAAAGGATACACAATACCTTGGGGAAAGCCTTTGCCACCCAGGAAAAAGCCGACTACTACGAACGTAAGGCAGCTACCATCGAAAATAACACCGCTATCTTTTCGGATGATCCCGAAGCCATCCAAAAATTAAAGGCCGACCTACAGCACCTGAAAGATGAACATGCTTTTATAAAAGCTGCTAATCCCTTGATCAAAAAAGGAGACAAGGAAACCTTTCTGACATTGCCCTTGGCAACGGAGGCTATGTGGACGGAATTAACGACGCCCGGTTATACGGGAAAAATTGGCTTTGCCAGTTACGCCCTATCCTACAAACGCGCGGAAATCCGCCGCGTGGAGGACAGGATCGCCTTATTGGAAAAAATGGCCAACCGTCCAACCTCCGAGACCGTGATCAATGGGGTAACCCTGGTAGAGAATGTCGAAGCCAACCGGGTACAATTAAAATTTCCAGGCATCCCCTCCGAAGAAGTCCGCCAAAAGCTAAAAAGCCATGGCTTCCGGTGGTGCCGTACGGAGTCAGCCTGGCAACGGCATTTAACCCCCTGGGCAATTCATATAGCCCATGATATACTCAACTCTCTGTAACATCATTCCAATACCATGACCATGGGCGCACCCATGGCGACCATAATTAAATTCTCTAAAAGAAAAATACATTTTATGAACACGTACGATTTAGCATACCTCAAAGACACGCTGCACCGTCTCGAATTTGCCGAAAATGGCTCTATTATGGATCAACTCACCGACGCCATAGAAAATCAGCCCCAGGAATTCGAGATAGACACCGAAGCCTTTTTTGACGAAGAAACTATACTATCCTGCACCTTGTACTTCTGCCGTTCCGCTGAATTCGATATGTATTTCCTAGTAAAATATGATGCGGATCTCCGGTATTCTAACGAGTCGGAAAAGAATAGGGCTCAAACTTTTTATATTAATAAAGGCATAGGAGTTACCCAACGAGAAGCATTTAATCTCCTGCAAGGCCGTTCCGTAAATAAGAAGCTCATTAACCTGGACGGGGAAAAGTATACCGCCTGGATTCAACTCAATTTTGACCAAACCTTGCCTTCCGGCAATTACTCCACAAGGCAATTTAGGACTGGATACGATCTAAAAAAAACCTTACAACAATATCCCATCCGGGAATGTCAACAGGAAGAATCAATGACCGGTTTAATCCGGTCGTTGCAAAAGGGAAATCTCGTCCTGGTGGATTTTGTTAAACAGCGTAAGACAGAAAAAATGTACATCGAAGCCAATCCCTATTACCGAACGATCAATATCTATCCGGTCAAATCGGCACCTCCCCGAAACAGCCCTCAATAGCATAAAAGGCGGTGAGCATTCCCACCGCCTATCTCTTTCTTTTCCCCCGCCCGGCCAATTCACTCACGTTAAAAAATACGTATATGACCTTCATTGATATATTTGCAGACGCTTACGATCATTTTGATAGGGTCGGCAAAAGTGACGAAATGGCTATTTTA
>Ga0068855_100005413_pt1 | contig 15572 bp, 10 predicted proteins | sample KBSCornC52_FD_66592 | JGI IMG/M metagenome (GOLD analysis project Ga0068855, IMG submission 66592) | Corn rhizosphere microbial communities from Kellogg Biological Station, Michigan, USA - KBS Corn C5-2 | ecosystem: Host-associated > Plants > Roots > Rhizosphere > Soil ...
GCCGTGCGCAGCGTATAGAGCGGGCTCGTGCCGATGTCGCCATAGACGACGCCGACCGCCCCGATGACGAGGGGAAACATGCGGCCGCGCGGATCCGTCGCAGCGGCAGCGGCAGTCACGATCGCGGCTCGCGTGCCCGCGCGATGTCCATCAGGCGATCAACCGGGTGCGCTGCTGTCGTCGGTGCGACGCGAAAACCGGATGTTGAGCTGCTTCAGCTTGCGGTAAAGGTGCGTGCGCTCGAGTCCCGCCTTCTCGGCGACCTTGCTCATGTTGCTCTGCTCGCGGCCGAGCAGCTGCTCGAAGTAGATACGCTCGAACGCTTCCCGCGCCTCGCGCAGCGGCAGCTCGAAGAAGCGCGTCGTGATCTCCGGCGCGAGCACCTGGTTGGGCGACGCCGACTCGCCGAGCAGCCGCTTCACCAGATCGGCGGTGATCTCGCCGCGCACCACCTGCATGTTCGCGACGACGCTCTGCAGATGGTCGAGATTGCCGGGCCAGTAGGCGCCGGAAAGTGCGGTGAGCGCGGCGGGCGTCAGTGATGCAAGAAGCGGCGTCGCGCGCTCGTCGGCGCCCGACGCGCGCCAGAATTGCTCGATCAGTGCCGGAATGTCGTCGCGCCGCGCGCGAAGCGGCGGCAGCACGATCGCGCCGACGGAAAGCTGCGACAACAGCGCGGCGTCGAAGCGGCCCTCGGCTGCCAGGTTGGCGAGCGGCTCGGCACTGGTGGCGACGAGCGCGATGCCGTGCTTGTCGAGCTTCGGCAGCAGGAACGCGAGGCCCTTCTGCTCGGCGCGCGAATACTGCCCGATCTCCATGCAGTAAAGCACGCCCTCGCGCGCCTCCTCGAGCAGCGACAGCGGATTGTTCGCGAGCCGCGCGCCGTTCTGCAGCACGACGAACGGCGCGCCGGACGTCTGCAGCGCGCGCGCCGCGATGTCGTGGCCGGTTCCCGCCTCGCCGAGAATCAGCACCGCGCGGCGGGCCGCGATCAACGATTCGAGCGCCTTCTCGGTGTCGCGTACGGCCTGGCTCGTACCGAGCGTCGCGAGCGACACGCGGCGCGGCTCCTTGGTCGCTGCCGTCTTGAACGCGCGCCCGATCGTCGACAGGAGCTTCGACAGGCCGATCGGCTTCTCGAGAAAATCGAACGCGCCGATGCGCGTCGCCTCGACAGCGGTTTCGATCGTGCCGTGGCCGGACATCATGATGACCGGCATCGTCAAAAGCGCGTTCGCGCGCCATTCGCGCAGCAGCGTGACACCGTCGGTGTCGGGCATCCAGATGTCGAGCAGCACCAGCGCCGGCTGCTGGCGCTGGCGATACGCACGCGCCTCGCCGGCATTCTCCGCGAGCGCGACACGATAGCCTTCGTCCTGCAGGATCTCCGACAGCAATTCGCGGATGCCGACCTCGTCGTCGACGATGAGGATCTCCCGGGCCTGCCCGGTCCGTGCGTCGTTCACGAATGCGTCCCCACGGTTGCCGTCGCCGCTGCCGCGCTGTCGGCCCCCTTCAGCGCCCTGAACGCGAGCGTCACGCGCGCGCCGTGGGGCGCGGCGTTCTCGAGGGTCACGCGCCCGGCGTGCTCGTCGACGATCTTCTTCACGATAGCCAATCCCAAACCGGTGCCTTTCGCTTTCGTCGTCACGTACGGCTCGAACGGGTGCTCGAGCACGTGATCGGAAAATCCCGGACCGCGATCGCGAAACGCGAGCGTTGCCTCGCCGCCCTGCACGGCGAGATCGATGTCGATCCGCGGCTCGTCGCTGCCCGACTGGGCGTCGACCGCATTCTGAAGCAGATTGTGGAACACCTGGCGCAGGCGGGTCGGCTCCCCCTGAATCATGACAGGTGCGTCCGGGAGTGCGACGGCGACATGCGGCCGCAGATTGTCGTATAGAGCCAGCACGTCGAGCAAGAGGGCCGCGACGTCGACCGGCTGCATCTGCCCGGGCCGCGGCTGGCGTGCGTAGATCGCGAAATCGTCGACCATGTGCTTCATGGCCGTCACTTGCGACACGATCGTCTGCGTGCCGCGACGCAGGGTTTCCTGGTCGTCGTCGGACAACCGCGGCGAGAGCTTGACGACGAGCCGCTCGGCGGAGAGCTGGATCGGCGTCAGCGGATTCTTGATCTCGTGCGCGAGCCGGCGCGCGACCTCCGACCACGCGGCATCGCGCTGCGCCTGGAGCAATTCGGACACGTCGTCGAACACGACGACGTAGCCCGGAACCGGTGCGCCCGGCAGCCGCGTGCCGCGCATCAGCAGCGTGCGCGTCTGGCCGGCGACGGCGAGCGAAGCCTCGCGCTGCCACTGGCCTTCGCGCGATCCGCGGAAGCCTTCCGCGACGAGCTCGCCGAACGGCGCAAGCCCGGGCAGCCGCCCGCCCCAATCGGCGAGCGGAATGCCGGCCACTTCCGCGAACGGCTGCTGTAGGATCACCGCAGCGGCAGGATTCGCCGTGCGCAACCGATAGCGGTCGTCGAACGCGAGCACGCCGGACGATAGGTTGCCGAGCACGCTTTCGAGATACGCGCGCGTAGTCTCGGTCGCGTGCTGCGATTCTTCCGTCTTCACGCGGGCGTCCTCGAGCTGCGACGTCATCGTGTTGAACGACTCGGTGAGCACGCCGAGCTCGTCGCGCGACGTGACCGGCTGGCGACGCGTGAAATCGCCCTGCGCGACGGCGCGCGTTCCCTCCGCGAGCAGTCCGAGCGGCTCGGCGAACCGCTCCGACAGGACGACGGCGAGCCCGAGTGCCGACGTCAGCGCGAGCAGCAGCGTCAGCGTGAGCGTGAGCTGATACAGGCGCTTCAGCGCCGCGCGCGAGAACGAGATCTCCTGGTAATCGCGGGCGCCCGCCTGCACCTTCTCGAGGTCCTGCGCCAGCAGCCGGGGCACGCGCTCGATCACCTGCAGCACGCGCAACGGGTCGAGGCGGTCGCTGCTGTTGACGGGCACGACGACACGCAGCATCAGCCCGCCGTCCTGCGTCTGCTCGACCTTGGCATACGTCTGCTGCAAGCGGGCACGCCGCAACGCGTCGCCTGGAAGCGGCTCGGGTGTCATGCCGCCGACGAGGCCCGCGACGGCAAGCACGCTGCCGGACGGGGCGAACAGCGCCGCTTCGTAGACGCCGGCCTGCTCCGCGGCCCGCGCGAGCGCGGGGCCCGGCACGCCGGGCGCTTCGCCGAGCGCGCCCGCGATCAGCGTCGCGCGGTTGCTCGTTTCCTTCAGCAGGTAGTCGAGCGAGCTGCGGCCGAGATTGATGCCGCCGTCGAGCGCGCGATCGACGCGGACGTCGAACCAGCTTTCGATGCTGCGGCCGAGAAACTGCGCGGACACCGCGTAGACCAGCGCGCCGGGCAGCCCCGCGACCAGCGCGAACAGCAGCACGAGGCGCAATGCGAGCCGCGAGCCGAAGACGCCGTTCTTCCACTGCCGCCACAACCCCAGCACCTGTCCCGCCACGACGAGCATCAGGAGCGCGACGAGCGCGCCGTTGATCAGCACGAGCGTGTTGTAGTGGCCCGCGAAGAGATCGGTGTTCGCGGTGGCAGTCGCGAGCAGGAACAACGCGATCGCCGATACGCAGGCAAAGCCGAGCGCCACCCACCGCAGCCGCCGGGACGCCAGCGGGTTCGTCATGGCGTGAAGTCGAACCGATGCCAGTCGGAGCTCAACTGCCACTCGCGCGACGCGAGCGCGTTGACCTGGAACGGTTTCGGCAGCTGGTTCACGTCGAGCCGCTCACGGATGGCCGCCTCGTATCGGGCGCCCCGCACGAGTTCGTCGATGCGCGCCACCGGCCGCGAGGAGACGTGCCCGAGGAAGCGCTGCACGTCGGCGAGCGATTCGAACGCCTGGCCCAGCGGTCCGCTCGACACGCGGTACTGCCGGGTGAGCGAGCTGTACGAGACGCGATACGTGATCGACCATTGCGCGATCTTTTCGGGAAACCACAGCGGGCGCCTGCGCAACAGCTCGAATTCGATGACGAAGTAGAGCGGAATGCCTTTTTCGAGCGCCTGCTCGAGCGCCGGTGTCAGCGCGAAGTCGAATTCCGCCGACAGCAACAGGTCGCCCTCGTCCTCTTCGAGCCGCGCCGACACGACCGGAATGGTATCGGCACGCGATCGCGGCGCCGCCGCGGCAAGCGCCAATGCGCCGAGCAGCCGGAGCGCCCGCCGCCTTGCGGGGAACGTGAGCCCGATGGGCCGTCCCGAGGGCGAACAAGCCCCGCAGCGCGCGAGCGCGGAGGGTCGTGTGAGCCCGATGGGCCGCCCCGACGGCGAACAAGCCCCGCAGCGCGCGAGCGCGGAGGGTCGTGTGATCCGCGCGCGATCGCGGGAGTGTGTGGGGAGCATGCCGGCGGGACGAAACGGCTGGCTGGTCCCGGGGCCGCGACGACTGGGGCCGCCAGTCGGACGTGCGGTGTGGCGTGACGACCCCATCAGCGCTTGCGAAGCAGCGCGTAATAGAACCCGTCCTGATTGTGGCCTGCCCCCGAAGGCGAAGGCAAGAGTTGGCCCCCGCGATGCGCGGCGCCCTCGGGGAACGTGAGGGTTTCGCGCAACGCGTCGGGATGGCGGCGCGCGAAGTCGCCGGCGCGCGCCTCGTTTTCCGCGTCGAACACCGAGCACGTCGCGTAGAGCAGCTTGCCGCCGGGCGCGAGCAGTGGCCACGCCGCCTCGAGCAGGCGGCCCTGCTCGCGCGCGAAGCGCTCGACGTCGCCGGCCCGGTGGCGCCATTTGGCGTCGGGATGACGGCGAACGACGCCGGAAGCGGTGCACGGCACGTCGAGCAGGATGCGGTCGAACGCCCGGCCGTCGAACCACTGCGACGGCGTTCCCGCGTCGCCTTCGACGACCCGCACGCGCCGATCGGCGAGGCGAAGACGCGCGAGGTTCTCGCGGATGCGCGCGATGCGCGCGGGATCGACGTCGAGTGCGACGAGATCGACGTCGGCGCGCTCCAGCAGGTGCGCGGTCTTGCCGCCGGGCGCCGCACAGGCGTCGAGCACCCGCATTCCATCGGCGGCGTCGAGCAGCGGCGCCGCGACCTGCGCGCCGAGATCCTGAACGGCGAAGGTGCCGTCGGCGAAGCCCGGCAACTCGGCCACCGGACGCGGTTTCGCGACGATGATGCCCGCGTCGCCCGCGGGCGCCGCGGCGATGTCCGCTTGCGCAAACGCCGTGAGCAGCGATGCGCGATCGGTGACGCGGCGATTGACGCGCAGCGTGAGCGGCGGCCGCGCATTGCCGGCGTCGAGGATCGCCGCCCAATCGGCCGGATGATCGCGCCGCACGCGGTCGATCCACCACTGCGGGTGCGAGAAGCCGGCGACTTCGCTGCCTCTCAGCGCTGCGTGCAGCGACGTGCGTTCGCGCAGGTAACGGCGCAACAGCGCATTCACGAGCCCTTTCGCACCCGGGTGCGCGAGCATGCCGGCGGCGACGACCGCGCGATCGACGACGGCAAACGCCGGCGCGCGCGTATGGTCGAGCTGATAGAGCGCCACGGCGACAAGCGCGCGAAGCCGCGCATCCGGAATCGGCTTGCGAGCGAGCTTGCCGGTCAGGGCGTCGAGCGTCCCGAAATGGCGCAGCGTCCCGTAGGCAAGCTCGGCGACGAGCGTGCGGCCGCGAAGCGCGGTGGCGTCGTCGACCTCCGCGAGCGCGTCGCGAAGGTTCGCGCCTTCGAGCACGCGCGTGACAGCGCGCGCCGCTTGCTGCTGTTCCTGATGCACGGCGGAGCCGTCCTAGCGTGCGGACCCGGCGCCCGGCGCCGACGTGAATCGTCCACCCGGCGCCACGCCGCGTCCCGCGGCGAACGCGGCCGCCGGCATCGTCCTGCCACTCGCGGGCTGAACGCTGGTCAGCCGAAGCACGGTGCCGTTGCCGCAACAGACGGCGATGCCGGCCGGGGACACGGCGACGACTTCGCCAGGCGTCTTTCCAGGAGCGGCTTCGTCGACCGGCTCGGCGGCGACGATCCTCGTCTGCACACCGTCCCATCCGGCAAGCGCGCCGGGCGCCGGCGCAAGCGCCCGCACCTTCCGGTCGATCGCCTGGGCGCTCGCGCGCCAGTCGACGTCGCGGTCCGCGCGCTCGATTTTGGCGGCATACGTGACGCCATCGGCCGGCTGGGACCGGGACGTAAGCGCGCCGTCGCGCGCCAGCCCTGCGAGCGCGTCGACGACGAGCCGCGCGCCCAATGCCGCCAGCCGATCGTGCAGGGCGCCCGCCGTCTCGCGCGGCCCGATCGGCAGCATCTCGGCGGTGACGATCGGGCCGGTGTCGAGGCCCGCGTCCATTTGCATGATCGTGATGCCGCTTTCCCTGTCGCCGGCCTCGATGGCCCGCGCGATCGGCGCAGCGCCCCGCCAGCGCGGCAGCAGCGACGCATGGATGTTGAGGCAGCCGTGGCGCGGCCAATCGAGGACGGCCTGCGGCAGTATCAGGCCGTAGGCGGCAACCACCAGCACGGCGACGTCGACATCGCGCAACTGCGCCTGGACGTCGACGTTCCGCAAGCCCGGCGGCTGCGCCAGCGGCAGGCCGTGCACCTGCGCGTACCGCTTCACGGGCGAGGCGCTCGGGACCATGCCTCGGCCGGAAGGCCGATCGGGTTGCGTGAGCACGAGCGGTATCGTGTAGCCGCCCTCGTGCAGGGCGGCGAGCGCGCGGGCGGCGAATTCCGGCGTGCCGGCGAAGCCAACGCGCATCGTGTCGCAGCGGGTCAGCCGGCGAGGCGCTGCTTTTTGCGCATTTTCGACGCAACGCGCGCCCGCTTGAGCGGCGACAGGTATTCGACGAAGACCTTGCCTTCCAGATGGTCCATTTCGTGCTGAACGCACACGGCGAGCAGGCCCTCGGCGTCCAACTCGAAGGTTTCGCCGTGGTCGTCCTGTGCGCGCACGCGGATGCGGGCGGCCCGCGTGACCTTGTCGTAGTAGCCGGGGACGGAGAGGCACCCCTCCTCGCATTCCGCCTCGCCCTCGGCCGACAGGAGCTCGGGGTTGATGAACACCCGCAGGGAGTCCTTGTGGTCCGAAATGTCGATGACGATCACGCGTTTGTGAACGTTCACTTGCGTCGCCGCCAGCCCTACGCCTGGCGCGGCGTACATCGTCTCGGCCATGTCCCGGACCAGCTTGCGGATTTCGGGCGTCACGGCCTCGACCCGGGCTGCAACCTTTTTGAGACGCGGATCGGGGTATTCGAGGATCGGAAGCAGTGCCATCGCGTTATCGGCTTGCCAAATGCGAGCCGCCACGTGCAGAATCGTCGTTAAGTCCTTATTTTGTGGCGGTTTAGGACGTTAGCAAGTGCAACCTCGCTGAAAGAGGCCATATGCGTCAACACTTTATCATAGTCAAGCGCCTTGCCGCCGCGTGCGCCGTCCTGTCGATTGTCGCGCTGGTCCCGTCCCTGCGGGCGCAAACGCTGCAGGCTGCGGAGAATGCGCCTTCGAGCTACACGGTGCAAAAAGGCGACACGCTTTGGGGCATTGCCGGCAAGTTCCTGAAGGACCCATGGCGCTGGCCCGAAGTATGGCGGATGAACCGCGAGCAGATCCGCAACCCGCATCGGATCTATCCGGGCGACGTCATCAACCTCACGTTCGTCGACGGCCGGCCGCAACTTGCGCTGTCGCGCAACACGGTGAGACTATCGCCCGAAGTTCGAGTTTCGCCGCTCGACGCGCAGGCGATTCCCGCGATCCCGCCCGGCGACATCGAGCCGTTCCTGACGCGCCCGCTGATCACCGGCCCGGCAGGCCTTGCCGAATCCGCCGAGATCGTCGCCGGCCGGGACGATCGTGTCGTGCGCGGTGCGGCCGACGTGGTCTACGCGGTCGGCCTCGATCCCAAACTCGGCGACCTCTGGTTCATCTACCGGCCCGGCGAGCGTCTCGTCAACGACAGGGGTGAAACGCTGGGCTACGAGAATCGCTTCCTCGGCACCGCGCGCGTCGAGCGCTTCGCCGACGTGTCCACCGCGCGCATCGAATCGGCTTCCGAAGAAATCGTCATCGGCGATCGGCTGCTGCCCGCCGCGCGCGAAGTCGTGCAGAACTACCTGCCGCACGCGCCGGATCGCATGATCGACGGCCGCATCCTGAAGCTCGCGCGAGACGGGCTCGAAACCGGGCGCGCATATGTCGTCACGCTCGACAAGGGTGCCGGCGACGGCCTCGAAGTGGGCCACGTGCTCGCCATCTATCGCGTGGTGGCGTCCATCCGCGACCGCCGGGCGAATGCGAACGAGCCGACGCTGATGTTCCCGAACCTCGACCAGACCACGGTGTTCACGCCCTCGCGTTACCTCCAGGTGCCGGACGAGCGCACCGGGATCCTGATGGTGTTCCGCGTGTTCGAGCGTGTGTCGTACGCGATCGTCCTCAACTCCACCGACGCGATCCGGACCGGAGACTACGTCCGTACGCCATAGCCTGATCCCGGGCCGCACCGGATCGCCGCGGCCCGCATCGCGCACGCGCCGACGCGCCGTCCCCATGGCGCTCGATTCGCGCGCGCTCGCGTGGGCCACGCTGGCGCACAAGGCGCTTCCCCAGCGCGGGCTGGTGACGCTGCTGCGCGAGTTCCGCGATCCCGCCGTGATTCTCAGCGCGTCGGCGGCCACGCTCGGCCGCCACGTACCCGCCGCGGTCGCGGCAGCCGCGCTGGCGCCTGTTCCAGCGGCCGACCTCGACGCCACCCGGCGCTGGCTCGACGATCCTTCGCATCACCTGATCGCCTGGGACGACGGCGACTATCCGCGCGCGCTGCTCGACATCGGCCACGCGCCGCCCGTGCTGTTCTTCATCGGCGCGCGGCCGTTGCTGAACGTACCCGCGCTCGCGATCGTCGGCAGCCGGATGGCGACGCCGCAAGGCAGGACGAACGCGCGCGGGTTCGCGCGGGCGCTTGCCGATGCAGGGCTCACCATCGTCTCCGGGCTCGCGCATGGCGTCGATGCCGCGGCGCATGAAGGAGCGCTGCCGACGGCCGCTTCGACGCTCGCGGTGATCGGCACCGGGCCCGACCGCGTGTACCCGGCACGCAACCGCGATCTCGCGCGGCGGATCGCCGAGCGCGGCGGCATCGTTTCGGAGTTCCTGCCGGGGACGCCGCCGCGGAAGGAAAACTTTCCCCGCCGCAACCGGCTGATCAGCGGCCTTGCGCGCGGCGTCCTGGTCGTCGAGGCGACGCTGTCGTCCGGCTCGCTGATCACGGCGCGATGGGCGGGCGAGCAGGGGCGCGACGTGTTCGCGATCCCGGGCTCGATCCACTCGCCGTTCGCGAAGGGCTGTCACAAGCTGATCCGCGAAGGCGCGAAGCTCGTCGAAACCGCGCAGGACGTCCTGGTCGAGCTCGGCATGGGACCGGAAACGGCGAGCACGGCGAGCGCGCGGCAGGGCACCAGCGCCGGCGAGCCGCCGCTGCTCGCCGCGATGGGCTACGACCCGGTGACCGTCGACGATCTTGTCGCACGCACCGGCGCCACCGCCGACGCCGTGCTGGCCGAGCTCGTGCGGCTCGAGCTCGACGATCGCGTCAGCGCACTCCCGGGTGGAGGATGGCAGCGGCTCACCGGCGGTTCGTAGTGTGCGCTGACTTGCCTCGAATGCCGCGCGCAGCGAGCTGACCACCCGCGACCGGGCCGATGAAGCGGGCAGCCCGCGATGCACGTCGGCCATGCGGACGGTTGCCGCCGTTCGGGAACCTTCTGTAGTATCGGCCCCCCGAAACCGGACTCCCGGCGTCTTGCCTTGCGACTGCGCGAGCCGCATGTTGCATCGACGCAGGGGTTCGTGCGCCCTCGCCACCCGGATCCTCCAACTTGCAAAAGCACCTGATCATTGCCGAGAAGCCCTCCGTCGCGGCCGACATCGCCCGCGCGCTGGGCGGCTTCGTCAAGCACGCCGACTATTTCGAAAGCGACCGGTACGTGCTTTCGTCGGCAGTCGGCCATCTGCTCGAGATCGGGATGCCCGAGGACGAGGAAGTCAAGCGCGGCAAATGGACGTTCGCGCACCTGCCGGCGATCCCATCGCAATTCGCGCTGCAGCCCATCGAGAAGAACGAGGCGCGGCTCAAGACGCTGTTGAAGCTCATCCGGCGCAAGGACGTCGGCGGCCTGATCAACGCGTGCGACGCCGGCCGCGAGGGCGAGCTCATCTTCCGCTACATCGTCCAGTTCGCGAAGACCGACAAGCCCATCGAGCGGCTGTGGCTGCAATCGATGACGCCCGCGTCGATTCGCGACGGCTTCGAGCGCCTGCGCTCGGACGGCACGATGCGCCCGCTGGCCGACGCGGCCGTGTGCAGGTCGGAATCCGACTGGCTCGTCGGCATCAACGGCACGCGCGCGATGACGGCGTTCAATTCCAAATCCGGCGGCTTCCAGCTCACGACGGTCGGCCGCGTGCAGACGCCGACGCTCGCGATCCTGGTCGAGCGCGAGGAGAAGATCCGCGCATTCGTGCCGCGCGATTACTGGGAGCTGATCGGCACGTTCCGCGCCGAGGCGGGCGAGTACACGGGTCGGTGGTTCGACGAGAGCTTCAGGAAGCGCGACGGCGACGACGACGATCCCGACCGCCGGCCCGAGCGGCTGTGGAGCGAGGCCGCGGCGCGCGCGATCGCCGACGCCTGCATCGGCAAGCCGGGCGTCGTCACCGAAGAATCGAAGCCGTCGACGCAGATCGCGCCGCTGCTCTACGACCTCACGAGCCTGCAACGCGAGGCGAACGGCCGCTTCGGCTTCTCGGCACGCACGACGCTGTCGCTCGCGCAGGCGCTCTACGAAAAGCACAAGGTGCTGACGTACCCGCGCACGGATTCGCGCGCGTTGCCCGAGGACTATCTCGGCACCGTCAAGGCGACGCTCGAGGAGCTCGCGGAAACCACGGCATACGGCGTGCACGCGAAGAACATCCTGCGCCGCAAGTGGCTGAAGCCCAACAAGCGGATCTTCGACAACACGAAGATTTCCGACCACTTCGCCATCATTCCGACGCTGGTGCGGCCGAAGCACCTGAACGAGGCGGAAGCGAAGATCTACGACTTCGTCGTCAAGCGCTTCCTCGCCGTGTTCCATCCGGCGGCGGAATTCCTCGTGACCACGCGGATCACGCGCGTCGGCGACGCGCCGTTCAAGTCGGAGGGCAAGGTGATGGTCGAGCCGGGCTGGCTCGCCGTCTACGGCAGGGAGGTGACAGGCGACGAGCCGACGTTGACAGCCGTGCGCGTGCGCGAAGTGACCGACGCCGATGCGCCGAAGGAAGGCCGCGGCTCGGCCACGCGCCGGTTCGAGGGCGAAGAGCAGGTCGCGACCGAGAACGTGGAGGTCGCGAAGCTCACGACGCGTCCGCCCCCGCGCTTCACCGAAGCGACGTTGCTGTCGGCCATGGAAGGCGCCGGGAAGTCGATCGAGGACGACGAGCTCCGCGCGGCGATGCGGGAAAAAGGCCTCGGCACGCCGGCGACGCGCGCGCAGATCATCGAAGGCCTGATCGCCGAGCGCTACATCCTGCGCGACGGCAAGGAGCTGACCGCCACGCCGAAGGCGGCGTCGCTGATGACGCTGCTGCACGGCCTCGGCATTCCCGAGCTCTTCTCGCCCGAGCTCACCGCCGAGTGGGAGTTCAAGCTCGCGCAGATGGAGCGCGGCAAGCTCGCGCGGCGCGATTTCATGCGCGAGATCGTCGGGATGACGAAGCACATCGTCGCGCAGGCGAAGAATTACGAGAGCGACACGATCCCCGGCGACTTCGCGACGCTGACCGCGCGCTGCCCCAGATGCGGCGGCGAGGTGCACGAGAAATACAAGAAATTCCAGTGCGAGGACTGCGACTTCGGCTTCTGGAAGATCATGGGCGGACGCCAGCTCGAGCCGGCGGAAGCCGACACGCTGCTGTCCACACGCGAGGTCGGCCCGCTCGACGGCTTTCGCAGCAAGATGGGCCGGCCGTTCTCGGCGAAGCTGCGGCTCGGCGACGCCAACGAGGTCGAGTTCGACTTCGGGCCGCGCCTCGACGACGACGACGGCCAGGTCCCCGATTTCTCGGGCCAGGAGCCGCTCGGACCCTGTCCGAAGTGCGGCAACCGCGTGTTCGAGACGCCCAATGCGTATGTGTGCGAGCGCGCCGTCGGCGATGGCCGCACGTGCGATTTCCGCTCGGGCCGCACGATCCTGACGCGCCCGGTCGAGCGCGAGCAGATGGCGAAGCTGCTCGCCACCGGCAAGACCGATCTGCTGCAGTTCGTTTCGGCGCGCACGCGGCGGCCGTTCTCCGCCTATCTCGTCAAGCAGGCGGACGGCAAGGTGGGCTTCGAGTTCGAGGCGAAGGAGCCGGGGCGCAAAGGCACGCGACCGGTGCGCGGCGCACCGCTTCGCGTACTCGGGGCGCACCCGCGCGATCGGCAGCCGGTCGAGCTGCACTCGGGGCGCTACGGCCCGTACGTGAAGCACGGCAGCATCAACGCGACGCTGCCCGATCGCAATGCCGTCGACACGCTGTCGCTCGACGAGGCGGTTGCGCTCGTCGACGAAAAGGCGGGACGCGAGACGCGGCCGCCGCGCCGCAGCGTCGGTACGCGCGCACCGCGGAAAGCGCCGCTCGCCGCGGCCGAGCCCGCCCAGAAGCGCACGGCATCTGCCGCAAAAGCACCTGCGACAACGCCGCGCAAAGGGCCAGCCCTGCGGACGGCGGCTAAGACCGCGACCGTTGTTGCGGCCAAGCGCACGGCGCGCAAGTCGCCGTCGGTCAAGGCGCCTGTCGCCGCGATCGCGCGCAAAACGGCGGCGCGCGACGCCGCGAAGAAGACGAAGCGGCGCTGACGCGCGGTTCTACGAGCCGCTCTTGCCGACGTCGAACCGGATACCCTGCGCGAGCGGGACGTCGCGGCTCCAGTTGATCGTATTGGTCTGGCGGCGCATGTAGGCCTGCCAGGCGTCGGAACCCGATTCGCGGCCGCCGCCCGTTTCCTTCTCGCCGCCGAACGCGCCGCCGATCTCGGCGCCCGATGTTCCGATGTTGACGTTGGCGATTCCGCAGTCGCTGCCCGAGGCGGCGAGAAACGCTTCCGCCGTGCGCAGGCTCTGCGTGAAGATGGCCGAGGACAGGCCCTGGCGCACCCCGTTGTTCTGCGCGACGGCGTCGTCGACGGTGTCGTACGTCATCACGTACAGCAGCGGCGCGAACGTCTCGCGCTGGACGAGCGCGTTGTCGTTGGCGACGTTCGTCACGAGCGTCGGCTCGACGAAGTGCCCTTCACGCTCGATGACGTTGCCACCGTAGGCGATCGTCGCGCCGGCCGCGCGCGCCTCCGCAATCGCCTGCTGGTAGCCGTCGACGGCCGCCTCGTCGATCAGCGGACCCATCAGCGTCGCCGGATCGAGCGGATCGCCGATCCGCACCTGCCGATACGCCGACGCGAGCCGCGACACGACTTCGTCATGGCGCGACCGATGCACGATCAGGCGTCGCGTCGTCGTGCAGCGCTGGCCGGCCGTGCCGACGGCGCCGAACACCACGGCTGGGATGACGAGATCGAGATCCGCGTCGTCGGCGACGATCACCGCGTTGTTGCCGCCGCACTCCAGCAACACCTTGCCGAAGCGGGCGCTCACTGTCCCGGCCACCGACCGCCCAACGCGCGATGACCCGGTGAACGAGAGCAGCGCGACACGCGAATCGGCGGCCAGCGATTCGCCGATGTCGTGACCGCCGATCGCGAGCTCGAAGATTGGTGGCAACTCCAGCTCGGCGACGACGCGATTCGCGAGATGCGACGCAGCGAGCGCGCAGAGCGGCGCCTTCGGCGACGGCTTCCACAGCACCGCGTTGCCGCATACGCACGCCAGCATCGCGTTCCACGCCCACACCGCGACCGGAAAATTGAACGCGGTCACGACGCCCACGACACCGAGCGGATGCCATTGCTCGTACATCCGGTGCGCGGGGCGTTCGGAGTGCAGCGTCTTGCCGTAGAGCATCCGCGACTGGCCGACCGCGAAGTCGGCGATGTCGATCATCTCCTGGACTTCGCCGTCGCCTTCGGCCTTGATCTTGCCGTTCTCGAGCGCGACGAGCGTGCCGAGGGGGTCCTTGAATTCGCGCAACAGATCGGCGTAGCGGCGCACCGCGTTGCCACGCTTCGGTGCCGGAACGGCGCGCCACGAATTCGCGCCCTCGACCGCGCGCGTCAGCAACCGGTCGAGATCACCTGCCGTGGCGGTTGCAACGCTGCCGAGCGGGCGCCCGTTGGCCGGATTGCGCGAAACGAGCCCGGGACCACCGACGGACGTGTCGGTCAGGGGGTCGCGTACACGGCCACGGGCGTCGACGAGGAGCCCGAGGCGCGCGAGCACCGGCGCTGCGTGCTCGTCAGATGTCGAGGTTGCGCACCCCGAGCGCATTCGTCTCGATAAATGCGCGCCGCGGCTCGACCTGCTCGCCCATCAGCGTCGAGAAGATCTCCTCGGAGCCGATCGCGTCCTCGATCTGCACCTTCAAAAGCCGCCGCACTTTGGGATCCATCGTCGTTTCCCACAGCTGCTCGGGATTCATCTCGCCCAGGCCCTTGTAGCGCTGGATCGCGACGCTCGCCCGCGCCTCGCCGAGCAGCCAGTCGATGGCATCCTTGAACGACTTGACCGCCTGCTGCTTCTCGCCGCGCCTCACGACGGCACCGGGATGCATCAGGTCGCGCAGCACTTCGGCCGCATTGCGAATCTGCTCGGCGTCGCCGCTTGCGAGAAAATCGGCGTCGATCGCCGTGGCGTGCGGCGTGCCGTGGTGGGTGCGCACGACGATGATCCGGTGCACCTCGCTGGCGGTGTCGTAGCGCGCTTCGACGACGACTTCCGGATCGTCGATGGCTGCCTGCAACGCGATGGCGCTGCGGCGCGCCGTCGATTCGCTCGCGAGGTCGAGCCGCACGCCGTTCAGGATCGCGCGCAGTGCGGCCGGATCGACGAGCCGCGCGAGTCGCTCGATGACCGCTTCCGCCAGCAGGTATTCCCGCGCGACGTCGCCGAGCGACTCGGCGGACAACGCGGGCCGCCCTTCGCCGGGCACGAGCTCGGCGCCCTTCAGCGCCACGCGCAGCAGGTGCTGCTTGAGCTCGTGGTCGTCCTTCAGGTACACGTCCTCGCGCCCCTGCTTGGCCTTGTACAGCGGCGGCTGCGCGATGTAGATGTGGCCGCGCTCGACGAGCTCCGGCATCTGCCGGTAGAAGAACGTGAGCAGCAGCGTGCGGATGTGCGAGCCGTCGACGTCCGCGTCGGTCATGATGATGATGCGGTGGTAGCGCAGCTTGTCGACGTTGAAGGCGTCCTTGTCGTTGTCCCCGTTGGATGGCCGCCCGAAACCGGTGCCGAGCGCCGTGATCAGCGTGACGATCTCCTGCGACGAGACGAGCTTGTCGAAGCGCGCGCGCTCGACGTTCAGGATCTTGCCGCGCAGCGGCAGGATCGCCTGGAACTTGCGGTCGCGTCCCTGCTTCGCCGAGCCGCCGGCGGAATCGCCCTCGACGAGGTAGATCTCGCACAGC
>Ga0068855_100005417_pt1 | contig 15564 bp, 11 predicted proteins | sample KBSCornC52_FD_66592 | JGI IMG/M metagenome (GOLD analysis project Ga0068855, IMG submission 66592) | Corn rhizosphere microbial communities from Kellogg Biological Station, Michigan, USA - KBS Corn C5-2 | ecosystem: Host-associated > Plants > Roots > Rhizosphere > Soil ...
ATTCGGCGCGTGGCGGCCGCGAATGTGGCGTCGAACCGCGGCGCTCCCGCGCTGAATAGCTCGAGCTGCGCAGACATTGCTACAAACGTAGCGTGGGTGTCGGTTCACGCTACCCATCGCGCAGCGTCGGATCGGTCTTCCGCGCGCCGGCCCGCCAAACGAACCGATAGGCGGGACTCCCAAAACCAAACCGGTGTATAAGGTGCGGCGCTTTTACACCCCAGGCGCAGCTGAGCATGACCGACGCGCCCTCCGATCCTGCCGCCCCCAACACCAGCACCGACGATCCGGCGGCGCCGAAATCTACGCCGCCTTTTCTGGTTGCGGCGATTGGCGCCTCTGCCGGCGGGCTCGAAGCGTTCACCCGCTTGCTCCGCGACATGCCCGCGGATGCGCCACTTTCGCTCGTGATCGTGCAGCACCTGGCACGAGAACAACACAGCCTCTTGCCGGAAATCTTGGCGCGGCGCACCGCGCTGACGGTGGTCGAAGCGCGCGACGAGCTCCCGATCGCGCCGGCTCACGTGTACGTGATTCCGGCAGGTGGACACATGACCGTCGCCGATGGCCATCTGCGGGTGCGGCCACGCCCGCCCGGCCCGAGCGGGATCGAGGTCGATCTGTTGTTCCGTTCGCTCGCGGAGTGCTACGGCGAGCGAGCGGTGGGCGTGGTGCTTTCAGGCGGCGCGAACGACGGCGCGGCCGGGCTCAGGGCCATCAAAGCAGCGGGCGGGTTCACGATCGCTCAACGTCCGGATGACGCGCAAATCGACGGCATGCCGCGCGCCGCGATCGAGGCCGGCGCGGCCGACAGCGTGCTCTCGGTCGACGAGATCGGCGCCGAGCTCCTGCGCTTGGCGGCGCTGCCGCTGTTCAGCCCGCCGCTCAACGATGACGGCGCGGACTCGAAAGCAGAAAGCGACGAAGCGCACTACACCGCCATTTTTCGCATCCTGCGGCGCAGCACGGGCATCGATTTCAGCCACTACAAGCGCCCGACCATCGCGCGTCGCATCGCACGCCGCATGGCGCTCCGCCGCGCGCTGAGCCTTCAGGCGTACCTGGAGATTTTGCAGCAGGATCCAGGAGAAGTGCATAGCCTTCAGGAAGACGTGCTGATTCACGTCACGAGCTTTTTTCGTGAGCCTGAGTCATTCGCGGCGCTGCGAGCTGCGGTGTTCCCCGTTCTGCTGCGCGAGCGCGGTGACTCGCCGATCCGCGTCTGGGTGCCCGGCTGCTCCAGCGGAGAGGAAGTCTATTCGCTCGCCATCTGCCTGTTCGAAGCGCTGGAGGACGAAGCGGAGCTCGTGCCGATCCAGTTTTTCGGGACCGACGTGAGCAAGACGTCCGTCGAGCAGGCGCGCGCGGGAGTCTACTCCGAAGCTGCCGTTTCGGATTTGTCACCCGAATGCCTGCGCCGGTTCTTTTCCAAGATCGACGGCGGATACCAGATCGGCAAGGCCATTCGCGAACGCTGTGTATTTGCACGCCAAGACATCACTCGCGATCCGCCCCTTTCGCGGCTCGATCTCATCGTCTGCAGAAATACGCTGATCTACTTGGGCCAAGCCATTCAACGCCGAGTGATCGCGCTGATGCACTACGCGTTGAAGCCGAACGGATTTTTGATGCTGGGCCGCGCCGAGACGACCGGCGCGAGTGGAGATTTGTTCTCGCTCTTCGACAAGCGATCCAAGATTTATCGCAAGAAAGCGGAGGCTGCGCCGCCGGATTTCGATTTTCGCCCTGCGCCCTTCGAGCCGGCGGTGCTCGCCAGCCCATCCCCAGAGGAGCGGCTGCTCGGGCAGCAGCGGTCGCGCGCCGGAGATTTACAGAGCGAGGCGAACCGCATCCTGCTCGAGCGCTATGCCCCGGCCGGGGTGGTCGTGGACAGCGCATTTCGGATCGTGAACGTGCGCGGCGCGACCGGCGCATTTCTCGAGCTGCCGAGCGGCGAGGCTAGCCTCGACCTGCTGAAAATGCTGCGTCCCGGTCTTTTGCTCCCGGTGCGCAGCGCGTTACACGAAGCGCGCCAGTCACGAGTGCCGGTTCGCAAAGAAGGCGTGCGCGGCGTGGACCAGCACGCCTTGCTGATCGATATCGAGGTCGTGCCGCTCGGCAGCCCGGAAAATCCGCATTTCTTGCTCTCGTTCGAGCGCACTCCGGACGCTGAGCTGAAGTCGGCTCCGGCAGCGGTCGAGGAGCAGACCAGCAGCGTCGTCGACGAGGCGATCGTGCAGCTGCGGCGCGAGCTCAGCGCGACTCGCGAGCAACTCAACGCCAATATTCACGATCTGGCCGCGGCGAACGAGGAGTTGCAGTCCGCGAACGAAGAAATCCTGTCCAGCAACGAGGAGCTGCAGTCCACGAACGAGGAGCTCGACACCGCGAAAGAAGAGCTGCAATCCACGAACGAGGAGCTCAGCACGCTCAATGAAGAGCTGCACGGTCGCAACGAGGAGCTCAGCCTTGCCAACAGCGATTTGGCGAACCTCTTGGCGAGCGTTCAAATCCCGATCGTGATGATCGCGCGCGATCTCACGATTCGCCGTTTCACGCCCGCGGCGCAACGTCTACTGAACCTGATCCCGTCGGATGTCGGGCGCCCGATTCGCCACATCAAACCGAATCTCGGCTTGCTCGACCTGCAAAAGCCCGCCGCCGACGTGATCGAGACGATGCTCGCTTACGAGCGAGAGGTGGAAGGCGACGACGGCGGCGCGTACCTTTTGCGGATTCGTCCCTACAAGAGCGTCGACAACCGCGTGGACGGTGCGGTGTTGGCGCTGTTCGACATCTCGGCCACACACGATGCCATGAACGTGGCCAAACGCACGGCCGACGCAATCGTGACGACGGTCCGCGAGCCAATCCTGGTGCTCGATTCGGAACTGCGCGTCACGCGCGTCAATCAGGCTTTTTGCTCGACCTTCGGCCTAAAGACCGAAGAGGCCGAAGGGCACTTCGTGTACGAGCTCGCCAATTCTCAATGGGACATCCCAGCCCTTCGCCGTCTTCTGGAAGAGATCTTGCCAGCGCGCAAGAATTTCGAAGGCTTCGTGGTCGAGCATGACTTCGCCGGCCTTGGCCGGCGCAGGTTGCTGCTGGACGGCCGCCGGATCGAGTCCAGCCGCCAGACTGGCGGGGTGATCTTGCTGGTCATCCGCGCGGAGAACGCGCTCGCGCGCGAGCCGTGACTTTCGCTCGCACCGAGCGCCGGAAAAGCGTGTGGCAGCCTGTCACAAGGGGTACGAGCGCGCCACGCGCCGAAAATGGCTGAAGACGGACATTCGTCGTCAGACCAAGACGGCATGGCAGGTGCATCGAGCGGCGCGTGTTGCACGTGGGGCGCTCCGTCGCCTGTTTTGGCTTATTGCAAGGTATTTGGTGTTCGTCGGCATTCGCGGCCGATCCGCTCAATTCGAACAATCGACCGAACGCCGAGAACCGGCCCATCACGCAGGTGCCGGACGCACGCGATGCGGCAGACGACGACGTAGCGCATACCGATTTCAATCTCGTGCCGGTCGTCGGCGGCAGCACCGATCTCGGTTTTGGCGGGGGCTACTTCGCGGGCCTCGCGCGCAACCGACGAGGCTACGACCCATTTCTCTGGAACATCGATTCATCGGCCCTGATCACGTTCAAGTACACGGCGAGCGGCGGCTTGACCGTGCCTTATCAAGACGTGTACGCGCGGCTGACGATTCCCCGACTGTTCGGCGCGGCGCTGCGGCTCGAAGTGCGGCCTTCCTATACCTGGGAGACCGTGGATTATTGGGGGCTCGGTAATGCCTCATCGACGGCTGCGCCGCCCGGCGCGCCACACGGCTACTTCACCTACGAGCGCGGGCACCCCCAATTCGACGTCGACGTGCGCGGCAAGATCGCCGACCACTTTTCAGGACGGGTCGGCTTCCGCTACATCCAGAATTTCATCAAAGTCGGCTCGAATTTCAAGCTGGCAGAGGATCAGCGGTCCGGCAAGGATGAGGTGAAACACTTGCTCGGTCCACTCCGGTCGCACGCGGTCGTGCTCTTCAAATACGGGCTGCAGTGGGACACGCGGGACAACGAGACCTCCTCCCACTCGGGCTCATTCGACACGCTCGATCTGAAGCTGAGCCCGGGTGGTTTCGGCGAGTTTCCCTACCGCTACGCCGAGGCGACCCTGAACCTGCGCGCCTTCGTGCCACTGTCCAAGCCGGCGTTGACTTTGGCCGTGCGCGCGGTCGGCGACGGCATGTTCGGCGACGTGCCGTTCTACGAGCTGGCTCGCTTCGACGACACCTTTGCGCTGGGCGGCACGACCGGCGTGCGCGGTGTGCCCGCAGGGCGTTACTACGGCAAGATCAAGGTCTTCGGCAATGTAGAGCTGCGCGCGGAGCTGTTCAGCTTTCACGCGCTCGGCAAGCCCGTCACCTTCGCTCTGGTGCCATTCTTCGACGCGGGCAGACTGTGGGCGGATACAACGCCGCATCCGGAGCTCGACGGGCGTGGCCTCGGGCTCAAGTACGGCACGGGCGGGGGCATACGCCTGCAATCGGGCTCTTCCTTCGTGATTCGCGCCGATCTCGGCTGGTCACCCGACGCAACGCCGATCAGCGGCTATTTTTCAGCGGGTCAGATGTTCTGAGCGCGTCGTTCGGCGCGTTCACGTCCGAATCCTTCGTGCGGTCCAGCTCGCCGCCGTCGCTGCGTTTGGCGGGCGTGCCCTCGGTGAGGGTGGTGGGCAAGCTGCCGCCGCCAGGGTCGTGGACTGGTTGGTCTGCGGGGTGGCTACAGCTGAAACCGCTGAGTCCCGAGAGTATCAATAGACTCCATATTTCGGCCCGCATGCTGTTGCTCCTTTCACGGCTTCCCAGCGGAAACCCGAGCGCTCCACGGTCGCGATCGTTGCAGCCGTCGTGCCACATGCGCGGGCCCAGACGAGGCGGGTTTGCCCCTTTCGCTCCCGCGAGTAGGCGCTAAAAGAGGGTTGGTCCACCGAATGCAATGCTTCAGCCGGCCCATGAAAGATCGCCTGTCCATTTGGCTGCTGTTGAGCGGCGTGCTCGCCATGAGCGGCTGCACCAAGAGCTCATTGCCCGCAGCAAGCGGTAGCGGCGGCAGTAGCCGAGACGCTGCCGATTCAGGGGTTTCTCCTGGCCGGCCCCAGCCCAGTTCAACGCAGCCGGGCCGCGCAGCCGCGGCTGCCCGAGCGGAGCTCCCGCTCCAGTCCAGGCCCGCCGCCGACCCGGGCGCGGCATTCGACCCGCCGGTGGCGCTGCGTGTCCCGAGCACGCTCAGAGCGGGTGAGCGGGTGCCGCTCTTGATGGTGCTACACGGTTTCGGGGTCTCGAGCTCGCTCTTGATCGCAAAGGCCGGCCTCAACCAGGTCGCCGACAGCAAGAGGTTTGCCTACCTCGCCCCAGAGGGCACGCGTGATTCGCTCGGGCGCCCGTTTTGGAATGCAGGCCCAACCTGCTGTGATCTGGAACGACGCGCGCCCGACGACGTGAAGCGCCTGCGCGAGCTACTCGAGTTCAACCTAAAGAACCCCGCCGTCGACCCGGCTCGAGTATTTTTGATCGGCTACTCCAACGGCGCCTTCATGGCACAACGCTTGGCGTGTGACGTGAGCGATCGCATCGCCGGGGTAATCAGCGTGGCCGGCGCGACGCCTGGCCCCGAGATCCCCTGTGCACCGCTCACCCCGCTGAGCGTGCTCGAAATTCACGGCGATGCCGATCCGATCGTGCACTATCAGGGTGGCGTCGTCTTCGACCGCACGGATTTACCGCCACACGCTTCGGCGGTGGACAGCGTGAAAGCTTGGGCCGACCGGCTTGGTTGTAAGGGTCCGCTGCAGAACGTGGGCAGCACCGATCTCGAGCCCAATCTTGCCGGCAGTGAAACCGCGATGCAGCGCTTCGACGGCTGCCGAGGCTCGGTCGAGCTTTGGACGGTGCACGGCGGCGGACACTACGTCGCTCTGCAGCCGCCGGCGATGGAGGCCATGTGGAGCTTCATCGTCGCTCACCCGAAGGGCGGAGCCGAGTGACCGCCGTGTTCGACGTGGCCGTGGTCGGCGCCGGAGCCGCGGGGCTATCTGCCGCGGACGCGCTCGCGCACGCCGGCCAGCGAGTGGTCGTGCTCGAAGCCAGCCAACGCTACGGCGGGCGCATCCTGACGCTCAAAAGCGATGGCCAGTTTCCGGTCGAGCTCGGCGCGGAGTTCGTACACGGTAAGCCTCGGCCGACGCTCGAGCTGGCGAAGAAAGCGAACGCTACCCTCGAGCCATTGGCAGATACGCATTTTTCAAAGCTGGGTGGGCGCGTGGTCCCAGCAGAAGATCCCTTTCAACCGCTGGCAGACCTGCTCCGCGAGCTAAAACCCGGCGCCCCGGACGAGTCCGCCAAAGATTTTTTGGATCGCCACGCGGTCGACGCCGAGGCGCGCGAGCGATTTCGGCAATTGGTGGAAGGCTTCGAAGCCGCGCCGCTGTCCGAAGTCAGCATCCAAAGCCTGGCCGTGGATTCGAGCTCGCTGTCCAACGACGATAGTCAGTTCCGCGTGGCGGGCGGTTATGCGGGCTTGATCGATTATCTGGTGCGCTCGGCGCGCGCAGGCGGGGCCCTGCTGCAGCTCGACGCGCCGGTTGCGCGCATTCGCCTGGAACCGGAGCACGGGCTGACCCTCCGGTTTGCGAACGAGCGCGCGTCGGTGAAGGCCCGCTGCGGCATCGTGACCGTGCCGCTCGGCGTTTTGCAAAGCTCCACTGGCGGGATTGTGTTCGAGCCGCCACTCACTGGGTTGACCCGCCCGCTCGAGCAATTGGCGATGGGCCACGCCTGTCGTATCTCGCTACGGTTCGCTGCTCGATTGGGCCTCTCCCGCCTGCCCGAGCAGGCCGCCGAGGGCGCGTTCTTTCACGAAGCCACACTGCCTTTCGAGACGTTCTGGGTGCGCGCGGGCCAAGGCGAGGTGCTCTGGACCGCTTGGGCGGGCGGACCAAAGGCACAACGGCTCGCTCAGGAGCGGCGCGAACGGCGCGAACAGCTCGCCCTCGGAGCGCTCGCGAACCTGCTCGACATCGAGGCTGAAGCCCTGGAAAATCAGCTACTCAGTCTGCATCACCACGACTTCTCGAACGATCCGTGGGCGCGCGGCGCGTACAGCTTCACGCGCCCGGGCGGCACGAGCGCCGGCAGTAAGCTGAGCGAGCCCGTCGCAGGTCGGCTCTTTTTCGCCGGTGAAGCCACGGATCACGAGTTTCCAGGCACGGTCGCGGGCGCCCTCGCAAGCGCTGAGCGCGCTGCACGCCAGGCGCTCACGCTCTTGAACGGCGCGAGTCCAGCCAACCAACGCGCAGAGTAGGACTCCAAAATCGCCGAACAAATGCCGAACAAGCGTGTGCTTTTCCGGCGCACGCGCTCAGAAAATCAAGGACCTTCCCAATGCGAAGCGCTGAGGCTGGGCCTCGAGCGACGTGGGGCGCGCGCTTCGCCCCACAGCTCGCGACGGTAGCGCTCGAAGCAGCGCGCGCCGGCACGCAGCCGCAACAAGGCGCCTTCGGCGATGCGTGATGCCACGTCGGGATCTTTTTCCACCAACGGAGCAATCACCTCGCGGTTCCAAGTGACCGAATGGCGGACATCGAGCGTTGCGTGCAACGCATAGTAGCGACGCGCCGCGCCACCGATGCCGAGGCGCTTGAGGCCCGCGTTCACCAGCTCCGCGCGGCCGGGCGCGGTGAGCTCAATCGCCCCGAGCGCGCCGATCGATTGGTACGCGTAATTTCTAGCGGTAGCCAGCGCGACCATCAAGTTCCCGAGCGCTAGCGATTCCCAAACCGTATTGCCCTGCTCGCGCAGGTGCAGCGCTTTGGCCAACGTGCCGAGCATGGGGCCGTGCATGCCGCTCTCCGTGCCCTGCCCCATTTCGTCCCAGTAATTTCGCGCGAGCTCGAGCTTCGCGCGAGCGGGAAGCTTCAGCTGAGTCAGCGCCACGAGATCGTCGAAGCCGGCCTCCCCTGCCAGCTCTTGCTCGAGAAACCAGCACATTTGCCGGTGATTTGCCTGCTCCGCGAGCCAGGGAAAGAGCGGATCGCCCTGCCCCGGCCCGCACGCCTTCAGGCTCTCGAACCACGCCAGGAAGCCGGACGGCTCGACGGGCACCGTGCGCACGAGCGGCGCGACCGCGGCCCGCTCGGCCTCGACGAGCTCATGCTCCAAACGGCGGATGGTGAACTCGCGCGCCAAATCGCTCTCGAAATCCGGCGCTTCGAGGCGTGGGCTCAGCCGGCGCGAGTGGGACTTTGCGAGGCAACGATGCAGTTCGTCCGGAGTCTTCGCGCGCTGAATCGGAGTGACGTGCGACATCGACCCGAGCCACTGCAACCCTAGTGCCAACGTGGCAACTTCTGACGCGATTTGAGCAGCGAAGCGAACGGATCGAGTTTGCGCGCGCGGAGCCGCTGCGCGGTCGTCGAGATCGTAAAGCGCTCGGGGCCGAATTTGGGCGTGAGTTCTTCCCACGTGATCGGCATCGCAACCGGGGCGCCCTCGCGCGCGCGCGGCGAGTACGGCGCTATGAACGTCGCGCTGCGGGCGTTCCGCAGATAGTCGACGAAGATCTTGCCGCGGCGCTTGGCCTTGGACATCGTCGCGACGTAGCGCTCCGGTGCGCGCCGCGTGAGCTCTTGAGCCACGTGCTGGCAGAAGGCCTTGATCTCGTCCCAACCGTGCTCCGACACAATCGGCACCGTGACGTGGAGCCCCTTGCCGCCGCTGGTTTTGAGCCAGCTTTTCAGCCCGAGCTCCTCGAGCAGCGCGCGGACCGCGTGGGCGCCAGAAATGACCTCGCTGAACGGCATGCCCGCGTCGGGATCGAGATCGAAGACCAAACGGTCTGGGCGCTCCGAATCGTCAGCCAAAGCGCCCCAAATGTGCACTTCCAACACACCCATTTGCACCAGGGCAGAAAGACCGCGCTCGTCTTCGATTGCTGCGTACTCGGCGTTGCCGTCGGAGCTCTTCACGGTCACGCGCTTCAGGCCCTCGGCGAGCGAATCGCCGGGGTGCTTCTGGAAAAAGCATTGCTTGTTCCGCCCTTCGGGACAGCGGACGAGCGTGAGCGGTCGATTGACGACGTGCGGCAGCATCACGCCTTGGACGAGCTGGTAATAATCGGCGAGGTCCTGTTTGGTTAGCCCGAGTTCGGGATAGAGCACCTTGTCCGGGTGGCTGAGCGCGGGCGCCGTGCTTGGCCGGCCTTGGCTCACTGTCCGCTTGGTGCGCGCGGAGTGCCCGGCTGGCGCGCGGGGCGACTTTCCGCCGCGGGTGCGGCTCGCCACGGCTTGTTCCAGGACCACCTCGCGAGCGGGCTTGTCCTCGCGCAAGCCCTTGAACGTGGGGTGCCGGAGCAAGCCATCATGGGTAATGCCGGTGTAGGCGACCTCGGCGACGAGCTGCGGTTTGACCCAATGCACTCCGCGCAGCTCGGCGCCGCGCGGCGCGTTGTCGAGCTTCGGGGTGCGGATTTCGAGCGGACTGAGGCGTGATTTCAGGTCCTTGAGCGAGCGCTCATTGAAGCCGGTACCGACGCGGCCGGAGTACACCACGTTGCTATTTTTCCGCACTCCGAGCAGCAGGGCGCCCAAATGCGGACGTGAACCACCGGGGTCGGTGTAGCCCACGATCACGAATTCTTGACGCGCGCTGGTCTTGCTCTTCTGCCAATCTTTGCCGCGGCCAGCGTGGTAGCTCGATGTAGCGCGCTTCGAAACGATGCCCTCCAAACCGAGCTCCTTCGCGCGCGCCATGAACTCGGCACCCTGCCCGATCACGTGATCGCTGTAGCGCAGAAAATTCGCCGCTTTCGGCTGCTTTTCGCAGACCGCGCGCAGCGCTTCCTTCCGTGCCAAGAGTTCGGCTGGGCGCAGATCGAAGCCATCCAAATACAATAGATCGAAGGCATAGTACGCGAGCGGCGCGACCGCTTTTCCGCTGAACGAGTTTTGAAGCAGCTGAAAGTCGCTCACGCCTTTCTCGTCGAGCGCGACCAGCTCGCCGTCGAAGATGGCGCTGTCGAGCTTCAGCTTCTTCAGCGCCGCCGCCAGATCCGGCATGCGGTCAGTCCAATCCTCCCCGCCCCGCGTGAGCAGTCTCACCGCCCCCGCGTCCACGCAAGCGAGCACCCGGTAGCCGTCGAACTTGACCTCGTGAATATAGTCATCGCCGCTGGGCGGCTCTTTCACGAGCGTGGCGAGCTCGGCCTCGACCTCACGCGGCATGGGCGCTCTGAGCGCGCCCGGAATGGGCGGCGAACCTGGCGCCGTCCGCCTCTTCTTCTCGCTCGACGCAGTCTTCGCGCTTGCTTTCTGCGCGGGTGCGGGGCGCCGCGGTGCCGCCTTTTTGCTGGTTTTGACGAGCTTGGCAGCGCGAACTTTCTTCTTGGCCTTGCCGGCCGCGATCTCACTCAAGTCTCGGCCGGTGAGCACGCTGTTGGGCTGTTCCTCGAGCAGCGAGCTGTCACCTGGGCGCGCCTCGTCGTCAGTCGCTTTGAACAGCAACCAAGCGCGCTTCTTCTCGTCCCCGCGCGATGTTCGCACCAAGTGCCAGCCGCCGCTCAGCTTTTCTCCGTGAAGTCGAAAGTTGAGCCGCCCTGCGCGATACGCCCGCTCCGGGTCGCCCTCTGGCTCCCAAGTGCCGCGATCCCAGACCATGACCGTGCCACCGCCGTACTCACCCTCCGGGATGGTGCCCTCGAAGCCGCCGTACTCCACCGGATGATCTTCGGTTTGCATGGCCAGGCGCTTCACGCTCGGATCGAGCGACGGACCTTTCGGGACGGCCCAGCTGAGCAGTACGCCGTCGAGCTCGAGCCGAAAGTCGTAGTGCAAGTGACTAGCCGCGTGCTTTTGGATCACGTAGCTGAAGCCGTGTTTCGCGCGTGGTTTTCCGGCGGGCTCGCGAGTAGCCGTAAAATCCCGCATTTTTCGGTAACGTGCCAGGGACATGCTGCGCTCTCCTGCCGGCGATCAGGCGGATTTTCGGTGATGGGTTGCCGTGGTCTCGCGGCGTTTGCTGCTGGCAGCGCGCTTCTTGTGCGTGCCGTGCGCGTGAGCTGCCGGCACGGCCGACTTGCGACGGTGTCCAGCAGCGCCGTTTGCCTTGCGAGGCGAAGTCAAGCTCTCGGAGAGCAGGGCCATCAGGTCGACCACCTTGCCGGGCTTGTCCGGTTTGGCTGCCTTCTTTTTTTCGTCGGGGACCACGTTCACGTCACCCGCCTTTTGACGCGCGTGAATCAAGGCCAACAAATCCTTCCGGTAATCGTCGCGATACCTTTCCGGCTGCCAATCATCGACCATGCCGGAAATGAGCTTTTCGGCCATGTCGAGCTCCTTGCTCGTGATGCCCAGCTTCTTCAGGTTTTCATCCGGCAGGTCGAGATCACTCGTATCGCGGAGCTCGTCTGCGAAGCGCAAAATCAAGAGTGACAGCGCTTTGCCGTGCGGAATCACCGCGCACAAATGTTGACGAGTGCGGAGCACGATCTTGGCGATGCCCGCTTTTCCTGAACGCTTCAGCGCTTCACGGAGCAGCGCATACGACTTTTTACCGTACTTGTCCGGAACCACGAGATACGGTTTATCGATGTAGTGCGGGTCGATCTCGGCCAGATCGACGAAATCGGAAATGTCGATCTGATGCGTGGCTTTGGGGTTCGCCTCGGCGAAATCCTGCTCGGTGAGTACGACGTACTTGCCCGGTGCCGACTCGTAGCCCTTCACGGTGTGGGCCCAATCCACCTCTTTGCCGGTTTTCTTGTTGATGCGCTCGTAGCCTACGGGCGAAAAATCGCGCTTGTCGAGCAACGTCAGGGACAGCTCGTCGACCTCCTCAGCGGGATGCAGAGTGACCGGGATCTGGACTAGACCGAACCCTAGACTTCCACTCCAAATGGCTCTCGACATGATCTGCTCCAGGTACGTGCAATGAGCACAGCTGAGCGCACTCGTGCAGCCTTCGTGCCAGCGCGCACTGGACCCAGCCGTGATCCGCTCTTCGTCGTCGAAACGCGCTCATACGCCACTTCAGGTGGCAAGATGGCGCGCCCGTGGCGTTTGAGCGGTCGCACATTCGCCCCAATAGTCGGGCCAAAGCCGTGACTCTGGGTCGAGCGCGCCGGTATGGGCCTTGCTTTGGCGGGCATCCTCGGATCTCGGACCTCTCGCATGCGCACACGCGCTCCGCAACATTCGCGCTTGGTCCGGACCTCGCCGGAGGAGCGGTCATGAAGGAGTTGAAAGCAGTGCTGCTCGACGTCGACGGCACCCTGGTCGACAGCAACGACGCCCACGCGCAAGCCTGGCTCGAAGTGTTCGACCACAACGGGTATCGGACCACGTTCGAACGAGTGCGTGAGCTGATCGGCGAAGGCGGCGACAAGCTACTCCCTCAGGTTACCGGCCTCGAGCCGGGCTCGCACGAGGGCAAACGGCTGTCGAGCGAGCGCGCCGCGCTGTTTCGCCGCAAATACCTGCCGCAGGTGCGCTCTTTTCCGAAGGCAGAGGCGCTACTCCGCCGGCTCAAAGGAGCAGGCCTGCGTTTGGTGGTGGCAAGCTCGGCCAAGCAGGAAGAGCTCGAACCGCTGCTCGAGCTCTGTGGGGCCAGAGAATTGGTACACGGCATGACCTCGTCCGATGATGCGCGGCACTCGAAACCCGATCCAGACATCGTGCAAGTGGCGCTGGAGCGAGCCGCGTGCTCGCCCGCCGAAGCGATCATGCTCGGTGATACTCCGTACGACATCACGGCATCGCTCCGGGCGGGCGTCGGTGCGATCGCGCTGCGCTCGGGTGGGCACCCGGATTCGTCGCTACGCCGCGCGCTCGCCATCTATGACGATGCCGCCGATCTCTTGGCGAACTTCGAGACTTCGATCTTCGCGCAGCGCAAATCTTAGCGCAACGCAAATCTTAGATGCGGGGCTAACGAGCGACGGGTTGTGCACCGGCGGGTTGTTGTGGGTGTTGGACCGCGACCGCTTTTTCATCAGGGGTGATCCGGGAGCCATAGCGCCGCGCGTAAACCTCGGTGAACTCCGCGCCCACGAGCAGCACTTGCGCCGAGTAGTAGACCCAAATCACGAGCGCCACGATCGAACCCGCGGCGCCGTACGCCGAAGAGACGCCCGCGCTCCCCAAATACAGACCGAGCAAGAATTTGCCGAGCGTGAACAGCCCCGCGGTCACCGCCGCGCCAACCCACACGTCACGCCACTTGATGTGAGCGTCGGGCACGGTCTTGAACATCAGCGCGAACAGCGCGGTCACGACTGCAATCGAAATGCAGAAGTTTAGCACCTGCCAAAGCACGGCCCCGCCGGGCAAAGCGCTCGCAAAAATTTGCCCGATCCAAGTCAATGCGGCGCTGACGATCAGCGACACGAGCAGCAGGAAAGCGACACCGACCACGAGTGTAAAGGAGAAAAAGCGATCTTTGACGACGCCCCAGATGCCTCGCCCGGGCTTTGGGGCCACATCCCAAACCGTGTTGAGCGCGGACTGAAGCTCGCCAAACACTCCGGAAGCGCCGAATAACAGCACCACGATGCCGACGACGATGCTGAAGACCCCAGTGCCCGGCGTATGCGCATTCTTGGCAATCGATTGAAGGGCCGTGGCCGCGCCGCCGCCTACGACACTGGCCAGCTCGCCCCCGATGTGCTCGCGCGCGGCATCCTGACCGAACGCAAGACCTGCCACAGCGACCGCCAAAATGATCAGCGGAGCGATCGAAAGCAACGTGTAGTACGCGAGCGATGCGGCCAGGCGCGCCACGTTGTCTTCGTCCCAGCCGGTTGCAGTTTCTTTCAAGATCAGCCAGACCGGACTCTGCTTGAGGGATTTCATCATCTGCTCGCCGTGACGGCGTCTAACGACGCCAGGTTGCAAACTGCGAAGTGCAACTTCCGTGCACGGCAGAGCAGCCCCCTCAGCGTGGCGCCAATGTTGACCGAGAGCAGAGCGCAACCAGCAGAGCGGGCAGTGCATCGAGCAGGTACTTGTCCCAAGCCTGAAAGTTGAACGCGCTCAGTAGGACGAAGGCGCCAACCGAGAAGCCTGCGGAGCTTGGGACAGCCAGCCCCTCGCCTATCAGACCGCCGCCGAGACAAGCCAAAACGAAAAGAACTCCTTGCGAGAGCCGCGGACCGAGCAGCAGCGCCGCGCGGTGCACGAAGCCGAGCGTCTCGACCCCGCTCTGGGCGAGCTCGGCAGAAAAATTCCGGTGCGCTGGCGCCAATAGATACAAGAACCCGAAGAGCGCCGCACACGTCCAATACGAGCGGGAATGCGGGATGCGCCAGGTGATCGGCAGCAAATAACAGCCGAGCGCCGCAACGTGATACGCGGCCACGTACGGAAAAAACCAGCCGTACACCGAGTGCACCGACGTCAGGATCGAGGCGCGCGGGGTCGCCGGCGCAAACCCGCGCCAGAGCAGGAAGAGCGCGGCCAACGGCAACAGCGCGAGCAGCGCCAGCCCGGCGCGCCGGAACTGGCGCTCGATGAGCGCGTGCAACGCCTCGCCGAAAGCGAAGATCACGCCGAATTGACGAGTGAGCGGCGCCAGCGCTAGCCACAGGCCGGCGCCGGGCACCCGCGTCACGATCAAAACGACGAACGAGAAATAGAGCGCATCCGTATAAAAGTGGGTCGCGACCAGGTGAAAATACGGATTGAGCGCAAGGAGCATCGTCGCGAGCAGCGCGTTCCGGCCGAAGCGCCGCCAGGCAAAGCGGGAAAAGCAAAGTAGCGCTCCACCCATCAGCAGGCCATTCGCGATCCGAAGCGTCACGAGCCGTGGTGACAGAAGGAGCAGGCGCCCCGCCAAATACAAACCGAGCGGCGCCTGGGGCGCCGGGTAGTGGCGTATGAACTCGAGCCGCGGAAATATGCCAGCCTGAGCGAAAGCTCGTGCGGCGGGATAGAACACATTTTCATCGCGCACGGGTTGAGACTGCTGCACGAAGAGCACGAAGGCGAGATCCACGAGCCAGGCGCAGAGCGGGATCAGCCACCATGCCGCCTGACGAGTTGCTCCGCGCCGCATGCGAGGAAGCTTCCCTACACCGCTTCCGTCTCCTCGAGCGCGAGGAATTTCGTGTGCGACGCGAAGCGCGCATTTTTAGCGACCGAACACCGTCCCGAGTCGGCGACCGGCCGGCATAGGGCCGGCCGAGACGGCGGACCAGGCCTCAGCGACACTGCTTTTCGAACTTGGATTCCTGCTTCAACGCGGTCTCTGCCGAGCTGCGGAAGCTCGCGGCCAGTGCCTCGTGGTCCGCGTGGAGCTCGGGCAGCTTGACCGCGATCGCCTGGCTGGCTTTGGCTGCGGAATCCCAAGTCACTTGGCGGGTCATGAACGAGCTTTCGAGCAGCTCGGTCTTGTTTTCGACCTCGCTCCACGCCGGAATGTCCACGCCGTCCAGCTTTCGGCGCGCGGCGGCTCGGTGGAGCTCCGACCAAGTCTTGTTCAGCTCCATCCGCGCTTTTTCGCACTCCACGTCGTCCTT
>Ga0068855_100005421_pt1 | contig 15556 bp, 11 predicted proteins | sample KBSCornC52_FD_66592 | JGI IMG/M metagenome (GOLD analysis project Ga0068855, IMG submission 66592) | Corn rhizosphere microbial communities from Kellogg Biological Station, Michigan, USA - KBS Corn C5-2 | ecosystem: Host-associated > Plants > Roots > Rhizosphere > Soil ...
GTGGCGGCCGAGCCGTCCGCGTTCAGCAGGTAGGGGGGCGTCAAGATCTCCACGTCCAGGTGATTGCCCGCGCAGCCGCTGCCGCACTGGCCACCGCCGCCCACGAAGACGCGCCCGTCGGGCAGCAGGATCGCCGAGCTGTGATAGTTGCGGGGGGTCGCCGCGGGCTTGAGCTGTCGAAACACGCGCGTCTCCGGATCCCACAGCTCGGCGACGAAGATCGTCGTGTTGTCCGAGAACGGCACCGGTCGCGTCTGCCCGCCGACGATCACGATCTGACCGGTGGGCAGCACCACCCCGTTGGCGAAGGCGCGCGGGTAGGCCATGGGCGCAATCTTGGTCACCGCCGCGGTGGCGCCGTTGATGTCGATGACGTACGTCGACGTGGTGGCGTTGGCGTCCTGATAGGCCGGCGCGCCGCCGGTCTTCATGATCAGCCCCACGTCGTACATCATGGCCTTGCCGTTGATGGAGTAGGCGTCGTCTCCGCGCAGGCCCGCGTCGGTGATGGTGCCGTTCCCGGTAGTGCTGATCTTGTGCATCATCGCCGTGGGCCCAGCGTGGAACACGTTGCCGTTGGTGGTCGCGAACAACCACAGGTGGTTGTCGCCCCGGTAGACGCCCTGCGGATCCGGGCCGGTCACCGGCGTCGCGGTCACGCCGGACAGCGACCGCCAGCCGAACCCGCTCGTCCACACCTCGCCATTCTTTCCACCGAGGCCCCCGCTCCACGAACCGCCGAGCGTCAGCACGGAGCCGTTGGAGAGCACCGTGTCGCCCTCGTAGCCGCGACGGATGGCCATGTTGGCGTCCGAGGTCCACGCCCCGGTCGCCGGGTTGTAGATGCTGGTCTTCGGGCTGCTGCTGCCGCCGTTCACCAGGACGCGCCCGTCGAACAGGTTGGCCGTCCCCGGGCAGAACATGTCGTCGCCCGTGTTGGTCACCAGCACCTGTGTCGAGGTGTTGTTGGCCGGGTCGAACACACCGGTGTACGTCTGCCCCGTGCCGGTCCCGATGTCGCCCTCGTACGAGTTCTGCGAATTGGCCGACCACATCAGCACCTTGCCGTTCGGGAGGTTCGCGGCGGCGATGGGGTTCACCGGCACCGGCACCACGGCGCCCCAGCTCGACGGGATGGTGGCGGTGGACAGGCTCCACTGCTGGTTCAACCCGCTTCCACAGGTCCACTGGATGAGTTGCGCACCGTTGGCCTGACTGACCCCGTTGACGTCCAGGCACAGGCCGCTGTTCTTGTTTGCGAGGCGGTAGGCCCCCGTGCCGATGGGCGTGGGCGTCCACAGGCGATCGTTGGCCGTGCTGCAGGTTTGCTGGACGACGTTGGCGCCGTTGGCGGTGCTGGCGCCCGTGACGGCCAGGCAGAGCGCGCTGTTCTTCGAGATCACCTGAAAAGCGCTGCCCTGCGGGACCAACGTCCACTGCTCGTTGGCGGCGCCACCACACGGCCACTGGATGGCGTTCGCCCCGGTCGCCTTGCTGGCCCCGCTGATGTTGAGGCACTGCCCGCTGTGCCCCGCCTGCGCCACGACCGAGGTCGCGGTGGCCAGCAGCCCCGACGAGAACGTCCACACGAAGCTGCCGCCCGTGCTGCACGCCGACTGCACGATGTTCACGCCGTCCCCTGTCCCGCTGCCGCTGACGTTGGCGCACAGCCCACTCTGCTTCGAGACCAGCTGGACACCGGTGCCGCTCGGAGCGAGGGTCCACAGCTCGGCGTTCGTCCCCGAGCACGCGTTCTGCACCAGCTGAGCGCCGCTGGTCGTGCTGCCGCCCGAGACCGCCAGGCACTGCCCCGTCTGCTGGCGCACCAGGCGGTACGACCCGTTGAACAGCTGCAGGGTCCACTTCTGGCTGGTCACGTTCGAGGCGCATCGCCCCTGCACGGCCGCCGCCCCCGCGGCGGTGGACCCGCCGGCGATGTCCAGACACTTCGCCGAGTGGCCCGCCACGACCGCGCTGTATCCGGTGCGGACCTGATCGGCCCGAGCAGCGGGCGTCGTGATCATCATCACGCCGAGGGCCGCCGGCAAGACCAGCATGAAACGCGAACGGAAAACGGCGAGCGCCGCGCGAACAGAAAGGAAATCTCCAAATGACATCTGCACACCGTGGCACGCTCGCGGTGTGACCGTCAAGGAACGATCGCGCGACGCCGAGCTCCCGACCCCCGCTCACGAGTTTGTCTTCCCCCGCTCCCGAGGGTCGGGCTGGCTGGAATCATGCCGACGATCGTTCCCCTATTTTCGCAGCAGTCGGATGGTGATCCGGTCGGCCACGTCCGGACGGTCCCAGTCTGCCGCGATGGCCAGCGTACCCACCAAGCTCGTGCCGTCACTCTCGAGCGCGCCGTCCATCTTGACGCGGTATCCGTCGGGACGCGGTACCGTCGGATCGAAGGTGCACGCCGATGCCGTGCAACGGCAAATGCCCGCGACACAAGGGGTGTATCGGTTGCAATCGACGGCCATCGGATTCAGAAGGGTCACGCCGTTGCTCGGATCATCGTTCGGATCGACCTGCCACACGGCGCACCCCTTGATATCGGGGATGGTCATCGTCCCCGGGGTATCGATGGGAAGCCCCTGGGTGAATCGTTGGTAGGGGCCCAGGGAGACGCACATGTACCCGGGCGGGAAGTCAGAGCCGTTCGGGTATGGGTGCTGGATGGCGCACCAAGGTGCGAATCGCTCGCCGGGATCCACTTCCAAGCGAATGCGGCCCGCCTCGACTTTCGCCGCGTGGATCGGGTAACGGAAACCATCATGAAAGCGACCCGGCTTGCCGGGCAGCGCGACGTTCGGATCGGTCGGGACCGGGTCGAGGGGCGCCTCGCCGACCTCGATCGTCCCCTCGCCCATGGCGTCCAGCACGACACGCACGCGATCCGACGTGCCCTCGGGGAAATTGTACGCCTCGGCGTAGCCATCCCAGCTCGCCGCATAGTCAGCCAACTCTGCCACCCGATGACCGAGGTCTACCGGGGGCGCGTCGGAACAGCCGGCCGGCGCAACGAGGAACGGAATCAACCAAGCCCACGAGCTTTTCGTCATGTGATCACCTCTCTGGACCTTAGTCTCCAGAGCGCCGCGAATCCGTTCGCGGGCAGGCGTCCGCCACACGGCGCCCGTAGACGCTGTCCGGATAACGATCGGCAAACTCCTCCGCCAAATCGATGCCCATCGGGACGTCGCCCGCGGCGCAACGGGCGATGGTTCGCGTCGCCAGCCGCTCTTCGAGCAACCGGCCCTTTGGAACCTTGTCGTCGAGCTCGCGCAACAAAGAGAGCGCGAAGCCCGGCTTGCCGTCCCGCAACGCCCGCTCGACGGCGCGCAACCCCTCCAGCTCCACCGTGAGAGACGACGACGGCGTCTCGTCCAGCGTCGGCGGCGGGACGGGCGCGGCGTGCGCGCGACGGCGCACGGCCGGCGGCAGCGCAGGCGCATCGGCGACATCTCGGCTCGGCGCCGCGGGCAGGTGGCCGATGCCCGCGCGTTCCGCAGCCGGCGACCGCGTCACGAGCTTCGGCCGCTCGGCGGATGACGACGCCGCCGTCGAGAGGGAGGCGTCGAACGCGGCCTGTCGCCGGCCGGCCCGGAAGCCCCCTAGGTATCCCACGCCGGCCGCGGCGACGGCCACCGCTCCCATGGCGACGAGCCGCCTCGCACGCGTGATCAGCCTCGGAGCGCCGCCTGGCGGGACGTCGCCGTTCGAACCAGCGTCGCCAGCCGCGATGACGCCGCGGATCGCCCGCAGCACGCGGGCGCGATCGGCCGCGGTCGGAGACAATCCGCGCCGAGCCGCCGCGAGGAGGTCGCGCTCGTCCGTGAAGCTCGTCACGCTGCGGTCTCCCGTCTGGCGAGCGCCTGTTGAAATTCGAGACGGAGACGGCGCACGCGCGTGTAGGCGGTGTTGACCGGAAGGGCGAGCGCGGCCGCGACCTCGGGAATGGCCATCCCTTCCAGCAGCGCCAGAAAAAAAAGACCACGCTTGTCCTCGTTCAAACCGTCCATGAATCGATTCACGAAGGCGGCGGCTTCCTGGTCCTGCACGTATTCGGCCGGCCCGGGACCGACGGAGGGCAGCTCTTCCGCGAGATCCACGAGCGGCGCCTGCTTCCGCGCGGCTCGCCGTCGATGGTTGGAGGCGACGTTGCGCGCGATGCCGAACAACCAGGTTGGGAGCGATGCGTCGCCCCGGAAGTCCTGCAGCCGGCGATGAACGATGACGAACACGTCCTGGGCAGCATCATCCAGCGCCCCCGCGGGGACACCCAGACTGCGCAGGCATCGCCAGACAAAATCAAACTGTTCCGCATAGACGTCCTCTAATGTCACGCGGTCCAAGGGTTGGTCTCCGGCGATCCTCGAATCCGTTCACGCCCCGATCAAAATTCCAGGCTCGCCCCCAGCGCGACCCGGACGGCGACCGGCGCGGCGCGGTGTACGAACGTCGTGCCGTCGTCGATGACGAACTGGGCGCGTGACAGCGGTGCGGCGATACCGGCGCGCGCCACGAGAGCGGCGCGCCGCGAGACCGGAACGCCGAGTGACACCTGCGCGCGCGCGGCCTCCCACAGGGTGCTGCCGAGCCGGGGCTGCCACAGTCCCACCCCCTCGGCCGACAACCGGCCGAGCTCGAAGCCGCCGCAGGCGAGAAGCAGGCTCTGACGGACCGGCTGCACCAAGCAAGCGTCGGCGCTCGCGAAGAGGAGTCGAAACTCGCCGCCGGCGTTGCCGCTCACGCGCTTGGATTGCGGGACGAACGCCGTCCCGCCAATCGCGCCACCGACGCGCCGGTACCGGACAGAAGCTCCGACCTCCGCCCCCACCCCGAGTTGGGGGAGCGCGCCGACGTCGCTGACGAGCGCGGCGCTCGCCGAGAAGATGGCGGGAGTCGGTGGTGGCGGGGCGACGCGGACCTGGGCGATGGGCGCCGGCGCGGGCGGCGCAGGCGCTGCCGCCGTGGCTTCCGTTCGCGAGCGGACCGCCATGGCGATCGTCACGGCTGCTGCGTCGGCGAGCTCGGCGCAGCTGCCGGCCTCGATCTCGCGCGATCGTCGCTCGGCGTCGCCGTCTCGCGCCGCTTCGACCGTGTCGAGGCGCAGCCTCCACCGGCGCTTCGGCGCGTGCGCGACGGTCACCTCGAAATCGATGTCGGCGACAGATCCGAGCGGCCGGCCGAGAAGATCGGCCACCTGGTCGCCGATCGTGTCCGTCTCCGGGCATTCGGCCGCGCCGACCACCCGGATCTCCGCCGCCCAACCCCGCGCGACGGGCGCGGCAACGAGCAGCGCAGTGAGGAGGCTGAAGCGTCGACCCGGCACGCCGTCAGGATATCACCCGTCGTTGCTCAGCTCGGAGAGGTCGCGAGGGCCAGGCGCACGAGCTGGCGGACATTCAGCGGGCACTCGACGGGGACCGGATCGCCGACCCAGCGCACGGCCGTGTACTCGTCGCAGGCCGCCAGGGTGCGCGTCGCGACGTCGGCCACGAAGGCGAAGTTCATATGGAGGCCCTTGCTGCCGGCCGGGTGCTCCTCGTACCCGATCAGCCCGGGCGGGCTGCCGTCGACGCCGAGGCCCGGCGGGAAAATGCCGTCGAGGCCCGTCTCCTCCCGCAGCTCGCGGCGCGCCGCCTCGAGCGGCGTCTCACCGGGTTCGATCTCGCCGCCCACGGGCAGCCACAGATCGAGCCGCTTGTGCCGCACGAGCAAGATCTCGCCGCCGTGGCGGCAGAAGACGGCGACGGAGAACGCCCGTCGCCCGGATGGCTCTCCGACGACCGCCGGCCTGCCACCGGCGGCGGCGGTCGGTCCCGAGTCGGTCACGCCGGGGTGAGGGCGGCGACGCCCGGAAGCACCTTGCCCTCGAGGAACTCGAGCGACGCGCCTCCGCCCGTCGACACGTGCGAGACCTTGCTGGCCACGCCCGCCTTCTTCACCGCGGAGGCCGAGTCGCCGCCCCCGATGATGGTGGTCGCGCCGTTCGCGGTGGCCTTGGCCAGCGCCTCGGCGACGGCGATCGTCCCCTTGGCCGTCGCGTCGATCTCGAACACGCCGACCGGCCCGTTCCACACGATGGTCTTGGCGTTCACCAGGATCTCCGTGAACGCGGCGATGCTCGCCGGCCCGATGTCGCACGCCTCCCAGTCAGCCGGGATGGCATCCCTGGCGACCGTTTTCAGCGCGCCGACCGTACGCCCCTTGAAGTCCAGCTTGTCAGTGACCACGCAGTCGGTTCCGAGCACCAGCTTGCCGCCTGCCTCGGCCAACAGGGTACGCGCCAGTTCCAGCTTGTCGTTCTCGACGATGGACTTGCCGATCTCCAGCCCCTGGGCCTTGAGGAACGTGTAGGTCATTCCGCCGCCGATCAGCAGCTTGTCCACGCGCGGGAGCAGGTTCTTGATGACGTCGATCTTGCCCGACACCTTGGACCCGCCGATGACCGCCACGAACGGCCGCTTCGGGTTGGCGAGCGCCTCGCCCAAGAAGTCGAGCTCCTTCTTCATCAGGAAGCCGGACGCCGCCTGCGAGACGAACTTGGTGATGCCCTCCGTCGACGCGTGCGCGCGGTGCGCGCTGCCGAAGGCGTCGTTCACGTAGACGTCGGCCAGCGCGGCCAGCTGCTTCGCGAAGGCCGCATCGTTCTCTTCCTCGGCCGCATGGAAGCGCAGGTTCTCGAGCAGCAGCACGCCGCCCGGCTGCAGCGCCGCCACGGCCTTCTCGGCGGCCGGGCCCACGCAATCCTCGGCGAAGGCGACCGGAGCGCCGAGCAGGCCCGAAAGCGCGTCGGCCACGGGTCGCAAGCTCATGTCGGGGACGCGCTGTCCGTCGGGGCGGCCCAGGTGCGACATCAGAATGACCTTCGCGCCTTTCTTGCGAAGGTAATCGATGGTGGGCAGGGACTCCTTCAGGCGCTTGTCGCTCTCGACCTTGCCGTCCTTGAGGGGCACGTTGAAGTCGACGCGCACGATGACGCGCTTGCCGGCCGTGTTCAGCTGCTCGACGAAAAGCTTCTTCCCGGTGCTCATGGCGAGGGTTTACTACCGCGGCCGGCGCCTTGTCGATGGGTTTCGCGGGCGGCCTGGCGGTCCGCCGGGACTTGGCTGAGCCTCCTCCTCGGCCCGCCGGCGCGTCAGAGACTGTCGAGAATCTTGTCGACCATCTGCTCGAGGGGCGCGGTGCCCGTCGACAGCCCTGCCTCGACCACCGCCCGCGGCATCCCGTACACCACGCAGGAAGATTCGGCTTCGGTCAGGATGCGCGCGCCTCGACCGATCAGCGCGCGCGCGCCCTCCGTGCCATCGTTGCCCATCCCGGTGAGCACGACCCCCAGCACCCGCGAGCCGACGGTGGCCGCGGCGCTCTCGAACAGCGCATCGACCGAAGGCGAGAAGGGCGAGCCGGTCGGCGTCCGGTCGAGGTGGCCGGTCAGGGCACCGGGCACGCCTCGAACGCGCAGGTTCATTCCCCCGCGCGCGATGGCCACGGTGCCAGGAAGAAGCGGCGCGCCCTCCGAGGCTTCGAATACCTGCACGGCGCTGGCGTCGTCGAGCCGCTTGGCCAACGTCTCGGTGTATCCGGCTGGGATGTGCAAGGCGACGGCCACCGGGCAGGGCAGACCGGCGGGCAGCGCCGAGATCAAGCGCGTGAGCGCCTGGGGGCCGCCTGTCGACGTGCCGATGACGATGAGCTCCACCGACGAGGTCGCCGCAGCGAGAACGTGACGCTCTCCGCCCGCCACGCCGGGCGAGTTGTTTGCCGCGGCGGGCGCACCGGCGGCGATCTGCGAGACCGCTCTGGGCCGTGACCGCCCGGCCGCCACCACCTTGGCCACCAGCTCGGCGGAGAGCTCGTACAGACGATCGGTGGCGAGCGCTGTCGGCTTTTGCACCAGCTCGACGGCGCCGATCTGGAGGGCCTCGATCCCGAGCGCGCTGTCACCGTCGGAGATGCTGACGATCACCACGCGGGGCGCGCCCACGGTTGGCAACGCACGCAACACGCCGAGCCCGTCGAGGTTCGGCATGATCAGGTCCAACGTCACGACGTCCGGCTTCAGCTCGGCGATCTTCTCGAGCGCCTCCAGGCCGTCGCGCGCAACGCCGACGACCTCGAGGGCCGGGCTGAGGGTCAGCGTCTCGCGCAGAACCTTGCGCGCGAAGGCCGAGTCGTCGACGACCAGAACACGGATCGGCTTCTCGAGGATCATGGGGCCTTCCGGTAGCAGAATACCCCGTTCTCTTCCTCGCACCGCAAGCCCGTACCCAGGCGCAGGAGCGACTCCGAGATGCCGACGAAGAGGATCCCGTCCGGACGGAGGGTGCTGGCCAGGCGATCCACCACCTGGCGCGCGGTCTCGTCGTTGAAATAGATGAGGACGTTCCGGCAGAACACCAGATCGAACAGCCCCAGGGTCGGGAACGCCGAGTCGTCGACCAGATTCACGCGCCGCCAGTCGATCGCGTCGCGCAACCGCGCATCGACGGTCACCTCGCGCTCGCAGACGCGCAGCCAGGGCGCCGCGAACGAAGGGATCTCGCCGCGCAGCGCGCGCCGCCCGAGCCTCCCCTCCCGCGCCCGGGCCAGAACGCTCGCGCTGATGTCGCTCGCCACCAGATCCACCTGGTCGAGCCATCCCCGGTCGGCCAGGAGCATGGCCAGCGTCAGGGGCTCCTCGCCGGTGGCGCACGCGGCGCACCAGATCCGAGGCCGCCGCCCGGCGGCCAGGATGGCCGACAGCCCCGCCACCGCCACCTCGAGCTGAGGCAGCTCACGGAACAGATACGTCTCGTTGACGACGAGCGCCTCGATCAGGCAATCGGTCTCGGCGGTCCCGGCCGGGTCGTAGCGCAGGAAGTAGTAGTAGTCGAGCAGCGACTCGAAGCCGGCTTCCGCGGCGCGCGCGGCGGTCTTCTCCGCGAAGATGGGCGCGTGCGAGATGTCGAAGTGGAGTCCCGCGCGCTCGCGCACGATCGCGCTCACGATAGAGAAGACCTGGGGGGACATGGGTAGGCGAGGCATGCTTCGCGCTCAACGCGCCAGCAGCAGCGAACAGATCTGGCGCACTTCCAGCTCGGGATCCTCGCGCGCGGCGCGGGCCAGCACCGCCAGCGCGTCCTTGCCCGAAATGACGGCCAGTGCGCTGGCGGCCGCCTTGCGCGCGGCGACGTTGGGCAGATCCATGGCCGCGATCAAGACGGCGGTGGCGTCGGGCCGGCGCAGCCGCGTGAGCGCCGAGGCGATGGGTGGCGCCAGCTGCTCGTCGGCGCCCTCCAGGGCGCCGGCCAGCCCGGGGATGCGTCCGTCCACGTGCAGGGACAGGGCGGCCAGGACCGGCTCGGGAGCCTGCACTCGCAGCAGCTCGGCCAGCACGCGCGTCGCGGTCGAACCGGTCATCGCGGCCAAGAAGCCGATGGCGGCGGTGCGGACGCTCTCGTCGGTGTCGACGGCCGCGCGGCGGAACGCCTCCACCACCTCGGGCGACCGAAAGCTGGCCAGCGCCGACAGCGCGACCAGGCGGGTGGCCGTATCGGGGGCCCGGGCCGCCTCGAGGATCAGCGGCAGCGCCTCCTGGCGTCGGGCCACCCCCAACCCCAGGATGGCGGCGCGGCGAATGTCGCCGTCGTCGTCGCCGGCAGCCGTCTCGAGGGCCTTCACGGCACGCTCGCCGCGCAGACACGACAGCGCCTCGACAGCGGCCACGCGCACCTGGCCCACCCCGTCGGCCAGCAGCCGAACGATGGCGTCGGCCGCCGGTTCGAAGGCCATCTTGCCCAGCGCCTGGCAAGCGTAGTAGCGCACCCACCCGTCGGGATCGGCGAGCCCCTTCAGCAAATACGCGCTGGCCCTCAGGTCGCCCACGCACTGGCCGAGGCTGCGCATGGCGGCGGCGCGCGTGCGCTCGGCGTCGTCGCGCGCGGCGGTCAGCAACGCCTCGAACGCGCGCGGGTCGTCCATCATGGGCAGCCCCTGCACCGCGCTCTCACGGACTCGCTCGTCGGGATCATTCAGGGCGGTCAGGAACACGTCCAGGGCGGCGGGCGTTCCGAAGTAGGCCAGGATGCGCATGGCGGCGCGCCGCACGCGCACGTCGGACGACCCTGCCGCCGCGATGGCCCGGCGCTCGGTCTCGACGCTGCCGAGGGACTGGATCGCCGCGATGGCCGCGTAGGTCACCCGGGGATCGGGATCGGCGAGCAGCGGGAACAGCGCCGCGGCCGACGCCACCGCCCCGATGCGTCCGAGGGCTTCGCAGGCGAGCACGCGCACGTCGGGATCCTCGTCGGCCAGGCACGCCGTCGCCTCGGGGCTGCCGGCCGCGCTCGAGATGAACGGCAGCAGCGCCCGCCGCTGAGACGACCCGCCCCCGCGAATGCTCTGCAGGACGTCCTCCTCGACGCTGGGCCCGAGGGCCTTCATCGCCGCCGCCGCCGCCTGCGCCACCGGGGGCGGGCCGTCGAGCAGGCCGGTGAGCGGCGGCCCCGCCAGGGGACCACCCAGCACGCCGAGCAAGAAGCAGATCGCCGTGCGCTCGTTGGTGTCGCCGTCGGCGAGCGCCCGGATCAGCTGGCGGGTCAGCCCCGCGCCGGCCGGATCGTTCTTGATACCGGCGTTCACGGCCTGGCTGTTGCCGACCCGCTCGCCGTACCGCTCGTGCAGCTCGGCCAGCGCGACGGCCACCAACCGGACCAGGGTGACGTTGGACGAGCGTGCGACGAGCGCCATGAGCGGCGCCACCGCCGCCGCGTCACCGGTCCGGCCCAGAGCCCGCGCGGCCTCGGCCGTATAGACGGGCTGTTCGAGGAGCTGGGCGAGCGGGGCGACGGCGCGGGGATCTCCGCTGCGCCCGAGGACGTCGATGGCCGGGAAAGCGCGAAAGAAGCTGGCGCTGCGCACCGCCTCGACCAGCGAATCAATGGCAGTCCGACCTCCGATGCGTCCCAGCGCCTCGATGGCCGCCACCGCCACGTTGTCGTCGGCGTGGCGACTCAGGGCGACGACCGTGGACAGCGCCGAGACGGTCCGCCGGCGCCCGAGGATCTGGGCTATGTCGGCCAGCACCGGCGGCTCGGCGCTGTCGGCCATGGCGGCCAGAGCGGCGTCGGCGTCGCACGCAATGGTCGCCAGCGCATCGACGGTGGCCGCCACCCGACCTTCGCTCGAACGCTGGTGGCGGAGCGCCTCGCACAGCGGGCCCACCGCGGCGGGCCCGGCGGCGCCCAACGCCGCCACCACCGCGCGTCGCACCGGCCAGCTCGGATCGTCGAGCATGGCCACCAGCCCGTCGATCCGGCGGCCTCGCGACAGCCGTTCGACCTCCTCCATGCGACGCGAATCATCGCCGGAGAAGGCGGCGCGGCTCGAAGGGGCGCTCATGCCGGCTCGCTCGTGGAAGGCGGCGCGGGCGGCGCCTCGCGGATCGCGCCGAAGCCGGCCGTGAGGCCGTCGATGGCCTCTATCTGCTGGACGCTGGCGGTCCGGACGCGCGCCATTCCGGCCACCACGGCGCCGACGTCGGACGCGGTGACCGCGGCGGCCTTCGCCTGCTGTCCCACCGCGCTCAGGATCTCCTTGGAGTTGACCCGCATGACGACGACCGCCTTCGCGATCTGATCGCTCGCGGCCGCCTGTTCTCCGGCGATGCGTGCGATGGTCCCCAGGCCGGCGCTCTGCTTGGCGGACGTGCCCGAGATGTTGGCCAGGGCGTCCGCCTGCTCCGCGACGGCGCGCGCCGTCTGCCGCGCCACGCGACGGACCTCGTCGGCGGCCCGAGCCATGCTCTCGGCGGCCTTGCCCTGCTCGGAGGTGGCGCGGGTTACCTCGGCGGCCAGCTTAGCCACCTGGCGGGTCGCCATCTCCATCTGGCCCATGGCGCGCGCCTGCTCGGAGACCGCCTTGGCGCTCTGGGCGGAGTCGCGCCGCACCCCCTCGACGGTCGTCGAGATCTCGCTGGCGCCGCGCGCCTGTTCGGCCAGGGCGGTCACCGTCCGCTGGCTGGACGCCGTCAGCTCCGCGGCCAGCGTGGCCAGCGTCCCCAGCGACCGGGTCTGCTCGGTGATGGCCGCGGTGGTCTGTTGCGCGACGGTTCGCATGCGGGCCGCCGATTTCGCCAGCTGGCCGGCGCCGGTCGCCTGCTCGTCAGCCGCGCGCGCCACCTTCTGCACGCTGCTTCCGAGCTGTGAGGCGGTCTTCACCGTCGAGCGGATGGCGAGCGCCTGCTCGGCGGTCGCGTCCTTGGTCTGCTTCGCCATCCTCTTCATCTCGGCGGCGGCCTTGGCCATACCCTGGCTGGCCGCCACCTGCTCGGCGGCCGCGCGCGCCACCATCTTGCCCTCCTCCGACACGCGGCTGGTGCTCTGGGCGAGGCCCTGGATAATCCGGGCCTGGTCGCTGTTCTGGCGCTCGATGTCGGCGACGCCTCGGCTCACCACCTCGACCCCTTGCAGGATCGATCCGAGGGCCTTCTCGGCGTCAGCCGCCAGGCGGACGCCGTCGTCGGCGACCTTCAGGCCGTCGCTGGACGCGGTCACCGCCTCCCGGGCCGTATTCTGCAGGCCTCGGACGATCTTGGCGATGTCGGCGCTGGCCGCCGCCGCGCGATCCGACAAAGCCCGGATCTCCTCCGCCACCACGGCGAACCCGCGGCCGTGCTCGCCGGCCCGGGCGGCCTCGATGCTGGCGTTCAGCGACAGCAGGTTGGTCCGGTCGGCGATCAGGTTGATGGTCTGGACGATGTCGCCGATCTCCTCCGAGCGCTTGCCCATCTCGCGGATGACCGAAGAGGAGCCCTGCATCGCCGTGCGGATGTCCGACATCCCGGCGATGGAACGTCCGACCACGGTGCCGCCCTCGCGGGCCGCGGCGCTCACCTCGTCCGTCGTGCGTCGGGTCGTGCCGATGACCTCGACGATGCGGCGCGAGGTATCCTCGGCCTGGCTCGAGGCGGTCGCGCTGGCGGCGGCCAGCGAATTGATCTGCTCCGCCGAGCGGGCGGTGGCGTGCGCCGAGCGCGTGAGCTGCTCGATGCTGGCCGCGTTGGCGTCGATGACGGCCGCGTTCTTCTCGGCGGTGGCGGCCACCTCTTCGACGGAAGCGGCCAGTTGGGTGAGCGTGCTCGACGAGGACAGGACCGCCCCCTCCAGCTCCTTCACCTGATCGGCGATGCCGCGCGCCGAGCGCGACATCTCCTCGGCGATGGCGGAGGTCTCGTCGACCGACGTGGCCATCTCCAGGCCGTCCTTCAACACGCGATCGGCGATGGAGGCGGTGCTGCTGGTGGAGCTCGCCATCTCCGCCACGCGCGCCCCCACGCCCTCCGCCTCAGCGGCCAGGCGGGTGACTCCCTTGACCATCCCGACGATCGTGTTGGCCACCTCCTCGATCCCGGCGACCGAGCTCTCGCCGCGTTCCGCCAGCTCCTTGATGCTGAGCGCGGACTCGGTGGCCGCCGCCGACAGCTCCTCGCTCGAGGCGGCCAGATCCTCCGCGTTGACGGCGACGCCCTTGTTGGAACGCGCCATCTCCTCGAGGGTCGCCGCGGTGGACTCCGCCGAGGAGGCCAGGATCTCGCCGTCCTTCTTCACGGCGGCCACCGAGGCGGCGACCTCGCGCAGGGCCGCGCTGACGGTCTCGTGGCCGAGCTGCAGCTCCTTGGCCGTCTCGGCGGCGTGCCCCTGCGAGCGGGCCAGACTCTGCACCGAGGTCGCGGTCTGCTCGATCCCGGCCGCCAGAGATTCGAGCGACGCCCGGGTCTGCTCGGCGGCAGCCGCCTGCTCGTTGCCCCCGGCGGTCAGGCGAAGGGCGACCTCCTCGGTCGACGTCAACTGAGCCACTGACTCGCGAAGCGCGCGCGCCACCGCCTTGGTCTGCAAAAGGAGCTCGTCCAGGCTCGATGGTCGCCCGTTGCCGTTCATCTTCTTGGTGCTACTCCGCATGCTCGCGCTCCTCGCCGATGACCTTCGTGAAGTCGATCAACATCAGAAGACGGTTGCCCGCCTGAACCACGGCCTTGACCAGACCCTCGGTCTGCTGCGTGACCACCGCAGGGGGTGGCTGGAAGTCTGCCGGCGGGATCTTCAGCACCTCTCGCGCATAGTCGACCAACAGCCCCACCGTACGATCGCCCCGCTTCATCACCACCACCCGTGAGTCGATGGTCGGCGAGATGGTCGGCAGGCCGAAGACCACGCGAAGATCCAGCACCGGGACCACCCGCCCGCGAATCTGCACCAGGCCGGCCACCTGTTCGTCCGCGCCGGGGACCTTGGTGGCGCCGGTGAAGGACTCCATCTGCAGGACGTCCGCGGCCGGCAGCACGTACTCGGCGTCGGCGATCTTGCACAGCACGTGAAGCTCGCTCATGGCGGCGGCGCCCCCGTCGAGTCGCGCACCAAGCGGCCGCCCAGCGCGGCCAGATCGAGCACCAGCGTCGGGCGGCCGTCGCCGAGGTCGGTGGTGCCCGAGATCCCATGCACGCGCACCAGGCGATCCTCCAGCGGGCGAACGACCACCTCCTGCTGCCCGAGCATCCGATCGACGGCAAAGGCGAAGGCCTCGCCGTGGCGGCGCACCACGATGGCCTTCCGGCGCGCGCTGCCGCCGCCCCCGCTCTCGACGGCGCTCCTGTCCTCGGCGGCGCTGGTCAGGCCCAGCACCTCCTCGAGGCGCAGGACCGGCACGGCTTGCCCGCGGCGCTGGATCATCTCCGTGGCGCGAGCGGTGCGGCGCCGATCGCCGCCAGGCCGAGGCGCGCGCCGACGATCAGGTCCGCGCGTGGTCAGGCCCAGATCGATCTCCTGGATCTCCTCGACCATGGCCACCGGCACGACGAACGTCTCGTCGCCGCACACGAACGAGAACGCGTCCACGATGGTGATGCTGAGGGGGATGCGCAGCGAGAAGGTGGTCCCCTGGCCCCTCTTCGTGCGCATGGTCAGCTCGCCGCGCAGCTCGTCGACGGCGATGCGCTTGACCACGTCCATGCCGACGCCACGCCCGCTGGTCGTCGAGACCTCTTCCTTGGTCGACAGCCCCGGCCGCGTCAGCAGCTCGAGCAGGGCCTCATCCGTGGTGGGGATGGGGGCGCCGGCCCGTCGCGCCACGGCGGCCGCGTCGACGCCCGCCCCGTCGTCGCTCACCGTCAGCTCGAGCTGGCTGTCGGAGAGCTCCCGGCAGGAGATCGTCAGCAAGCCGGTCTCGGGCTTGCCGGCGGCCCGCCGCTCGGCGGGCGGCTCGAGGGCGTGATCGACCGCGTTGCGCACCAGGTGAACGAGCGCCGGGAAGATGCGCTCGGCGACCGCCTTGTCGAGCTCGGCCCGGCTGGTCTCCAGCGCAAGGCGCGCCACCTTCCCCGTCGACCGGCCGAGTCCCCGCACGATGAGGGGGATGCGCTCGAGCAGCTCGGAGACCGAGACCATGCGGGCGCGCATGATCGACGCGCGCAGATCACGCAGCTGGCGGCCGTTCTCGGTCACGATGGGGGCGAGCGCGCGAACGTCCCCCCCCGCCACGCGCATGGCCGCGACGGCGCGGCCCAGGC